>WNFR01010441.1_pt1 | contig 15469 bp, 14 predicted proteins | sample 5400221 | NCBI WGS metagenome assembly WNFR01 (sample SAMN13153357, study PRJNA577476) | soil metagenome | isolation source: 40 cm soil under Madrone tree | place: USA:California | collected 2016-06-14 | reverse complement strand
ATTGCATAGTTCCGCGATAGCGGCCATGTTATGAGTGACGAAAAAGACAGTTCGGCCATCGACCCGTACCTCATTCATCTTACGGTGACACTTCTTTTGAAAACTTGCATCTCCTACCGCGAGCACCTCATCCAGTATTAAGATGTCCGGCTCCAGATGGGCCGCCACAGCAAACGCCAGCCGCAAATACATCCCCGAAGAATAAAATTTGACCGGCATCTCCATGAACGGCTCGACCTCTGAAAAAGCTATGATTTCATCGAACTTGCGCCTGATTTCCGCACGCTTCATTCCCAGGATAGCGGCATTGAGATAGATATTCTCCCGACCGGAGAGATCCGGGTGAAATCCGGTGCCGATTTCTAAAATACTCCCTACCCGTCCGTAAACATCCGCTTCACCACTGGTGGGCTTAGTTATCCTTGAAAGAATCTTAAGCAAGGTTGACTTGCCAGCGCCATTAGGTCCAATAACGCCGATCACTTCGCCCGGGTAAACATCAAAGCCAACACTTCGCAATGCCCATACGAAATTGTCTTGCGACCCGTTTGATCCCGCCAGGCGTGCAAATGGAGATCTTATAAGGTGCACCATCGCCTCGCGCAATGTAGGACTATGGTTTTTGAGCTTGGGCACGTAGTACTGCTTGCCCAGGTCTCTGACTTGAATAATCGGACGCATTACGTTCTTAGATAACGTCGGCAAACTGATCTTCCATTTGCCGAAAAACATGAGCGGAATAAAAAAGCAACGCCAGTGTTATTCCGCCGGAAATGAGCATACTTATCCAGTTAACGGGAAGTCCGAATAGAGATGCACGGAAATTCTCGATAATGCCGGCAAGTGGATTGAGATCATAAATCATTTTCCACCGTTGCGGCACCATACTCGACGGATAAACGATCGGCGAAGCGAACATCCACAGTTGCAGCAGCACAGGTATCACGGTCCCCACATCGCGGTACTTCACGTTCACGGCCGAGAGCAAAAAGCCTATTGCGATTGCGAGCAACGTGAGATGTATCACCAAAAGTGGCAACAGCAAAACGCTCCAGGAAGGATGAATTCCATAATAGATCACTAATCCGACGAGGATGACGAAGGCAATTAGAAAATCAGAGAGTCTTACGGTGACCATAGCGGCCGGAACCAACACGCGTGGAAAGTAGACTTTCGTAATCATGTGCGCGCTTGCTACGAGACTGTAGCTACTGCTGGCGACGGCATTGGAGAAAAAGGTCCAGGGTAAGAGTGCGGCATAAAGAAAAAGTGGGTAGGGTATGCCTGGCGTCGGAACGCGCACAATCATTCCCAGAAAGACCATAAAGATTAAGGTCATCAGCCCTGGCTGTAGAATCACCCATAGCGCGCCAAGCAACGTCTGCTTGTACCGCACCTTGAGATCGCGCCACACCAAAAAATAGAACAACTCACGGTGGGCCCATACGTCAGGTAAATCAATGAAAGACCAGGGGCGGCTCGGCCTGATTTTTATGAGTGGTTCTTCGGGCAGTATGAAAGCGGAAGCGAGAACCCTGGATATAGGTTGGGAACCAGCTTGAGGTCCAGACGCGCGAATTCCCTTTTCCGTGATCATCATTTGGAGGTTAGTTCCGAAAGAGAATTTGGGGGTCTTCTGGGATGGAGCTTTTTACCTACGGTTAATTGCTTATTTAAATTAGCGATGCAGTCTAGCTGTCTCCAAATAGTGAGTCAAGAGGTGCGATAGTGGTGACTTAGCCAGACCAAAGATGAGAGCCGTTGACGGGATGGACTCGCTCCCAAGCATCCCCCCTCCCCACGAGCCTAAGGGCGGGTCTGCCGGGCTTTCGCCAACGGGTTCCCCCGGTCTTATTCCTCAGTATGCAGTTACATTTGTCAGGACCGCCGTCCCTTTAGCTGCCGTCGCTGGCGTCGGCGCTCTTCGTCAAGGAGATCCAGGCGGTGACGGTTTGCTTCCCGCATTGAACCAATATGACGATGAACCACCCACCAGGAGAAGGCAGCAATTAATAGGCCAAAAATGATGGGAATCATCTTCTTAGTCGGACGGGCGAATTGAAAAGTGAGCGGGGGAAGAAGAAATCCCTATACACCTTAAGTGAGAGGACGTGCAACAGGTGAGGATTCAGTACGCATACAGCGGGAGGTCTCAAAGTCGGGCGTGTACTCGTCAATGAACGCTTTTGCCGCGAGGTCCAAGTGAGCCTGTCTGAGACCGAAATAGCCGACGAGCATCATATATAGCCGGGACAGACCGCTTTTGTTTGCACTCGTGAGCTTTAAATACTCAACAGCGTCAGCACGCAGACGCTGTCCGAACTGACCGGTGGCTCACGGATTGACAGCCCCTGCGGCAATCATCAGATCGGTTGGCCCGTTCTCTGGCGTAAGGCGCCTACCCTCCCGGCGCCCGTGTGCGATCCAATGTTCAAAACCTGATTCCAGGACTCCACTTCGCACCGCTTCATCCACATCTGGGTTTGCTTCCAGATATCCCAATTCGGTAAACCCTGCCGGTGAACTCGAAGCACATTTCATGTAGCTTTCCATGAAATATCCAATGATTGAGCTAACGGCACGGTCTGTGACATGACGACAGTCTGGTGCGTAAGCTACCGAACGCGAAGAGAAATTGACTATTTCGTATGATGGAAAATAATCAACATCATCATGAGCATCGGCAAAATGTTGGGCCACAGTCCTTAGCAGTGACTTTGCCCTCGTGGTCGCCACGGCCGGGTCTAACCCCGAGAAGGAAACATCCATTGGCATCGGTGAAACCGTGATCACATAACGAAGACCGGGCCGAAGCATACCAAGCGTCTGATGCATTGTTTCCAGCGCCTGGAGATTCTGCTCATAATTGGTGATTTCAACGACATACCGCGCTGGATCCTGCCGCACTGTTTTGAGGGGTGGCGGGGCATTCAGGCGAAGGCCCGAGCGCTGATCGAGCCATACTTCGTCCAGGCCAAGCGTAATTACAATAACCTCCGCTTGATGAATTCGAGCGAAGTATTCTTCTGTCAAATAGCGCCTCCGCTCGATCGCACGATCAAGTATCACCGGTCTAGCGCCTGGTGATAATTGAAGGTCCGACCAACCACCAGCGTTCTCGATAAAGAAATCCGCGCCAAAGTTGACGGGGCGCGCCAACCATTCGATTTCATTGACGATTGATGCGGTCGTGAACTTGTTGGTAATGCCGTTTGGCCGTGCAGGCCACTCAGTTTTGGGTATACAGATGCGCCGACTTAATACTTTGAGGCCGTTGAAGATCAAGTGTTCCTCGAGGTTGCGAGCGAAGCATGAACCGAGGCAAAAAAAACGTTCATCCGGGGATAGGCAGAATTTCGGTTTGTGCGCAACAGGAAAGACCGCCTCGGAGAACCGCGAGAGATTGTTTTCCCACCTCAGTTTTGGGTTGGTGGCCACCGTTTCCCATGCGAGCATGCCTGGTATCCGAAGTACATCTGTGATCATATATTCAGTCTCCATCAGCAACAATCTCATCAAGCTTGCGATCGATCTCCGCACAACTTAGCAAGTTATGTGTGACTCGAGTCCGACCGGTTTTGTTCTCGATAATGTCTGAGCAGCGGTTCAGGATATCTCATTGCTACCGGACCGATGTACTTAATTCGGCGAAACCGGTTCCAGTCTCCTGCCTCCATGAGCCGATATGCATCCATCTTACTTTGCACGTTTTTTAACCAGCCACGGTAGAGAACCGCGCCGTTGGTTATTTCTCCACGAGCAATTTCGACCGCCTGCTTGATAATCCAGGTGCCGTCGTTTTGCTCCCACCAAAATGGATGCCAGACAAAATCGCACTGATTCTCGATCACAAATTTGACGAGCTTCTCCAGTCGGTCCGGCACGTATTCATCATCATCATCCAGGTGAGTAATGAAATCGCCCTGCGCCAATGAAAACGCCTTATTTGTCGGCGCGGCACCCGCTACCATCCAGCGCCGAGTCGGATCGGAAGGGTATCGTCCACCCTCGGGCAAATTGTAGAATTTCAGGCGCGGATCTTTAATCTGAGAGACGAGTTCCTCGGTTGCGTCCGTGCAACAGTCTCCTATGACGATCAGTTCAAAATTATCGTACGTTTGCCGCAGTATTGACGGAATGCATCGCTCAGTCAACAGCCGAGATCGATTGTATGTGGCAACAATGACAGTTACCAGCGGATGAGAAGGGATTGGGTTACGAGACTTCCAGGCGAAAAATTCTTCGACCATTTCTTGCGGGACTTCCTGACTCGACTTCAGTGCATCGAGACCTCGATCCAGGACCTTCAGTTCAAATCCTATGCGGGACGCCATTTGATACATCGTTTCACCAGGTCTCGCGCCCTCGCCGAGCACTTGATCCACCTGCGATTGCAATTCCGCGTTTACGGTATCAAGTTTACAATGTATCAGATTCAGGTGAGTTTCTAATGCGTCTAGTCTGTCAGTCGCCCACAAGAGCTTGTACAGGTTAACCAGGCGGTGGAACTTACTGGAGATTGACATGACTGCGCTTGAGCTCGTGGTCGTCAGGATTCCACGGAGCGAAGACAAACTTCCAATTCCAAGTTAAACCATCTGGTTTCTGTGGGAACGAAATTTCTCAACTTATTTGTCGCGACTCGCACAAAAGGATCTGCTTGTCAAAAGAATGCCACGAGTCTAGCCACACACTCTACTTAGGGTCAAGGTGGTATTGCGAGCCAGATAGTTGGGTAAATGGTAGTTGCTGATCTGATACTAGCTTTGCACTCGATTTCCGCCTGGCTAAAAACCTTTTGCGAGGCTCATCAATACTATGCGCTCTCAACATGCCTGGCTGTGAGGTACAGAGCGGACATGGAACCAATGTCGGAAACTCTCCTGGACAGCATCAACCTTCGGTTTACCAACACGGAGAGCACAAGCGTATCCATGACCTGGGAAGCTCATGTGGATTTCCTTTCAATGGTTCTTCGAAGCACTAAGCGCATGGGTTGTAGAGGGAATGGAAAATCGCCGCAAGCGTGACGCGGCTCAGGAGACTACGTTAGAATATTACCCTGCGCACCGATGGCGTCCCGCAGAGCTTTTCTATGCAGAGCGTCCGTTGAAATCAAGCGCCTGATGGGAACGAGAAACGTATGCATGGCGCGCGAACGAAGTGTAATCCTCGCTGAAGGCATGCCCGGCTGGCGGCGAGTATTCCTTACGGCCTCTGCGACGTTGACTTCAGTTAAGATTTGCCCATGGACTTCCGGATTAGCGACAGGATAGGCGGCGTCAGTTGTTGCTACATTTGCGGTGGCAAGTCTTTGGAGTTGTTGGAGCAACTGACCGGCGACCATTCCGCTACGACCGACGGACAACTGCTTAGGCAGCGTTTACAAAAATATCAATGCCTCGACTGTACGCTCATCCAATCAAATCCCACCAATGTCTTGAACTCAGACACGTTTAGTGGTGAGACCACGTACGACTTTTACTCCAAGCCTTTGATGCGTGCCTTCGACAAAGAACGGTATCAGAATTACGCGAACTGGGTGTCGTCTTTCCTTGGCCAATGTCAGCCGCAAAGTGTACTTGAAATCGGTTGCGGGCAGGCGTGGGTGTTGGAACTGCTCCAAGAGGTATACCCGTCAATCCGTTTTCACGGACTGGAGCCTTCGGCGTCTGCCACTCGGCACGCGAACGAAGCCGGCATTCAAGTACAACAGGGAAATGTACACAGTCATTCTTTCTCAGCAGGGCAGTTCGATTTCGTCTATTGCATAAATGTGTTGGAGCACGTTTCTGATCCGATAGGCTTTCTCAGACAGGTTAGCGGTCTGCTCGCAAACGATGGCGCAGCGCTGATAATTTGCCCGTGCTCCAACGTGATCGATCCCGAGCTGTTATTTGCTGACCACCTTTACTCGTATAGCAGGGAGAACCTGCAACGCCTCGCGATGCTGAGTGATTTGGTCACTTCGGCATGGCAACAGGGACCGGGAATGTTGTATCCCTTCCAGGCTCTGTTTTGCGGCAAAGGACCCCTGGAGATTTCGTTCGCAGGAAACGCTCGCATTGCCTGGTGGCCTGATGAGATCCTGCCATCCGGCCGGCGCGATTATCTTTGGCGTTGGTCCATACTTGACGATAAGCTTCTCGAACTGAGGAATGCTTTCCCAGTGGAGCTTGAGGAGGTCCTGTTCGATATTGCCCGCCGCCCCAGGCAGTTTTTGTGTCGCAGAGGAGAGATAGATGCAGCTCGATTTCAAGTAGTCTCCGTTTTGCTTACCGTCCGATCGTCGCATCATTCCCTCGTGGAGCAGTACGACAGTTAGAAATCTGAGCCTATAGATCTAAGTTAAGCTTGCCACCAGAGCTTCAAGCTAAGTGATCGAAAGAAAAAGTATCAATGGGTACGCCCACGCTGAGTATGCGGCCTCGTTGGCAAAATACGGCTCGCCGCGTTGGCTGCCTGGTTGTAATGGCTGGATTCTAGAGCGTTCGATCCAAGGCACACCTTATGTCGACGCAATGGGCTGCTATCCACTTTTCTCTTGCCGTGACTGGTCGCACCTTCGGGACGATCTGGAGAATATCTCAGACGACCTTGTGAGCCTCGTTCTCGTGACGGACCCGTTTGGCGATTACACGGAAGAGACCCTTCGCCACACGTTTAGGGATTTAGCAAAGCCTTTCAAGGAGCACTTTGTCGTGGATCTTAAGGCTGTTACTGAAACCTTTGGGCACCCACACCATCAACGCAACGCGCGCAAAGCGCTCAAGGTGGCATCAGTTGAAAAGTGTTACGATCCTTCCTCATGCATAGAAGAATGGAACAATCTGTATGCTAACCTTATCGAGCGTCATGAAATTCGCGGCATCGCTCGCTTCTCAAAATCTTCCTTTGCGCGGCAGTTAAGGATACCCGGGACTGTGTTGCTGCGGGCCATGAACGGAAGGCGTGTTGTGGGAATGACGTGGTGGTTTATCTCTGGGTGCGTGGGCTATTATCACCTCGGCGCATATAGCGATACAGGTTACGAACTACGCGCTTCGTTCGCGCTTTTTTCACGGGCCATTGAGCTTTTCAAAGCAGAAGGTTTGCGCTGGCTGGATCTTGGCGCGGGCGTCGGATTCGGCAACAGCGCAACAGACGGCCTGAGCCGCTTCAAACGCGGATGGTCTACCGGGACGCGCACGGCCTACCTCTGCGGCAGGATTTTCGATCGCGCCCGTTACAAACAGATTGTGGAGGCCAAAGGCATTCAGTCCATGGATTATTTTCCTGCCTACCGCACGGGTGACTTCGTCTGAGACGGAAGGTAAGAATGACTTGAGCATCATCTACCGACTCCTGTTTGGAAGACATGACGACGACGCACCTCTGCGTTGACTGGCCAAAAGCCAGAGGAGGCTGCCAGATAAATTGGTGACGCTCGAATTCCCCGGTGAGAGGCGCGGACGATAGGCGCCGACATAGGTCGAGCGACTGGTGAAGAAAGGCTGGACGAAAACCGAGAGGGGACTGGCCTTCAACTGATGTCTAAGCATGTCGACTTGAGCGTGAAGACCTCTCTACTTCCAGTCCGACAGCTCGCCGTCTTCCTTACGGCCGAGCTGACAAGGAACTTCGTCGTCCGCAACGACCGCGGGCTTTACGAGTACACGACCTGACTCTACGATGAGGGCAGCAGGCACATGGCGAAAGTGATCGTCTTCGGCGTTAAGGATTTTGCGCAGCTCGCACGTTTTTATCTTCAGCACGACAGTCCGCATGAAGTCGTCGCCTTTAGCGTGAATGAAAAGTACTTGCCGGAACAGAGATCCTTCGAGGAGTTGCCCGTCGTGGCCTTCGAGGGCATCGAGAAATCGTATCCGCCGGCAGACTTTCGCTTCTTCGCTCCGATGTCTCCACGGCGCATGAACAGGCTTCGCGAATCGGTCTACAAACAGATCAAAGATAAGGGATATGAGCTGATCAGCTATGTCAGCTCGAAAGCGACCGTCTTTTCCGGCGTTCCTATTGGTGATAACTGCTTTATCCTTGAAGACAATACTATCCAGCCATTCGCCGCAATCGGAAATAACGTGGTTCTGTGGAGCGGCAATCATATCGGCCATCACAGCGTAGTTAAAGATCATGTCTCATTCACTTCGCATGTGGTCCTCTCCGGACATTGCGTGGTTGAACCATTCTGTTTTTTTGGAGTCAATGCGACAATTCGCAACCATTTGCTCATTGCGGAAGGCTCACTAATCGCAATGTCCGCAGCGGTAACGCGAGATACTGAACCCTGGGGCGTTTACAAAGGCAATCCGGCCAAAAGGGGTGATTTATCAAGCAAGGATTTGGATTTTTAACCGGTTCTAAAAGGTGTATTCAACCGTGAAGTGGTTAAAGAAAGGGCTCATTTTCGCCCCCGACAGGAGATTTGATTGGTCCGTTTCTCACGCGCAGATTCCGGTTGTCGATGCGGTGGATGATCGGGTCTTGAGAATCTACTTCAGCACGCGAGACGCCCAGGGCCGTTCCCATCCGGCTTTCATTGAAGTCGCGGCAGAGGATCCACGGAAGCTTTTGTATGTTCACAAGGAGCCTCTGCTTCCCTTGGGTCAACCAGGTACTTTTGACGATAGTGGAATTATGCCCTTCTGTATCGTCAACCGTGAAAGGCAGAAGCAAATGTACTACGTTGGTTGGAGTACGAGCGGCACAGTTCCTTATCACCAATCCATCGGTTTGGCTCTAAGTGAAGACGGAGGGCGAAGCTACCTGAAATACTCGGAAGGCCCGATCTGCGATAGGTCTATTGAAGAACCTTACTTCAATACCGCTCCCTTCGTGCTTGTTAGCGAAAACACTATGAAGATGTGGTATGTTTCTTGTACTGAATGGAAACTAATTAACGGGCGGCTCGAACCTTTTTATCTGGTGAAGTATGCTGAATCTGAGGGCGGTATTCGTTGGCACAGAACGCGAGTTGTCTGCATCGGGTACGATGATTTCACGCAGGCAATCGGTCGTCCGTTTGTCATGATCGAGAACAATATCTACAAAATGTTCTATTCGTTTCGAAACGCCAAAGACTACCGCAGTGATCCGACACAAAGCTACAGACTCGGATATGCAGAATCAGGCGATGGGATCAAGTGGACACGAAAAGACGACGAAATCGGCATCGCGAGGTCGGACGACGGATGGGACTCTGAAATGATGGCCTATTGTTACGTGCATAAACACGAGAGCAGAAAGTATATGTTCTACAATGGCAACGGATTCGGCCGCACAGGCTTCGGCTATGCTGTTTTGGAAGAAGACTGAACCATCAGACAAGAACACGGTAGGAAAATGACTGAGCGCATGGCAGAACCCAACTCACAAGCTCTTAGTGAAACCATGATCGACATAGCGAGATACAAGAAGGAAGGATTCTTATTCTTCGAGAACTTCTTTGACCCTAAGGAGATTTCCCAACTCTTAAGCGAAGCTAAAGACGTCTTTCGTAATCAAATGAAAAAGAATCATCTCGATTCGTTTGATCCCGCAGAAGAGAGAGCCTTTGAAAAAGGCATGTACGCTCTTTTCGAAAAAGATTTTGAAGGTTTGGTTAATTGCGGTAGACAGGTTCAGCATTTGCTCTCCTTGCACAGACTTGGGACGGCGCCCAGAATCGTAGAAGTACTGAAAGCTTTGGGACTCGCGGCTCCTGTAATTAGCGTTAGGCCAGTTATGTATTTCAATAGTAAATTCTTAGCCAAAGAGGAGGATTACTGGCGTTTGGGCGCCCATCAGGATTGGCGCTCAAGTCAGGGGTCTTTGGATTCGATAACGGTTTGGATTCCTTTGGTTGACGTCAACAAATCATTGGGAGCCCTCCAAGTGATTCCGAGAAGCCATAAATGGGGATTGCTCGAATCGGAGAATGTTTCTTACTACGGAAAAATCATGGAGCCTTTGCCCGAAGACAACTTTACTCCAATCGAGGCGCGACTGGGCGACGCCCTCTTTTTCTCCTCTTTCCTGGTACACAGATCTGGCACCAACTCAACAGGCTCAATCAGATGGTCGTGCCACTTCCGTTTTAACAATCTGAACGAACCTTTATTTATCGACCGCAGCTATCCGCTTCCCTTTTCTTATAAGCCACAGGAAGGCTTGATCACCCCCGGTTTTCCTTCTCGGGATCTGCTCGATCGGCTATTCGATTGATCCTGATTGCTACTTGAGAAGTCCCATGAAGCTGACCGTGGATGACTTGGCTATCTTGGGAGGCCGTCCTGCCTTCGCGGAGAAACTGTACGTGGGCCGTCCCAACATTGGGGACCGCACCCGGTTGCTCGTCCGTCTCAACGATATTCTCGATACAAGATGGCTGACAAATGGCGGCCCTTATGTGGAAAGCTTTGAGGGCCGCATAACTGAGCTTACCGGGGTCAAACACTGCATCGCGACGTGCAACGCAACGGTGGCTCTTGAAATCGCTATTCGCGCGCTGGGCCTCGTAGGCGAGGTACTCATTCCTTCATTTACCTTTGTCGCCACTGCTCACGCTCTGCAATGGCAGCAGATTAGACCGGTCTTCTGCGACATCGACCCCAAGACGCATTGCATGGATCCGCGCTCGGTCGAAGCAATGATCACGCCACGCACGACCGGGATCATCGGCGTCCATCTTTGGGGCCGCGCCTGTTATGTTAACGCATTGACGGAGATCGCCGCGCGTCACAAACTTACGTTGCTGTTTGATGCCGCGCATGCTTTTGGATGTTCAGACCGTGGCCGGATGATCGGCAGCTTCGGCGAAGCGGAAGTGTTCAGCTTTCACGCCACTAAGTTCGTCAACTCGCTCGAGGGCGGAGCTGTCGTAACAAATAATAATGCGTTGGCAAGAAAGCTTCGTCTGATGAGAAATTTTGGCTTCACGGGCTATGACAAAGTTAACTACGTCGGAACAAACGGCAAGATGACGGAGGTCTGCGCCGCCGTGGGGTTGACGTCACTCGAGGCTCTTAACGAGATTGTGGAGGTGAACCGGCGAAACTACGAAGTTTACCGTGAAAATCTGGATGTTTTGCCGGGCGTTTCAGTTATCGAATACGATCCGACTGAGCATAATAACTATCACTACATCGTGGCCGAGATCGATCCAGCGAGCGCACCGCTCAATCGGGACGAGCTATTGGCGATCTTGCTTAATGAGAATGTGCTCGCGCGAAGATATTTTTGGCCGGGCTGTCATCGAATGGAACCTTACCGAACGCTTTATCCGAATTCACACTTGTTTCTACCCCAAACCGAACGCGTGGCTGCGCAGGTCATGAGCTTACCAACGGGCCAGACGATTACGCCTGAAATCATCCGTGCGATTTGCGACATTATCCGCGCCGCATTTGAAAACGCGGGAGAAATACGCAAAATCCTTGAAGAGAAAACCGCCGTCTAGTTAACCAGGCAACAGATCTTAGCCAATGTTGCCGTGTCCTTAAATATATGATGAAGCTTACTCGATCTGAGGCCAGAATTTAGGCTGCTGGATTAGAATCTTAATCACACATATGTATTTTTCCGGCTTTCATCCTATCACTCGGCATAGAAGGTCTCGCAGATCTTGACTTCTTGCACGGCAAATTAATATGGATTGGTTCAATTGGAGGGTTCAATCGAAGCTACCGCGAAGCATTGCTCGACAGATTGTATTTCAGAGCTTACGAGTAATTAGGACAGTCTGAGAAATGACCCGGGAAGTACAAACGAAGAAATGACCAATATGATTTCCTGGGCAAGCTGGGATCCAGAGAAAATCTTTCACCCATAACCCCCAAAGTTCTAGCCTATCAGTCGTGTTCGACGAGGAAGGTTTACCTAAGCGCCCTCGTATCTTATCGGTTATTAGGCACGGCAGTTCGGTAGCTGATGGAGGAATCGAATGGAAAAAAAATATCGTCTAGTAAGAAGGTCGTCAAAGCTATTGAAATTGGCCACGATAAACCTCTTAGTGCTCTTTATATTAATGGAGATCGTGTCTTTAGCCTTTTACTCCTTGAAGACCAGACACTTTTTTTACCCGAGAAACAAAGAGCAAATGAAGGCTACAGCAACTCAGTTTGAAATCTCGGAACCCGGCCGCGAAGGTAACCTGGTCAATTACCAACTTCATCCTTATTTCGGGTTTATAGTTCCGCCATCTTATGCCGAGCTTCCTGTTATAAAAACCAGCAAGGATCAATTCATCATCGGCATCTTTGGCGGATCGGTGGCGAGATGTTTCTACCTTTACGAGGTTGAGCACCATATTTTAGCCAGAGAGCTCCAATCTCTGCCGCAATTTCAAAACAAGGAAATATTGATTCTGAAGTTTGCCAACCCCGCTCATAAACAGCCGCAACAACTATTGACGCTTAACTATTATCTATCGGTCGGGCAAGAGTTGGACATGGTCATAAACATAGACGGGTTTAATGAGTTGGCTGTTTCGTATTTAAACAATAAGGTAGGAGTTGAAGTTTCGATGCCCAATGGCATCGTCGTTGCGCCACTTATTGCCCTGGCCAACAAGAACATCTCAACAGAAGACCTCGCACTCTCACTGGAAGTTCTGCAACTCAAGAAAGAGTTGCACAATACACTCAACCGCTTGAGCGAGTGCAGGCTCGCCACCTGTTATACGTTGAGTTGGGTACAAGCAAAATACCTCTTTGATCAGTATCGGGGAAAATCGCAAACACTTAGTCAGTTGAAGAGGAAAGAAGGAAAAGACTCTTTGATTTACCTTAAAAGGGTTGAAAAGCCCCTCGACGGTCCGGAAACATTTGAGAGAACGCTAGACATATGGCGTAATTCGTCGTTGGCGATGAACGATCTCCTGACTGCAAGGAAGATTCCATATTTCGAGTTCATACAGCCGAACCAGTATTATTCAACCAAGCGACAATTCAGCGCAGACGAGAAAAAGATCGCGTTTGACGAAAACAGTCCTTTCAAAGAACCTACAGTGACGGGCTATCCGAAGCTGCTGGCAAAACTAAGTAGCCTACGCGACTCTGGTGTTAGCGTTTTCAATGCCGTAAATGTTTTTGACGAGACCAGGGATATGGTGTATGTGGATAATTGTTGTCACTATACCGATGCGGGCAATGAAGTCTTCTCGCGCTATATTGGTCAAAGCATTGTGACGGCTTTAAACACAAAACCAGCGTCTAAGAAGAATAAGTCTTCAATGTCTATGGACGACTCGAGGCACAACTCAAATTGGCCGGTTCGTGGCGCTTGCTTTTAAAGATTAATGAGTATGACAAACGTTTGCGTGTACCAGATTAGTCGTCCATCCCCATCCCCAATATCGCCAAGCCACGGTGCGCTTGCGGCAGGTCTGGCTCGAACGTCAGGGACTTCTGATATTCGGAAGCTGCCGCCGCGCGTTCGCCCAGCAAGCGGTAGGCTTCGGCGAGAGCGAGATGGTAGCCAGCTCTCCGATCAGGAGACGGGCCGTCCCCCGGAAGCCAAGAGCCAACAAGGCTGAGTAGACGCTGAGGTTCCGACTCGTCAGGAGCACGCTCGCGAGCGAGACGTGAAACGGCGGCGGCCGACTCATATCGATGCGCCCGAAACTCAGTATGTGCCAGATCGACCAGGGCAGCGATGGTCGGATCTGACGGTTGGGTGGCAGGGGCAAGCGACCAAAGCTCTCGATCAAAATGATTCCCGAGCGGTGGTTCCCTCGGACCATACGGCTGCACCGGCTCGATCGCCGCGCGAACGAAGCCGGCAAGTGCCTGACGGGGAAGCGTCCCAAGATATGTCGGAGCGTTTTTTAGGTTCGGGTAAGCGAATGAGCATCCGCGGATTGCTTCATACTGTTTGCCCCATTGGTCTAGCATGTCGTGAAAGGTTTCGACCGGGGCATTAGTCGCGATGCCGCCATGGAGCTGATGAAAAGTCCCTTCACCAAGCAAGATGACGAGTTCGGCGCCCGGCAAGTCGCCGGCGCGCCGGTAGGTATCGAGATTCAGCAAGCCCCCGCCCGGAGCGTCGAAACGCTCGTCAACCCCGCCAAGCAGTTCCCATAACTCGCGGCGCAAAAACAAGGCACTCGATTCTGCAATCGGCTGGAACCAACCATCCACCGAGGAGCCGCCTATGCCGCCAATTTCGAACAAGCGATAGCCGTCATTCGGCCAGTCGATGACCTCGAGCAAAGCATCCTCGCGAGCGTGATCGTATCCACATTGTATCGACCACGCCTGAAAATCATGCCCGAGATGCCATCCGAGTGTCGCGACGACTGCTTTGCCATAAAGGCGGGCGCCATGATGAGCAAAATGAAGCAGGCCCGGTGTGGCGATCCGGGCGCCATCGATCATCACGCCGATGACTTCACCGCGTGCTTGGGCAAGTCCTCGATTGACCGCCTGTGCCGGGGATGATGAGGCGTGGTCGATACGGATCAAGCGGAAGTTGCCCGAAAGGCTCTCGATCACCTTGGGATCGAATGGCGGATCAGAGCCGTTGTCGACGACGATTACCTCGTAGTCATCGGGGTCGATATGGCTCTGGTAAGCGGCCGATAGTGAATGCAGCGTCCGCGGTGCCTCGCGTGACATGTTGTAGACCACCACGACCACCGAGACGTCCGGCTTGCGTCCGAATTTTCTAAACCAATTAATTCGGATTTCCTTTACCTTGATTCCGACTGGCTGGTTTCTTCAAAACGACTTGAATAATAGCATAGGACGTCGGCATGATCTGGAATCTTGGTAGTGGCGTTCGGGGGTTGTAAATCGCAGCCTTATCGAGGCGTCGAAGATCCGCCGGCCGTCCTGTCCATCAGAGGTCGAGTTCGTAGACCGTGCTCGAGTAACCACGGATGCGAAAGGATCTTACGGAGCCGGTAGGAACTTTCGCTGATGAGGAATAAAAAGCCCCTGCCAACCGCTCGTCGGACGACTAGATGGGTCGGCAGGGGCAATTTTTAGCTAGATAGTGCCTCTCTGCTTCTATTGTTGCCCGGTGGGTATGCTCGGGAAGGTTGCTCCCGCCGTCTGGTTATTCCCGTACGAGGACACCGCTCCACCGCCGACGACCACTGCCAGGTTGGAATTACCTACGGCCGTGCTGTTGGACACACGAATTATTGAATTCGAAGTGTTCGCCTGGAAGCCGGCGCCGTTATTGGATACTACGCACTGGTCAACATCGACTGCAGTCGTGCCTCCGGCGGTTTGCTGTGCAAAGACTCCCGCGGAGTTTTGGGTGAACAAAGAGTTAAAGACTGTCGCCTGCGCATTGCTGCCCAACAACAGACCGTTGGAGCCGTTTGCGTGGAACCGGGAGTTGACTATGTGAACGTGAATCGACGTACTGCCACTGCTGGGATTCACCGAGATGCCATTGCCGGTGTTGCTTTCGATGGTCGTGTTGAAGACGTCAAGAGCACCGCCCGCGGTGCGACTGTCGTCAATCCCGTTACCGGCCTGACCGA
>WNFR01009518.1_pt1 | contig 15471 bp, 12 predicted proteins | sample 5400221 | NCBI WGS metagenome assembly WNFR01 (sample SAMN13153357, study PRJNA577476) | soil metagenome | isolation source: 40 cm soil under Madrone tree | place: USA:California | collected 2016-06-14 | reverse complement strand
GATCGCCGCGCGAATGCGGCCGTAAGTGCCGCAGCGGCAGATGTTGCCGCTCATGGCGGAATCGATGTCCGCATCGCCCGGCTTTGGATTCGATTTCAGCAGCGCGGCCGCAGACATGATCTGCCCGGACTGGCAGTACCCGCACTGCGGAACATCGAGCGCCACCCAGGCGGCCTGGATCTTTCTGCCCGCCGGCGTTCTGCCGATCGCCTCGATGGTCGTGATCTTCTTGCCCACCGCCATCGAGGCCGGCGTCACACAGGATCGGATCGGCTGACCGTCGAGGTGCACCGTACAGGCGCCGCATAGCGCCATGCCGCAACCGAATTTCGTTCCTGTCATATCGAGGTGGTCGCGCAACACCCAGAGCAAGGGGGTGCTTTCATCGACGTCGACCTTTCTCGTCCTGCCGTTTACGTTCAAAGCAAGCATGCGACTTCTCCTTTCGAGGACAAAACTTCGCCTGCACCCGCCGGGGCGGGCATGCGCAACTTTTCTAGCGGGGATGCTTGAACCCGAGCATATAACTTCGAGTCAACTCCAAGTCAAGGCCTTTAGCGCACTTTGGCCGCACCAAGCCTCGAGGTCGCATCGCGGCTGAATGGAGCGCCGTGCGGAATAGGCACCGGTTCGCTATCGACAGTCACGATCGAACATAGTTGCAATTACGAACGCCGCCCTCCTTTGGGGCGGCAGGCACCCGAGTAGGGTACCTCGGCGGGGACCGGCGATATTGACGCCCCGGAATGCCTGCACCGCCACCGGACCGGTCTTCGCGCTGCACCGGGATCGACCGATGAGCCATAATAGACCGGCACGGATGCAAGGCGATGCGGCATTTTTTCCGGTGCGCAGCAGCACGTCCACGAACCTGGGAGCAGCAGCCATGAAACGCGGAAGCGGGCTCAACAATTTCGCGGGCGTCGAGGGCGGCACGCCTTCACTATCGCCCAAGATTCGTGATGCGCTCGCCAAGCTCGACGATGCGCTGTTCGCAATCTGGGACCTGGGCGACAACGTGCTGCTGGCATGGACCCACGAGGACGGCGAGCTGCGCTTTTTCGCGGTTCGCCATTACACCATCGCCGAGTCAGTCCACAGCGGCGCGGCGCATCCGAATCAGAAAAAAGATGCCATCGGATTCGTCAACGAGATCCTCGCCGGGTCAAAGCACCTGGCGCCGGAGCGGTTTCGGGAAGTGTGCCGCGAGTTCGGCGCGGATCCCCAGACCCTGCGCGTGGATTTCCGGGTCGGCACCGACGTTGACGTCGAGCTGATCAACGAGCTGATGCGCCGTTACAGCGTCTCGCTGGTGCGCGGCAGGGCAGTGGTGCTGCTGGACGCGGTGGAGTTCTCGCTGCAGCCGCCGCTCGATCAGATGGCGATGCTCAACAGCCTGTCCTTTTCGGTGAACTCGGCGTATCGGCAATTGCTGTCGAAGGAGATCGACGTCAATTTCGCCCGCACCACCACCGGCGACGGATTCTATATCTGGAATCGGGCGACGAACCCGGGCGCCAACGTCGAACTGTACAAGCTGATGATGCTGATCCTCGCCGACAACGCGGTGGCGCAGCGAAAGGCTCGTAGCGAATGGGTGCCGAAGTTGCGGGCTGCATTTCACGTAGGCGAGCACTACGAATTCCACCAAGTGGAGGGCCTGAACCCGACCACCTTCAGCTACATCGTCGGCCAGGTCACCGTTGACCTGGCGCGCATGATCGAGAAGTCGCTGCCCGGCCAGATCCTGCTGGGCGACTTCGAAGTCAGGGAAGAAATCAGGCCCGGCAGGTTCATTCGCTACGATACGGTGGACTTCGTCGAGAGAACCGCGGCGACCCTCGACCACCTCAACGGGCTCGTCATATCCGGCGGCCGCATCGAGAATATCCGCTGCTACCTCACGGGCCAGAGCCTTGGAAGCGGCCGATACATGGTCAATCGCTATCACATCCGCGACAAGCATGACACCAGCCGGGTCGTTTACAACGCCAAGATCAATATCCATCGGGAAAATACCGAACCGATTTTTCTCGGCATCCAGCGCGACGACCTGTGGGCATTCGCCACCGCCAAGGTGGAGACGTTGAACCGCGATGCGGAGCAGACGGGGTCCTATTTCATCAGGCCCTGAATCGCCGCCAACGATCCAACGAAAACGGGCGCCTATCGGTGCCCGTTTTTTTTGCTGCAATGCTGCGAGTACCGGTGGCGGCGTCAGTCGAAACTGAACCCCGGCGTGCGCGTGTAGTGGTGCAAGCCCTCGTCCTGTATGACCAGAGAGCGCATGCGTTTCACGCCGCGGTTGTGGTGCGAGTGCAGCAGCGTAGCCGGCGTGATTTGTGCGGCCCCGGTGGACCAGTTCACGCGCTGCTCGCCGATCATCGAGTAAATGTCCTCGCCCTGGATCGCCAGCGTCACCGCCACGCCGTTGTGCCGGTGTGGGCGCTGATCGGCGCCGGGAGCGAGCGTATTGATCGCCACGTTGATCGAAGGGATGGTCGCGTAGCCCGGCGCCAGCGCGGCGGTCGAGAACATCACCGAATGGCCGGTGGTATTTTCGGTGACCGGGCGCTGCCAGACCGCTTCGAAGCGCCGCTCGATCTCGTACGCAGGCCAGTGCACCGTATCGACCACCGACTCCTGCGGGGCAGGCGGACGCAACCGCTCGAAGGCCAGCAGCGGCTCATCGGTCGCCACGAACAGCAGGCAGTCGGCACCAGCCGCGCGGTGCGTGGTTTCGCTGCCGCCGGGAAAGCAGAACACATCTCCCGCGCCCCACGCGATCACGTCGGCCGCATTACGGCTCTCGCCGCAGCCCGCCATGACGTAGTAGATCGCGCCGGAGGCCGCAAAGGCTGCGCGCAGATGTTCGCTGGCGCGGATCTTCAGATAACGGCACAAAAGCGTTGGCGAGGTGGCCGGATACGGCGTGCCGAGATTCCCGGCAGCATCCAGCGCAATCGCACCGGTCGGCAATGCCGGATCGAAGGCCCGGTCGCGTTCGGCCAGGAACTGCCGCGCCGGTACCGGCGGATAGCCGAAGGTGAACGGGTTTTCCGAGGTGTGGTAGCGCGCGCGGCTCGCATATTGCGTTTGCGGCTCGGCCCGGGTGCGGACAACTTCCTTGACGGTCATGGCGTCCCTCTTTGTGTATTGCTCTCGCCCCATAATATACCGCCTGGAGAGAAGTTCCAAAATCAAAGCACTCACCGCGGAGGTCGCAGAGGACGCCGAGGAAAGGCAAGAGCAAGAAAACAGGTTCGGGTGAAAACGCTTCATTGACTCACGATCCATTGCAGCGAAAATTGGCGGCACAGGTTCGCGAACAAATACTTCGCTTCTATCACCGACTTGCTTTTCCTCCGCGTCCTTTGCGTCCTTCGCGGGGAGAGCTATCAGTTGTTGGCGGGAGCGCGGCCGGGTCCGGCTCCGGCATGACAAACGGATGCCCGGCTTCATAGGCTCGCGCGGCCTGCAGCACCCGCGCATCGGCAAATCTATCTCCCACCAATTGCATCGCCACCGGCAGTCCTTCGCGCGTGAATCCGCACGGCACGGCGGCGGCCGGCTGCTGCGAGAGATTGAAGGGATAGGTGAAGGGAGACCATTCCCACCAGCGGGTCCGCCCGGAGCCAGGTGGCACTTCGTACCCGGCTTCGAAGGCCGCCACCGCAAGCTGCGGCGTAATAAGCAGGTCATAGTCCTGGTGCAGCATGCACATCCGGCGCCCGAAGGCCTCGCGCGCGCGCTCGAGCCGCCGATATTCGAGCGCGCTCAGGCCAAAACCAGGCTCCGCGAGTTCGAGCAACGGCGGATCGACGAGCGCGCGTTGCGCCGTGGTCATGGGCGCAATCGCCAGCGCCAGCGCGACCGCCCATAACGGCTGCATGATTGCAATCGGGTCTTCGAGTTCGAGATCGAGCTCCTCGACCCGTGCACCGAGCGATTCGAAAACACGTGCACCCTCTTCAACCAGCATGGCAACCTCCGGGTCCACGTGGGCGTAACCCAGAGTGGGGCTGTAGCCGATGCGCAAACCCTTCACCCCCGAATCGAGTTCCTGCCGGTAGTCGATGTTGCGTGCCGGCGCCTGATACCAGTCGCGCGGATCGGGGCGAGCGATCACGGTGAGCATCAGCGCCGCATCGGCCACGTTGCGAGAGATCGGCCCTTGGTGCCAAAGTGTTGCCGCCGGTGAATGCGGATGAACCGGCACGATGCCAAAGGTCGGCTTGAAGCCGAACAGACCGCAAAAACCGGCAGGGATGCGGATCGAACCGCCGCCGTCCGTGCCGATGTGCAGCGAGCCCATGCCGAACGCTGCCGCGACCGCGGCACCGCCGCTGCTGCCGCCGGGCGTTAGTCGCGTATTCCAGGGATTGACGGTGATGCCGGTCAACGGACTGTCGGTCACGCCCTTCCAGCCGAATTCGGGTGTAGTGGTCTTGCCGAGAAATACCGCGCCCTGCTCCTTCATGCGCGCCACTGGTGGACCGTCTTCCGTCCACGGCTGTTTCGGATCAATGGTGCGCGAACCACGCAGTGTCGGCCAGCCTTCGGTCACGATAAGATCCTTCACCGTAGTTGGAACGCCGTCCACGCTGCCGGCGGGCATGCCGCGCTGCCAGCGCTTTTCGGAAGCCTGCGCGTCTTTGAGTGCGCGAGTCTCATCGACCATTACAAAAGCGTTGTAAAGCGGATTGAGTCGGGCGATGCGATCGAGCGCGGCCCGTGTCGCTTCGACCGGGGAAAGTTTTTTGCTGCGGTAATGCGCCGTCAGTTCGACGGCAGTCAATGAAAGAATGTCATCGGACATCTCGCGCTCCCGCTGCATGCTGAGAAAAAATGTTTATGCGGTTTTTCCGTGGGTCGAAGGTTGAATTGCGGCAGGTTCCTGATCCGCATCGTCAGGGCACACTCTTCAGAGGACATACACCGCCAAGGACGCCAAGGACGCAAAAGAAGATCAAGGGGGAAAAGTTCGAAAGTTAAAATCCCTAATTGGCGAACGATCTACCAAAGTTGAATAGGCGGAAGAGGGTCGCGAACAGTCTCCTCGCTCTTAACCCAAAATTGCCTTTCCTCGTTCTTGTCTTTCCTTCGCGTCCTTGGCGTCCTTGGCGGTGAGTGCTTATTGTGTATTACGCCGCGTCGCAGACGCAGACACGAGGAGCGCCCGGCCCCGCGGCATTTGCCACCGCGAGGCCGGGCCGGCTTTTTTTGGCCGGTTCGCTACGCCTTCTGCTTCATCGCTGCTAGCACTGCCTCGGGCGAGATCGGCATATGCCTTACGCGCGCGCCAACTGCATTGGCGATCGCGTTTGCGACCGCCGGCGCCACGACGGTTGACGCCGGTTCGCCCACGCCGGCCGGATGATGTTTCGACTGAATGATCGTGACATCGATCTCCGGCACCTGCGCCAGGCGTATCGGCTGGTACTCGTGGAAGTTGCTCTGCTCGAAGCTGCCGTTCTTCAGCGTCAGTTTTTCCGACATGATCTGGCTCGCCCCCCAGAGCGCCGAGCCGCGGATCTGTGCCTCGATGTTGCCCGGATTGACGGCGATGCCGGGATCCATGGCGATGGTGATCCTGTTGATGCTGTACCTGCCGGTCGCCGGATCGACGGTCACCTCCGCCACGCCGGCCACCCAGGTCGGGCTCTGACGTTCTTCCGCCGCAGTGACGACTTGCCGGCTGCAACGCGCAGGCAGTTGGCAAGACGCAGCGCGCCGCCAACCGTGCCCGACTCGTACACCGGCCAGGACCCTTCCTTCGCCCAAGGCAACGAGATCCACAACTGGTCCATGTAGTAGTCGGAGCCGGTGCCGGCCGGATAGCCGCTGTTGGGTATGCCGCGGTTGCCGCCTTTGCCGTTCAACATCGCCAGCCGGAACTCGAGCGGATCGCGCCCTGCCGCACGCGCCACTTCGTCCATGAAGGACTCGACGACGAAGATGTTGTAGGAGTTGGACACCGTGCGCAGCGCGCTGGCCTGGACCGCCCAGGTGGTAGGCTCGTGGTTCCAGGCGCGCACGCGGTGGTTCTTCACGTTGTACCAATGGTCGCTGCCGCCGATTGACCATTGGTCGATGTCCTGCTTCTTGGCATCCCAGGAATCGAGTTGCAGCCAGTCGGTCCCGCCAGCCTTGCCGACGCCAAATCGCGCCCCCATCCAGCCGCAGACGATGTCCTGGTTCATCGCCGTCAGTTCGCCGTTTTTGATGCCGGCCTTGACCTTGTGGTAGGTCGGCGTGCGGGCAAAACTGGTTGCGAAATTGGATTCGCGCGTATGGATGAGCTTGACCGGACGGCCGGTTTCCTTGACGCAGTAAGCTGCCGCCAGGATGTCGTCGTAGTCCTGCTTGCCGCCGAACCCGCCACCCACCAGATACTGGTGCACGAAGACCTTGATGTCCTCTGGCTTCTTTTTCAGCACATTGGAAAGATAGCCGGTCAAGGTCATGCGCGCGAAAGACGTGCTCTGCGTGCCAACATGGACGTGCCATTCGCCGTTGGTCAGCTGCACTGTTGCATTCAACGGTTCCATGGTGGCGTGACAGACCATATCGGTCGTGTATTCCACCTCCAGTACTTTCTCGGCATCACCGAAACCCTTGTCGACATCGCCTTCGAGCACCCAGTTCGCACCTTGCTTCTCGTCCTTCGCAAGTTGCTTGTACTGCTCGAGCATTTCCGCCGAACTCAGGTTCGCGTAAGGGCCCGCGTCCCATTTCACCTTCAGCGCCTTGGCGGCTTTCATTGCGGTCGGAAACTTGTCGGCGACGGCAACCACCCAGCCAGTGCATTTTCCCATCGCATTGTCGATCTTGACCGCCTTGATGAAGCCGGGGATCTTCTTCGCTTCCGAATCGTCGATGCTCAACACTTTCGACGCATAACGGCTGCGCGGCACGACCAGCGCACCGTAAGCCATGTTCGGCAGGAAGACGTCGATGCCGTATTTGGCTTTGCCGTTGGTCTTCGCCGGGATATCGAGCGCAGCAAACGACTTGCCGATAATCTTGTACTGGCTCGGATCTTTCAGCGTGATGCCCTTGAGATCGTCCGGGTAGGCGAACTTTCGATCGATCTTCACCTTCTGCAGGATCTCGCCGTAACCGACCGATCTGCCGGAGGCCTTGTCGACCACGCGTCCTGCTTCCGCATGGCAGTCGGCTAGCTTGGCGTTGAGTACTTTGGCGCCGGCTTCCACCAGCGCGATGCGGCCCGCGGCGCCGGCGCGCGCAATACGATCGAACTCGGTCGTGACGCTGCCGCTGTTGACGGTGTAGGCCAATCCGTAGACGCCGAAATTCTCCACGCTTTCCAGCGGCGCATCCAGGCGCACGTCTTCCCATCTGACTTCCAGTTCTTCGGCAATCACCTGTGCCAGGCCGGTGCCGATGTGCTGGCCCATTTCCGCCTTGACGATGTGCATCGTGGTCTTGCCGTCCGGCGTGATGGTGAACCAGATCGCCGGCGTAAAGGCCGGCGTGGCCATGGCCGCTTCGGCGTTCTTGCCGCCCAGCAGCGCCGGCATGCCAATACTGAAAAAGCCGCTGCCGGCGATTACTGTCGAGCGGACCAGGAATTCGCGGCGCGTCATTGCCTGCGTTTGGGTCTCAGCCGTGATTGGCTTAACCATGATTGCTGCCCTCCTTCATCAGATCGGCGGCGCGATGTACCGCACCGACGATGCGGGAATACGTAGCGCAGCGGCACAGGTTGCCGTTCATGTGCGACACGATTTCTTCGCTGGTGGGATTGGGATTGACGGCGAGCAGCGCGGCCGCTTGCATGATCTGGCCGGACTGGCAGTAGCCACATTGGGGAACCTGCGCTTCGATCCAGGCTTTCTGCACCGGGTGTGCATCGGCCGGATCGAGCCCCTCTATGGTGGTGATCACCGCGTTGCTGTCCACGTCGCCGAGCTTGACCATGCATGAGCGCACGGGCTGGCCGTTTATGTGCACGGTACAGGAACCGCAAACCCCGAGACCGCATCCATACTTGGTGCCCGTGAGTCGCAGATCCTCGCGAATGGCCCAGAGAAGTGGCGTGTCGGGCGGCGAGTCGGTGAAATAACTTTGACCGTTAATGCTGAGTTGTGGCATGGCTGCGAGACCTCCCTTGCAAGTTACGATGACAAAATGGCCCCTACGAATGCTGCAGGCCAATCCAGAGCGAAACGACTGCGACCCGCAATGCCAGGCTTTCCCCCGACTGTCGCGACGTCGCGCCGTTTCCCCTTACCCGTGAGCGGAGCATTGACACACTTCGTCTCCGCCGTGTTGCCCAGGCGCAAACATGAGCATGCGCCCCGGCATGAATGTCGATCAATCGAAATCATTTGTAAGGCAGGTGCTGGCCCACCGTGAAATTGCCGAAGGAAGCCTCGGCGGTACAGTACCACTGGTACTGCGCATAGCGGAACTCCGTCCACGACTGGTATAAGCGATTATGCACGCACCTTTGATACAACACTCCCCGATACAGACGCCGGCAGGCGCTGCAAGACGATGCGGCCTCACGCCTTCTTCAGCCGTCTGGCGAACTTCTCCCTGAACTTGGCCACTTTCGGCGCCACCACGTAGTGGCAGTACGGCTGGTTCGGATTGTTCTGGAAGTAATCCTGGTGATAGCGCTCGGCGACGTAGAACTGCCCGGCCGGTACGACTTCAGTTACGATCGGATCCGCAAAAGCTTTTTCCCGGACAAGTTCGCTTATGATTTGTTCGGCCTCGGCGTTCTGCGCCGGTGTGTGGTAGAAAATCGCCGAGCGGTACTGGGTGCCGACGTCGTTGCCCTGGCGGTTGAGCGTGGTCGGATCGTGGATCACGAAGAAGACTTCCAGCAGGTCGCGGTAGCTGAGCAACTTCGGATCGAAAGTAACGCGAACCACCTCCGCGTGCCCGGTGTCGCCATTGCACACCGCTTCATAGGTCGGATCGGGTCGTTGGCCGCCCATGTAACCGGACTCCACGCTCTCCACGCCCTGCAGCCGGTCGTACACCGCCTCCAGGCACCAGAAACACCCGCCCGCCAGCGTCGCGATTTCTTGACCTTCCCGAGCCTGTTCCATCGCCGACCTCCACGATTGCCGTATTGAGGAAGCTCTGACCAAGTTCCGCGACGCGCGTTGCGCCAGGGGCGGATGACTGCTAGGCGTCGCTCCGCAGATGCGGCTGAAGCCCCAGCAAGGAGCGTAACAACGCAGGCGCCACACCTGGCACAACCCAATAATTCTTCGACTCTTTCGAGGGACCGGGCGATTCGGGCCGATGTCAGCGTCGGCTCCTCCTTATGTAGGCCGGCTACACGGCGTCCTCGCCGTCTTGCCCTCGACCCGAATCGCCTCGGTCGCGCATGTGGAACTTGGTCAGAGCTTCCTCATACAGTGTAGCGGCATCGCGAGTGGTCGAGGGCAGTCGTTGGGTCTTACGTCCCGACCCTCATGCCGGACAGGAAGCGGCACGGGCGGGCTGGTCGGTGGCTACGACTTCCTGGTACGTGGCGAACAGTTTTCGCGCCAGCGCACCGGCGTGCCACTCGCACACGTAAGCGCGGCCCTCTTCTGCCAGCCGCGCGCGCAGATCGCCGTCGCGCATCAATCTGACGATGTGCTCGGCGAAGTCGGCTTCGTTGTCGTCCGGCACCAACGCACCGCGCTTCGGCCCGACGATGTCGCGCGTGCCCATCACGGCGGTGGAGATGACCGGAAGCCCGAGCGCCATCGCCTCCAGCAGCACCAGTCCCTGGGTCTCCGTGCGCGAGGCGAACACGAAGGCGTCCGCGGCGCAGTAGCAATCGAGCAAGGCGCCGCGCCTGTCGAGGTAGCCGACGAATAATGTGTGCTCCTGGAGGTTGAGTCTCGCGGCGAATCTCTTCAGCGATGCCAGCGCCGGCCCCTCGCCGGCGATCACCAGCAGCAGGTCGGAAATGGTGGCGACGGCCCGCCCCAGCGCCCGCAGCAGGAAGTCGATGTTTTTCTCGAACGCCACCCGTCCGACGAACAACAACACCGGGCGCTTGCCGGGAATGCCATGCGCGACGCGAAAGGCATCGCCATCGCCGGCGGCGGACTGTGCGGGCGGGATGCCGGTGGGAACGACATGCATCGGTACGCGCACGCCATAGTCCCCCAGCTTGTCGCGCATCGCAGTCGAGGGCACCACCAGCGCGTCCATCTGATTGCACTGGGTACGGGAAAAGCGGCGCGACAACGCCCGCAGCGCGGCTTTTGGAACCACCGGCACGTAATGGAAAAGGTACTCCTCGAAAAAAGTGTGGTAGGTCTCCATCCTTGGGATGTCCAGCAAGTCGGCGATTTCCATGCCCAAGTAATGAGCGACGAACGGCGTCTGGATATGGACCAGGTCATAGGCAGCTTCGCGCAACTGTGGCAATAGCCTGCGTACCGCGCCCGGGACCATCATCCGGTCTTCCGGATCGAACGGAAGATACCGGGAGGGCACGCGCAGCGTGCGGTTGTCCTCCGTGTACGGATAGGGGTAGGCGGGCGCGATCAGGTCCACTTGATGACCGAGCGTCGCAAGCTCGCGGCGGAACGTCTGGATGGACGTGGATACGCCGTTCACCCGCGGGAAGTACACGTCCGAGATCATCAGTATTTTCATGTTTCTATCCGTTGACGCTATGCCAGCCAGCATATTACGGCGACATGACCGATTGAAGACAAAACGCGGTCAGCAGGTAAAATCCCGTGAACACAAGTAAACCGGCAAACAATGATCGGGCTGCTGCAACGGGTCAGCGAGGCACGCGTAGACGTGGCCGGCAAGACGATCGGCGCGATTGGTACCGGGCTGATGGTGCTGGTCTGCGCCGAGCGCGGCGATACCGTGACTGAGGCGGAACGCCTTTTGGAGCGGCTGCTCGGCTATCGAGTCTTTGCCGATGCCGCCGGCAAGATGAATCTGAGCCTGAGGGACGTGGCGGGCGGGCTGCTTCTGGTGCCGCAGTTCACGCTGGCGGCGGATACCGGAAAGGGCACGCGCCCCGGCTTCACTCCGACAGCCCCGCCTGATGTGGGCAAGAGGTTGTTTGAACATTTGCTGGCGCGCGCCCGCCGCGCACATTCTCAGGTTGCGGCAGGCGAATTTGGCGCCATGATGAAAGTGTCTCTGATAAACGACGGTCCGGTCACGCTCTGGCTGCAGGTGCACCCGCGTTCCGGCAGCGCCGGGAAGGCTGTGCTCAAGGAGTGAAAGAAAGCGCTTTCGTCGCGACGGGCCCACCCTTTTCTCAACGTTGGATGCCGCAACGCCCGTGAGATAATAATAAGCTTACTTAAAACCCTTGCGCCCGACCGGCGCGGCGATGCCTGATGGCGATGCATTCCAACCACGAGCCCGCCCCGCGCGTGCTGCTGGTAGACCCTTCCCCTGACGACCGCCTGCTGATGTCGCTCTATCTCAGGCGCTCTGGGGTGGAGATTCTCACCGCCAGCAATGGCGAGGAGGCGCTGCAGATCACCGCGGCGAAATTACCGGAACTGGTGGTGCTCGACCTGATGATGCAGGGCATGTCCGGCTTCGAAGTCTGCAAGCGCATCAAATCCAATCCAGCGACCACGCTGACGCCGGTGGTCTTCCTCACTTTGACCGACAACCGCGAAGACCGCATCAAGGGCTTGCAGGCCGGCGCCGACGATTTCTTTTCCAAGCCGTTACAGCGCGACGAGTTCCTGGTACGGGTCAAGTCACTGCTTGCGACCCACCGGGCGCGCAAGCAGGAAGCAGCCGCGAGGCAGGCGATGGAAGCCGATGCGCCGGAAACGCCACAGGGCTTCGAACGCGACGTGCCGCGCAGGATGATGGATAGGATCCTCGCCACGCCGGAGGTCAACGGCCAGACACCGGGAGGTTACCAGTCCCGTTTCAATGCCGTGATCCTGTTTGCCGACTTGCGCGGGTTCACCCGCATGGCCGAACAACTTGTGCCGACGCAGGTCGTGCTGCTGCTGAACCAGTATTTCTCGCTGCTCACGGAAGTAACCTATCGCTACGAGGGCGTGATCTTCAACATGGCCGGGGACAGCTTGCTGGTCGGATTCGGGGTTCCGTTCGAACAGCCGGATGCCGCCGAACGCGCGATCAAATGCGGTCACGATATGCTCTCCGCCTTCGAAACCCTGTCATCCGAGTGGCATACGAAATACGGGCTCGAGACCGGGTTGGGTATCGGCGTCAACAAGGGCGAGGTGGTGGCCGGCAACGTCGGCTCGTCCGCGTACATGAGCTTCACCATCATCGGCGATGCGGTGAACATCGCTTCGCGGCTGATGCAGCGGGCGCGGGCGGGGGAGTTGCTGCTCTCGGAGCGGGTCATGCTGGCGCTGCTGGCGGCACGAGTAAAAGTGGACGCGATTCCGCTGCCGCCGCTGACGCTGCGGGGGCGGACCGAACCGATCGGCCTGTATTGCATCGCGTTCAAGGGCCGCATAGACACGCGCTGATGGCTTCAGGACGGCGCTGACGCTGACTGAACTGCTGAACATCGTCGCCACGGCCCGCGGCACCGGCATTCGGACTTCCAGTGCAGAATGGACAGAACCTAAGCTAAGGAGAACAGCATGAAACGATTCGATCCGGTCACCCAGGCCAGGATAGACCTGACCGCGGCGCTGCGCTCGGCTGCCCGCATGGGGCTGAACGAGGGCGTCTGTAATCACTTCAGCCTGGAAATGCCGGGCGATTCCGGCAAATTCCTGATTAATCCCCAGGGCCTTCATTGGTCCGAGGTCGCGCCTGCGGACCTGATGATCGTGAACGAAAAAGGCGCGGTGGTCGAAGGCAAGCATACGGTCGAGCCGACCGCGTTCTTCATTCACGGCCGCATTCATCTCGGCAAGCGCAAGAAGTGCGTCCTGCATACTCACATGCCGTTCGCCACCGCGCTGGCGCTGCTGGAAGGCGGTGAACTCGACGTGTTCGCCAACCAGAACGCCATGCGCTACTACGGCCGCATCGGTTACGACCGCGAGTACGGCGGCGTCGCACTGGACAACGCCGAGGGCGATCGCATCTGCAACGCGCTTGGCGACAACGAGGTGGTCTTCATGCAGCATCACGGCGTGATCGTCTGCGGCGACAACGTCGCTTATGCCTTCGACGACCTCTATTATCTCGAGCGCTCCTGCATGGTGCAGGCGCTGGCGCAAGGCACCGGTGGAAAACTCAAGCGCGTGCCGGAGAAAATGGTCGCCGAAGCGGCGCGGCAGATCGGCGGCGAACGCCAGCAGTCCGTCCTGCACTTCGAAGCGCTGAAGCGCCTGCTCGATCGCGACGAGCCGGGCTGGTCACGGCTGACCTGATCGATCCGCCCCCGGGGCAACGCCTGATGATGTTGCGCACCCGGCTCTGTGAGCTGCTCGGCATCGCGCATCCGATCGTCTGCGCGCCGATGGGCTGGATCACCGGGCCCGAATTGACCGCGGCGGTGAGCGGGGCCGGAGGCCTGGCCATTCTCGGCGCCGGCGCCAATCCGCCCGAGTTGTTGCGCCGGAAGATTCGCCGTGTGCGCGAACTTACCGACCGGCCCTTTGGCGTCAATCTGATCCTGTCCCGCCCCGCAGAAGAGCGCTTTCAGGTCTGCATTGAGGAAAGGATTCCGGTGCTTTCTCTATTCTGGGGCGATCCCGCCCCTTTCGTAGAGCGCGCCCACGACGCCGGGATGAAAGTGCTCTTGCAGGTTGGCGACGTCGCCAGCGCGATCGATGCAAAGGCCAAGGGCGTCGACGCGATCATCGCGCAAGGGGTGGAGGCTGGCGGCCACGTTGCCGGTGAACTCTCGACCATGGTACTGGTGCCGCGTGTGGTGGATGCGGTGGCGCCGGTTCCGGTCATCGCCGCGGGCGGAGTCGCCGACGCACGAGGCCTGGTCGCCGTACTTGCACTAGGCGCACAGGCCGCCGTTCTCGGCACCCGCTTCATCGCCACTCCCGAGGCCGATGCGCATCCGGAATACAAGCGCCGCATCCTGGCCGCGGGCGGGGAGGATACCGTGCGCACCACATTGTTCGGCGGCGGCTGGCCGAACGCGCCGCACCGGGTGCTGCGTACCGGTTTCGTGGAACAATGGCTGGCGAAGCCAGAGCGCGGCAATGAGAATCGGCCCGACGAACCGGTGGTCGCCGAGAGCCGGCTCGGCGGCGAAGTTTTCCCGATCCGCCGCTTCATGGTGTTTCCGCCCAACCGCGAAACCACCGGTGCGGTGGAAACCATGGCCTTGTACGCCGGGCAGAGCGCGGGACTGGTACGAGAACAGAAGCCTGCGGGCCAAATCGTGGCTGAGCTGATGCAGCAGGCAACGGAGTTGATACGTACCCAGCTTGCCCGCGGCAACTAGCCGGCCGGCAAGACCTGCCGCCGCTGCGTTGGGCCATTTCGAAACCCCTATTACTTTCGCTCTATTTCGGCCAGGGGCCGGAATCCCTACATTTGGATCACACGCGAGGCGAATTTCCCTCCGAAACCTTCGGACCAGCCGTTTCCGGGTTCGAAAGGTATGGACCGGAAAGGTCGCCCAGTCGAGTGGCACAGACTGTCGATGCGGCCATCGGTTGTGACAGCAAAGGGCCGTCACGTGCAAACAGGGCCAGCCGCATTTGCGACGACGCCCCTTTGAACGCAACACATTTGTGAAGGAGCAAATCATGAAACAGCAACGTCAACCGCGCATCTCCATTGGATGGCTGGTCGCTACCGCAATCGTACTTGCATCCGCGGGCAGCTTTGCCGAAGACATGGGTAACGTGCAAAGCGGCGGAGGTTCAGTGAATGAGGTCTATGGTCGCGCTTCCGCGACGATCCCCGGAGCGAATCCGGTGCGCTCGATCTCAAGCAAAGTGAACGTCAGCGAGGTCTTCGGGCGGTCGTCCGGCGGCCCCACGTCTGCGCCAGGGAAATCGCGGAGCGACAACCAGACCGCGGCTCTGCACAAGTAACGGAGCATCGTGTAAGTCACCCGCAGTACGGTCCGGTTTTCGGCCGGCCGGGGATTTGATGCGCATCATTTCCGAGGGCATTGGGTACAAGGCACCCAATGCCCTCGGCGTTTCTGACGCCCAACCGCGCCACTGGCGCCGAACCCGTCCGATTTACCCGACTCTGCAAGAGCAACCACAGGCAACACTTCGCGGTTTTCCTGCCAGGGTACCGCGGTCGGCGGTTGCCACCGCGCCGGGAAACGTGGTAACACATCCGGATCTTCGAGAAGCCTGGGGAGGATTTCGTGAAGATCCTGGTTGCAGCGCCGCAGGGATGGGCCACTGAGTCTCTGTGCGGGCTGCTGGCCACGCTCGACTCCGGCTGCGAAGTCGAGGTGGTGCGCGACATTTCGTCTCTGCTGTCGCGGCCCCCTGAGACGCCTTCCGGGACACCGGACCTTGTGTTGGTGGATTTGGACGCCGCTTCGGTCGATTCCAGCGCGGCAATCCGCGGCTT
>WNFR01003874.1_pt2 | contig 15480 bp, 7 predicted proteins | sample 5400221 | NCBI WGS metagenome assembly WNFR01 (sample SAMN13153357, study PRJNA577476) | soil metagenome | isolation source: 40 cm soil under Madrone tree | place: USA:California | collected 2016-06-14 | reverse complement strand
TGCGCCGCTCTAGGCCGCAACCGCGAGGATCAATTCCCAATGTCGACTCACCGTATTACGATTGTTGCGCTCGCGGTCGAGTTAAGGCAAACGAACGCTCTCTTCGCGCCAGAGTCTCTTTAGTCTATGTTCTCCGTATGGCGGCAACGGGGGTAGTTAGTACAACCGAGGAACGGGCCGTGCCGCCCTCGACGCGATACTATCCGCCCACCACACCCTGGCTCCGGGCACGACTTAGGTTTTGGCGGCCCGGTCCTCACTCGTTGCGTGGTCTTCCCGCTATGTTTGCTTTGCCTGCCATCAGTTTTGGCGCCGCAGCTCTCACACACAAAATAAACGCCGTACCGGCCATTGTTCCAGATGGTCGGTCGACTGCAACTTGCACAAGAAGGATTCTCGGGATTAGTCAAATCCGGATCTTTATCCCTTTTTCCGCTCGGAGTCGTGACGAAACGCGCGACCTGCGAACACGCAGAGCGGCTAGGGATTCGTAGCATACTCTCGCTCGTATCTTTGTGAGACAGAATATTCAAAGAACCGTGCCATAGTATCTCGCCATCTATGATAGAGATCTTTTCGTGCATTCGCGCACGGAGGTCGACGGGAATCCCTGTTCTGCGAAGTTGGCTTATCGTATCGGCCAAGCCTTCCTCTAGAATGCCGCCTTGGTTTCCAGGTGGGCGAGTGACGAGCCGCAGCGAAACACCGCGAGCAAGCGCGGCGAGCAGGTATTGAACCCACCTACCTGTGCCGCGAGCGGTTAAGAAGGGAGAGAAAACTACTACTGATCTTTTCGCCTTCTGTAGATCACGTGAAAACGCAGGATAGAATGTCCCTTCAGTGAAGGCACCGGCGAGGTCATCGGGCATTTCAAAACCCTCGTTGCTTAGATGGTGGAGACCATCGATCCAATCGGGATCACCGAGCGGCAGTAGTTGTTCGATATCCAGCGATTCGCCGTACCGCTCGAAGTAATCAAGCAACGACTGCACGATGCCGGCTACTGGAGCCTTGTCTCGCAAGAATTCGAAGTTAGCGACCAGCACCACGTGTTCTCGTGCTCGGCTTACGGCTACGTTCAACAGCCGCGCCCCTGCTTCTTCAAGCTGAGTTGCGCTCATGAATCGACCAATCCTAGCTCCAAATGAATCAGGTAGGTCGACGATGACTGCAGCCTTTTCGTTACCTTGGAACCTATGTACCGTCGCAGCGAACTCCGGCCCTCGCCCTCCGAGTTTGTCATTGAGAAGTGCCTGAGTGAGTTTGGTCTGGGCTGCGTACGGTGCGACTATGCCAAGAGCCTGGTTTTGTCCGGGTTCAGACGGAAGATCTTTATCGAGATGGACGGCAATATTGCGGACCAACAGAGCATGAAAGAGATTATATCGGGAGAATGTGCCAAGCCGCATTGACGACCAAGGATGATAGGGAGATGTGTCAATATACATTAGAGGACCGTTACCAAGAGGAAATCTAGACGATCTGCGCGTCCTGACTGAGACATCGGTCTCCAACGGACAGTCCTGGTAAAATATAGTGTTAATACAGGCGCATATCTCCTCGTGCATACGGTATTGATTGCGCAGTGTGACCAGAAAGTCTGGATGCTGGTTAGATGCAATCATCGACGGTATCCCCGCCTTTTCGAAGACACCCTTCTGTAGCCAGTCTTTCGCAAGGGCCTCGTCCGACATAACAATTGGGGGAAGCTGCCTGAAATCTCCAGCGACCACGACTGACGTTCTCGCCAGGCCCGCGGCATAAAAGGACATCGGTAACATGAGCATCGATGCCTCATCGATAACAACTACATCGAACTCCCGCTCCACCTGCCCTTTCAGCCAAGTGCGGTAGACAGTGGTTGCTAATACACGGCACTTCTTGATGACTTCCTCTCGCAGAGCATTGAGTTGACCTTCGATCTCCCTGGCGCGCGTGCGGCGCTCTTCAAGCGATTCTTCGATACCGCTCAAACGTGAACGACATTCAGGCAGAGGTGCGGATTGGCGCTGTCCGGCGCGGGCGTTAGCAAGATCGCCACGCCCAGCCGCGAGAGCTGATTCTCTTTTTTTAATTGCTGTCTCCGCGGAGCGAATTGCATCGAGAGTAGCGCGGCGCGTTGTCTCCAACTTCCCGATCTCTCGAGAGATGCGTTCTGGATTCAGCCCGGAGACGAAGCGTCGAATCGAACCCATATCGCGAGAGCGCTCGAGATCAGACTGAAGCTTTTCAAGACGTTCGACATGCACACTCGACTGTTGCCTCAGTCCGGCGCACCGGCGTCTTTCAGCGCCTATCGCCTGCTCTTCATTGTCTAGTCGCGTGCGCAAGCCCTCGACCGCTTCAAGATCGCGCACTATGCTGCGAAGACTCCGGGCATCGGAGTCAAGTGTTGTAATCTCCTCGTCCAGCTTCCTTTTCCGCCGGGCTAGGTCGACCCCGAGACGCTCAACGATCTTGTCCAGAACTACGTGTTCCCCATACTTCTTCTTTAATTCATCTTTGACGAGTGGACCATGTCTGAGCACCGCTCCGCTGTGAAAAAGAGGATCGTTCTCCAGGCGTTCCGCAATCTTCTCGAGGGCGGTATCAACAGCAATGTTTGTGTTCGAAACGAGTAAAACGGATCGCCCCGCACGAAAGTGTGCTTCAACGATGCGCGCTAGGGTCGTTGTTTTGCCCGTACCTGGTGGACCCCAAACGAACGTCACCTCAGTACCAAGAGCGCGGCGCACTGCCACTTTCTTTTCGTCATCGAGAGATCCACCGAGAAACACTTCCTCGGCCGGTTCCTGATCGGAGCTCTTGATACGACCCTGCCCGATAACGTGATCGGCGAAGAACCTGTTTAGCCTAGCTGCGCCCTTGCTAACCTCCTCAAGCCTTACGCGCAGACGCTCTATCAAGAAAGAATCATCAGTAGTCAGACGCGCAACCGGAATCTTCGGTCCCAGGTCCTGTTCAAGGGCAACGACTATGAACCCTGGTTGTAGAGATACGATTATCCCGTCGACCTCTTCTTGACCGCAAACCAGTCGGATGGGAGTCTCATCGCGGAGCTGAAGATCGTCAGCTAATGGAAAGCGGTAGAGAACATTGCGTTCGGCGCTGCCAATTCGCTCGCCGCCGCGAAGGTCGGTCTGTTTTGTGCCGCCCCGCTTTCGAATCGCAGCGACCTCCAAGCCGAGGGCGTCGATCATGTGAGCGATTGGATCCATCGCCATTCACCTAATCCGTGTTTGTCGAGTTTAAGCACGGCCGCCAGCGGGGTGGGCCGTCCGAGCGCCTGCTCCGTTATGCGAGCTAGGGCTGAAACTACGCGAAAAGCGTCGTATGTGCAATGTCGTAACCCTCTCTACATGCTTCCCCTCCCCGTTTTCCATCCTGCGCGATTCTGGGAAAGCCATTCCTGTAGGCGGACACTGGGGAGATTTCGAATTGGGAATTGCGAATTTCGGATCTTAACAGTGGGCTTCCCAGGATCCTCGCCACGCCATGTCTCAATCGCACTAAACCTCAATCAAACTTAGACTTAGTCACCCGCTCTGCCAACCGGTCCTGCCGTTTCTGCGCAGCCGTAAACGTAGAGTTCCAGACAACTCCACTGGCACGCGAGTTGGTTAGTCTCCCTCAGGCAATCAGGCAAAAGTGCGCTCGTGTGCCCACCTGTAGCGCATTACGTTCTGGGATTTGGTCTGACGTTCATCGAATTTGGTCTTTCGGAGGAACGATGCAAGGTTTACTGCAAGACTTGCGATACGGACTGCGAATGCTGTTGCACAAACCGGGGTTCGCAGCAGTTGCGGTGATCACCCTGGCTCTCGGCATTGGCGCGAATACCGCGATCTTTAGCGTAGTCAACGCTGTGCTGCTGAGGCCGTTACCCTACCGTGAGCCTGGCAAGCTCGTACGAATCTATACTGAGTTCCCAACCATGAACCTGAAGAAGTTCTGGATGTCAGCGCCCGAGTTCCTGGACATTCAAAACGAAGCGGACTCCTGGGAGAGCATCGGCGCGTGGACCACGACCGGACGCAACGTAGCTACCAGCACCGATGAACCCGTCAGGGTCACCGCCGCGATCATCACCCGCGGAGTGATCGACGCGTTGGGGGTGCAGCCAGCCGTAGGCCGCAACTTCACGCCCGAAGAAGATCGCAACGGCGGTCCTCCCACCGCGCTGATCTCCGACGGATTATGGCGCCGCGCCTTCGGCAAACAAGCCGACATCGTCGGTAAACAAATTCAGATCAACTCGCAACCCACCAACGTGGCCGGTGTGATGCCGCCGGGTTTCGTTTTTCCTCCGGGCAGCAACGATCCCGCCGAAGTGTGGCTGCCTCTTCAGCTCGATCCGGCGAATCCAGGCAACCGCGGGGGGCACAATTTCTATGTAATCGGCAGGCTCAAACGGGACGTCAACGTAGAGCAGGCGCGGTCGGAGATCGACTCGTTGATGGCTGGTTGGAAGAGTCAGAATCGTGCTATGCACCTGCCCGATCCCGAACGCCATCCAATCCTGATGGTGCCGCTTCACGAAGACGTCGTCGGCGCGGCACGGCCAGCGGTGCTTATGCTTCTAGGGGCCGTGGCTTTCGTTCTGCTGATCGCTTGCGTGAACGTCGCGAATCTCCTTTTGGCCCGAGCCGAAGCCCGCCGCCGTGAGTTCTCGATACGCCTCGCGCTTGGGGCCGGACGAAACAGACTGCTGAGACAGTTTCTCGCCGAAGGCATGATACTCGTCGTGCTCGGGGCGGTTGCGGGCATTGTGCTTGCGAAAGTGGGTCTGCGGCTGGTGCTGGCTGCAGCGCCCGACAGCATACCCCGCACCGCGGAGATAGGGATCGATCCGACTGTGCTGGCCTTCACGCTGGGTGTCTCAATTCTCTCGATCATCGTCTTCGCGATGGCGCCGCTTCTTCAGATGCGCGATCGCGATCTCGCAACTACGCTGCGAGGCTCGGGGCAAAGAACTTCTGGTGGTGGCGGAAGTCACAGACTGAGAAAGACGCTCGTCGTCGCCGAGATCGCTCTCGCCGTGATTCCGGTGATCGGCTCGGGTCTCATGATTCGCGCCTTTTGGAAGCTTCGGCAGGTCGATGTCGGTTTCGAACCACGCGGGGTTACGGCGTTCAATCTCCAACTTCCCGCTTCGCGATATCAGACCCCGGATCGATTGCGTTTTGCCAACCAGATCGAGGAGCGATTGGCCGCGCTGCCAGGAGTCAAGTCTGCTTCTTTTGTCACGGGACTGCCGCCGCTTCGCCCGATAAACGCCAACGACACCGATATCGAAGACTATCAAGGGACCCCTGACGGTCCGGCCGAAAACGTCGACTACTGGAACACAGTGAACGAAGGCTACTTCAGAACGATGGGCATCCGCACGCTCGAAGGCCGCGTGTTCGAGGCGTCCGACCGCAACGACAGCGCCCAGAAGGTCATGGTGATCAATCAAGCGATGGCGCGCCGCTTCTGGCAGGGAAGCCCCATTGGCCGGCGCGTGAATCCCGGGTTCAGCACTCCGCCGGTATGGTTCACGGTGGTCGGTGTAGTCGAAGACACAAAGAACCTCGGTGTGGACAAACCGGCCGGAACCGAACTCTATTTCCTTCTGCCTCAGACGGCCTCGACTGGAATCAGCACACGCATGAGTTTTGTCGTGCGCACGGAAGGCACTTCAGCGGGGGCGATCGCATCGAGCATTCGCTCGACCGTCAGCGATTTGGACCCAAGCGTTCCAGTCTTTCAACTACAAACGATGAGCGACGTGGTTGCCGATTCGTTGGTGCGGCCTCGGTTTCTGTCGCTGTTGCTGGGCGCGTTTTCGGCGATCGCGTTGTCGCTGGCGGCCATTGGGATCTACGGAGTTATGGCTTACTCGGTGACGCAGAGAACGCAGGAGATCGGGGTGCGCGTGGCGCTTGGCGCGACGACTCGCAACGTGCTGGCGATGGTGGTAGGCGAGGGGCTGAAGATGACGGTCGTTGGTCTGGCGGTCGGCTTGACCGGCGCGTTCGCGTTGACTCGCTTGATGACCAGCCTGCTGTTTGAAGTTAGCGCGACTGATCCGGTTACGTTTGCGATGGTTGGATTCGTGTTGACCGCTGTCGGATTGTTGGCTTGTTTCGTGCCGGCGCGCCGGGCGGCGAAGGTCGATCCGATGGTCGCGCTTCGATATGAATGAATAGGCGCGTTAAGAAAGGAGGGCATTCGTGAGCAGTGAATCGACAAAAGTACTCGCACTTTTCGGAGTGATGATCATGGTTTCGACATTCCAATCGTCGAACGGTACTCCGATCCCTGAACCACAGGCGGCTGATAGACCGACGGTTACGAGCCAGACTGCTTTATTCAGTCAGGAGCAAGCGCTTGCGCAACTAAGAGCGGAGATTTCCGGCAAGGAGAATCAGCCCGCGGAGCAAGTTTTCAAAAACATACAGATCTTAAAAGGGATGCCTGCCGCTCGTCTGCTGGCTGTGATGCAAGTCGGCTACTCGAAATCTCTGGGCGTCAATTGCACGCATTGTCATGTCGCGGGTCAGTGGGAAAGCGAAGATAAGCCCACCAAGCAGATCACCCGCGACATGTCCGCCATGGCGAAGGCCATCAATACCGAGTACCTGACGAAGATCAAGAACCTCAAGAATCCGAATCCCGTGGTGAACTGCACCACGTGTCATCGCGGGCAGGTGAAGCCTGCTCTGAATATGCCTTAGCCGGCATTCCGACGCGAGTGATTCGATCCAACCGGGACGGAATTATGCAGAACCTGATTCAAGACTTGCTATACGGGATCCGGATGCTGATAAGAAAGCCCGGGTTCACCGCCGTCGCGGTAGTCACGCTGGCCCTGGGTATCGGCGCGAACACGATGATCTTCAGCGTGGTGAATGCAGTCCTGCTGAGCCCGCTCCCCTTTCCCGACTCCGCGCGCCTGGTCAGAATTGGAGAGAGCCATCCGCAGTACAACGCGAACTTCACCTACGCAAGCTTCCTGGATCTGGGCGGCGAGACCGAGTCGATCGAGAACATCGCCGCATCGCGATTCTGGTCCGACAATCTCACCGATGGCGGCGAGCCCGAGCAGGTCTCGAGCATGCGCGTCTCTGCCAACTTCTTTCCGGCTCTCGCCGTTGCGCCGCAGCTCGGCCGTACTTTTTTGGCGGAAGAAGATCAGCCCGGCCGAGACAACGTCGTCGTGATAAGCGACGGGCTCTGGCGGCGACGTTTTGGCGCTGATGCGAACCTGATCGGCAAGACCATTGCGGTCAGCGGTGTCCTGAACCCTGAACCGATCACTGGGAGGAACGATGGAGACTCTTTTCAAAGACATTCGCTACGGTTTTCGGATGCTGGCTAAGAGGCCCGGCTTCACTGTGGTAGCTGCGGTTACGCTGGCATTGGGCATCGGCGCCAACACAGCGATCTTCAGCGTGGTGAACGCAGTGTTGTTGCGGCCGCTCCCTTACCGCGAGCCTGGCCGGCTTGTCGAGATTTGGGAGACTAATCCGATCAAGGCGTGGACCGACGCACCGGCGGCACCTGCCAACTTTTATGATTGGGCGCAGCAGAACGATGTCTTTGAGGGGATGGCAAATTATTCAACTGGGCCAGGTAACTTCGCGCTTACAGGCAAGGATGAGCCTGAACGTTTGCGCGGCCAGGCCATCAGCGGAAATCTTTTCTCAGTTCTTGGTGTTGAAGCGTCTCTTGGACGAACGTTTCTTCCGGAAGAAACCTGGAAGGGCAAGGACGAAGTTGTCATCCTGAGCCACGGCCTTTGGAAGCGGCGTTTTGGTGAAGATCCCAACCTCATCGGTCAGATGATCTCACTCCGCGGCAAGAATTACACCGTCGTCGGTGTTATGCCGGATGGATTTTACTTCCCCACTAAGGAGGTCGACCTGTGGGTGCCCTGGGGTCTTGATCCAACCGAGATCCCTAACCTTCGCAGACCTCATTTCATGCGAGTGGTTGCGCGGCTCAAATCAGGGACGACGCTTGCTCAAGCGCAGACCGAGATGAACACCATCGCTGGAAGGCTCGAGCAGGAGTATCCCGGCACTAATATCAAAATGAGAGTCGGACTTGGTCTGCTGCACGATTGGACAGTTAAAGACACACGGCTGCCGTTGCTCATCCTGCTCGCCGCCGTCGGTTTCATCCTCTTAATTGCGTGCGCCAACATTGCCAATTTGCTGCTCGCGCGTGCTGCTACGCGAATGAGGGAGATGGCTATTCGAAGCGCGCTGGGCGCGGGCCGGCGTCGCCTCGTCCGCCAACTGCTCACAGAGAGTTTACTTATGTCGGCTGGGGGCGGTGCGCTGGGACTGCTGCTCGCCGTTTGGGGCAAGGAACTGCTGCTCGCCTTCAGTCCCGGTAATATTCCTCGCTTCGATGAGATCAGCGTCGATGCGAGCGTTTTCAGTTTCACTCTCGGCATCACCTTCTTAACGACGTTGATCTTTGGTTTGGTCCCGGCGCTGGCCAGCTCAAAGATTGATCTCACTTCATCTCTCAAAGAGGGCGGGCAGAAAGGGGGCGGGGACGCGCGGCACAATCGGGCGCGCAATCTGTTCGTCGTTTTAGAAGTGGCCTTCGCGCTCATGTTGTTAATCGGAGCAGGGTTGATGATCAAGAGCTTCCTGCGCCTGCAAAGGGTCGATCCGGGGTTCGATCCCGATAACATTTTGGCCCTCCAAGTCTCCCTGCCGGGGTCGAAATACAAAGAGGATCCCCAGTTGATTGCTTTCTACCAACAGGCGTTGGGGCGCATCAAGAGTTTACCCGGAGTCGGTGACGCGGGGCTGACACTAATGCTGCCATCGCAAGGCGCGGCGTGGACCAGTGATTTTACAGTCGAAGGGCGATCGCCCGAGGAGTATGGAAAGGAGGTGCGCCACAACGTAGTCAGCTCGGACTATTTCCGCACTATGCGAGTGCCGCTAGCGAGCGGGCGACTATTTAGTGACTACGATGATAAAGATCACCCTATTGTGGTTGTTATCAACGAAGCCCTGGCGCGCGGCTTCTTTTCCAATGAAGACCCAATCGGCAAACGGCTTAAATTCAGCAAGCCGGAAGTGGAAGACAAGGACTGGTTCACGATTGTGGGTGTGGTGAAGAACGAAAAGCTCGAAGGGCTCGCCGCTGAAGTCAAGCCGGAGGTCTACCAACCATTTCTGCAAAGCGCTAATAACTTTGTGAACCTCGTTGTGCGAACGTCGACTGATCCGCGTGCAATGACTGTGGCCGTGCGAAGGGAGATTTCGGCACTTGATAAGGACGTTCCTATTTTCAACATCAAGACGATGAAGGAAGTCCTGTACGAATCGGTCGCACGGGAGCGTTTCACGGTGTTGTTGCTGGCGATCTTCGCCGCTGTCGCTTTGATCCTATCAGCCGTGGGAATCTACGGCGTTATGTCCTATGCGGTCACCGAGCGAACGCACGAGATTGGCATTCGCATGGCTTTGGGCGCGAATGCCAGTGACGTGCTCAGACTCGTAGTAAGACAAGGCATAAAGCTAGCCGTCGCAGGCGTGGCCGCAGGGATTGCCGGCTCATTCGCATTGACAAGATTGATGGAGAACTTGCTATTCGGCGTGGGCGCTACAGATCCTCTGACGTTCACCGTGATTTCCCTGTTGTTGACGTTCGTCGCCTTGCTGGCCTGCTGGCTGCCGGCGCGGCGCGCAGCGAAGGTCGATCCGATGATCGCGCTTCGGTACGAATAGGAGGTTACTTGGTTTCTAGTTTCTGGTTTCTAGTTTCTGGTTTGGGGAATCCCAAAACGTGCATCCTCAAGCCTACGAACCAAAAACTAGAAACCAGAAACCAGAAACCAGAAACAGAAGACCAAGGAGGCTGAAACAATGAAACCGAATCTGAAGCGCCTGGGATTACTGGCGTTGCTCTTGATGGTTTCGTTACCCGTTCACGCGCAATCGCCGCGAGGGTCCAGCGGGCTGCGCGAGTCTGACAAGCCGAAACATGCGTCCGTCCAAAACGCCGGCTTGCGGATGACTAAGGATGAGGACGGTAAGAACGAGACTCGCGACGGAGCGTATTGGTTCAACCGAGGCTACGCGCTGCATCAAGCGGACCACTACATCGAAGCCATAGAAGCGTTCAGCCATTCAATTGGTCTCGGATACCGCCAGGCGACGGCTATGTACAATGTCGCTTGCGGGTACGCGCTGTTGAACGACAAAGACAACGCTCTGTTCTGGCTCCAACGCTCGCTCGCCGTCGGGTTCGACAGGACTGATCTCTTGAAAACGGATTCGGACCTCGATCCGCTGCGCTCCGACGCTCGATTCAAGGAGATCATCCAGAAGGTATCGTTCACAAAGAAAGAGGAAAAGCCCGGGAAAGACAAAACCGTCTCGCGGCTGGAGGACGCCGTCAACAACTTCGAGCTGCTTCGCCGAGAGTCCTCTGAGGATGGCGATGAATGGTACAAAGTGGGATCGCGTCTTCTCAGGCTCCGCGACTTCGATCACGCTGCGGCTGCATTAACCCAGGCCGTCAATCATCTCGGCTATCGAGGCGCGTCCGCGATGTACAACCTCGCTTGCACCGACGCGCTCAAGGGTGATCGATCTCTCGGCCTCGAATGGCTTGAGAAGTCGATCAATGCCGGCTTCGACGACAGCAACAAGCTCAAAGACGATCCGGACATCGCAAGCCTGCGCGGTGAATCCCGTTTCAAACACATTCAAGAGCTGAGCGGTGTTCTCTCTCTTTCTCAATTCACCAGCGGAGGAATTGACGGCTCGCAGTACTCGAAGATCGAAGATAGGGCGTCACAACCTTCGATCCTCAATCTTTCGATCCTCAATTCTCGATTCTCGATCCTCGGTTTTCGCAAAGGTAAGGATGATGAATACGGTGTGGCAAGACCTGCGCTACGGCGTGCGAATGTTGCTGAAGAAACCCGGCTTCACGCTGATTGCCGTGCTCACGCTGGCCCTGGGCATCGGCGCGAACCTGACTATCTTCAGCTTCGTCGATACGATGTTCTTACGTCCATTGCCTGCGAGCGACCCTGAACGGTTGGTGACCGTCGAGGCGACGCGCAATGGCCGATGGACCGACGGACAAGCTTACCCAACATATGCGCATTACCGAGATCACTGTCAGTCGTTGGAAGCTCTAGTAGCACATTATTCCACCGCGCCTGTGAATATAGTCGCCGAGGGCGATTCGCGCGTAGCGAATGGCGCAGTCGTTTCGGCAAATTATTTCTCGGTGCTTGGAATCCAGCCGCGCCTTGGGCGCTTCTTTTTGGGGGAGGAGGACGAAGTGCCCGGCCGGGACCCGGTCGTGGTGATCAGCTACCGAATGTGGGAGGGGCGCTTCGGCGGTGATCCGGCGGTGCTCGGAAAGGAACTGGTCCTCAACGGCAGCGCCTGCAAAATCATCGGCGTCGCACCGGCGGATTTTCCAGGTGTGTTGGCGGGGTTTCCGAACGAGTTTTGGATTCCGACGATGATGTTGCGGCTGGGTTACCGAGGGTGCGACGCCCTCGCCGAGGTTGATTGTCGTCCGCTGGCGCTTCTCGGCCGGCTCGCGCCAGGACGAACGTTGGCCGATGCGCAGGCCGAGTTGAGTGTGCTCGCGGATCAGCTCGCCACGACTTCTCCAGCAGAACAGGGACGCGGGGTTCTGGTGCAGCCCGCCCTCGGTGTCAGGTGGAATGAGCGAGAAGCATACCGCTACCAGATGCAATTGCTGATGGCTGTGACCGGTCTGCTGCTGTTGATCGCGTGTGCGAATGTCGCGAGTTTGCTTCTGGTGCGCGGCGCGGCGCGGCGCAAAGAGATCGCGATCCGCTTGTGCATAGGCGCCGGGCGCTCCCGGCTGGTCCGGCAGTTCTTAACTGAGAGCCTGTTGCTGGCGTTCGCCGGTGGCGGATTGGGGCTGCTCATCTCCCTCTGGGCCAGGGAACTATTGGCGCCCTTTTACACTACGGACTATGGCAGCATGACGCGGTACTACGATTTGAGCCTGAGTCCGCGAGGGTTGATCTACGCGCTGGCGCTCACGCTTTTCACGGGGTTGTTGTTTGGGTTGCTGCCGGCTCTCCAGGCGACGCGGCACAACCTGGTTCGCGCTTTGAAAGATGAAGGGATCTCACCTAGTCCGCGCCAGCACCGGCTGCGTGGTGCACTGGTTGTTGCACAGGTGGCGCTTTCGCTGTCTCTGCTGGTCGTGGCGGGCTTACTCGTTCGGAGTGAGTCTCACGTTCGCCGCGGCGCAAACCTCGATCCGCAACATGTCGCTGCATTGCGGTTGAGACCTGGGTTGCTGAACTACAACGCGAAGAAAGCTCAGGCGTTCACGCGCGATGTGGTGGGCCGCCTTGAAGCTCTCCCCGGAGTGCAGTCGGTGAGTCTCGCCAAAGGCACCGGCCTGGCCTGGCAAAGTGGCGGGAGGGTGCGGGTGAGGCTGCCGGAAGAAGCGCCACAGCCACGAGACGAACAGCCTCAAGTGGAGTATCAAGAAGTGGCTCCTCGCTTCTGCGAGACCTTGAAGATCCCGTTGCTCGAAGGACGCGAGTTCAACGAGGGAGACCTGCCAGGCGCGCCGCGTGTTGCAGTCATCAACGAGACTCTGGCCCGCCGATTGTGGCCGGAACGGGCGGCGACGGAACACACGTTGATCCTGGATGATCAGCCGTATCAAGTGGTCGGCGTCAGCAAAGATGCCCAATTGCACAATGCGCTCGAATCGTCGCAGCCGTTTGTCTACCTGCCGTACTGGCAGAACAATATCAGGCCCCAAGTAGACGCCCGGCTCGTGGTACGCGTTGCCGGCGATCCGCAGACAATGCTCTCGCTTTTGCGGCGCGCGATTGTGGCTGTGGACCCGAACGTCCCGATCAGCGAGGACGTGCCGCTGACACAGCAGGTGAATGCCGTCTACATGCCCGTGCTGCTGACGAGCACGGTGCTGACCTATGCCGGGTTGCTGGCGCTTTTTTTGAGCATGCTCGGTCTGTACGGCGTGCTGGCGTTTGCAGTCAGCCAGCGCACGCATGAGATCGGCATTCGCATGGCGCTGGGCGCGGAGCGACTTGATGTGCTGTGTCTGGTCGTCACGCAAGGGCTAAGACTGGTGTCCGCAGGCGTGGGAATCGGATTGGTGGCTTCGTTCGCCGCGACGCGCCTGGTGAAGAGTTTGCTGTACGGCGTGAGCGCGACTGATCCGCTGACTTTTGCATCGATTGCCGTTTTGTTGTTGTTCGTGGCGCTACTGGCATGCTGGCTGCCGGCGCGGCGGGCGACGAAGGTCGATCCGATGGTGGCGCTCAGATACGAATAGGTTCAGGGTTCAGGGTTCATCTGTTTCTGGTTTCTAGTTTCTGGTTTCTAGTTTCTGGTTTCTAGTTTCTGGTTTCTAGTTTCTGGTTTGTGAGTTCAGGGCGGCGACTCGATACCTGAAGCCAGAAACCAAGAACCAGAAACTAGAAACCAGAAACTAGAAACCAGAAACTAGAAACCAGAAACTAGAAACCAGAAACCAGAAACCCGGAACTCTGAACCCGGATTAGGAGAAACAATGGAAACCTTGTGGCAAGACTTTCGTTACGGCCTGCGCGTCCTGCGCGCGAGTCCCGGATTCGCGGCAGTAGCCGTGCTTTCGCTGGCGCTGGGCATCGGCGCGAACACTTCGATCTTCAGCGTCGTAAACGCTGCGCTGCTCAGGCCGTTGCCGGTGACCGAGCCTGGCGGGCTCTTCTTCGTCTTCAACGGAACCCGGACCAGTCCCTGGGGCGTTTCCTCATATCCTGACTACATTGATTATCGCGACAAGAACGAAGTATTCAGTGATCTGCTCACTTACTCAAGCATCACCGTGAGCGCCCGAAGCGACGATCAAACCGATTTGATCTCCGGTTCGATAGTGTCGGGTAACTTCTTCGACACGCTTGGACTGCGTGCCGCGCTGGGCCGCACGTTCATAGCCGAGGAAGACAAAACACCAAACACGCACCCGGTGGCGGTGATCAGTCATAGCTTGTGGGAACGCCGGTTCGCCGGTGATCCAAACGTCATCGGCCAGCAGATCGCCCTTAACGGACACGCGTTCACGGTCGTCGGGGTGACGCCGGCCGGATTCAACGGTCCGGAGGTGCTGGAGAACAACGACATCTATGTGCCGATGATGATGCAGGCGGTGGTGCGTCCGCCGCGCGGCGGGTTCTCGGGCGATATGAATCCTGATCTGCTCTCGCGGCGCGGGTCGCGCTGGTTGAGAATGATCGGGCGTCTCAAGCCCGGTGTCTCCGGCGAGCAAGCCCAGGCCGCGATGACCACGATCGCCGCGGGGCTCGAACAAGCTTATCCCGAAGACAACCGCAACCGCATCGCCGCGCTGTTTCCGGTCAACAAAGTCGATCCGCAAGCTTACCCGCAACTCATCTCGGTAGCCGGTCTGCTTCTCGCAGTAGTCGCAATCGTCCTGTTGATTGCCTGCGCGAACGTTGCGAACTTGTTACTGGCTCGAGCGTCTGGCCGGAGGAGAGAAATCGCCGTGAGACTTGCCATGGGCGCAAGCCGCTCGAGTCTCGTGCGTCAGTTGCTGACCGAAAGTTTGCTTTTGTCGCTCGCGGGCGGGGTGGTCGGGCTGCTGGTCGCTTTGTGGACGATCGACGTTCTGAAATCAGCGACGCCGACGACCGGAATTTTTTCCTTTACGCTCAACTACCGCCTGGATGGACGAGTGCTGGCATTTACTTTCTTGTTGTCGCTTGCAACGGGAGTCGTGTTTGGCCTCGCGCCGGCTTTGCAGGCTTCCCGGCCCGATCTGGTGCCGGCGCTCAAGGACGAAGCATCAGCAGCCGCACAGGGCCGGCGGCGTTTCAGTCTTCGCAACGTACTCGTAGTCGCGCAGGTCGCGCTGTCGATCGTGTTGCTGATCGGCGCGGGATTGTTCCTGCGAAGCCTGAACAATGCACAGGCTATTGATCCCGGTTTCAACGCGGACAGGATTCTGGACGCGCAACTCAACATCAATTTGCTGCGCTACACCAAAGCGCAGGGCCAGGAATTCTACCGCCAAGTCGTTGAACGAATCGAAACGCTGCCTGGCGTCGAATCCGCCAGCCTCGCACGGGCAGTCCCGATGAGCGGCAGCGGCCGCACCAGCAGCTTCCTCATCCAGGGTCAGCAGGGGCCCGACAACGTAAGCCGCAGCGAAGGCACGGGTCCCGATGAGGAGAACCAGTACACGGTTAACACGAACGTCGTCGGCTTGAAATATTTCGCGACGATGGGCATCCCGCTGCTGCGGGGTCGCGATTTCACTCCGCAAGACAATCAGGGCGCGCCTTTAGCTGTGATCGTCAACGAAGCCTTCGCGCGACGTTACTTCGCAGGCGACGACCCGCTCGGCAAGCGCATGAGTTTTCGCGGCGCTCAGGGTCCGTGGTCCGAAATCATCGGCATCGCGCGCGACAGCAAATACCGC
>WNFR01009005.1_pt1 | contig 15482 bp, 16 predicted proteins | sample 5400221 | NCBI WGS metagenome assembly WNFR01 (sample SAMN13153357, study PRJNA577476) | soil metagenome | isolation source: 40 cm soil under Madrone tree | place: USA:California | collected 2016-06-14 | reverse complement strand
TTGGACCTTTCTGTGTTCGTGCTTGGAAACGGAAACAATCGGCACCGTGACCGGTCCATTCTCCCTCTCCTTTCACACTGCTCCACGAACGGCCTGTACACGATTGCAGGAAGGGACCACGTCACCTTCATCTCCCTATCACGTTGTAAACAAAGAGACGGAAATGACAACTGATGACCCTGAACCCCTCATGCCCATTGTGAGTGCTTCGAAGCCTGGGCTCAAGGACATGGACTACATGAAAGTGTACTGCGATGCTCCTTGGGCGATGTCAGTCCGTCGAGTGTTAGCCCAGTGGGTGTACGAAGAAGATGGAGGTGCGGAAGACACTAGGACCATGGGAAGCATCCCATTTCTGGAGATTGCTAAGTTGGCCCTGGTTAATGAGAGAGGAGAAGGGGTTTTAGTCTCGTAGGGCAACGATATGTATGCTACTGCTACCATTAAACTCTTCAAAACAAGCTTTTCGGGTCTGAATCTTAGTAGAACATAATACACACACAGGGTCATCATTTCCGACGCGCGGTCAAATCTGTTCCACCATCAACGTGTCTTTCTCTTTCCCGCTCAAACGATTACTCGTGGATTGTCGCTGCCCATTACAAGGGGTTCAACACTTTAAGCTTTAATCCCAGATACTCGGGGGCTTGTGCACTTTTGGTCGCGGCTCTCTCACTAGGTATTCGAACGAACAATACTGTAACTTGCAGTTGGCCATGTCTGCCCCAACCTTCTCAGTCGGCGAGCGGGTGCTATGCTATCACGGACCTCTCATCTACGAGTCCAAAATTCTCAAAGGCGAGGTTTGGGATGAATCGAACACAAAGCTGGACACTGTTGGGCCGCATTTCTTTGTGCACTACAAAGGGTGGAAGCAGACGTGCGTTTTCACCACTCGTAACACCCTCATCACCCCATGTCTCTCATCCTTATTTCACTGTTTATTTTGGTAGTTGGGACGAATGGGTTCCCACCGCGCGTCTTCTCAAACACAACGAGGCCAACCTTGCCCTTCAGAAGGACCTCTCCCGAGCGCAAGCCGCTGTTACACTGGCCAGTGCTTCCGCCTCCAAAACGTCGAATGCGGTTCGTGGTACACAATCCGGAGGAGGTCGACGTAAGGAGGGCGGGCGCGGCACGAAAAGGGGGCGGGATGATGACGACGGAACTCGAAGGCCCGAGATGCGGCTGGTCGTGCCAGACACACTCAAGGTGCTCCTCGTGGATGACTGGGAGGCAGTGACGAAAAATAACCAAGTGCGTTCATCCCTCGCTTTCCACTACAACAACGTACCGGGCGGCGACCTCCTTTCCAGCTGGTCACACTCCCCAGAAGTCCAACCGTCATGGAGATACTGGAAGAATTTAAAGAACATATCCTAAGCTCACCCCCGCCGAAGTAACATCTCGTCATTTCCGCGGATGCCTACACGTTCCTGACGCGCGTGCTTACTCCCAACAGTCTCCGTGACCCGCAAGTGGTGCTTCCAACGATAGTCTCAGGGCTACAGGTGTATTTTGACAAGGCACTGGGATCCAACCTCCTCTACCGGTTCGAGCGACCGCAGTATGCCGACATACGGAAGCGCTACGTAACAGGTCCGACTGTGCAGGTTAATCAAGAGCGGGAGATGAGTGCCATTTACGGCGCTGAGCACCTGTTACGCATGATTGGTCTGTCACCTTCTATCTGGGGCAGGACCACCAGCTAACAGCCATACTAGTGAGCTTACCAGTGATGGTTGCAGGGTCCACCATGGACCCTGAGAGTGTAGGTTTGGTTAGGGACTATGTAACCGAGCTCATGACGTGAGTACGGTCCCGGTTTTCGTGAATGTGATAACTGACATCTCCTTTCAAATTAGCTTCATGATGGATCAGAGAGCGCGTTTGTTCCAGAGAGAATACGATTCTGCATCGTTGCAGTATCAAAACATATCTCGTTCATGAGCTTATGAATGTTTGGTCTGACTTGTTTGCTTTCGACTCCCACCTCGTAATTGTTGGGCTGCATGTACGGACCTGTTATGCACGAGTGTTGTTTTGCCTTTTCTCTTTCCAATCGAGCTCTTTGCTCGACGACGGTCTGGACGCGTGGGGGAGCCGAACAAGGTTCCGGATACGAATACTGAACGTCGCGATTACTGAATCGTGAACTCACTCACACCTTTGACGAAAACCTCGATACGACATGATATGTCCAGACGTGACTCCAGACTTACCCGTGGACCAACAGCCTACAATTGGGCTAATTGGGATGGGGGATATGGGAAAGATGTATGCTAAGCATCTCTCGGACGCTGGGTGGAAAAAGTGAGCTATCTTAAGTTTTTTCTGCACACACATGATCGAAGAGCTCTGCTTTGTAGGATTAATGTCTGTGATCTTCCCCAGATGTACGAGTCGTTGAAAGCCACGTACAAGGGTGACGAGATTTGCTTCGTATCGTCTGTCGTCATCATAGGCAATTAATTCCGAATCCGACAGATACGCCGGGAATAACGGTCTTTCCTGATGGACACGGTGTCTCGCGAACCTCAGATCTCATCATATACTCGGTAGAAGCGGAGTCCATCAACAAAGTTGTCGCTCAGTTTGGACCATGTAAGCAATGTCGTCACCCTTCTTTCAACGGGTCTAGACCGTTACCATCAGCTACCAAAGTTAAGGCGATTGTGGCTGGCCAAACATCCGTCAAGGCGCCAGAGCGTATCGCATTCGAACAGCACCTGCCGGAGGATGTCCATATCGTTTCTTGTCATTCAATGCATGGCCCGACAGTGTCAACAAAGGGCCAGCCACTGGTAACTGAATGTGTTCCTTAGCCCCAATTAGAATGAGAAGTCTTACATCATGTCTCAGGCTCTAATCAAGCATAGAGCATCAGATGAGGCTCTTAAGTTGGTTGAGAACGTGCTGAGACCTTTTCAGTCGCGTTACGTCTACTTATCATATGAAGAACACGATGAATTAACCGCTAACACACAAGCCGTCACTCATGCCGCGTTTCTCAGGTAGATCTACTGCTATGTTCCAGTGCACGCGCTTGATTTCTCTGTGCAGCATGGGAACCGCTTGGGCGAGTACATCTACGTACCCATGGGAGCACGGATACTATGTCGGCGGTATCGAGACAGTGAAGGTCAACATCATGCTACGGATTTTCTCGAACAAGTGGCATGTATATGCTGGTCTGGCGATCCTCAATCCCTCAGCGAGGACCCAGATTGAGCAGTACGCCCAAAGCACGACAGACATCTTCAAACTCATGCTCGCAGCAGATGAACACGGACTCCGGAAGCGTATGTACGAGGCAAGGGATGCGGTGTTCTGCGAGGCCAACGGCTGCACCCCGCGGCCCATCCTCCTGTCCGAAAGCATCCTGGACCAGTTCAGTCTGGGAAAAAAGGGGCCACACGCGAATGGCAACCGCCCCATTGCCAACTCGCATCTCTCCTTGCTTGCGATGGTAGACTGCTGGGCACGTCTCGGCATCAATCCGTTCAGGCATCTGGAGCTCGCAGCCACGCCGATATTCCGCATGTGGTTCGGGGTCGCTGAGTATTTGTTTCGGTCGGAAGGGCGACTGGACGCAGTCATTAAAGCGGCGCTGTATGACGTCTCGCACCGCTACGACGATGTCGAATTTGTGGTGGCTTCCCGCGGGTGGAGCCAGTGCGTTTCGTTCGGCAACTTTGATTGGTACAAGGCGAGATTCCAGGAGACGGCCACGTTCTTCGAATCGCGTTTCGAGGAGGCAGGGAGAGTGGGATCAGAAATGTTAAAAGTAATCACGGATAGCTCGACGGAGCTACCAAGACATGTGCAGATTGAGAGCCATCGTAATTGATCCAAAGTGATGGGCCTTGTGAAATGGACCTTGTGAGGTAGCTGTTGATAAGATAGTGCAACTGTTGATAGGATAGAGTATTCAACTACATTACTTGAGTTTAGTCAGTGTCTTCCCTGACATTGACCTGTCATCCTCTTTGATGATGTTTCAGCCTCAGTAAAAAAGGAAATGTCATACTTATAAATATCCAAAAGCCCCATGACAAAGATTTTGTCCCTGGACACCACATCTATCAGATCAGGTCCAAATTGAGCTTACATGTGACACAGGGGATTTCAATGCACCTAAAGGGTGAACAGGATGCCAGTCACACCCTAAAAGGGGGCAACAAGAAGTACACTTGTCACATCAGGGATATCTAATATGGTTTCAGAGGCAGATTCACCTATAATAGGGTATTGTTTGATTACTGAGTCCCATACTGAAGTTGATTTAGATTTAAAAGTGAGATGAGTTCCCAACAAGGTGAGAATGTGCATGAATAGAGTGTGAGCACACAAGTCTCAAGATATAGGTCAGACTTGTCTTTGGCTTGTATAATTTGACATCAACAGCCTAGAAAAGAAAAGGGGGTGAAACACATCACTACAGGAATCAGTTTATGGGATGTTGTGCCATATCCATAGGATTGGATGACTTTGAACTTGAAGTGAATAGGGGTAGCCACATGCACAGGAAGACATGTTGCAGTATTTGTTTGGAACATTCCGCCTGCCTATAAGGCTTTGGGCTTGGCCAGGTCAGCCAGGCATTTAATAAAATAGCTACAAATATGAAAATATTCATGAAGGCAGACCTCTTGGAGAGCTGCCTTCAAAAATATTTTCATATTTTTTAGCTATTTTATTAGATGCTGGCATATCATATCTCCCAATACATATGGTGTTGTTTGTGATTGTGTGCCTTCCGCTACCTACTACAGTAATTTTATGTTATGCAGATCATGCAGATCCTGCCGTGCAATCACACATGCCCCTCCATCATTACCATACATACGGGTCCCCACACAAATGTATAAAGTTAGGACATCTCCACATATTCAACAGCCCCGGTTCATTCAAAGTAGCGTCTCTCCTGCATAAATATACGATCAAAATCAATGACTGTTTAAAGGACTCGGCGTACCAAGCGCAGCACGGACTAGAGAACATCCCACAGCAACAGTTTGCTGAGCGTCCGCCTCTTCCTTCAAGGAAGGATTCACCTCCTAATATAATGAAGTAAATCTAAGCCAGCAGCGCCGATATTCACATACCATTAGATCGAACGCAACCAACAGGCCTGTTTCATACAGCCTTTCGCAGATATAATGGCCCTCTCTGAATGTCAGGCCACCTCTTACTGGCGTACCCGTACTTGGAGCTACACTTGGGTCAAGGGCGTCGACGTCAAAACTGAGATGGATTGGCTTCGACCTGTCCGGATTAATCCGGTCCAACGCCATTTCTACTACCTTCCCTATACCATATCGATCTACTTCGTGCATGGAGAACGCGGCGATATTATGTTTTCGGATAATCGCCTTTTCTCCCTGATCGACGTCCCGAAGGCCAATATACGCCAGATTAGTCGGACGTAGGTGGACGCTATCGAGCCAAGAAAATGGTACTGGTTGACTGTCCGTAGAACCACCAAGTGAAGTGGATCCGGAACACGAGGTGAGAAATGCCAAGGGCATGCCATGAATATTCCCTACACCAGAGAGATCAGAGGTATGAGAGTCCCAGATCCAGTAACGACTTACCTGAATCCGTAGACTCTGGTGTGTTAATATCAGCGTGAGCGTCGATCCAGATAACGCATGCATCAGGGTATTTACTGGTTTCACAATCAGAAGACACTCATGTATGTCAAGCGAGATCTCACGATAACGTCCCAGCGATGGTACCCATAGCCAGTGAGTGGTCTCCGCCGAGCGTAAGCGGCAGAGACCCTTTGCTTGCATGCTTAGAAACAACTCGTGCGACAGCTTCACTAACATTGGAAACAAGTCTCGGGTTCTTAAGTTTTCCTATAGGAGGATCCACCGCAGCTGATATATCTTCGAATTGATGATGCCCGTCAAATTCTACGGTCCAGCCTAGGTCCTGGAGCTGTTCCACGAGACCGGCATTAACCAGGTGTATCGGGCCTTTGTCGACACCAGGTCTATGCTGCATTACTACTTTCAGAAACAACGTGGAGATCCGGTAAGCGTCAGGAGTGACACCTCACCTGTCCACCGCTACATGGGCTTAAGTTAGCGACAAACAGGCACGCAGGGTTCAGAAAATTATAACTGACCTGAACGGACACCCAACGATCTGTAGACATATCAAAAAGTGGACAAGATACGGGAAATTTACACATACCGAGACTGTCTTCGGCTCGGCAATAAACTTCATTCTTGATAATGATAATGATATGCAAACTTGGAGAAGAGAGAGGAATTCTGGTGACACAATGAACGAACGAACGCTCCTATATATGATCAGCTGGCTATATATGATCAGCTGGCATGACCGGCCTGAAAGTTTTGAGTGAGTAGGTTTTGGGGTCAATATTTAATAAAGTTAGTGAATTTAAAAATAAAAATAAATCTTAAAAGGTAATAAATCTAGCAAAATTACTAAATTACATTGCTCATTCCGAGTCTCACTCCGAGTCGCACTCCGAGTCGCGTTCGTTATGAGTCTAAACGCGGTCTCGCTCTATCCGGCGGTTACTGCTCCAATCAAGGCCGAGTACACACTAATTACTTACTGCCACTCTTTCGTCTATTCAAGTCCCCCATCTGATTAGATTCCTCATTTCAACGGCGGAAAATTTACAACCCCACGCCTCGACTGAAGGAACTAGTTGCTCAGCACAGAAGCGCAAGCAAGAGGATAACCTGAATGACGATGATGGTTCTTCCAAAAGACCGAAGCCGAATCGCGCGGACAGGCGGAAACTTACCAAGGAGGAGAAAAGGGCGCAGCGTGGTTCTAATAAGGGGAGACGTTGGGCGAAAGTGCGAGATGATGTTGACCTCTGCTGGAGATTCGCTGGTACTGGAAAATGTGATTTTGGCTCTGAGTGCGTCTTTCCTACTCGAGCCGGTACGTTGCTGACTTTGTACTTTCTCGAGATGCCGTTTCTCGCATGATATTCATGCTTATCTCGAAGCAAAACCGAGAGACCTTTTCTTCCCTTCTGAGTCTATGCTAAGCAATGAGCCTCCGTTCGTATGCTTACCAAGTAATGCCTCAAACAAAACCGAAACACCAGAAGAATCTTCCGTTGACTCCACCACGCGATGTCCCGCTTTCGAAGTCACAGGCTCTTGTCGAGTGGGGTTGAAGTGCAGATTTCTGGGTGGTCACGCGCGCAAAACCGAAGACGGAATGGTCACATTGGTTGAGGACGAAGACAAGCAAGCGCTTGCCCTTGCTACAAATACGGAGCTCAACTTCGTCTCTCCAGCGACGTTGAAGTTTCTCAGGATGAAACAGGTAGAGTTCATTCCCCAGATGTATTGGTGAATATCCAATGAGACAACGCAGTACCCCACTCCAGTTTCTAATGGTTACCTTCAAGAGTCGAAACCTATTTCCGAAGTGCAGCAAGAAGGCAAAGAGAAACACATCGATATTTCTACCGAGACGGAAATCGCTGCCACCGTCAAGACCAATCCTGACGCAGAACTCGAGGAGGCGAACGTACCCGACTCGGTGTCAGTAATCCTACCAGGCGTTGCCATTGAGCCTGCACCGACAAAGTCTTCCCTTGATGAAGTCCATTCCCAGGTTGATCTCCCGGACGTCCCCTTCCGATTTTCTGAGAAGAGACATCTCAATTGGTCGAATAAGACCTGTATGTGGCCTCGCTCCGACACATCAGCTCGAGATAAGATAACTTACACCACCTAGATTTAGGACCGTTAACTACTGTGGGAAATCTCGTGAGTGCCACACGATACATTCGCCTTTCGTGCGTTCACCCAATCCAATTTGCAGCCATTCAGGCGGCTTTGCGTGTCGTTTGGTGCTGACATTACGTGTGGCGAAAGTGAGCGCTTGTAACGCCATCTCCTTCTTGGAGGCTCAACGAATGGCTAGTGGGCCTGGCGGCCTCTTTCCTTTCGGGTTCTAAGGAAGAGTGGTCCTTGGTCCGACGACACCCGTGTGAAACGATGTTCGGTGTACAGGTCGCAGGAAGCAAGCCCGCTACACTTGTACCTACAGCCGAGGTCTTAGCAAAAGAGTGTAATGATATTGACTTTGTAGACCTAAACTGCGGATGTCCGATAGACCTCGTATTTCGAACGGGCAGTGGCTCAGCTCGTGCGTTCTTTTTCTGCCCATATTGATGCAAAATGTTGATCATGACATAACATACACAGTGTTAGATGCCGCAGGAAAATTGGGCCGGATCCTGGTAGGGATGAACCGTGCACTCGGAGAAATCCCTTTGACCGTCAAGATGCGAACTGGCGTCAAGGAGGGTCGTAACAATGCGCACAAGCTGATGCCCAGAATCGGCGCAGAATGGAATGTCGCCGCCATGACAGTGAGTCACATGCCAACACTCATCACGAGAACAAGATACACGATTCTTCTTTCGCGAATCCAGTTACATGGGCGGACAAGACAGCAGCGATATGCAAAGCTAGCAGATTGGGAATATATCAAAGAATGTGTCCAAGCCGTTCGCGCACGCGAAGCCGACGAAGACTGTTTGTAACACTCCAATCCATTAATCGTGTGCCATTTGGTGACAGCAGATACTTCAAAGTGCCACGAATCCCCATTTTCGGCGGCGGCGATGCCTTCTCCGCCCAAGATTACTGGTCCAAGGTAGAAAGTAGCGGCGTCGATGGCGTTATGATTGCCCGTGGTGCTCTCATCAAACCGTGGATTTTCACTGAAATCAAAGAACGAAGAGACTGGGACATCACCTCCAGGGAGCGACTGGAGCTCATACGAAAAGTCGGACTTCCATCCAAACACTATCCAGCTACTTTTACTTACATTTTGGCCAACTCAGTACGCAGAGTTCGGACTAGAGTAAGTCGACATGTAGCCTTCAATCCGTCTTTTTCTTTGACTAATCCATTATCACAGCCATTTTGGCACCGACACGGCCGGCGTCAATACCACACGCCGCTACCTTTGTGAAGCGCTGTCTTTTCAATATCGCTACATCCCAATTGGCCTTCTCGAACACCTTCCGCCTCGGATCAACGACCGTGCACCTCTCTTTCGTGGACGCGATCAGCTCGGTGAGTGCGACGCACCCCTCCGGGACTCAGGTTTCTGATTCTCGCGCGGAAGAAACCCTCCTCGGAAGTGGAGATAGCCGTGACTGGGTAAAAATCTCTGAGATGTTCCTCGGACCTGCACCTGAGTCGTGGACGTTCACCCCTAAGCATAAGAGCAACGCTGTTGGTGGCGAGGAAGGACAGGGCTGATCCCCTAAGTCGTCGAGTCAGAAGGAATTCGTACACTGTCCGATTGTAAAAGAGCGATTGTACTAAATAATAACAAAGAAATAACAATGTAAACGTACGCCCCCACGGGTACCGTTCAGTTGCCATGAAATACCTCTAGTTCTTACCTCAATTGCTCACGTCCATGCGCTCCCCTGGGGTAATGGGACCTTCTGGCGGCGTATTGAACCCAGACGCAGAAGTGGATGATGGAATAGATGCTTCGATGGTATAACCCGCCGCTTCCGGCTGTACGGATTGAAGGAATATTTTATTGTGCCGCTCAACGGCGCTCTGAAGATGTGAATAGTTGTGAGCGCGAGGCGACAATAAAGGTCGCATTCGTGCACTTACCACAACGTTTTCTGGCCATGGCAATGGCCCTTGATCTCCTTCCGGAGTGGCTCGGCTGTAAATGAGCATATATGGTCCTGCAGCAAGGTGGAATCCCGTCTGATCGTTCAGAACAGTCTCTTCCGAAACCTATACGACAAGAGCATATGAACACAACGGCCATGAATCGAGGACTGGCTGTGTTTACCTCTGTAACGATCCAATCAACTGTCTTCCACCACGTGCCGTTGTCGTTGACATATGAGTACTAGTGAGTATTTTTCGTAACTTTTGGGTCTGAGCAACAATCATGGCCACTCGCTCTGGTGTTTCCTTATTTGCTTCCTGTTCATAATAATGAAGCGAAGATCGTAGAGACTTTAAAACGTCCAAGTTCTAACGCACGAGTCCAGTCCATGAGGTCAATTGGAGAGGAGGATGGTGGTGCCCACCTGATGCCGTTTGAGAGCATTCTCGCGTAGCGTAAGTCCCTGAATCTTCTCGCCAATCTCCTTCTGTTCTCGCCACTTTGCCGCAGATATTTCAACGTTCTCCTTCATATACTGGTCCAGATATATGTGCTTCGGATACTGGAATGGCTTTTTCTGCTGGACCCCCGAAGTCCGTGAATACGACGGAAGCGTATCCTGTCGCACCAGCTGGAAAGTTACGACGTCCGAAGGCTCGAATATTACTTGTTGCTTTGACGGAATCTCGCTATGCGCCATCCTCGCGGACAATGCGGACGCTAAATCTGCCGATTGATCGTCATCGCGGATGTCAACCTTCACGATAGCCATGTCTTGCCGTTGATCAAATGGAGACGTGTCAGGCTCCGCATCTGCGGGCCCGTAGCGGAAGTAGAAAAGTCTAGGTCGAACCTGTCAGTGGCATGTTGTCGAGCGAAGTATTGTGCATTGCCTTGGCCACTTGTGCGTCTGGGTTGTGATCCCCTTGTGTATTGACGATTCGATTGTCAAGGTCAACTTCTGCAAGAAATCTGTCTAGTGATCAATATTTAGCGAGTCGTGTATGGAGAGATCTACCATAGGAAAGCTCGGCTGGGCTGGTAGTCGAAAAGGCAGGGGGCTTGAGCTCCAGCGCAGTAAGACACTCATCTATGTTGAGCTCACTGATTGCAGCGAGGTCCATGTGAGTGTAGTTTTCGACAAGCGTCCACACGATCAGGTCTTTCAAAAGAGAGTATATTTTTAGCTGGAACGAACTTGAAGAACGAAGCGAACTGACCCTCGCCATTGGTTGGAGGAAGTACAAACTCTGCGCCTGGAGTTTCCGGGGTTGGGCGCCAGCTGGCGACGCTCCTCCGCTTCCTGGCAAGTTGTTCAATAGACAATGATGTGTACTTGTCCTGGTCGTTGTAACTATCGCGCATACTCTCTTGAATTGCTCGGCTCAGGTGTTGGTCATCCTGCGAGAGCACAGAGGTTTGCTCTACCTGTACACGTTAGGGGTAAGTGGGCTTGCTCTCAGTAGAACTAGCTAAAGCACACGTTCGACGGGACCATGGCCCAGTTGGGGTCTGGCGCTCGCTGGCTTGGACGGAACTGGGACGCGGGTGGACCATAAGCAGCCGTGGACAAAGACTCTTCCAGGGCGCGCCTGAGTTCAGAGTTCTCGTCATCACCCGTGAGGTCTATCATGGTGTTATCTCTCTCGGGTTTGGAAGCTACGAGCTTCATGAGAGTTGGTTCAATAGGGAGGGCGTCGTTCAGCTTACGAGGGGGCGTGCCCGGGTCAACAACCGCAGTTGGTACATCTACCAAATTTCCGAAATCTGTAGGCCACGAATCCTCGGCCCCAGTGTCCCCCTCCAAGATGGACGTGGCGGCCTTCTGCATGTCGCCATTGTGTTTTCTAAGAACTCGCCTTGCCGTCTCGGGGTCTCCATCGCCCATCATAGAGGTTAGAAAGGTAACATTTTCGTCTTCACTGACGTCCATGGTGGAATATGTTGGCAAGCCTGGATGTCGAATATGGGAGGAGAAGAGGCAGTGATGTACCGGTGTACCGCCCAACCGCGGAACTGGAGAAGATTAGATATTAGATAAGATTAGATGATGGTCGGGAGTTGGTGCCATGAATTCAAGTTTCTACAGTATTGATATGTTATTCTTGTCTATCTAAGAAGCCAACACCGCCGGCCCTAGCCTTCGCCAGGAAACTCTCGTACCATCTCGCGATCAGACTCATTGGGACCATGCTATCGGGAGAAAGAGAGGTCCCGCTTCCCGATACAAAGCCGGAGATAAAATTGAATAAATGCTTGACGATCTTCTCAGCCAAACCCGTTGCATCGGATAAGGCGGGGGTGGGTTTGGATGGCGTAGCGTGTAGAACGCTAACTTGTTCCAAGACCTGGGGGAGGGGTTCGACAGAAATGCCAAGCATCGCGGTCACACTCCCGATACTACCAGTCGTAGGCTGTGCTGAATTTGCAAAGGCCGCTTGAGAGGACGATGACGATGATTGGGATACAAAGTTCCCACGGAGTCGAAAGATCGCGGAGGGCTTGTCGTTTGAAAGCCTGTTCTGGGTCAAGTCGTGGGTTCGTGAGGATATAAAGGACTAACATGCCGAGCAATTGGAAGCCCTTCCCCGGCCAGAAAAAATGGACAGTCGCTCCATATCCTTCTGGAAATGGTACTTGTCACGAAGGACGAGGTCAGTACTGGTGAACAGCCCAAATAACGGAAAAACGAAAGACAGACCTGTACCGAGTAAGAAGACGCAGAGGTGATTGATAGATTCGGCTGCGGGGAGCTCGAAGGCAGCCTTGGTTTCGTCGATCTGCTGAAGATTTGTCTGTAGAAGTCTGCCCGCTACACAGCAACCAAACATTCTTTCAGGATACTCAGAAGTGCGTTTACAGTAATTCGGCCCGTGAGTGGGTCGACTTGGCGTTGTTGACATTGACCAAGCAAGGACACGGTCACCATCCACACGCAGGGCCTTCTAATCAGAATCTAATGTGTTCTTTAAGATCCCAGAATTATGTCTTCGATTCAAGACCACATTACCCGTTACTCATCCCGGTCAAGCGATATTGGGTCCCCGAACTTGACTCGACCGACCCCGACGCTATTACGTTGATCTTCGTACATGCTCTAAGTTTTACAAAAGAACACTGGGAGCCACTTTTAGAGGACTTGTACGGTAAAGCGGCAACCGCTCTGAGGAACGATTCATCCATACCAAAAATTCGTGATGCATGGGCGATCGAATGTCCAAATCATGGTGAAGGAGCTGTATTAAACGAGGAAACTTTATTGGAATACACTCCGGCCTGTAGGTAGCTATGCATAGATTGTTGTTGCGAACGATCATCTCATTGCGCTACCAACTCGCCAAGTTTCCTGGGAAGAATACGCAAGAGCAGTCCACTTAGTCTTGAATGGGTTGGGCAAAGGTATCGATGTAGACTTCAGGTCTCGCAACCTGGTCGGGGTGGGCCATTCGTTGGGAGCATCAGCCGTGTCAGTTTCCAGTCCCACTGATCCTTTTTTGCAATCTAACTACTGGCCATTTTTTTAACACTGCAGTATTCTTACTAGGACGATGCTCCCATTTGTCTCATGGTCAACAGCGATCCTGGTCGAACCTATGATCGTTCATCGTAACGACAAGAATGAACTCCTGCTCCGAGGTGCCCGCAAGCGTTTAGACGTGTGGTCTGGTCGAGAGGAAGCTAGCAAGTATTTACGGGAACGCCTTCTCAAATCATGGGATCCTCGTGTCGCTGATATATTTGTTGTATGTACCATTTCATATATTTTCTGCACTTGCGCTCTGATCGACTCACTTGACGGGCAGAAATATGGTCTACGAGAGCTCCCCACGTTGACGTATCCCGACAAGACTCAGGGGGTCACTCTTAGCTGTACGAAAGCTCAGGAAGTCGTACGTGACAGCGTCGTGCACCAGTACGTTCCATTTAATACCCTTAACATACAGGCCACGTACGGCGAAAACGTCGGGCGATTCAAAGCACTGAAATTCCTCGCGACTTTCTGCAAGGAGGTCCCAACGCACGTCATCTTTGGGGAAATTGCCGACATAAAGTGTGTTCTTTACTTTTTTGGATTGCGAATTCGGTCGCTGATAAAGTTTTCATTAGTCCGGCTGCAAATCGCGAATTCGTCAAGCAAGTTTCTGGTGACGGCTTCCGGACAACGTCCTTAGTCAAGATGGCGGGACATCTAGTGAGCGGGCCAAACTTTTGCCATCTCACCTTTTTTGAGCGCGTCCTCGACAGGCTGTTTATCATAACCCGGCAGGCGTGGCCGATGCCATTTTGAACGTGTTGCAAGGTTCGCAGGTTGTCCCGTCCAAGTTATGACAGGTATGCCTGTATAAATGCGACGCAAGTCCGTTCAATATTATAGAAGAGAATGGATGAGGGATAGATCAACAGCTCAGGACAGGTGAAGGTCCGCGAATAGATGGGCGAGAGATGAGATAGAAGGCTGAGAGGCGAACGAGGAATAACCATTTCCTCCCAACGTTTTTGGTGAAAACATACCATAATGAATTCGCAAAAAAGACAATAGTCTCACATATTCGACCTGTACGGCTTGCGCTCTTGACAGTGCATAACTCAAATACAAGAAGACTGGAAATAAACTCACTACCCACTCGCAAAAGAAATTAAACGCTGTGGCTCTCCTGAAGCATTCCTACTATACTTGGAAGGAAAGCCACCTAACTCAGTCAATCTCAATTAGCGATGAGCGACTCACGAAGTGGAAGTGGCTAACGCCAACGGTAAATGTCCATAACACTCCCTGCCAGTCTCAGCGATGGCGTTGGCGCTTCGAGTGTCCATGTTGCCTGACTGCTAGCCTGTGTCCTATTAGCGTCTGATTGTAGGAGGGTGAAGAGGAATTGGAAAAGTTATAGCAGCCTGTCTAGTACTCAGTCTGTCAGTCTGCAATGTATCTGCAACCCCAATTTCAAAGTCGTCTGCCTTTCTTTGCCTAAGTATGAATGAGATTACGCCTCGAGTGGTACATTGAACATAACAGTTCCTCTCCTGCAATGAATAAGTAAGTTCTGTGTATACTTACGGTAAGAGAAAAGAGTTACAGTTACGACGAACAACATATTGTTTTCTGCGGTCTTGGATATGAAATACGAATCCAAGTCGTCTACAGGTCTCCAAACAAGATAATCAGTAAGCATCTGCAATGACAATGCCAAGGCCCTGTCTGAAGGTATTTAGGAAGTAACGCTCTGGTGTCACGTTCGACATGTCACTTAGAACAGCAACAAATGTGGCCAAGGGCTTATTAGTTTCACCTCGACGAATCAATTCGGGCTCGGTACGATTGCGAGTTGGCAGATATGTTACTGCTGCAAGCAACAAAATACCAGTGAAGATCGTTGAAGTGGGCCCTCGGGATGGACTTCAGAACGAGAAGACGATTATCCCTCCAGAAGTCAAAGTCGGACTGATCAATCGGCTCGGCCATGCAGGTTCAACGGTCATCGAAATAGGCAGCTTTGTCAGTCCAAAATGGGTGCCGCAGGTGTGTGCGCGTGTGTCCATTCCCTCTTAGGCTCATACCGACAATCGTGGAGATGGCTGGGACTACAGAGATAGTGTCTTCCGTAGAGAAACTCCCCGGAGTGACATACCAGGTCCTCGTTCCAAATGAGAAAGGCCTGGAAAATGTCGTCAACCTGCTCGCTGCGCATCCCGGCAAGCCCGCAATTGACGAGATTGCCGTCTTTACTGCCGCTACGGACGCATTCTCGGTCGCCAACACGAACACCACGGTTGCTGAGTCGCTGGATCGCCTAGCGCGTGTCGTGCAAGGTGCCCTTGAT
>WNFR01004535.1_pt1 | contig 15482 bp, 23 predicted proteins | sample 5400221 | NCBI WGS metagenome assembly WNFR01 (sample SAMN13153357, study PRJNA577476) | soil metagenome | isolation source: 40 cm soil under Madrone tree | place: USA:California | collected 2016-06-14 | reverse complement strand
ATCGTCTCGCGGTCCTCGTCCACGAACGGGTTGCCCTTCTGTAGCAGGTCGTCCTGCAGTGCGTACAGGCACCACAACGACTCTTCGTATAAGCGCTCGCACTCATCGGGCGACTTGTGCTGGTCGAGCAATTCCTTGCGCGCCGCTGTGCGGCTCTTCGCGTTTACGCCGATTAAGATTCGTATAATGAATATAAGAGAAATAGGTGACATACGAGGGTGAGCGCACGGTTGTATACGAGTTCGTCGACCCAGGTGCTCGGGCCAGCATATTGCGCAGGCAACCACGTCTTGACGAGCGCCGCACGATCGTGACACCGTAGAAAGAGGTCCCTGAACCATCCGAGCGCTACTCCGATGGGACTTCCTTAGGGATTCCTCGATACATGCAGGCTGACAAATGATGACGCACCTTCGTCGAAGCCCTCGGAGAGAACAAAGTCGCCTTCTGGATGCCGCATTTCCATATGTTCTTGGTACTTGCGTAGCTCGTCGATGCCTTTCTGGGCGAATTGCATCACGAGCATGTATGTCGCGACGCAGGTGACTGCGTTATACTCCGCTTGCACGTCCGCATTGCGCCGGCGTGCCGCGAGTTTCTCGTTCTCGCCTTCGCGTGGGGTGAACTTGTTTGGGTCCGGCAGCGGCTCTAACCACAGCCCATTATAAAAATCAGCGACGGCAGTAAGTGGCATATGTAACGCACTCTGTGGCACACTCTTCACAAACTCGTACATCTCGTCCGCCCAGCGCGTAATCACGTGAGTCTTTTGCGCCAGCTGCTCCAGCGCCCCCAAAAGCCCGTCCTCCACCGGGTCGACCTCACCTGTACCACCCAAACTGGCGGTGCGCATCCGTGGTGAATGCGGACTCCCCTCCCCATATCCAATAAAGTGTGGCGGGGAGCGCGGGATGCTTGCGCCCGAACCGAAGAGCTTCTTCGACGCAAGGGTCAGGGCTCGCGAGAGGGCGTTTGTCGCGGAACGACCCGTCGGGATTGGTACACTGCCTGGGTTTTGTGGTGGTGGGAAGGTTGGACTCAAGTTCAAATCAGGAGGGGGATGTTGGAGATCAGGGGAGCGCTTCTCGTCGCTGGCAGAGGCAGGAGTTGGAGGCACACGGCGGTCAAGGAGCGGCCGCCGTCGGGCAGCGGTGATCTCTGTGGGTCATTTCGCGTTTAATTTTGGCACCATAGGTAACATGACATGCGAAGTATTGGAAGTATTGGAGGTTGTGCGAAGGCCTAATGGTGGGCGATCCATACCAACTCCCTTGGGAGGACTACGGTGAGACTGTCACGACTAATGTCACGGAACGACGTAAGTTGGCCATCACATTACCTTGAAGGTGACCCCTCTTGCGAGGGAGATGCCGCCTCACTTTCCCGCCTCCTAAAGTTGAACTTGCTTGGCGGAATCATGGCGTGTGGGTCCAGAACCTCGGGTGGGATAAGCATATGGTGTTCGGGAATCTTTCCGTCATCTATCGGTTCTTGGGGCACAGGAGTAGGTGGCCGAACGGAGACCGGACGTGGAAACTTGGAATTGGTCATGGCTTCGCTCTTGAAAAAGTCTTCAAAGCTCGCACGCTCCACGGGGTTGCGTCGTAGGAGGGTGCGGATGAGCGCTTTGATGTCTGGGGGAACGACCTGGGGTGGGTCTTCGCCTGGGCGCGGCTGATGTAAGGGGTCCTCGTCCGGAAATTTAATGCCTTTGGAATGGTCGATCTTCTTAAGGAGTTCGATGTGATTGTTGGCACGAAAAGGGGCTTTTCCAACAGACATTTCGTAAAGCACAGCACCGACAGACCATAGATCAGCCTTGGCGTCGTACTTTTGATAACTTAAGATCTCCGGTGCCATGTACAGTCTGCGGGGAAGGGATGAGTTTAGTCGCCAGGCCACAGGGGTAAGAAGGTAAACTTACGGCGATCCGCAAAGAGTCTCTGCCATCATAGCATTAGGAAGCGATCGCGCAAATCCGAAATCGGCTACTTTGAGGAGTGGAACACCTAGGGGGTGCCCGCGAGTCAAATCTTCCTCTCCTGGTGGTCGCAAGAGCAAGTTTTGCGGCTTTATGTCACGATGAATCAGGTTTCGTTGCCGCAAGAACTTAAGTGCACGCGCTAGGGATTTGTGAGAGGTTGTGGCGGTGTGGATTAGCCAGGGCACACACGTACCAAGCTGCCTCAGGAAACTACGAACAACAATTTCGGAGAGACCACCTGTCCTCGGGTGCGGATAATACTGTGGTGCGGCACCGGGTTCTGGGATATATTCTAAATTTTCGACGCGCCCACGCTTCTTGATGTAGTTGGTAAGATCGCCCCCAGAACAGTACTCCATGATGAGGTATATGTTACGCTCGGCGCGCTTGAATGATGGTTAGTAGGGTATTATCAGTCGTAACGACGTCACGGACAATAATATTAATGAGCCTTGTAATGTGCCGATGAGATAGTGACTTGAGAATGTCGATTTCACTCTGAAGGTTCTCGAAAAGCTTGGTTGAGAGGTTGCTTCGGCTAACGGTCTTGATTGCGACCTCTTGACGCGTCTCCTGAGGTGAAAGGTTGAGTCGCCAAAAAGATGAACATGACGCGACGCACTTCATTGTAACCTTTGTAGACGGTCGCGAAGCTTCCCTTGCCAAGGTCACCGACGATAACGTATGGTTTGAGCTCGTCGTCCTCCGGTCGTTTACTCGAAGAGGGTACTCGTTGAATTTGAGATTCTGGGGTGCCCACCATTGGGGATTGGGAGGGAAAGGGAATAAGGGAGAGTCGGGTTGGTCAGATCAGAGCAGAACTACTCTAATTAGCCAGTCTGCGGTCCTCGTCTCGTGTTCGTGCGAAATAATTTGTAATCACGCGCGGACTCATTGTTACGCAATGCAATGTATTGCCCTGCATTGCCAAGCAAGTGTTTCCCTTGCTATTCGAACAAATTCCGAGGAGACTACAGTGACTGTCTGAACATGTGGGTTGTTATTCAGAAACCTGAAGTTTGAGGGAAAGTCAAGGACGATGCTGCTAGGTAGAAAGAAGCGTGGAAAATATGATAAATCCGCTTAGCCCAGTGGACATCGGGTCGTTGCACCGTAACAAAAAGGACTAGAACAGAGACTTAATCCTTTTTGGCGCCAAGCAGCACACCGAGCCGTTCCAAAGAGATCGAGTATATAGTATATAGATAGTGAAGTAGATGGAGAAGTGTAGACACTAACTTAGTGATGGATATCACCACGTGACGCGTCGCGTACGACATAATTAACGTGTAATAATACGAGCTACCCGCACAAATGGCAGTCAAAACATTATGCAGATACATGGGAAATATATCGCGATCACGACATTGATTAGCTCTCAGATGATATAGAAATAAAAGGAAAGTACTATAATGTGTCTACGGGGATTCGCTCGTTCGTGTCCCGCTACGAGGATCGAACTACCACATCCGTCGCCGTTGAGATGAGCTAGGTGGGAAACTCCGCTTGAGCTTTTCGTTGTAGTTTCTCCCATCGTCCCCTGCCTTGCGCTTTTGCCCACTTCTGCTTGCCTCTGAGTCCGGAAAAAAGTCGACCATGAAGCTACCGCAGTCGTTGTCTACGCCCCAGCTGGAGGACAGGTGCTTGTTGAGGATCGCTAGTAATTCTTCGGAAGACTGAAGTTTCGTGGTCGCGTTTTGGGCTTTCTCATCTTCGTCCCGTTTACGTCTGATTTTCTCTTGGGTCTCGGTGCGGGTGTCAATCCTTTGTCTCGCGTGACGGTAGAAGTCTTGGAAAGGGGAACGTAACTCTTCGACGATTTTTTACATGGCGTTTCAACAAGTTCATCGATGGTCATGACATCAAGGTGCCCCGTCTTGCAGACAGTTAAGCTTTCCGCCGCCCCCCCTGGTGATACCTTTATCGTCCATATCATCATAGTGGTCGAAAACCTTTTGCATTTCTTGGGAGAGGTCACCATGATCAGGACTCCTAGACTTCGCGATCAGATACAAGATAACCCAAAAAAAATGACTCTAGATCGTCGGACACATCGTATGGCCTACTTGAAGGATCTTGCAGACGCCCTATGGATATGAATTGCCACGTTCCTCGGTAATCAGGATATTTCTTGCACTCACGTCTCGATGGAGAACTTGGGCCTTGTCGTACGCTTCGGTATGAGCTGTGACTGATTTATCAATATCTACAACAGCGGTAAGTGAATGCTGTCCACGTACCAATAATAGCATCACGAATAACCTCGCACGGCTGCCGAGTTGATTTGAATGTGATCAACAGTCGCCCCAATGTTTCCAACACGAGTCGATACTAGTGCACATAAGGATCGACCCGGACACGAATCGAGACCATTGCCGGATCCATCCTTTCGCGAAGTCCTGGGTCCTCGTTCTCTGAACATTGCCCGGTTCTGTATCCATGCTGCCCAGCGTTTTGGGAACGTCGCCCGCGAGCCACAACTTGGCAATATTTGATACCTGAGACTCGTGCAGCTCACGATACAAGTCGCCCTCCTTCTGAATCCCTGGAAGGTCCGTCCGCCAGAATTCCTTCAGGTATACCAGGTTCGTAGTTTCGATGTCGTAAGCGATGTACGCGACCGTGGAACGACCGAAAAGCGACTCGCTATCCCAGATAGCACCCGATGTGATGTCATAGTTGACGCGCCCCTTAGAAGTGCCGTCGTCGCGAACGAGAAACTTGTGGAGATCCACTTTCTCCACTTTCTCCAGACCAGGGTAGGTGCGCAGCTTCGGTAGTGCCGCATCGGCTTCGTCGTCCGGAGCAGAAGTGACCGTGGTGTCGTAGCCGCGGCCACGTCAGGGAGATGGTTCACCCTCCATACGAACTCAAAATCGGTTTCCTGTTGCTCATACCATTTGAACGGCTCGGTGAATATGATGCTGCTGCGATCCTACCGAAGCAGGCGACCGGTCTCGCCAAAGAGCACCACCGAGAAAGAGAAGACGCGAAACTGACACCGATAGATGGCGGTGGCGTAAGCAATCAGCTGGCTGCTGATATAAGCGGCCTTCGTTCACGCGACTTGTCATGTCTTGATTTGCCCTCGCCCCACTATTAATCTTGTCCAGATTACAAAAAACATCGTCTGTATTGTTCTTCTTGTTCCCGATCCACAAGTCGACTGCCCTCCAATGTAGCTGGTCAGGTTGCGGATCTTTGCAGTCGATCGCAGAAAGGATGGAGATGTCAGAGCAAGGCCGACTCATGCTACAAAAAGATGGCGTTTGACGCAACTGAGAAGTTCGTCGGACCCATATCCGTCGAACAATTCTTGTCAAATTTCGTCCCTAGTAACACGAAGGAATCGCGACCAACAGTCAATATTCCCTTCAGCCACCGGACAGCGTCCGGGAACGTGACTGACTTTGTAAGTGTCTATATGTAACCTATGCTCTTTACAGATTCAGCTAATTCAGGGTTCTGAGATTTGTCCTAACCTGAAAATCTTCAACACCACAAACGTTACACTCAAACCACTTTCAATTGAGAACCCCTGGAGTGTGGATGACTAGAAACCAGGGTTTCTGAGTTCTTTCTTAAGAGGAGTAGTGTCGGAGCGTATGCTTCCTACAAGAAGGCGATTGGAGCTGGGTGGAGTGCCAGTGGTGGGCATGTTGAGAGACGGGATCAGAGAAAGTGGCACGAATGGAATTAGGAATTGTTCACGATTTGGTATAAATAGGCTATCGGTGGCACCTGACACGATCCAATCGTGGCAATCGTGGCTTAGGGATTCTAGGGTGTTTATGTGGATGAAACGATTATCGGTACATGCTTTTACCTGTTGTGCCTGCTACTAGGAACTTACACGAAGATGCGACGAAGGAGCTGCGCGACCTGTCACGTGCATGCAAATTCCGCCATCTGCCATCCAGTGAAGCTGTCTAACGAACGGGTCTATCTGCTGGACAGTACGGTAAACGGTGAAGTTACCCTGTCTGTCCTTCTCTCTGTGCGGCCTCCTCGCCATTAAGAGCATTATCTATGCATGTTAGCGCTTCAACTAGAGATTATGTCATGCCTCCTTGCATCGTCATCATTCCCACCTAGAAATGTTTTTTCCTTTCTTTCAGACATTCTTTTCAGACTCTAACAAGGGGTGGGACGATGCGACGTATTTCAGCTTCCCTTTGCGACGTCTCTACCACATCTTCACTGGTGCATTATTGTTGTCAGCAATGTCATCGCAAATCCTCTTGGAGGGTGCTCATGCGGACGAGGGGACGAGAACGGGATGACACCGTTCCGAGTCACCTCGGAGAAATGACACTATGAAATCACGAAACTGATAGGACATGAGGCCGAGCCGGTCGACGGAGGGACAATTCCGGAAGCCAAAGCCACCGGAGTGTAAGGTACTCCGCTTCAGCGGTAACTGTGGTGCTGAGTAAGCAGCAACAACTCGTCCAGAATACTCAGCTCCGAGTCAGCTTTACAGCTTTTGAATTGTTCCCACATCTCGTTGGACACTAGCCTGAGCTCGATGTCACAGTTCTATGACCGTTGCATACTAGGGATAGTGTTGGCGTTGTAACAACTCGGACTTGCCAGCTTTTGGCGCTAAGCTGTGTCATCCCGCTCACTGGCAGTACCGTGCGAGTTGTCTTTCTAGGCATCGCTGTCAGGACATATTTGCTCCGCCTTGGCCTAAGAAGTGATGAGTCATGGTGTGAACTTGACTTGATCAAAGTCAAGGAATGTGTTGTTTTTCTTTGTAGTCATGCAGTATACCAAGTCCGGGGAGAGGAGTGGGTCGATCATGTACGGCACTCTGATATCGGGGTGATGACTTCTCTTTAACCAAACCACATCACGCTTGCCTTCCGCTTCCGAAAATTGCAATACTGGGCTACTACCGAGAGAGTCGTACCAGAACGTCGGACCGAGACGGATATGAAATTGTGCTGTCTTCTATTATGCTGGCCAAAATCGCATAGCAAGGCTTGAAGCTGATCTTATACTGGTTGTACTTATGTGGAAGGTACCTACGCATGAAATGTTATGCTCGTGGTATAAATCAGCAGTTCTTCAGTGACTCTACCTACTCACCATGTCTCACTCTCTCTCAGGTCCTACGACGGCAAATGACTCCTCGGTTTCGGGGTGCGTCACAAACATCCTGCGTTGCTGATCTTGAGCTGCCAGTTAATGGTTCTCTCCTACACTCGAAAGGGCGTCCCAAGATGTTTTAGGGGAGCTGAAGACCCTCGCCAACATCATACAATCCGCGGTCAACGAGGTTGAGGTAGCCGTCAATGCGAATGCCCTCATCTTTCCCTCTTCAAATACACCCTTTAGCCTTGAGTCAGAGGCACCCCGTATGCACCCAAGCATTCAGTCTGCTGGGTCCCTTATTACCGCTGCCGCCGCGCAAATCATGACCCTCGTGAGGCCGGCTCAGATGATAGTTACCGATGTCATGTTACAGGTGAGTGCGCGATTGTTCCTTCGACCATTTAACACTTTCTAACAATAGTGGTGTTATGAAGTTCCATGTTTCTACTGCATTGCGTGTCGCACTGAGTACCCATGTTGCAGAGATCCTCAGGGATGCAGGCCCCAAGGTGACGTGACATATTTTACTGGTCGCAAGCTCTCTCCTCAGAATCTACTCTCAGGGTTTACACTCACAAGAAATTTCCAAGCCAATGGGGGTTGATCCTGGAAAACTTGGTGTGTAATTTCAGGATTTCGAGAAAACAAAGTCCACTCATGGCGTGTAACCAGCTCGGATCCTTCGTATTCTTGCAACCAATCACATATTCATCGAAGTATCACCGGATGTGTTCGCCAATAACCGCCTGTCCTCTGTTTTGGACTCCGGAAAGCCTGTTAGAGAGCTGATATCAAAGTGAGAGCTGTTCTGGTGCGATCACCGAAAGCATAGACCTGACAGGTGTTAGCCCTGAATCCAAGTACATCGGCACTCTCGGCCTAACATCTTTCATGGGTCATACGTATGAGTTTTCCTTCGCAGTCAATTTCATTTGCGCTCTGACCATGTTCACGCAGTCTTGATGAAGTATTCAAGGCCTCATCTTACCTGACAGAGACAATCCTCGATCCTGAATACGGGCATGCCACCGAACCAACAAAAACGGCTCTAAATAAAGCATTTGGTTTTGAGGGAGATTTGTGGAGCTGGTTCGAGCGTACGGATAACAGATTGCGCCTTGCAAGATTCGGGGATGCGATGACTGCTTTGAGGAACGCGACACGGGAAAGTCTGATTCTCGACGGTTTGTCCATGTTGCATCTATTGACCACCGCCTGATCTCTTGATGGATGAAAAACACAGGGTATGGATGGGGAGAGCTCCCTCCTGGCTCCCTAGTTGTCGATGTTGGAGGTGGCGTTGGTTCACAAGTATTAACACTTGCTCGTCACTACTTAAATCTTTGCTTCATTGTGCAAGACCGTGAGGCTGTGATCGGTGATGCTACTGAGGTACCAGTTACAAATCCCGTGTATGATTGTTCTTACCAGTGACGCATTTTTCACGCAGTACTGGAAAAAAAACATGCCGGACGCACTCGACTCTGGACGCGTGAAGCTGCAAGGTCTGTCGCATTCTCTACGCTCATAAGAGACGAGCACTGATAGTTGGGCTTCTCAAGTCCACAATTTCTTCGAGCCGCAGCCAGCGAGGGAGGAAGACGTCGGTGTCTTCTTTGTTAGCAAGATTCTCCACGACTGGTCGGACGAATACTGCTCCAAAATTTTGAAGCATTTGAGAGCCGCCGCTGGGCCAAGGACGCAGCTTGTCCTCATTGAAGCGCTGATAGCTCACGCTTGCGATGAACCCGCCGTGCGTGACATTCCCGGTGCGGTGCTCCCCGCTCCTCCTAGACCCTTGCTTCCGAACTGGGGTCGCGTACGCGTGTCGGGGTATACTTTCGATGCTACGGTGAGTGCATCTAATGATGAGACGGACGTATGTACTGATGGCTGGTGGACCCTTCACAGATGATGTGTATGTTCAATGGGCAGGAACGCACCATCACGGCTCTGCGCGACTTGCTCGACCAGACTGGCTGGAAGCTTATCGCCGTGTACCATGACGCTTTGTCGGAGAAGTTCCAGAGGGCTATTGCAGTTCCCAACTAGGATGGGCGTCTTCATACGTTACCGACCGATACTAAGCTTGTCTCTTCGTTCAGTTTGTAGGTTTGTGATGTAAACTAGTGCTATGCAGCAACGTTCCGAGCCCGAACATAAGCCGGTAACTTTACAACCCCGTGTCCACTGGTACGCAATGGGAGATCCACAGACTTGAACAAACTTAAATCTTATTGAGATAATCGCACTCATGTTCGTTTTGAAGCGAGCAATATTCAACCACACTGGAATTGGCCTCTTCCATGTCCGGTTTATCATTTCAACGAGCGATCTTTACCTTGTACTAACTTACGAGTCTTAGGCAAGAACGTTAGGGGCACAGACGGTGATATTGGGGCTGTCGAGCTGCGCATGTAGGGGCGCACGGAGGGTGGGGAGATAATGGAGCCGGGGCCGGGCGGGGGAAACGAAGGGACAGAAAGGATGAATTGCCTGCAGAATGGTGGGAAGACGCGGAATACGAGAAGATGACCCAGGGACAAGAGACTGAAATATCCATGGGCCCCGTTACTCGATCTCGAATGTCGTCATCCTCGGTCTTCGTGATAAGCAACAGCAGCTCAAGCTCACGAATTCAGCGGCAGCCACGTCGTCTATTACTCGTCGGCGTCCTCGGTCACTCACGAAGCAAGCATGTCGTTATACACTCAGCACCCTACCATCATATTTTGACAAACCCCTTCGCGTGTTGCCTCCCTTCCACGGCTAACCAATATGTAAGCGAAGTCGAGTATACATGGTCATGTGTGCAACATGTGATGCCACGGCATCTGCCCTCAAGTTTATTCGCACAACCCAAATTCAACTTCACCCTTTTACGCCATGTCTTCCGATCCCACTTCCGAGTCCAACCTTCGATCACTCTTTGAGACGGCTCTCAGGGAGTATGAAAAACAGGCAGAAACGAATTTACTCGACAATTCCCTCACCATCAAGCTACAAAACTGCGACTCTGCGGATGCCATCAGCACCGTCCTCCAAGAGCAAGCACAGGCCTTCCGTAGATTCCGAGGTGACAACGGAAAACTGAACAAGTGGCTCAAGCGGACTGTTCACGTCTTGCATACGTTGTCCACGAGCAGTGTTCTAGGTGGAGCCAACGGTCTGGTAAGTTGACAAGTATTCGCTCTGAACTGCCACTCGCAGGGCTGCTTTCTGAGGGTTGTTGTGTAGCCGTTTCCACCCGCAAATGCCATATTCGCAGGCATCGGTATCCTTCTAGCCGTATGTATCATATTATCCGTCTCATCAGCCGGGGCCTGATGATATCCGTTGTCATCACTGGCAGGCAATTAAAGACGTAAGCGCAAGCTATGACGCTCTCGTCGACCTATTCGAATCGATGGAGAATTTCCTGAGACGCCTTGATATCTACACCAAGATCCCGCCTACAACGGCGATGACTGAGATCATCGTGAAAATTCTCGTCGAACTACTTTCTACCCTTGCCCTTGCGACGCAGCAGGTCAAGCAAGGTCGATTGAGTGTGTATTTTTCTTCATTGACTTGATACATCGTTCCTCACTCGAGTCACCAGAGAAATTCGGAATGAAGCTTCTAGGAGATAATGAGACTGAAGGAGTACTGCAGCGGTTGGATCGACTGAACCATGAAGAGGCTCGGACGACCGCGGCGCAGACTCTCGAGGTCGTGTATGGCCTTGTGAAGAATATGAAAGTAGTTATGGATGGTACGTAGCGCGTGTGGACCCTGCGACCCCCGTACCCTGAGCATTTGTCCTGCAGACGGCAAGACATCAAGCGAGGATATTCGAAAGGCCCTAGGTGTGCTCCGTTTGTCGTGGGAACTTCCCACATGCTGACCTTGGGCACCAGTTGTGATGCAGCAAATTGCAATCAACATCAACAAATCCCAACGTTCGTAATGTCCTCACATTTGCCGACTGACGAATCTGACAACGCTGTAGGTGACCAGCAGCAAGACAAGTCCCGACAGTGGCTCTCTCCTGCAAATCCGTCAACCAACTACAACATCGCACGCAAGGCTTACCACGATGGGACTGCGACCTGGTTCATTCAAGGCACCACATTCAGTGAATGGGAGATGAAGGGTTCGCTGTTATGGGTCTACGGACTACGTATGTGTTTTTCCCGTCATGACATAGCAAATCTGACTACAAGCTTGCTCGACAGCGGGCTCGGGAAAGAGTGTCCTCTGGTATGCACTGCACTGGCTGAACTCGTTTTTTTCACTGACACATGATTTAGCTCGTCAATTGTTGACAACGTTATAAGGCTGCGCGAAGCTGGGTTGGCCACGATGGCCTATTTTTACTTTGATTTCAAGGACACCGCAAAGCAGGACGCCCGCGCCGCGCTCTTATCTCTTATTGTCCAACTCTGCTATCAATCAGATCTATGTTCCGACATTCTCGGTCGCTTGTTTTCAGCTCACGACTCTGGTACAATTCAACCCAGTGATGACACGCTGATGAAATGCCTAAGCGACATGCTCGCTCTCCCCCGTAATGCCCCAACTTACATCATCCTTGATGCCATCGACGAGTGTCCGAAGAGCACCGGTACCCCATCTCCCCGAGAGTCGGTCCTTGAGCTCGTCGAGTGGCTGACTGAATTGGGCTATCCGAACGTTCATGTATGTGTCACGAGCCGTCCTGAGGCAGACATCAAGGCCAAACTTCAAAATCTGGCATCTCACTGTGTATCATTGCATGACGAGAGCGGACAACAAGAAGACATCAACAACTATATAGCCTCGTTTATACACACAGACGCAAAGACGCTCAAGTGGAAGCCAGACGAACAGAAGCTCGTGATCAGTAGTCTCACTGAACGCGCCAATGGCATGTAAGACCTCCCATTATTTTTATGCCATGTTGGGGAACTGACATCGTCATGAGGTTTCGGTGGGTATTTTGCCAGCTGGATAGATTACGTCGCTGTCGGTCAGGGCACATCCGGAAGGTTCTGGACGAGCTACCTAGTACGCTAGATGGGACATACGAACGCACGCTACTGGATATTGATAAAGACAATTGGGCGTATGCGTACCGTCTATTTCAATGTATCACCGTGGCCTCTCGCCCTCTCCGGGTCGAAGAACTGGCAGAATTCCTCGCATTCGACCTCGATGACGAAGAAAACCCGAGATTGAATGCGGATTGGCGGCCCGATGACCCGGAAGACGAAGTTCTGTCGACTTGCTCAAGCTTAGTTGCGGTCGTCGAAGTCGGCGACACAAAAGTTGTACAATTTTCGCATTTCTCGGTTAAGGAATTCTTAACGTCAAGCCGAATTGCGCAAGGACCAATCTCACAGTTCCACATTTCTCTCGAGCCGGCGCATTTAACGATCACACGCGCTTGTCTGGCTGTCCTGCTTCTTTTGGACGGTAACGTTAACAAGGCGACAATCAAGAACTTCCCTCTTGCATTTTACGCTGCTGAGTCCTGGTTGGATCACACCAAGTTCGGGAATGTGTCATCGGTTGCACGAGATGCAATTCAACGAGTTTTCGATCCCAACGGGCCGTATTTTTCAGCCTGGGGAAGGTTAGAAGACTACGACGATAGCAGGGACTTAATCTGGTCTTCCAAAGCGACACCGCTCCACCGTGCCGCGTATTATGACCTTGTCGACATAGCAGAATGGCTAATCACTTCCCGCTCTCACGATCTTGATGCGCAGAATGCAATCCACAGGACACCGTTATATTATGCATGCTATCGTGGCAACATGAAGGTCATACAGGTACTGATCAATCATGGTGCCGACGTGAACACTCCGCGCGACCTCGATTGGTGTCCTCTGCACGCTGCGTCCAACAAAGGGCATCTAGAGATCTCGCGTTTACTTATTGAGAACGGCGCCAACGTCAACGCTCAGCCTTCTAGAAGTGGACATCCAACTCCACTTTCTCTGGCCTCTCGTTGGGGGCATCTGGAGATAGTGCGAATGCTTCTTGAGAACGGTGCAGATCACAATTTGCAGTATTCGGATGAGACTCCACTTATTATAGCGTGGAAATCCGGTCGCTTTGAAGTTGCGGAGCTGTTGCTCAAATATGTTGCTGACATAAATGCCTCAGATATCAAGGGCGATACGGTGCTACATTTGGCGTCGAGGCGTGGGGATCAGAAGGGTGCAAGACAGCTGTTAGAGCACGGCGCCAATGTCCATGTAAGAAACCGCCAAGGCAAGACACCATTGCAGGTAGCAATGGCCGAGGGGGAGCAAGATGTGGTGGAACTTTTGCTTCAGTTTGGCGCCGAGGGTTCATAGCATCTATCACCACTCTACGGGTTGTTGATGTATGTCCCTACTTTGTAATGTTGGTTTCAAGGGAAGACTAGTTCGTTCGCTTTGAAGATTACAATGTCCCAAAGTCGAACCGGGTTATTCATTGCGCAGTAATTGCTCTGGATACTATCAGATACGTTAAAGAACAACAAGGATTCAAAGCAAGTGAGAGGACAGACAGTATATGAAGAAGATATAGTCAGCAAAGTCAAAAAAACTATGGAGAATCGCGAAGAAGCTGAAGAAAAAGAAACAGAAGTCACCAATCTCTCTGCCGCCAGCACAAACGTCATCAAAAGTGTTGGGAAAGTGTCGAGCGGCTAGATCAGATGACGAAGTTGAAAATCAGTTATGGGTTTTGATCCGAAATGAAGTGTACAGACAATTGGCGACATTTGTCCAACTGTGTTGGTTCGATTTTGTTGCTGTACGTTATGACATATGTTTTTGGTTGTGAACCTATCTCCTCAGACCCGTAAATGTTGAAGGGAGAAGAGGGAGTCACGAGCTCACAGCCTGAGCATGGTCCTTGTCATCGTGTATCTGCTTGGTCGCACCACGTTTTGAATACATATCGTCAGTATACTGCTCCAAAAGAACATCTCATATTCAATGCACAATCATCTTCGAACCCCCTTGACAGGCGTCCACCACCTAAGTCTGACTTCAAAAATTGTTTAAACAAGGTGATTGCCGACGTAGTCGGCCCTTTCTCTAGTCTGGTTAAGAGGTGAGAAAGGAATCTGGTTCGAGGGTCCTACGCTAGACAGCAGCTGTAGTAAACTACAAGAGGCCAAGCGTGGGGTTTTACGGTACAGGCGGGGGGTCTCGTATTCAATGCGTAGACACGGTAAACGAAATAGGGGCATAACAACAACGCGAAAAACAGGGGCAATGAAACAAGAGGGAGACGCGAGATAGGAGCACTGATCCGCGCAGACGAGACATAGCGTGATAGGGGCGAGAAACAAGGCGTGAACAAGGCATAGATAGGGGCCGTTTAGAGTCGTCGTAGATTCGGACCAAAGCCGCGTGACCCGGACGCGATGGATGTGGACGCCATTCGGAAGGTAACCACGGAAGCTGATAAAGAAAGGTATCAAGCTGAGAGACGTTGCACATAGTCGGAACCCCACTCCTCCTCCCTTTCCCCTTTGGTCCAGGATCACCATTGACCAGATCAAAAAACAGATGAGAGAAAACATCGATGTGCAGCGTCGCGAGTAACTTTTCGAGTAACTTCTTGCATCGGATACACGCATCGGATACATTTCGAGGCTGGGTTTTCGTGAGAACTGAACCCGGAGCTATCCGGTTGAGTTCACACGACCAGACTGAGTTACGACTAGCGCTCAGCGCTCAGCTCCTCTGCACGACTTGATCGATTTCTCAAAGATTCCCTTACGTTCGCCACACATATAATATTTCAAACACCAACCACAGCCAGCCTCCGCTTCCTTGCTATTCATCACCGTTTGACGTGCTGCCTCAAAGTCGAACCGAAAGTCGACAAAGTCGGATATCAATGAAATTTCGTGACAGCGTCAAGCAATTCCATACTAACGGCAGTTTCTCACGTCGTCGTACAGGTTCTGATGGGATTAGCACTAGTTTACATCACAAAGCTTGGAACTGAGCGGAGAGGAGACACAAGCATAGCATCGATAACGAATATGAAGAATGGCATGCCCATCCTACTTCGGAACTGCAATAGCCCTCTGGAACTTCTCCGACAGAGTATCATGGTGCACGGCGATAAGCTTCCAGCCTGTCTGGTCGAGCAAGTCGCGCAGAGCCGTTACGACGCGTTCCTGCCCGTTGAACAGACACATCACCTGCGAAGGGTCCACCAACCATCAGTACATACGTCCATCTCGACATTAGGTGAACTCTCCATAGCATCAAAAATCTGCCCCTCGGCGCGTGCCCGACCCCAGTTCGGAAGCAAGGGTTTAGGAGGAGCGGGGAGCACCGCACCGGGAATGTCGTGCATGGCGGGTTCATCGCAAGCGTGAGCTATCAGCGCTTCAATGAGGACAAGCTGCGTCCTTGAC
>WNFR01013798.1_pt1 | contig 15483 bp, 8 predicted proteins | sample 5400221 | NCBI WGS metagenome assembly WNFR01 (sample SAMN13153357, study PRJNA577476) | soil metagenome | isolation source: 40 cm soil under Madrone tree | place: USA:California | collected 2016-06-14 | reverse complement strand
GGGTCGCTCGCCAGCGTCTCATCACCGAGATCCTCGAACGCGTGCCAGATGCTCGCGCTGGCTCCATCGGCGGCGGTGGCGAGCAGGCGCGGACAGCGGTCGCCCAGCCCGAGGGCCGGCAGCCAGCGCTCGGCCACGAGTCGCGTCCGCTGAGCGACCGCGGGTTCCAGTCGCTTGACCACGACCCTGCGATGCGGCCCGTTCGTCATCTCGAGCCGGTACACGCGTTCCTTGAGTCGCCGGATATCGGCCACGCGCCCCATGCCATCCAGCAAGTCCGCGAGTAGCTCTCGCGGCAGATCGACTCCCTGCTTGTTCGGCACCGGAGCCACGCGGGGTTCGAGCGCCCGCTCCAGCACGCTCGCGACGACCCGCCGGGCATCGAAGTGCTCCTCGACCAGCGCCCGAGCCGCCCGACCGTGTCGCTCGTAGTCGGCCTCGGCGGCAGAGAGCGCCTTTGCGGCCTCATCGATACTCCGGAACCGGAGTAGCCCCTCCGCGTCGGGGAGGATTCGGCTGGCGCCCGTGTGCTGCACCACCGCGGGCTTGCCGCTCGCGAGGTAGCACAGCGTGCGATCACTCACCCAGGCGGTATCGAGCGAGACGTACGCCGGCTTGGCGCAGCTGAACTCGCCGCGCGAGTGCTGCACGTATGTCCGGTACGCGTCCGGGGTCGCGGTCACGTCCCATGCGTCCCGCAGCCGCCATCCCTTTGGCTCGAGCATCCGCCGGTACTCCTCGTGGAATTCGGCGAGGCAGACCGCCAACTCGAGCGGGACAGGCGTCCGCTGCGGCAGGTCCTGATACTCGAGGAACGACGATCGCTTCTCGTTGGAGAAGGTGGTGCCGTTGAACTCGAAGGTTCCGCCCCACCAATGCGCCACCGTGGTGTACCGGCCGGGCCCGCTGGGCGGCAGCGCGGGCCACTCCGGCAGGAAGATGGGAGGGGGCGTGTACAGCCAAGCACGGCCGCCGTCGGGGAACGGCGCGCCCGGCTGACCCACCGTCTCGCCGATCGTGAAGTAGATGTCGTGCGACGCGAGATCGACGGCGCCCGTCGTCATCCAGATCTGGAGCAACCCCGGATCGGTGTCGACGAACGCGGACCGGCGGAACCGCTGCACGACCGGGGCGGGCGCCGAGTGCCACAGATTGAGGAGCAGATCGGCGCCAGCGGCGGCGTCGAGGTCCAGCGAGCCTTGGGCGACGTCCTCCGGGACAGCGGCTCCGTTCATCGCGTAGAGCGCCAGCGTGTCGGCCAGTCCGTAGGGCTCCAGGCGCGTCTTGAGGGTCGCGACGCAGTCGACGGCACGGCCACCGCGCCTGCGGCGACGGCCCGCAGGTGACGTGTCGCTGTCGTCGACATCGATGCCCTCGAGCCAGATCACTCGGCAGCCGAGCGCCTTGAGCGCCAGGGCCCAGTGGAGGTAGACCCAGAGGTGACCCCCGCCGTTGGGGTACGCCACGGTATTGGCCGGCGCGAGGCAGACGGTGAGGCTCATGCGCCCGCCCGCTGCAGTGCCGCCGGCTGTGTGCTCAACGCGGCGTTCAGCACCGTCTCCAACACGCGCCGCGCGTCGAAATGCGCTTCGGCAATGGCACGGGCCGCGCGACAATGGCGTGCGTAGTCGCTGGCGATGCTCTCCAGCGCCTCGACCGCCCCGGGGAGAGAGGTGAAGCGGAACATTCCCTCGCCGTGGGGCAGGTACGAGCTTGGGCCGGTGTGCTGTACCACGACCGGCTTCCCGCTCGCCAGGTAGCACAGCGTGCGATCGCTGACCCACGCGTTCTGGAATTCCATGCACGACGGCTTGGCACAGCTGAACTCGCCGCGCGACTGCTGAACGTAAGCGCGGTACGCCTCGGGGTTGCCGGCAACCTCGCGCGAGTCTCGCACCCGCCACCCGTGGCTCTCGAGCTGGGCCCGGTCCGCTGCGTCCTTCTCGGCCTGCTTGAGGCGCCTCTCGCCCTCCGGATCGCGGTCGAGGAGGTACAACGCAAGCTCGAGCGGTTGGCTCGTGTGGCGTGGCAGATCGACGCAGTCGAGGAAGGACACGCGCTTTGTGTTATCGAGGAGCACGGTCTCACCGTTTCGGTCCACCTTCAACCAGCTCGCCGATGACCAGCTGGAGACCGTGGTGAAGTCGGCGGCGCGGGCATCATAGGTGACCGGCCAGAGATCGAGGCAGACTGGGGGACGGATGTGTGTCCACCGCAAGCCGCAGTCGGAGAAGCGAGCTGCGGGCGTGCCCACAGTCTCGCCCGTCGTCAGGTAGCAGTCGTGGGCGGGGACGTTGAGCTGGCCGGTGCTCATCCAGAACTGCAGCAACCCGGGATCGATGTCGACGAGCGCGCTGCGGCGGGCGCAGGCGAGTAGCCGCGGATCGATGGCGTAGTGGAAATTCAGCAGCACGTCCGCCCGCCGCAGCACCGCCTCGGCCTCGCCCCACGTGCAGCCGATGAAGCGTGGATCGCCGTCCAGGGTGTAGAGCAGCGTCCGGCCCTCGAATCCGAGCTGTTGCATCCGCTCTTGGAAGGTCGAGATCACGTAGCTCTGCCGTTCGGGACCGCGGGCAGGGCGCAGCTGCTCGAGCCAGTAGACGTCGCACCCCAGGCGGCGGAGCCCCAGGGCGTACTGCAGGTACACCCAGAAGTGGCCACCGCCGTCGGGGAAGCTGGCGACCTTGTAGACCGAGATGACGGCCGTGGTCATGTCGCCTCCGCCGTCACGGTGGCCGCGGTCGCGCGCGCCGGCAGATCGTGGAACCCGATCAACTGGATTCGCAGGTGGCGGACCGCCTGCCGCACCCGGGTGTCGCACAGCGTCCGCAGCTCGAGCTCGCGCTCCACGAGATAGCTGGAGCGGAAACCAGGTTCGACGTAGCCGGGGTGGCACGATAGCTCGGTCACGCCCTCTCGAACCTCGGCGTCCAACAGGCGCAGCAAGCCCTCGACCCCGATCTGTTCGGGATGCGTGGCACCGCCCCAGTGCCCGTAGAACTTCCCGACGTGGCGAGCCCCGGAGCGACCCCGCACCGGCGCGCCGACTCGCTGGGCGAGCGCGAGCACGTGCGGCAGCATGCGCGGGTCGCGGTGCACATCGTGGTGCGAGTCCACGTGGGTCGGGAGCGTCCCGGTCAGCTCCCGGAACCGCGCCAGCTGGCGCTCGCATTGGGCGGCGACCCCCTCTACCTCCGAGTCGCCCGCGTCCAGCTCCAAGTGGAGGCCGACGCTCAGATGGGGGTGTTGGCGCGCGAGCGCGGCCGCGTCGACGCTCGCCGGCCGGTCGACGAGCAGGCTCGCGCTCATCAGGATCCCTTCGCGGTGGGCTTGGACGATCCCGCGGTTGATCCCACCGCTCGCACCGAAGTCGTCTCCGTTGACGATGAGCCACTTCATGGATTCACCGCGACCGCCGACTCGAACACCGGTCTCCCGTTGGCGGCGCGCTCCGCCGCCGCGCGGAAGTAGGACGCCAGATGCGACGACGCGTCCGGCACGCCCTTGAAGCCGGGGATGCTGGACATGTCTACGACGTACGTCCTTCCTTCGCTCTCGATCAGGTCGACGCCATAGAGGTCGATACCGAAGGCGCGGCCACAGCGCAGCGCGATGTCGGCTTGCTCGGCCGTCGGGGTGAACGGCTCGCCATACTTCTCCGCTTCCGTTCGGGCCGGGAACACCTTCCGGACACCGAAGAGCCGCTCGCCGATCACGTAGATCTTCAAGTCCCGCCCCTGCGGCGGGTGATAGCGCTGTGCCAGGATCGGCGGCTTGTTCGGGAGGCGAGGCTCGGCGAGGAGATCGGCCTCGTGCCGGACGACGTGGACCCCCAACCCGCAGGTCCCATCGTACGGCTTGACGACGAGCGGTCCGCGGTTCAGCAGCGGGGCCAACAGGTCGGGTTGCGAAACGACGTAGGTGGCGGGCACGGGCGCCCCGGCCGCCTCGAGGATGCGCGCGGCGATTACCTTATCGCGGAGCGCCACCGTCACCGGATAGGGATTCACGATAGAAGCGCCTTGCGCGTGCAAGGCTCCCGCAAGGCTCATCGAGACGCCGGAGATCTGCCGCAGCACGTACAGGTCGTGCTCCACCCGTACGGTGGAGAGGTCGATCAGGCGTTCGTTACAGGCAATGACATCGACCACCACCCCGGCCTCGGCGAGCGCTTGCATCGCCTTCGGGAAGATGCTCACAAAGCCCGCGCGGTAGGGCCGCTTGAACAGGAATCCGATCCGGGGGGCTTTCATCCGGCCCGGCCCTGGACCACGGAACGGCGGCTCGCCCGGCCCGCCGGCCCCGCCCAACCGAAGCGATCGAGGGCGTGCGTCAGCTCCGCTTCATACAGCCGCAGATTCGGGATGAACGCATCGGCCCAGGGACGCGCCAGGTGGTGCGCCTCCCACGTGATCGCCGCAACCGCGCGCCACACGGCCCCGCACGTCGCGAGGCGCTCAATGTCCGCCTGGTCGCAGTGCTGCCACTGCTCCCCGACCACAGCCCAGTAGGTGGCGAGGTCCGGGCTCGCGGAGATGTGGCAGGATGGATCGACTGCCTGGGCGAGGTCAACGGCGGGAACGGCCCACCCGGCATCCTCCCAGTCGAAGGCTCCGACCCGGAGGCCCTGAGGCGATGCCTGCATGCGCAGGTTCTTGCCGTTGAAGTCACCGTGAATCAGGGTAGGGGGGAGGCCGGTGCAGGCGCGGGCGAGCCGATCCCAATCTTCGTCCAGCTCATCGAACCGCGCCACGAGGACGTCGAGAAACGCCACGTCGGCGGCGCCGAAAGCGGGATTGTCCACCTGGGCGCGAATCACGTCCCGCGTCGCGCGCATCTGTTCGTGGTAACGGGTCGGCCCCGCATCGGGCAACCCGGCCTGGGCCGCCGCGGCCTGCGCCTCGGTGTGCAGGATTCCCAGCCACCGGGCCGCCGCGGCACGGTGGTCCGGGCTCAGCCTGTCGTATTTCTCACCCTGGATTTCCCCGATGAAGAGCCAGCAGCCGTCCTCCGCGGGGTCCTCGGGCGACCGCGGGACGGTGCCGTAGTAGCGCGGTCCCGGGAGCGGCACGTGCGGCAGGATACGCTCGTATATGGTACGCTCGATCTGGCCGCCGCCACGCGTGCAGCGCTTCGCGATCACCGCCGCGCCATCGATCCCGACGCCTTCGAGCCGGTACACCGCCAGGTTGGGCCGCGGCTTGTTGGGCTTGAACTTGGCCGGCGTGATCCGGTCGGGCACCACGCGGTCCGGGTGGAGCTGGCGCCATGCCTGGACCGCCGGGTGCGCCAGCAGATTGTCGCGGCGCTTCTGGGACAGGGCGCGTGTGGGGGTGCGGCTCGGCGGCGCGGGGGTGAGCAGGGCCTCGACCGCCGCCGACGTCGTGTCCGCGACGACTCTGCCACCGTCGATGGTGAGCAATGCCGAGCAGCCGGCGAGCGTGCTCGGCCGGTGACTGATGACGATTACGGTGCGGCCCTGTTTGAGACGCTCCAGTGCGTCGACGATCGCGGCCTCGGTCTTCGCGTCCACCGAGCTCGTGGGCTCGTCCAGGATCAGCACGGGACTGTCCTTCAAGAACGCGCGCGCCAGCGCGATGCGCTGCCGCTGGCCTCCCGAGAGCTGCGCGCCGCGCTCCCCGACCTGAGTGTCGTAGCCCCGGGGCAGCCGCGCGATGAACTCGTGCGCGTTGGCCGCCTGGGCCGCGGCGACGATTTGGTCGCGGCTCGCACCCGGCGCGGCGTATGCGATGTTGTCGGCGATGCTGAGCGAGAACAGGACCGGCTCCTGCAGGACCACGGCGAACTGGCGGCGCAGGTCCGCGAGCTTGTACGCCCGCAAGTCGACGTCGTCGAGCAGGATTTGCCCCTCGGTCGGATCGTAGAAGCGGGTGAGCAAGCTGATGAGCGTGGTCTTGCCGGCGCCGGTGGCCCCCACTATGCCGAGCCGTGTGCCCCGCGCGATATCACAGGAGACGTCGTACAAGACGGGCCGGTCAGGTCCATAGGCGAACGACACGTGGCGGAACGCGACGGCCCCGCGGGCGCGCCCGATGGGTCGGGCGTTCGGCCGCTCGGGCACCTCGGGCTGCTCGTCGAGCAGCGCGAAGGCACGCTCGGCGCTTGCGAGGTAGGACTGGATCCCCGCCGCCTTCTTGCTGATCGTCTTGAGGGGCTCGTACAGTTTGTCGAGGTACCTCAGCGCCATCCACAGCTGCCCGACGGTGAGGACCCCTGCGACGACGTGGCGCACGCCGATGAAGAAGACCGCGGCGGTCCCGAGGGCGCTCGTTAACCCCACCAGCATGCCGTAGCGACCTTCCATCAACGCCATGCGGATGCGCGCCGCCACTCCCTCGGTCGAGCGATGCACGAAGCGGTCGGTCTCGCGCGACTCCTGCCCGAAGGCCTTCACGACACGGAGGGCGCCGAGCGTTTCCTGCACGACCGCGAGCGCCGAGCTCTCGAGCTTTTTGACTTGTCGCGACTGGCGGCGCATGCGGGGCCGGTACAGGCGCGACAGCATGAACAGCGGCGGGGACACTCCGAGGGCCACGAGCGCGAGCTGCCAGTCGAGGCGCAGGGTCACCACGATCATCATGGCGAGCGTAACGGCGGCGGCGACGAACGGAACGATCCCCTCGACCATGATCTTGTCGATCACCGCCGCGTCCTGCTGAATGCGATACAACGAGTCGGCGCTGCCCTTCGAGTCGTGATATGACAGAGAGAGGCGTTGGGCGTGCTGCACCAACTGCGTGCGGAGGCCGAGCACCAGCCGTTCACCGACGTAGGCCTGCATGAAACGGTTGGCGAGTGCCTGCAGCTGGGTCAGCGCCGCGACGCCGAGCAGCAGACCGATCGCCACCAGCAACGCCCCGGCGGATCCCAGCACCGCCGATGGCAGGACTGCGCGCACGTACGCGGGGAGCGGATGCGAGCCGAGCACCGAATCGAAGACGATCTTGAGCGGCACCGGGTCGAGCAGCGCGAGGGGGCTCGCGAGCAGCCCGATCCCGAACAGGCCCGCCAAGTGGAGCCAGTACGGCCTAGCCTGACGCAGCAGGCGCCGGTACAGGGCGAGCTCGCTCATAAGGCTTCACTGCGACGCAGCCGGTCGACGATCTGCCGGATCGTCGCCGTCGCGGCGCCGCACTGCTCCACCGCGCGCGCCGCCCATAGGAGCGCGCCGACCCCGAGAACCGCGGCGGCGACCCAGGCTTGGTCGCGGGCGGCGCCGCGTGACAGCAGCGCGAAGACCAGCGTGAGCAACGGGGCTGCGACTGGCATCACCGGCCACCAGCGCACCCGGATGAGCTGCTTCCCGCCCGCGTGCTCCTCCACGCCCATCAGGAGGCGGGCGGCTCCGAACGAGCCGCCGCGCACCTCGAGGTCCCAACGCGCATCCCGCTCGCCGCGCAGCACGCACACGCCGTCCGCCCGCAGGTCCGTTTCCATGGCCCGCAGCCGTTGGTCCTGGTCTTGCCAGTGCTCACTCCACACGGCGGCCGTGACCGGCCAGAGCGGCCCCGGTCGCCACGGGCAGCGTCGGCGCCACGGGGTGAGGCCCTCCTGAACGCGTCCGCGCAGCCGCGCGACGGGCTGCATCAAATGCAGCGCGGCCGTCAGGACGCGCCGCGCCAGCCGCGCGAGCGTCCCGAGGCGATCGGGGAACCGCGCGCGGGCGCCCCCGAGACACGCCTGGGCGACCGACGGCAGGCACGTTGCCAGACCAAGCGGGACGGCCAACCGCAACGGCCTCCAGGCGGCGCTCAACGTCGCGATCCCCACGAGCATCGCCGTCATCAGATGCCACTCCGGCATCTGGGGCAAGGACGTACGGCAGTCCGCTGCCGTACATACGTCCCGTCCAGCGCACGTGGCCGGCGCCGTTGTATTTCTCCGGCCATTTGCGCTCCAACATCGCCTCGGCCCTGCCGTAGCCGATCTGTTGTCGCCAGTAGGTGCGCGCCGAATTGCGACGGTGGTGCCATACCATAGCCGCCGGGTGGAAGCCGAGCGTCCAGCCGCGATCCTGCAGTCGCCAGCAAAGGTCGACATCGTCGCCGGCAGTGCGAAACCGCGGATCGAATCCCCCGACCGCCTCGAGGCAGGCGGTCCGGAATGCCATGTTGCAGCCGGGGATGTGCTCGGCCTCCCGGTCTGTGACGAGCACGTGGACGGGTCCGCCCGGCGCGCGCGCGACGCACTCGGCGATAGGCCCGTCCCCTTCCGGCGCGATGTTCGGTCCGCCCACGCCGGCGTGCGACGTGCTCAGAAAAGTGGCCGCGAGATACGTGAGCCAGTGCGGATCGGGATAGGCGTCGTCGTCCAGGTAGGCGACGATCTCGCCCGTGGCGGCGGCCAGACCAGTATTGCGCGCGCTGGACAGGCCACGGTTGGGGGTCCGGATCAGGCGTACGTCGTATTGGCTCGCGATCGCGGCGGTGTCATCGGTCGACCCGTCGTCCACGACGATGACTTCGTAGTTGGGATAGTCGAGTCGGCGCAGCCCTTCGCAGGCGTCGCGGATGGTCCGCGCTCCGTTGTAGGAGCAGACCACCACTGAGATGCGGGGCCACGGGAGACTCGGCACGAACGGCGCTTCGGCGAACGCTTCCCGCACGGTCTCGAGTCCGGGCTTGGGCGAGCGATCGGCGCGGGTCAGACCGAACGCCCAGTCCTCGACGTCGTGGCCGTGGCGGTACCACTCGTCGGTCCACGCGAACACGAACACGCCGCCGCACCCCGCGGCGAACGCGGTGCGGACTTGCCACTCGAGCGAGCGCGCCTGACCACCCTCGCCGTTGCGCAGGGCATCGAGGCCCAGCTCACTCATGAAAAGCGGTCGGTCCCCCGCGATGTTCTGCAGGCGCGCCAGGTACGCCTCGAAGCGATCCTGCGACTCGAGATACACGTTGAAGCAGACGAAGTCGAGGAAGGGGAGCCTGAGGTATTCGGTCGTGGGGTAGTTGACGTACGTCACGAGCCCCTCGGGGTCTTCCTGCTTGACGATCCGGTACAGCCGCTCGAGGTAGCGCTCGACCTTGCGCCGACCGAGCCACCGCGCCATCAACGCGGGAATCTCATTACCGAGCGCGTAGCACAGGAGTGCCGGGTGACGCGCGCAAACGCGTACCCGGCTGCGGATCAGCGCCTCGACGTCCGGCGCGCCGGGCCGACGATCGATGAGATACCCGACGTACTGCTCGGCGCTGAGGCCCACCATGACACGCAGACCGTGGCGCGACGCGATGTCGAGCAGCGCGCGGGGCGGCGTCGTGTGGGGGATGCGGACCGCGTTGATTCCGTTCGCCGCCATCTGGGCGAAGTCCCGCTCCACCGTCGCGAGATCGTGGTACTCGTTCCCCGCCGCATCGGGGGTGAACGCTCCGTAGGTCACGCCGCGCACGTACAGCTTCTCGTCGCCGACGAACAGGAACTTGCCGCGCACCGAAGGTCGCGTGGTCAGGCCCGGACACGAGGCGCGCGGGAGCGCCGGCTCGACGGCGGCGACCGCGCGGTCGCCGGCTAGGTGCCGTACAGCGAGCCTCCGCTCTGGGCTCTCGTTCGTCGAGCTCTCGGAGAGGCTCGGGACGATGCGCCGCATTGTCACTTCCTAGGGCGTGTGGTGTGCTAGCGACGACTCGAAACTGGCCGTTTGTCCGCAAGCGGTATGCCGGGCTCTAGAAGAACTCGAGGGACTGCACGAACTGCACGAGCCAAACGGGGGAAACGGGTGTCACGATTGCGTGAAGCCCGTGCAACTCGATCGTCGCGGTCCCGCTGCGGCGTGCGCGCTCAATTCGATCGCGCGCCGGGTGTAGGATCGTCGCCGATGCGCGGCCGCAACACGCCGAAAAACCGCGCGCGCTACTGCGTTACCTGATCGACGGATCGTGGCTCTTTATCTATTTAGCTATTTGGCAGTACGGCTCGGCCTTGAGCGATCACCTGGCCGTGCGTCGCTCTCCGACGACCCACGCCTGTCGCACCGGCGGCGGCGCCGATCCTGGATGCACGCTCTCCCAGATCTCGCGATTCAGCTCCATCTCGTCCGCTGCATCCGCCTCCGCCAGGTCGCTGGCCGGGATCCGAGAGCGAAAAGCGCTCGGGTTGAGCTCGTGGAGGGGCCACGTGTTCGGCAGATGGGAAAAAGCCGTCGCGTCGGGGCGTCGAGTGAAGGCGTTCCACAACGGCGTCGCGCCGGCATCGTACTGGCTCAGTGGCGCGAGGCCAAGGATCACTTCGATGGTGCGCAGTACGGATGCGGTCGTATAGAACGTGCTGTCCACCGCGTCGCGACGGGCGTAGGGGGACGCGACCAGCAGCACCGACCGGTGCGCGTCCACGTGGTCGGGGCCGTTCTGCGCGTCGTCCTCGAGTACGAAGACCGCCAGCGACGACCAGACCGCGGATTGCGAGAGGCGCTCCACGATCAACCCGAGGGCGAGGTCGTTGTCGGCCACCATGGCTCGGGGCGTGGGATGTGACGCGCGGCGGCCGGACGTGTGGTCGCGCGGGAGCCACAGAATCACCAGGTCCGGGAAACGGTTCTGCCGGTCCCAGCTCGCGACCGAGTCGGCGAACAGGCGCGCGCGTGTCGTGTCCGGGATGGCGAGCACGAATCCGGGGTAGTTCGTGGCCGTGACGTTCTTCAGGCCCGGGATGTTGCTGTGTACCGGGCGAGTGAGGGTCGAGTCGGAGTCGTCGGACTCGGTCATCTCACCGAAGTTCACCACCGAAAGCCCGTTCCGCTGCGCGGCGTCCCACAGGTAGGTCCCGCCCGGATTGGCGAGGTCCGCGCCGCTCGTTAGATCCCATTCGCGCCGATCCGAATAGATCTGGGGCCAGGTCTTTTCGTTGTAGTCGCTGGCAAACGCCCGATTGGTCCATTCGTGGCCGTCCGCAGAGACCTCGCCGTTCACGTAGAAGTTGTCGAACAACACCCAGCGAGCGGCGATGGCATGGGCGTTGGGTGTGACCGCGTTGTCGAAGATCGCCAGGCGTGCATCGCCGTTGCCGCGCGCCACGTCGCCGAGCACCTGATCGTAGGTCCGGTTTTCCCGGATGATATAGACCACGTGCTTGAGCTCGGGCGGACGGTCGGAGGGTCGGACGGCCGGACCGAGGCGCGTATTGGAAAACGGACTCAGGGCGTACACCTGCGTGGTGTATCGCCGCAACCCGGCGGAGTCGGGGACCGGGATGATGGATACCGAGCCGCCGATCACGTTGCCGATGTACGTGCCGTCCGGATTCGCGCCGGAGCCGTTGCCTTTTCCGTTCGCGGCATAGAGGGTGCGCCCGTCCGCGGAGGCGGCGACCGCGCTCGGATACCATCCGGCGGGGATGAGTCCCGCGACGCGCATACCCTTTGCGCCGAGGCGCACGACGGCCACCGCGTTGCTCCCTGCCATGGCGACGTACAGCGTGCGCCCGTCGGGAGACAGGGCGAGCGCGTTGGGATCGCTGCCCGGAGGTGCGTGCGGCGCGAGCGCGACTGTGAGCTGCTCGCGCACCTGGCCCGTTTCGAGATCGACGCGCGCCACGCCGTTCGCTCCCGCCAGGGCCACGAGCAGCTCCGAGCCGCGCACCACCAGGGCCGAGGGGTGGGGGCCGACGAACAGAGCGTTTCGGCGTACGGGCGGACTCGTGGACAGGTCGACGACGGAGACGGTCGAGTCGCCCCAATCGCTGATGTACAGGTTGCTCCCGCTGGCGACCGCGGTATACGGCCGGTGGCCCACCGCCATTGACCCGCGGCGCTCGAGCGTGGCGGTATCGATGAAGTAGACCGAATCGCTCAAGTTGCCGACCACGGCTACCAGCCCCTGTCGCGGCAGGACCGCGAGGCCGGCCGGGTAGAGCTTCGCGCCGGAATCGGCGAGCGCGACGCTGTCCCTGATCCACGACGCGCCGCCCTGCCACACGAAGCGATACACCCGGTTCGTGGGGCCGCCGCTCGCCCACACCGTGTCGCGCCAGTCCCGACCGGTGCGCGCCAGGCCGAGCCACGCCGCGGGCAACCGCACGCGCCATACGACCTGGGCGCGCACCGGGTCGATGCGCATCAGACTGTTCTCGCCGTAGCCGTCGTTCGTGACCATGACGGACCCATCGGAGAGCGTCACCAGGTTCAAGGGCAACGTGCCGACCGGCACGACGCGGCCGGCCGGGCGGATGCGCCAGCCGGTGGGGAGCAGCGTGGACCCGTCCCGCAGTGGTCCGGGGACGAGGCGGGTGGCGAGGAGCGCCGCGCCGGCGATGGCGGGCAGCGCGAGCAGGGAGCGTTTGAGCATGGGTCGCAATATGGCCGCTCGCGGGACTCCCGGCATCCCCTTAGCCTTAGGCGCGATGGTCGGCCTGATCTTTCATCTGATCCCGCATACCCACTGGGACCGCGAGTGGTACCTGCCGCGCGCCGCGCTCCAGGCCCGCCTGGTGGCGGTCACGGACGATCTCATCGAGCGGCTGCAGGCGAACCCGGCGTACCGCAGTTTTTTGCTCGACGGGCAAACGGTGCTGGTCGAGGATTACCTGCGGGCCCGCCCGGACCGGGAAGGCGACGTGCGGGCGCTCGTGAAGACGGGCCGGCTGCAGGTGGGGCCGTGGTACGTGCTGGCCGACGAGCAGATCCCGTCGGGCGAAGGCCTGGTGCGGAACCTGTTGCTCGGCGCCGCGGACGCGGAGCGGTTGGGCGGGCGGCTGGACGTGCTGTACTCGCCCGATGCCTTCGGGCATCCTCCCGCCTGGCCCACGTTGGCGCGGGAGTTTGGGATCCGCTACGGCGTGGTGTGGCGCGGTTTGGGGGGCGAGACGGGCCAGGAGCGGGACCTGTACCGCTGGCGCGGGCTCGATGAGAAAGACATCCTGCTGTGGCACCTGCCCCCGGCCGGGTACGAGATCGGGGCGGCCCTGCCCGCCGACGCCGGGCGCTTGTTCGCCGCGTGGGCGCCGGTGCGCGGCGCGCTGGTGCAGCGCGCGACCGGTAAGCACATCCCCGTGTTCATCGGGGCCGATCACCACGCCGCGCACCCCGACGTGCCGCGACTCCGCGACCTGCTCGCCGAGCTCGACCCCCAGAGCGCGTTCCGGGTGTCACGGCTCGATGAGTTCTTTCAGGCCGCAGCGGACGGCGTGAAGCCCGCGCCGCTGGCGGGAGAGCTGCGCTGGTCCTATCGCTACGCGTGGACGCTCCAGGGCGTGCACGCAACCCGCGCGCCGCTCAAGCGGCGCTATTCCGCCGCCGAGCTCGCACTCGTACGGTTGGCCGAACCCCTGGCCGCATTGGCGCGGCGCGCGGGAGGACGCGACCGCCGGCCGCTGCTCGAGCTCGCGTGGCGCGCGTTGGTACGCTGCCAGTTTCACGATGCCATCGCCGGCTGCGCGGGGGACGACGTCGCGCGCGCGGTCGAGGCGCGGCTCACGAGTGTCGAGGCAGTGGCAGGCGAGGTGGTGCGGGGCAGCGTGCACGACCTGGTGCATCACGATCCCGACGCTGCGCGGGACCGCGCGGCAACACCGTCGCCCGCACTCGTGGTCTGGAACCCCGCGGCGCGTCCCCGCCGCGGGGTCATGATCGCCGACGTCACGCTGTTCCGCCGCGATGTACTGGTCGGCCCGCGCGGGGAGCGGGTCCCGCGGGAGGGGCCGGGCTACCGTCCGTTCTCGCTCGTCGCATCGGATGGCCGCAGTGTTCCCGTGCAACTCCTCGACCGCCGGATCGGGACGGAGCGGCTCGACGCGGCGCGCCACTACCCGGACCAGGACGAGGTGGACGAGGTGCGGATCGCGTTTCGGGCTCAGGTCGTCGCGGGGCTGGGTCTGGCCACCGCCGGCCTGACGGCTGGTGGGACGGCGGCGGGCGGTGGGCGACCTCCGGCCGAGGGGGCGCTCGTGAAGGGGCGCTCGCTCATCAACCATTGGATCGAGGTCGCGCTCGAGCCCACTGGGGCCCTCACCCTGCACGACCGGCGCTCGGGCCAACGTTTCACTGACCTGCTCCGCATCGAGGACAGCGGCGACGCCGGGGATACGTACTCCTACTGCCCGCCGACGGGAGACCGGCTCGCGCGCGCGACGGGTCCGATCAAGGTCCGGCGACTGGCCGCGGGGCCCCTGGTCGCCGCCCTCGAGGCTCGGTTCGAGATCGGGCGACGCGTGGGGCTCCGGCTCGTCGCCATCGTGTACGCCGACAGCCCCATGGTCCGGTGCATTCTCGATATCGACAATCAGGCGACCTGGCACCGCGTGCGCGCGCGCCTGCCGGTTGACCTCCCGGGCGCGCACGCCGTCGCGGGGACGGCGTTCGGCACCGTGGAGCGGCCGTCGATGACCTTCGATCCCGCGGATTATCCGCTCGAGACGCCGGTCCGCACCGCCCCGGCGCATGGGTTCGTAGCGGCGGCGTCCGGGACGCGCGGGCTCGCGCTGTTCGCGCCCGGCTTCTTCGAGTACGAGTGGACGGGTCGGGGAGACCTGCTGGTGACCCTGCTGCGCGCGGTGGGTGAGCTGTCACGGGGCGACCTGCCGAGTCGGCCGGGTCATGCGGGCTGGCGCACCTCCACGCCACTCGCACAGTGCCCGGGGTCGAGTCGTGTCGAGCTGGCCATCGCACCGATCTCGCAAGCCGAGCTGGAGCGCGGCGACACGCTTCCAGCGCTGTGGGAAGACGCGTTCCTGCCGCTGCGCGGGTTCTGGCTGCGCGACGCCGTGGAGCTGGCGCCGACCCCGGTAGACATCGCGCTGGAAGGATCGGGGCTCGTGCTGTCCGCCGTGAAGTCCGCGCAGCAGGGCTCGCCGCTCGTGCTGCGCTGCTACAACGCGACCGGCCGGAAGGCGGCGGGGGCGTGGCGATTCGGGGAGAGCGTGAAGAGCGCTCATCGGGTACGCGCCGACGAGCGCGAATCAGTCGCCCTGGTGCTCGAGGGGCGGGGCAAGACCGTGCGGTTCGTGGCCGAGCCGCACGAGATCGTGACCATCTTGGTGACCTGACCTTGCAAGAACATCATCTGTCCGTGAAGCGAACGGCGCGGTACTTCACGCTGGGCAATAGCTCGGGGGTGGCGGAAGTGTGGTTCGCGTGCCACGGGTACGGCCAGCTGGCAGCGCGATTCCTGGAGAAGCTGCGCGTGCTCGACGACGGGCGGCGCTATCTCGTAGCGCCGGAGGGGCTATCCCGGTTCTATCTGAGCGAGAGTGCCACCGAACGGCGCGTCGGCGCGACCTGGATGACGCGGGAAGATCGTCTCGCCGAGATCGATGACTACGTGGGGTACCTCGACGCCGTCTACGCGGACGTGTTTGCGTCCATCGATCGCCCCAATGTGACCGTCCACGCGCTGGGGTTTTCCCAGGGCACTTCCACCGTGAGCCGGTGGGCGGCGCTGGGGAAAGCCCAGATCGATCGTCTCACGTTGTGGGGTGGGGAGTTTCCGCCCGACCTCGACTTGAGCGTCGACACGGTTGTCAGCCGGTTAC
>WNFR01003870.1_pt1 | contig 15485 bp, 13 predicted proteins | sample 5400221 | NCBI WGS metagenome assembly WNFR01 (sample SAMN13153357, study PRJNA577476) | soil metagenome | isolation source: 40 cm soil under Madrone tree | place: USA:California | collected 2016-06-14 | reverse complement strand
CCTGCGCCGAGCGTGCGGTCGACAGGACCTCCGCAACGAAGATCTTTGCGTTCCTCAACCGGATCGAGCAGGAGGGCTCGTTCGCCGAACTATGGGGGTTGGTGAGGCGGGCGTAGGAACGCCGCCTCAACACAAATCGCCGCCTCAAGCTGATCGTCCTCATGGCATTGGACGGAGGATGGCCCACCCGATCACAACTTTCCCGCCCCCGGCGCGCATAGGCAGGGTAATCGGCGCTTGCACGACAAGCTCGGCGGCGAGTTGTCGGTGGGCGGCCGGCATGCCGTCACCTGCCGCCCACACGGCGACGGCTCCTCGCGCGCGCAGATCAGATGGATCGATCCAGGGGGAGCGGCGCGGATTGCCATCGACCAGCAGGCGCGGCCGGTCAGGCGAGTAATGGGCAACGTTGCCGCCGTGCCAGATGTCGCCGATTACATAGGAGAGCGATCGTCCAGTGGCGGCACGGAAGCCACTCGTGACTTCGACCGCAAGCTGCTCGCCCGGATAGAAGGCGGCGCGATAACGGTGATCAATCGATGGCAAGACCGTATAGTCGGCAATGAACGCCAGCACATAGACCACGAAAACGCCAGACCACAGCGAAATCACCAACCGCGCCCGCTCGCCGCCGATCTTTTCTCCGCTTGCACTGACGCACCATGTTCCAAAGAACAGCCACAACGGAAATCCCCAAGGCGCAAGTGTTGCTCTACCCGTCAACATTGAGATCAAGGCAAGCGTCGCGGTCGGCGCAAAGGCGAGCAAGCTCACGATGCGGCGATCAAACGCCTCCCCGCGAGAGACTGTCTTCTTCAGCGACCAGCCCAATGGAGCAGCGATGAGGAGCGCTGGCAAAAGAGAAGGCAATTGCAGCCCGATCGCCTGCAATGGGCGCAGCAGGTGATCGATAAACCCTCGGGCGGGTGCGGCGCGGGCTTCGACGTATTGCAACGGTAAAAAATCGTTCGATATGAGCCAGGCGAGATGTGGGCCCGCTACCACAAGGGCGGTAAGAAGCGCGAGCCACGGCCCCGGCGTCCGCAGTGTCGGACGCGCTTCGCCGTCGCTCAAAAGAAAAAGGACAAGCGGCAATGCGAGCACGACCACGAAATATTTGGCCCAAAGCGCCATTCCGACCGCCAAGCCGAGCAAGATCCAGTCGAGGTTTCGACCGCGACGCAAAGAGGCGTGAAATGCAAAGCCGGCGAGCGCCCAGAACGGCAACTCGATGACATTGTGATTGAACTTGACCGACGAGAAATTGAAGTATTGCACTCCGTCGATGATGAGAATCGAAAGGAACGCGCCGAAGGGCCCCACCAACGGCAAAGTCGTCGCAAAGACGAAAACAAAGCTGGTGATGGTGGCGACCTGCGCAAGCATGTAGTAGGCAACATCGTGCCCAGCCGCGAGGCGCGCCGTCTCGAGCAGCCACCAAGGTAGCGGCGGCAATTTGTCATAACCGAGCTGCCACTCTCGGCCGTACACCAGGCCCTCGATGACATCGAGCGGAAGATTTGGATAGAGGAGCGCAGGCAGAATAGTCCAGATCGAGAAATGCAGTATCGCAAAGGCGCCGAAACCATATAACGGATGTGTTTCAATCCATCGGGCGGCGTTGGTCAGAGATGTTCGGGTCCGCATGGGATCAATGACGGCAAGACAGAAATAGTATGTCCATGAAGGCTGAGTTAGCGCGAGATGCTCGGCGCCGAATGCTGCCGGGCATCGTGCGCTGACGGACGCGGATCTGTTGCTCGCGCGCTGACATTGCGCGTTGTCCGCTCAACTGGCGGCGGGCAAGTCAACCAACTCGTGAATCGAGCCGACGACCGGCGACGCCAGAGGGAGGGTCGCCTTTTCGCGCAATACGATCGGCACGCCCGGGCATGGAGTGAGTGTGATCGCCGCGCGGTGGTCGATGCGCGCGTGCTGCACGAGTTCGACTCGGTGGCAAGAAAGGATCGCGGCGAGCGCGATCTTGACCATCTGGTTCCCGAACAGCGCGCCCGGGCACATGCGGCCGCCGGCACCGAACACAGGATATTCAAAGGGCGAGCGATCCAGGCTGCGCCAGCGCTCCGGAATGAACTTGTTCGGCTCGCTGTAGAGCGCGGGATCGCGGTTGATCAGATAGACGCTGGTGAGCACGCGCACGCCGGCCGGAATGCGCGTGCCGCCGAGTTCGGTCTCGATCAGCGACCGCCGGAATTGCAGTGGCACCGGCGGAAACAGCCGCATGCCTTCCTTGGTCACGCCGTCGAGCAGTGGCAGCATGCCGATCCTGTCCATCGAGGGCGGGCCGCCGCCGACCGCGCGATCGATTTCCTCGGCGAGGGCAGCGGCGATCTTGGGATGCTGTGCGAGCAGGACCAGCGTCCAAACCAGGGCGTTTTGGCAGGTTTCATAGGCGGCGCCGAAGGTGAAGGTGAGAATGCCGCCGATGATCTCTTTGCTCGGAGGCTGTCCTTTCTCATCGGGACTGTTGACGAGCACGGAAAAAATATCGTTCGGGTCGGGATCGCCGCGCTTCTCATCGGCCCATTCGTTGATCGCACGCTCCAGCTTGGGGGCGGTGCGGAGCCATTTGAAATAGGCGCGGCCGGGAAACGGCCAGGCGGCGGCAGCCGCGTCGCCGATCATTTTGGCAATCGGGAGCGCGCGGGCGTGGTCGTCGCCGAGCAATAGGCTGATCGCGAAATTCAGCATCAAGTCGCCGGCCAGGGGCACGAGATCGATCGCCCGATTGCGCGGCCAGGTTTCGACTTTGCGCGCAGCTATCGCCGCCATCTTCAGGCTCATGCCGGCGACCGCGGGCTTGCTCACACGTAGCGCGAGCAGCCGCCGGTAATGCGCATGCTGGGCGCCGCGCAGGCGCGTGACGCTGAGCCGAAGCCTGTTCGCGGCTTGGTTCTTGAACGCGCTCATGACGACAGTGACCGATCGCCAGGCTTCGGAATTGGAGGTCACCATGCGGTAAAGCCCTGGGTCCGCGACACAGGCCAGGATTTTCGGGTGCGAGCGGCGCGAATGCGGATATTGGAGAATGACGTAGCGCCCGTTCGCGGCGTGCAGGCGACGCGTGGTTGAAATCGGATTGCTCGCAATCCCGATCAGAACCCGAAGCGAACGCAATCGTCCAAGGCAAGTTGCAACAATTGCACCGTCACTCATCCGCCCCCCCTCATGCGTCGACACCCACTTTGCCGTCATCGCGCGGCTTCAGGCCGGGCGATGACATTCACTCTGCGGCAATGGAGCGCGTTTGGCGTCGCATGATTGGGTGATGCGGTGAGGATTGAGGCTCTTACGCCTCGTACGGCGGCTTTGCCGAAGCGTTTGCGTCGGCGGTTTGCCTGGCACCGCGACCGTTTGCGGCCAGTACCGCCGCGGCGCGCATCAACACCCGCACGAGAGCGGGCTGATCGTTCACGGCGCAGGGGCAAGGCGCCTTCGGCGAGCGGGCGTGGTCAGCAACAGATAACCCGCTTGCCCATCCCGTCCATTGTGGGGATCGGCCCCGACCACATCTCTTCAAATTTGGACCAGGCGATAAATGGCGGGAGGCTGTAATTCGTGACGTAGACCCCGTTGGTGTCACACCCGAATACGACGAACCAGTGCGCCCCGTCACCGATCCCGCCCAGCCCCGCGGTGTTCTGGATCAAGGAGATGGCGGCCCTCTTCCCGCTCAAGGCTTGTTCCAATCCCTCGCGCCCGTCCGCGTGGCGGTGCCCCAGATGGTAGGCGGTCAGGGCGCGTGCGACCCGGCCGGCGCTTGTGCCCCAGGCGCCCGAGAGCACATCCGCCGGGTAAGCTTTTTCGATTTGCCGGAGTCCGGCGATGCTCTTGGGGATTCTGTGGCGATTGGCCAGGACAGTGGCGATCGCGGCCTGTCCGCATGTCGTCGCGGGATCGACCCCGTCGGCATTCACGAACTGGAAAATAGAGGAATGGCCGACGAACTCCGGACCCGGACTAGGACTAGCAAATAACATTCCGGCCATATGATTCTCCGCGGGTGCGAGTGGATTGCCTTCCTTTGTCTCAACGAAAGATGTGCGACGCGTCACTCTGCAGTTATCGGGCGCGTTTCGCGTCACATGATTAGGTGATGCGATGAGGACCCGCATTGAGGTCCTCACGCCTCGTCCGAACGCTTCCCGGGAGCGTTTACGTCCCCGGCTTGCCTGGCGTCGCGGCCGTTTGCGGCCAGCACTGCGACCGCGCGCATTAGCACCCGCACGAGAGCGGCTTGATCGTTCACGCCGAGCTTGCGAAAGATGCGTCGTAGATGCGTGTGCACGGTATTGGGGCTGATCCGTAACGCACGCGCGGTCGCCGGCACGCCGCCGCCTGCCGCAATGCTGACCGCAATCTTTGCTTCGGTGGCGGTCAGCTCGAATGCCGGCGCCAGCAGCCGCAGGTCAGGCGCCACCGCCTGATCGAGCGCGGTGATGAAGATGACGGCCGCTGGCACCGCACCGATGGACCTATGCCAGTTTCCGTGCGCCGGAGCGACAAGCAGCAAGAACGGTTCCGCCAACGAGGGGCGCATCAGGCGCATCGTTCCGCCGGCCGAGCCTCGGAGTGTCTCGGCGATCAAGGTTTGCAGGCGCGCCGTATCGGCCGGCAGCGCCGCCCGCAGCCCCTCCCTGACCATCGTTAGGCCATCACGCAACGCGATGATCGCTTCCGCCGCACGGTTGGCAAACAGCACATGCCCGCCGGCGTCGATGAGAAGGACGCCGTGTTCGAGCCCGTCCAGGGCGGCCGTCTTCGCTGCGTCGACCACCGCGAGCGCGCCGAGCCGCCAGGCGATCTGTGCGGCGCGCTTGAAATGGGGCGCCACCAGCGACAGCAGGCGCAAATCTTCGGACTCCACCGGTCCGATTGTCGGCGTGCGAAATACCGACAGGCCCACCACCCTCTCGCCATCGCGCGCAAGGGGCGCGCAGCCGCAATGAAGAATTTGCTGCGGCCGAAGTATCTCGCCGTAAAACTCCGTCTTGACCAGCTCTCGCGCAGGCACAACCTTGTCTATCGAGAAGGTCGTGCCCGGGGGCGCCCTGATCCCTGCTTGCGTCCATGGGGCATCAGCATGACGGGTTAAAAAGACTTGCATCAGATCCGGATCGAGACGGCCGAGTGCGTACCGACTCTGCATCGGATGCACGCGATCCAGGAATATGAACATCGCGCCCGTCGAGCGCGTGGCGTCGCCTAATCGCGCGAGCGCGTGCTGCCATAATGCGGGATCGGCCACTCCGTCGTAGATCGCCCCGACTAGGTCGTGAATGGACTTCTCGTCGAGGCGCATTCGCCCTCCCCCTCGATTTCCCTCGTACCTTGGGAAAGGCCTGGCAATGAGCTTGAAAATGGCATTTGCGATAATTCTCCGCGGGTGCGAGTGGACTTTAGCTTCGCGCGGCAGGCTGCGGCACGATGCGCAGGTAAGGCCGCGGCGCCTTCCAGCCCTGCGGGTAGATCTTCTTGGCGTCTTCATCGCTCACCGAGCCGGCAATGATGACGTCCTCGCCCTGCTTCCAGTTGGCGGGAGTCGCCACCTTGTGCTTCGCCGTCAGTTGCAGGGAATCGACCACGCGCAGCACCTCGTCGAAATTCCGTCCCGTGGTCATCGGATAGACCAGGATCAGCTTGATCTTCTTGTCCGGCCCAATGATGAAGACGTTGCGCACGGTCTGATTATCGGCCGCGGTGCGCTGCGATGCGTTGCCCGATGCGGCAGCGGGCAGCATGTTCCAGGCTTTGGCAATCTTGAGATCAGTGTCACCGATCATCGGGTAGTTCGGCGCAAAGCCGGTGGTGTCCATGATGTCGGCAGCCCATCTGGTGTGGTTGGCGACCGGATCGACCGAGAGGCCGATGACCTTGACATTGCGTTTGTCGAACTCCGGCTTGAGGCGCGCCATGGCGCCGAGCTCGGTGGTGCAGACCGGCGTGAAGTCCTTCGGATGGGAGAACAGGATCGCCCACGAATCGCCGATCCAGTCATGAAAGCGGATATGGCCTTCGGTCGTGTCTGCGGCGAAATCCGGGGCGGTATCGCTAATCTGAAGAGTCATCATCGTCTCCTTCCGCATCATGAATTCGTATACCCGCTTCAGCACGGCGCGTGCCCGCCGTCTCAGCGCTTGGGCGAACCGCACTTGGGCGGCGCGGCGGATCGCGTATGCGCGCGCCTTGTAGAACTCAACGTCGATTGCGCCATCGCCGCTGCGACGAACATCATCCGAATCTGCCGCATCCGGGAGGACCTGGCGCGGTCCGCGTTCGCTCGGTGCGGTCGCACGCGGCCCGCGGGTCGGCGCCAATGCCGAGGTTCTGCCGCCTGCCCAAAAAATCGACATTGCGGCCGTTAAGCTAACGGGCGCGCAGTCCCCTCGATATCCGCTGATTGCCTCTGCTGTCCGGATAGCGCCAAAATCCGCTGCGACGCCAAGAGACGCTATCCGAAAATTGCAAGAAAATTTCAGCTCTCGCCGCGGCGATTGTAGCTTCGGAAGAATTCGGCATAATGGCCGTTGAATTTCTTGAGCTGACCTGATGCATTTCCCTCTCGCCTGTTCCTTTCCGCTCCTCGTTGCGATTGCACAGGCCGCAGAGACTGCTGCAGATAAATCGATTCGATACGCTGATTAATTGGGGAACGTGGGAATGCATTGGCGCGGAAAGCCTCTCCTCGACGACTTTGCCGTGTTCCACAGTCGGGACCGTGACGAGACCCAGGCTTGGCTGCGGAAAGTGGACTTTTGCGTCGACTATCCGGCCCGGCCGGAAGGCCGGCTCGATGTGCGATTGAACGGCATTTATCTGCCCGGCATGTATCTCGGTTACGCGCAGTACGGCTCCGCGGTCCTGGTGCGGGCGAGCCCAGCGCGCGACGACTATTGGGTTCAGCTGCCGCTCAGCGGGCGTCTGGAGGCGACCGTCGGTCGCGATCGGATCGACTGCAATCCGGCTCTGGCCTGGATCGCCTCGCCGACCCGCCACGACTATTACGTGATGCGATCGGACGCCGGCAGCGCCCGCATCCATCTATGCCTGAACAAGTCGGCAATTTCCCATCAACTCGAAGCGCTGCTTGACGAACCGTTGTGTGCGCCGCTTGAGTTCGCCCCGGCCATGGACCTTACGGCCGGCTACGGCAACAGCCTGGCACGACTCATCCTGATGGTGGCGACCGATTTGGATCGGGCCGGTTCAATTTATTTCGCCCCGGCCGCAATGGTGGCGTTGGAGCAATTCGTTTTCACCGCCCTGCTGATGTCGCATCCGCATAATTACGGCACAGCATTACGGCACCGCGAAAAGCCGATCGCTCCCCGCGACGTCAAGCGCGCCATCGACTATATGCAGGGTCATCTCGACGTGCCCATCAGGCTTGCCGACATCGTGCGGGCGTCCGGCGTTCCGGGACGAACTCTTTTCAAGCATTTCAGTGACTGCCGCGGCCTGTCGCCGATGCGGCACCTGCGCAATGCCCGTCTCGACAAGATTCGCGAAATGCTGGTCCGCGCCCAGCCGGAGGAGAGCGTCACCGAAATCGCGATGCAGTGGGGTTTCACCCATATGGGACGTTTCTCCATCGAATACCGTCGGCGATTCGGCGAGAGTCCGTCCGAGACGCTCTCCCGCGCCGCCTGTTCGCCATTGTATTCGCCGAACCGTCCGCCGATGTCATTCTCTGATTTTCGCGCGGCATGGTGGAAGGCACGGCGCTCGGGCTGAGTCGGGTGGCGCTCGCTTGAGCATGCTCTTAAAATGTAGCCGCTCACCGCTCTGGTGTTTTGCGGTACAGCGCGTAGGATGGGGTGAGCAACGCGAAACCCGTCATGGCGTGTCCGCATGGCTTCGATGGGTTTCGCGGAGTTTATCATCGGGCCGGCCAAGGGCCAGACCCGGTGGCTCAACCCATCCTACGCGTGTCCCACCGAGGACATAGCGCCACGAGTTTTCAACAGGGAGGATCCTCATGCGTAATAGAGATCGCGTGAAATGGTTGTGCGGGATCGCCGTCGCGGCGGTTGCGCTGTCGGCTGTGCCGACCTATGCCCAGGAGGCCAACTCCGCCCCCAATCCTTACCGCCTCGAGGAAGGCTGGGCCAAACAGCCCATGGGGCGCGGCAACGGCTCCACCATCGGGCTCAATGTCGATCGCGACGGCAAGAGCATGTGGATCTACGACCGCTGCGGCGGCAACAGCTGCGAGGGCTCCAAGATCGCCCCGCTCAACAAGTACGATGCCTCCGGACGCGTGGTGGCGAGTCTTGGCGCCGGAATGACCAACTTCCCGCATGGCCTGTTCGTCGATAAGGACGGCAACATCTGGATCACCGACGGGCGCGCCGACAAGGACAAGAAGACGGGCCACACCGTCATGAAGCTCTCGCCTGACGGCAAGGTGCTGATGACGCTCGGCACGCCAGGCGAGGCCGGCGACGACGCCACCCATTTCAACGCGCCCTCCGACGTGGTTGTCGCCCCGAACGGCGATATTTTCGTCGCCGACGGGCACGGCGACAAGACCAACGCCCGCATCGTCAAGTTCTCCAGTGATGGCAAGTTCATCAAGGCGTGGGGCAAGGAAGGCAAGGGACCGGGCGAGTTCGACGTGCCGCACGGGCTCGCGTTCGATTCTGCCGGACGCCTGTTCGTCGCCGACCGCGCCAACAGCCGCCTCCAGATCTTCGACCAGGACGGCAAGTTCCTCGCCGAGTGGAAGCAGTTCGGCCGGCCGAGCGGGGTCTGGATCGACAAGAACGACAGCATCTACGTCGCCGACTCGCAGTCGACCGACAAGACCAACCCGGGCTTCAAGCAGGGCATCCGGGTCGGCAGCGCCAAGGACGGCAAGGTTTCCGGATTCATCGAGGAAACCAAATATCCGGGCGCCCTCGAAGGCGTCGGCGTGGACGACGACGGCAACATCTATGCGGGCTACACCAACGCCCAGAGGCTGGAGAAATTCGGGAAGAAGCTGACGCAATAACGCCAACGGGTGTTTGCGAGGCCCATCTTCGCCGAGTGTTATCAACGTCGTCATGGCCGGGCTTGTCCCGGCCATCCATGCCTTGCTTGTCAAAACTCAGCGAGAAAGACGTGGATGCCCGCGACAAGCGCGGGCATGACGCCGGCGAAGTGATTCGATCTCATCGGAACAAGCCCAAATTCAATTGGGCGCAATACCTGCAGCCTTGACCAAGGCGGCATTCACCTCGATCTCGGCGCGTACGAACGCATCGAATTGCGCTGGCGTCATCGCCATCGCCTCGGCGCCGAGCTTTGCCAATGCATCCTTGATGGCCGGCTCGTTCAAGGCCTTGGTGGTTTCGGCGTGGAGCCGGTCGATGATGCCGCGCGGCGTCGCGGCGGGCGCGAACAGGCCGATCCAGAAAACGTAATCGGAATCCGGATATCCGGCTTCGAGCGTGGTCGGAATGTCCGGGAGGCTTGCGCTGCGTTTGAGGCTTGACACCGCCAGCCCGCGAATCGCGTTGCTCTGGATCAGCGGCACCGCCGCGGCCATCGGCGAGAAATAGAAATCGATGCGATCGCCAAGAATTTCCCGCAGCGCGTCCGGCGCACCCTTGAAGGGAACATGCACGGCCGTGAAGCCGGCGCTCAGCCGAAAGCGCTCGGCGTTGAGGTGGGTGGCGGCGCCGACGCCGCCCGATCCGTAGGTGATCGAGCCTGGCTTCGCCTTGGCGGAGGCGACCAGTTCCTGGACGGTCTTGAAGCGCGAGAACGGCGTCACCAGGACGTCGGGAAACTGGCTGAGCGGAATGACGGCAGCAAAATCCCGCACGGTATCGTAGGGCAGCCGCGAATAGGTCGACGGTGTGATCGTATGCACCGAGGAGTTGACCAGCAGCGTGTATCCATCACCCTCTGCCTTGGCGACGGCAGCCATGCCGAGCGTGCCGCCGGCGCCGGCACGGCTCTCGAACACCATGGATTGGCCGATCTGATGCGACACCTCGTCGAAAACCGGCCGCGCGACCGCGTCGACTGCGCTGCCGGGTGGGAACGGCGTTACGAGCTTGATCGGCTGCCGCGCAGGCCACGCCTGCCCGTGCGCGCCCCCGCTCGACAGCAGCCCCAGAAGGACAAACGCCAGGAAAGAGTTGCGACGCATCGCGTTCTCCGTGGTGAGAGGACCCTATGCTGCGCGGGATTATGCGGGCGAAGAGGGCGATGCGCAAATCGGCCGCCTTTTGTGGTGTTGGGCTCTTGGACTGAGTAACCAAGTCGACTAAATTGGCGCGACCCAACACGCCGCGGCCCAGATTTCCGCGGGTACGATTTCTTGCTCGCCGCATCGGGCCGATCGGTGGTAACAGAGAGGCAACCCCCGGAGCTTTCAGTGAGCCACACCATTCGCGAAAAAACCAAACTGGTCAATCGTGTGCGACGTATCCGCGGCCAAATCGAAGCCGTCGAACGGGCGCTCGATCAGGAAATCGGTTGTGCCGACGTGCTCCAGCTGATTGCGGGCGCCCGCGGCGCCATCAATGGGCTGATGGCCGAGGTCATGGAGGATCACGTTCGCGCGCACCTCATCGATCCGGCTCATGAGTCCGATCCGCAACGCGCTCATGCGGCCGAAGAATTGATCGACGTGGTGCGTTCGTACCTGAAATAGCTTGTAGCCCGGATGGAGGGCCGCTCTTGCGGCCCGTAATCCGGGGTTCAGCGCTTCATCCTGCGGCGAGCCTGCCCCCGGATTGCGCTGAGTTTATCATCGGGCCGGCCGAAGGCCGGACCCGGTGGCACCATCCGGGCTACAAGCTGGCTACGAGGCTGCCACACAGCCATCACTTCTTGCGAAAGCGATCAAGGCGTACGACCTCCGCGGTTGAATCCTCCTTGCCTGACCCGGGGAGAGCAGGGGGCGTAGGTGCGGGGGGCGCCTGCGGCGCGGGTTCCTTCTTCGGCGGCGGCTTGGGCGCCTTGGCCGGGGCCATTTTCGCGCGCAGAGGCTTTCCGACCGGCGCCGGTTTCGTCGTGGCGGCACGCATTTCTACCGTCGCGGCACGCGTTTCCGCCGTCGCGTCTCTACTCGTCCCTGTGGGGGCCTCCCCATCGACGGTAAATTCCAGTCCGAATGGCACCGAGGGGTCCATAAATGCTTTTACCGCCTTAAACGGGACGTGGAGGCGTTCCGGGATGCCGTTGAAAGCAAGCCCGACATCAAAATGATCCTCCCCAACCGTGAGATCCCAGAACTGGTGTTGGAGCACGATCGTCATCTCGCCGGGGTAACTCGCCCGCAGACGCGCCGACAGGCGCACGCCGTCAATGCGGGTATCGAAGGTGATGAAAAAATGGTGCTCCCCTTGAAGGCCCTTCACGGCCACACCGGTGAGCACAGTGCGAATGACGCCACGAAGTGCGTCCTGGGTCAGAAGGTCGTAACGGATGTGGTCGACCGACATGGCAGGCTCTCATCGCGTGTTCCGGCGCCTCCACTCTGCCCTCCCCGGTTGCCAGGGAAGGGTAGGGTGGAGGCGGGGGTCAAGATCCGCTGGGAGCATTGTTTTGTTGATACGCCCTCAGATTACACCATCCGGTCGGCACCAGCATGGCCGGCACCACTTCCCCACCCTACCCTCCCCCGAATGCGGGGGAGGGTAGGGTGGGGAAGTGGGGGCTTCTGTTGCCAGGTGCCCCCGAACCCCGCCTGACGCTGCTAAGACGCCAGGGCTTTAGATCGGTCTTTCAAACCGCTTACGCGGCCTGAGCAACCGGAGCATAGTTGTCGTTTGCAACTATTGCAGTGGCCCGATAACGGCGGAACCATGCCGAGCAAAAGCACGCCCTTTACGCCCTCGTCGATCCTATTTCGCCCCCGTATCAGGGATCAGAAATCAGTAATCAGTAATCAAGAACACTCCGGACGAGAGGCTGGCGCTTCATTCTTGATTACTGATTACTGACCTCTGATTCCTGAATGGTGGAGGCGCCGGGTACCGCCCCCGGGTCCGAATGGTTTATTACGACGGCCATTTATCGCCATAGCCGGCAAGCCGGCGCGTTTAATATAGGGGTTAAAGGGCCGCCGAGAAAGAGCAGGCGAGCGGTTTTGCAGACTTCTCTTGGCCGGGTGCCCGAACGTGCGGCTATGCGATCCTGCTCAGGCTTTCAGGATATGAACGGTCTGGCCACCGATCATGTCAGGCGTTAACCGTTGGGGCATGTCGGACTCCGCCTCAACCCTCAACAGCCATTGAAATTACAGGCTTATTTTCGACGCTGCCCCGGTCCTCTGTATTGGCCCGCAGTATCGCCACGGGCAGTCGCAAGACTGCAACCGCATTGAAGGAATTACAATGACATTCTCGACACCCAACTCCCGCCCCTCACTCGCTTCACTCGGCATTCGTCGCAAGAGGGGCAAGGGCATCTACAAGAGCAATCCCCGGCCCAATCAATCCATCGCGATTAAACGATGCTGGGCTGATCCTGCGTTCCGCGCCAAGCGTGCCGAGGGACAGAAGCAACATTTCGTCGACCGTGCCGCCAACCCGGACAAGTATTCCCGCGTGGGCATTCCGAACGGCATGCGCAGGGCCGAGGCCATGGCCAAGTGGGCGCGCGCCGACGCCCTGGCCGATGAAGCGATGCGCCAGATGCAGGAACAAGGCGTCCTACCCACGACCCCAGACGGCGCTATCACGGATGAGGCACTGGCCAACGCAGCGATCCGTGAGGCCCTGAAGATGGCCCCTCGGCCCCTCGATCCTCAGCGATAAGCTGGCTGCTGCACGGCTGGTGCTCAGCTACACCAAAGCCCAACCGCCCACCGTTCCGCATACGCGGGCGCTGATCGGGCGTCACGGACACGATGACCAGACCGGATTACTGCGGGCGCTCATAGAGGCCAACAAGGCCAGTGCTTTCGACGCCACGGAAACGTGACCTCACCTTCGAAGCTCCATCCCCGCGCCCCACCAAACCCAAGCGGGACCAAAGCGGCATATAGGCTCTCTGCTCGACCAAGCCCGCACCGGCCAGCGTGTGAAGCTTTTTGCGGCCAAGGTAAGCCCGCCTGGTCATTCTGCTTAGCGTGCCCAATGCCGGCCCGCTGTGCGGCCTTCTGCGCCCCAGCCGCCAGGAACATAGCGTGTTGTCGAGCAAAAGGCCGCGCACTGCAACTCAAAGGGAACTCCCGCGCTTGACCCGTAAGATGCCTCTCCCAAGGAGTAGGGGGTGTCACTTTGCGCGAGATCACCAAAGGGCTGGGTTTAATTTACGTCGATGTCCCCGTGCTGCGGCCGGGAACCGTTGGGGCCTACCTTCTTGCTTTCGTCTCCGTTGGCCTTGCGGCGGTGCTGCGGGTGGCCATCGACCCGTACGTCGATGGCGTTCAGTTCATCACGTTCTTTCCTGCGGTCATAATCACAACGCTGATCAGTGGATTAGGTGCAGGCCTTTGTTCCGTCTTGCTCAGCGTTGCTGCGGCCGCGTTTTTCGTGTTGCCACCCCGCTTGTCATTCTACGTTGAACAGCCGGGTGATGTGCTGGCCCTCCTGCTGTTTATCGTGGTGATGCTTACCAACGTGGTCCTCATTACCGGGATGCGCCTCGCAGTCGAGCGCAGGCGGGACCAGCAGGCCTTACAAGTGAGCAAGGATCGTCTGCAGCTTGCGCTCGACGCAGCTCTGCTGGGGTGGTGGCAGTACGATCCGCAGCGCCGCGTGGTCTCGGTTGACGGGCGTTTTAAGGAGATTTTCGGCGTGACCAATGACGAGATGTCGGTCGAGGACGTCAAGAAGCTGGTGCACCCGGACGACGTGGAAAGGTTTTGGGCGGACCGCCAGGCCTCGCTCGATCTCGCCCATCCGAAGCGCTCGGCGCATCAGTACCGGGTTCAGCGGCGAGACGGCGAGGTCCGCTGGGTACAGGTCCATAGGCTCGCTTATTTCGAGGACGCCTGGCGTGAGCGAGGGGCCGCGAGCGCTGTCGGGGTCGTACAGGACATTACCGACCGCAAGAAGCGCGAGGAACGAGAGCACTTACTTATCCGCGAGGTCAATCATCGCGCCAAGAACATCCTCAGTGTCGTGGATGCGATTGCCCACCAGACCGCCACCAAAAGCCCCGAAGATTTTGTCGAGCGCTTCTCCGAACGCATCCAGGCGCTTTCGGCCAATCAGAACCTGCTCCTCCGCAACGAATGGAAAGGGGTTGAGGTCGAGGACCTGGTTCGCGCTCAGCTCGCACACTTCGCCGACCTTTTTGGTTCTCGTATCGCCGTGCATGGCCCTAAGCTGCGCTTGAACGCTGCCTCGGCGCAAGCCATCGGGCTCGCGCTCCACGAACTCGCCACCAATGCCGGAAAATACGGGGCGCTGTCTACGGATACGGGTCGTGTGGATGCCTGTTGGGGGGCCGACGGCAAAGCCTTCACGATGAGCTGGACCGAGCGCGAGGGGCCGCCCGTGTCAGCGCCGAAGCGGCGCGGGTTCGGCACCATGGTTATTGAAGGGATGGCGAAGCACGACGTGGATGGTGTGGTCGACCTCGATTATGCCCCCTCAGGCTTGACCTGGCGGTTGACGTGCCCGGTAACGAACGCGCTGGAACCCACGCAATAGGCAAATTTCAGTCGAACACCATAATGGGACAGCCCTTTCCCCTATCGGCACCCCTTCGCCACCGGGTCGCCCCCATGCCATCAGCCTTCATGGCGCGCACCTTGGACCAAACTGCGGGCCGTAAACGCACTGCGTCGGCTCACAGATGCATCGCTCGGCAGCGGAGCTGCTATCGACCTCGACCCTTGGTCGGTGATGTTCGCTGGGCCAGATGACCTGCTACGGCTGTGTTTGGAAAGGTAAGTAGCTCAATTTTTGGTTCCATCGGCCCTCCGCGAAACCCATACCCCGTCTGCGGGAACCGAGGGGGACTTTTGGCTGATAGCGTCAGCGAGGGGGGAGCCACAAAAATCTGCGGCCTCACTCGCGAGCTGTAACCTCTCCCTCCGGTCGCCGCGCGAGCCTTTAGATGGTCTTCTTGGAATGGACTTCCTAGGAATTGTCTAATTGATCCGGCCGGCAGAGGCTCATCGCAAAACAGCGATCAATCGGCGGCTGATCGTAGCTCGACCACGAGCACAGCGCCGCGGTTGAGACAAAGATGCAATCGGGCGCTGGGGACCTCCTGGCCGCTGACCCTCGGCTACCCGGCTTCCCAAGCAGTCAGCGTGGCCTCGGCCTGCACAGGGTTGGCTTTGATGCGGTAGACAGCCTGGCGGGTCAGGCGCGTATCGCGCGCAATGGTCGCTATGGGTCGGTCGAGGTCGAGCATAGCCAGGACCTGGTTGAGTTCCTCACGGGTGAAGCTGGGCTTGCGCGGCCAAGGGAGGTGAAGCGGCCCCATAGCGACGGCACACGCTCCCGCTGTATACATTGCCGACACGACCGGGGGAGAAGGATGGCCGAGCCATCGCCCGACAA
>WNFR01011212.1_pt1 | contig 15487 bp, 14 predicted proteins | sample 5400221 | NCBI WGS metagenome assembly WNFR01 (sample SAMN13153357, study PRJNA577476) | soil metagenome | isolation source: 40 cm soil under Madrone tree | place: USA:California | collected 2016-06-14 | reverse complement strand
TGGTGAATGAGAATTTCGTGCGCCGCTATTTGCCCGGCTTGGATCCCCTCGCACAAACCGTCTCCGTGGATCAATTGATTCCTGGCGAGACCCGGACCGGCGCACCCATAGCATGGCGGATTGTTGGAGTCTTTCACAACGTGCGGGTCAACGGGCTGCGCAACGATGATGATCCGGAAATAGATGTCCCCTTCTGGCAGAGCCCTTGGCCACAGGCAGGGATTGCGGTGCGCACCATCGGTGATCCGGAGACCATGACCAAAAGCATTGCAGCCGCGATTCATTCAGTAGACCCCGAGCTTCCGTTGGCCAACGTCATCACCATGGACCAGCTTCTCAACCGCGCGCTGCTCGGCGATCAATTCATTGCCAGCCTGTTTGGAACTTTTGCGCTGGTGGCTCTGTTGCTGGCTGGCGTCGGGATTTATGGAGTCATGGCGTTCGGGGTGACCCAGCGCACTCACGAGATTGGTTTGCGCATGGCGCTGGGTGCAGACAAACAACAAGTTCTGGGATTGGTTCTTCGTGAAGGATTTCTCCTCGCTTTAGGTGGCCTGGGTCTCGGCCTTATTGGCGCGGTTCTTCTTGGTCGCGCCATGCAAAGCACGCTGTACGGAGTAGGAACCGTGGACCTCGGTGCTTTTACGGTCGTTGCTTTGATTCTCATGGCGTCGGCCTTGATTGCGTGTTATATCCCGGCCCTCCGTGCAACAAAGGTCGATCCCATGGTGGCGCTGCGGTACGAATAAGGAAATGCAATGAGCGGCGGATTATTACAAGACCTTCGTTACGCGCTGCGGCAACTGCGCATACGCCCTGGATTCGCGGCAATTGTCGGACTCACGGTGGCACTGGGCATTGGCGCGACGACTGCGATGTTCAGCCTGGTGGATGGTGCGTTGTTCCGCAGCTTGCCCTATCCACACGACGATGAACTCGTTTCTATTGGAGTCGTCGCGCCCATTATTGATGGTGAATTTCTGTTTGCCGGGAACTACCTTGCCTGGAGGCGAGAGCAGACTGCGTTCTCCGGGTTCACGTCCTCTACGGGGGTCAACGATTGCGATCTGACCGATGAACATGCCGTACGCCTGACCTGCGCTGCTGTGGAGGCAACATTTCTGCCGACACTTGGTACCGGGCCAATCCTCGGACGAAATTTCACGCCGGATGAAGATCGCCCGAACGCACCCAAAGTAGCGTTGCTGTCGTATGGCCTGTGGCAAAGCCGATTTGCTGGCGACCGCGGCATCATTGATCGCACGATCTCGCTGGATGGAAAGCCGACCCGCATTGTTGGTGTTCTGCCCCGTGATTTTGAATTCCCGACTCTGGCCCGCACCAGCGTGCTGGTGCCGCAGGCCCTCGATGAGTCCATGGTGCAGCGCAACGAACTCGGGCCGGTTGTGCGCGTTTACGGGCGGATGAAGCCGGGGACAAGCATCGAATCGGCAGCAGCACAGTTGCAACCACTGTTTCGGAAATTCGTAGATTCAGCTCCTCCACCATTTCGAAACGTCCTGCGGCTGCAAGTGCGTTCCTTCCGTGATTTGCAAATTCATGACTCACGCCGGGCCGCTTGGTTCTTACTGATAGCAGCCGTTGCCGTACTACTGATTAGCTGTGCTAATGCCGCCAGCCTCATGCTCGCCCGCAGCATGGCACGGCGCCACGAACTTGCAGTCCAGGCTGCGCTTGGCGCATCGCGGGTTCGCCTGTTTCAGCAGAGGCTCACGGAAAGCATATTGCTCGCCACTGTTGGAGGCTTTGCTGGCTGCGGGCTCGCTTGGATCATCGTTCACGCCTTGGTCGCACTGGCTCCTGCAGGGATACCGCGTTTGGCTGAGGCCAGCATTGATAACCGGGTATTGCTGTTCACATTTCTGATGTCCATCGTCTCGGGCGTCGTATTTGGAACTCTGCCAGCCTTGGAGAGACCAGTCATCCAGACGCTGGTCACGACTACGTCGGTGGGCAGGCGACGCACGCGCCTCCGGCAGGGTCTGCTGATCGGTCAAGTTGCGATGACTGTCGTCCTGCTGACAGGTGCTCTACTGTTTCTGCGCAGCCTGCGCAATCTGCAAACACAGCCGCTGGGAATTAATACCCAGAACGTTGTGACTGCTGAAATCACGATGGGGCAGCAGAGATATTCCAGTGCGGCGTCTCGGCTCGCATTTTCTGAGCAATTAGAAAAAAAGTTGAAGGAATTGCCCGGCATCACCGCGGCTGCGCTGACCGACTCCCTTCCTCCAACAGAGCCCGCTCGCACTATGCCATTCATCGCTTTGCATGCTGAAGGACGACCCGAGCTTACTCCGGAACAGGGCATCGGTGGCATCGTTGGGTGGAGATCAGTCACGCCGGGATATTTTTCGGCGCTGGGGATTCGGCTGATTCGAGGACGAGCGTTCCAGGAGCAGGACCGTCGTCCCGGCAACGGCGCGATCGTTCTTAACCAAGCGCTCGCGGAAAAGCTATTTCCTGGCGAAGAACCGCTCGGGAAGATTATCCGCTTCCATCTGGAGGACCAGCATTTTACGGCGGCGTTCACCGTAATCGGGGTAACAGCCAATACCCAAAACCAGGGCATTGGCGGCCAGCCTGGTCCTGAGTACTACATGGTCCGGCAGCACACCGCAGATGACGTCATCTTTCGCTATCCCGATTCGCAGCGAATCAGCCTGGTTGTACGAAGTGCGCTCGATCCAGGCTCGGTTGCCACGGAACTGAACGATTCAGTCGCATCTCTCGACTCAACAATTCCGGTACAGACTACGACGCTCGGTCGCACCGTGTATCGCCTTGCAGAGCGGCCTCGCTTCAATGCCTCGCTTCTTTTGCTGTTTGCAGTGATTGGCGTTCTTTTGGCGGCTGCCGGAATTTACGGGCTGGTTTCGCTTCTGGTAAGTCAGCGCACGCAGGAGATTGCCATTCACATAGCGCTAGGAGCCAATCCGGCGACTGTGGCCAGAAATATGGTCTTGCAAGCCGGCAGATGGATCGCGCTCGGCGCGACCGTTGGAATCCTCTGCGCGCTGGCGATTGCTCGCTGGGTGAATGCGCTGCTGTTTGGGATAAAGCCTAGCGACCCGGCTACGCTGGCCGAGGCGGCGCTGGCACTGTTCGCACTGGGAATGTTTGCCGCATATATTCCCGCCCGCCGCGCGGCAAAGGTCGATCCGATGGTAGCGCTGCGGTACGAGTGATTTTGTCAACGAGGAACGTTGGGGAAAATATGATCCAACTCAAAAATCTGGAACGCAGTTACAAGACTCCCGCCGGGCAAATCTGGGTGCTTCGGCGCATCAACCTCGAGATCCGCCAAGGCGAGTTCATTACCATCATGGGGCCGTCCGGGGCAGGGAAGTCCTCTCTATTAAACGTCCTTGCGCTGCTTGACGATGGATGGCAGGGAGAATATTGGTTTCGCGAGCAGGCGGTCCATGAAATGAAGCGCAAGCAGCGCGGCGAACTTGCCAAGCGGAACATCGGAATGGTTTTTCAGAGCTATCACCTGCTGGATGACCTCACAGTACGTGAAAACATCGATCTCCCCCTGTCCTATAAGGACGTGCCGCACGCCCAGCGGCAGGGCATGGTCGCTGATACGCTAGACCGCTTTCAGATCGTCGCCAAGAAAGATTTGTTTCCCAGTCAGCTTTCCGGAGGACAACAACAGCTTGTAGGAATTGCGCGGGCCGTGATCCATAAGCCTACGCTGTTGCTCGCCGACGAGCCTACGGGAAACCTGCACTCGTCACATGCGAAGGAAATCATGGAACTGTTTCGCGGCTTGAACGAGCAAGGAACAACGATTGTTCAAGTCACGCATTCTGAGGCCAATGCGGCTTACGGCTCTCGCACAATTCAGCTGCGAGATGGTTGGCTGGTTGGCGACACAGCGAATCCCGAGCTTCAGCCGTACGAGGCGGTGAAGCAATGAGGAATCTCGCACGCGCGGGATGGTTCAGCAAAATCCTGGCTTGGCTCCTGATTGGCATGACCGCGACGGCATCGGCGCAGACGAACGCATCTGTATCTTTCGATATGACAAAGTCGCACAATCCTTTCAGTGCATATTCGCCTAGCGAGGTCCCAGAACCGCAGCTTACAAATTCTCCTTTGCTGAGCCAGCTCATTCGTGACGGCAAGCTGTATTTGTCGCTAAAAGACGCGATCCGGTTGGCGCTCGAGAACAATCTGGACTTGGCCATTGCCCGCTACAACCTTCCCATCGCTAATACGGACATCCTGCGCACCAAAGCCGGCGGAGTCTTTAGAGGGGTGAATGCTGGCGTAGTGCAAGGGACTCCGGGCGGCGGAGTCGGCGGATTCGGAGCTGGAGCTCCCGGAGCTGGCGCCGGGGGAACGACAAGTGGCGCAGGTGGCGCAGGCGCTGGAGCATCCGGTTTGGTGCAATCAACTCTGGGCGCCGGTACGCCGGTCGCATCGTACGATCCGGCGATCATCGGCTCTGTCGGGGCAGAGCATCAGACCACGCCTCTGGCCAACCAGCAAATCTATGGAGTGCCCTTGCTGCAGCTCAATACTGGGCAAGCCAACTTCGGAGTCGCGCAGGCGTTTCCGACTGGCAGCAGCATTTCGTTCGAGTTCAACAACAACCGGCAAACAACGAACAGTCCTTTTTTTAATTTGTCCCCTGTATTGAATTCGATGTATCGCTTCTCATTTCAGCAGCAACTGCTGGCTGGATTCGGCTTTGGCCCGAACCTCCGCTATTTGCGAATCGCAAATAACGACAAGAAGATTTCCGACATCGCGTTCAAGGACCAGGTGATCGCCACCGTCACTCAAATCGAGAACATTTATTGGGACCTGGTCAATGCCTACGAACAGGCGCAAGTGAACGAGAAGTCGCTGGCGTTTGCCCAGCAATCCTTGGACAATGCGAACAAGCAACTGCAACTGCAGAGCATTCCGGCAATGGATGTGATGCGCGCCGAAGCCGAGGTTTCGAAACGCGATCAGGATTTGACGGTAGCGCGCACGTCGCTGCAACTGCAAGAATTACTGATGAAGAATGCCTTGACTAAGAGCCTGGATGATCCAACATTGGAGGCGATGCCCGTCATTCCGACAGACCGCCTGCAATCCACTGCTGCGTCGCCTAAGGAATCGGTACAGGACCTTACTGCTCAGGCATTGCGTGATCGTCCCGAACTGAATGAGACTGACGTCGATCTCGCGAATCGCCAAATCAGCCGCAAGGCTGCGAGAAATGCGCTGTTACCATCGCTCGCCTTAGTTGCATTCTACGGTGGATCGGGGTTGGCCGGACCTCTGAATCCGATTTACAACGTTCCGGGACTTCCGAACTCATCAACCGTACCTACGGACTTTTCAGGCGCGCTCCAGAATGCTTTCAACAACACCGCTCCCGATTATTACGTCGGATTAAACCTGAACATACCTATTAGAAATCGTGTTGCCAAAGCCGACCAGTACCGCTCCGAACTTGAATACCGCCAAGCGGAACTGCGCCGCGAACAGTTGAGAAAACAAATCAGAATCGAGGTCCGCAACGCGCAATACACGCTACAACAAACTGCCGCTCGCGTAGAGGCGGCGCGAAAAGCCAGAGACCTGGCGCAGCGCACGTTCGGGATCATGCAGAAAGAGCAGACGCTGGGAGCGGGATCAACCTACCAGACCATGACTGCGCAGCGCGATCTCTCCGTCGCCGAACTCGACTTGGCCACCGCCATGACCGTTTACGAGAAAGCTAAAGTAGAACTTGATCGTGCGACCGGCAGCACTTTGGAACATAATGGAATAGAGATCAGGGATGCGATCAATGGCGCGGTCAGTGATACCCTTCGCAATCCTGCTCCATAGTTCATGCCAACATCGGCCAAACCGCGAGAAACCGGCATCCCTGCGGTCCTGACGAAGGCCGAGAGTGCTCCGCGAATCCTTGCCGCTGATGACCAACAGCACATTCTGGAAGCCATCGAACTGCTTCTAAGGCCGCAAGGCTACAGAGTGGACGTGGTGCGCTCGCCCGAGCTTGCGCGGGAGAGCTTGACCAGCGAGTCGTATGATGCAGTGCTGATCGATCTCAACTACACGCGAGACACGACGTCCGGTCGCGAAGGTCTCGATCTGCTTTCCGAAATAGTGGCGCTCGATAGCACCCTCCCAGTGATTGTTATGACCGCATGGGGCAACGTTGAACTCGCAGTCGAGGCCATGCGCCGGGGCGCACGCGACTTCATTCAGAAGCCCTGGGAAAACGAGCGCCTGCTCGCGATTCTGCGGACGCAGGTGGAGCTGCATCGGGCGTTGCAGAAGGCGGAGCGCCTAACTGCAGAAAATCGTCTTCTGAATGCTCAGGGCCGGCCAGATTTCATCGCGACCGCTCCGTCGATGGCGCCGGTACTGGAAGCAATTACGCGTATCGCACCATCCGACGCAAACGTTTTGATTACCGGAGAGCATGGCACAGGGAAAGAAGTCGTTGCCCGAACCATTCACGCACTTTCGCTGCGAGCTTCGCGTCCTCTCGTCGCGGTGAATACCGGAGGGCTGGCTGAAGGCGTTTTCGAAAGCGAATTGTTTGGCCACGTGAAAGGTGCATTCACCGATGCCCGCACGGACCGCATCGGCCGCTTTGAACTTGCTGAGGGTGGCAGCATTTTCCTGGACGAGATTGGCAACGTACCATTGCGGCAACAAGCCAAATTGCTGCGCGTGATCGAGTCTGGTGAAATCGAGCGCGTCGGATCATCACGAAGTAAGCATGTCGATGTCCGCCTGATCTCGGCCACCAACACGGATCTTCAAGCCGCCTCCCAAGCCGGCCATTTTCGCGAAGACCTGTTGTTTCGGCTCAATACGGTAGAGATCCATCTGCCTGCCCTGCGCGAACGCCGGGAAGATATTCCGACGCTGACCGTTCACTTTCTCAAGCATTACGCTTCGCGATATCGCCGGCAGATAGAAAGCCTCGACCCTTCCGCGCTGCAAGCGCTGGTCCAATATTCCTGGCCGGGCAATGTGCGTGAACTAGAACACACGCTGGAACGGGCTGTCCTGATGTGCCGCACCAATCAAATTCAGCCAGCCGACCTTGGATTGGGAATTCAGCGTCCGCAAGCACAGAACCTTGAGGAATTGAGTCTGGAGTCCGTTGAAAGTATCCTTATTCGCAAAGCGCTGCAGCGCTTTCAGGGCAACGTGAGTCAAGCGGCGGAAGCGCTGGGCCTGAGCCGTGGCGCCCTGTACCGGCGGATGGAAAAATATGGGCTCTAGCCCAGTCTCGACCCACTCCCCAAAGCGCAACTTACGCAGGACCAAGCGAGCTCCATTCGAGCGCAGGGTCATGCGGTTGTCGTTGCTGCTGGTCGTGCCCGGGCTCGTGATCAGCGGCATCCTTATATGGCTTCAATCCTGGGGGCTTGAGTCAAAGCTGATACTCATCGGCGTCGAACTGTTCGCTTGCCTGATAATTGCCGCCAGCCTGCATGATCACATCATCCGCCCCCTGCAAACCCTAGCGAATGTCGTTGGCGCTCTGCGGGAAGAGGACTATTCGTTTCGCGCCCGATTAGCGGTTCCGAACGACGCACTTGGCGAGCTGTCTCTCGAAGTGAACACATTGGCAGACCTTCTAGCTCAGCATCGCACTGGAGCGATGGAAGCTACGACGCTGCTGCAGCGCGTCGTCGAAGAAGTAGACATTCCGATCTTCACCTTCGATCCGTCGGAAGCGCTTCGACTGGTGAATACCGCTGGCGAACGGCTTTTGCAACAGCCGTCTGCAAGGCTGCTTGGGAAGACCGCCGCGGACCTCGGCTTAAAGACCTGCTTGAGCTGCGAAAATGAGACGCTCGTGCCGTTACGTTTCAACAGTGATGCGCGCTGGCTGGTTCGGCGAAGTTCCTTTCGTCAGCAGGGAGTGCCGCATATGCTCGTAATCCTTTCCGACGTGAGCCGCGCTTTGCGGGAAGAGGAGCGCAGCGCATGGCAACGGCTGATTCGTGTAATGGGACACGAATTGAACAACTCGCTTGCGCCAATCAAATCCATTGCGGGGAGCTTGAACGCCCGTCTTTCCGCCACAGGTCTGGAGACAGAAGAACAAAAAGATTTCGAACGCGGCCTTGCCATTATCGAAGCACGAGCCGCTTCTCTGAACCGTTTTCTGCAAGCCTATAGGCAGTTAGCGCAAATGCCTCCGCCAGTGTTGCAGAAATTTTCCCTGCCGCCTCTGGTGATTCGAATCGCCGGCCTCGAAACCAGAGTGGCAGTGAAGGTACTCCAAGGACCCGATGTGACAGTCATGGCAGACCCAGATCAGCTTGAGCAAATGCTGATCAATCTTCTCCGCAATGCTGCGGAAGCAGTGCTGGAGCCGTCGGCCTCTGCAGAGAAGTCGAACGGTTCAAGAAGCACTCTGGTCGGTGAATTCGAAAAACAAGTGGTCTTTGGCTGGAAACTGACCGACAAAGACGTAATTCTCACGATCGAAGACAGTGGCCCGGGACTAATGAATCCCAGCAACACTTTTGTTCCTTTCTACACGACAAAACCCGGAGGCAGCGGAATTGGCCTCGTTCTCTCTCGCCAAATAGCAGAGGGGCATGGTGGATCTTTGGAACTATCGAATCGCGATCATGAGTGCGGCTGCGTCGTGAGAGTCAGATTGCCTCGCGTAATTTCAGATTAGAGTCACTCTTGTCTCTGGTCACGCTATCGATTGAGAACACGGAGGACATCGCAGTCTGACGTCGGCGCGAGACTACACGGAGCCAGCGGAAGGTGAAGACCGTTGCTGCCTCCAAGAGAGCAGTAAAGAAGGCGTCGAAGAAAAAGCCCGCCATCAAGAGCAAGTCCACAAAGAGCACGACAAAGAAGAGGTCACCTCAGAAGGCGGCGGAGGCGACGACAAGCGGCAAACGTAAGAAGACAGCCACCCAAAAAACTGCACGAAATATTCAGGAGCAACTTCAGGATAAGAGCCGGGCTGTGTATGCAGTGGCCTCCCGTTCGAGACGAGAGGAATTTTCGGGACGGCAATCGGGAGATTTGCAAGGCCTGTCCCGGGCGGAACAGGCGGATTCAGAGAGCGTGGACGAGTTGCTCGAAGAGGGAAATCCGTTTGAGGCCGACGCAGTGGCAGGCGTGGAGGACGCAGATAGCGCCGATGAGCGGGAAGTGCATACGCGCGAGGTCCCAGAGGATGATGTGCCCGACGAATATTTCGAGAAAGAATAGCGAATCTTGATCGTTAGCGGGACCCTTTATTTAGTTTCAGCCTCGCCCACCGCGTATATACAGTTCACCCCGAGGGGACACACCGATTAATGGTTGAAGGCCAGAAGGAAGCCTACAGACTGTCAAATCGACGGCGAGAGAACACTTACCTGGTTTACGGGAGGCGGAGTGACGAGAAGATTTGAAGGTAAGTCGGTATTGGTCGCTGGCGGAACTGGCGGATTGGGCCGAGCGGTGACCATGGCCTTCCTGGATGAGCTAGGCAAAGTGACCGTGACATACCGTCGGCAGGAGGAATTCCTCGCTTTGAAGAATTCCGCCGGCGAGCATCCCTCATCGCTTGAAGGTCACGAGGTTGATGTCACTGATGAATCCGCGGTGCGTCAGCTCATTCGAAGCATTCTCAGCAACTGCGGCCAGTTGGACGTGCTGGTGAATGCCGTGGGTGCCTACGCGGGTGGCACGCCACTTTGGGATCTGGATTCGAGAGTCTTCGACCAAATGTTGACGCTCAATCTGCGCTCCGGATTTGTACTGTCGCGCGTGGTCGTACCAGAGATGCTCAAACAGGGCAGTGGCGCAATCGTCAACGTCGCATCACGGGCCGCAATTGATCACGCCGTCGGAGCAGGAGCGTATGCTGCATCGAAGGCCGCCGCCGTAGCAATGATCGATTCCTTGGCGGCAGATCTCAAAGGAACCGGTGTACGCACAAATTCCATACTGCCCAGCGTCATCGACACCGAAGCGAATCGTAGGGCCATGCCGAATGCCGATTTCACGAAGTGGCCGAAGCCTGAGGACATTGCGCGGGTGATCCTGTTCTTGTGCAGCGACGACGCGGGACTCATCAACGGTGCAGCTGTCCCGGTCTATGGGAACGCATGACCAAATGTCGATTGGCACATTCTGACACGGTGTCGGCAGACCGCAGACTTCGTCCGCGCTGGAGATCTCGACGAATTCTATTGCCTCTCGGCGCCAGCTGCGAATGGAGCCACAGAATCCGCCACGGAGCCACTTGCACGGCGCGGAGGCAAAGCATCGGGAATGGGCGGACGCTGTTCAAGGGTCCCCAGCAGTGGAGCATCGTCTACTCCAACCCCGAAGGAGACAAACTTATCATCCGCGCACATGGACTCCACAAGGCGGCGCTGCCGCGATGTCAGGACCTTTACTGGAAGGGTAGGGAAGTTTCGGAATACCCACAGCAAATATAGGCGCTGGGCAAAAGTTGGGTTAAGGTATCGCGGCCCAAGTGGAGTCAGCACTCGGAGCACGCCTGAATAAAGCTTTTCAAGCCACATGCATGTTTTCCAGGAGAGGTTTCTAATGTTTTAACTCAGATTGCTGTGCAATTCAAAGGCCAAGCACCATCTCATCAAGAGTGATGCAAATGCGAGCGATTCTAGCACTATTTTTATGAATAGTGCCTTAAATTAATGCGAGTACAAGGCTTAATCTCCATCGACGACCTATGTCCCGGAAAGCCGCTGCGATTTGCACGGGTCTTGCCCGCGCCCTGTCTAAATCTGGCTATTGTTCGCGTTCGGCCGCCAGGAATTTAATCGCGGAAGGTCGGGTCCGCTTGAACGGCCAGCCAGTCCGTGATCCCGAGCGCCCAGTCTTATTGGGAAGAGACAAGCTTCAGGTGGACGGGCACAGTCTCGCCTTCGCGAATAAGACCTATTTAATGTTGAACAAGCCGCGTGGCATTGTAACCACCGCCCGCGACGAGAGGGGACGCCCAACCGTTTACTCACTTCTGTCCCTGGACGCGCCATGGGTCGCTCCGGTAGGTAGACTCGACAAGACTAGCGAGGGTTTGTTATTGCTGACCAATGATTCTGCATGGGCGGCTAGGGTTACATCACCGGATAATCAGGTCGAAAAAATCTACCACGTGCAGATCGCGACGGTGGCGCAGCAAGCTCTGCTCGATCAACTGATCGCTGGTTGCAGGACTGAGGACGGTGACTTCCTGCGTGTAAAGCGGGCCACAATCATCCGTAGCGGAAAGAAGCACTCGTGGATCGAGATTGTGCTCGACGAGGGAAAGAATCGCCATATCCGGCGATTGCTTGGAGTCCTGGGGATTGAGGTACTTCGGCTCGTACGGGTTGCGATCGGTCGATTACAACTGGGCAACTTAGCGAAAGGTGCAGTCCGAGAACTCACGCGCGAAGAGAAGACTGCTTTGTTGCAGTGAGCCTTACAACAAAAGACGATTCGAGCAGTGGCGAAGAAATCCTCCGCAAAAGTTTACTCGCGAGTCATTGGATAGTTCTTTTCACGCCAGCCACGCACGCCGCCGGCCATCGAGAACACGTTGGTGTATCCCATTTTCTGCAGGTTGTCGGCGGCAAGAGCCGAGCGAAATCCTCCTCCACAGTAGAGAACGATCGGGGTGTTCAGGTCGGGAACACGAGTTTCAACATCGCGCTCAATGATCCCTTTACCGAGGTGCAGCGCGCCCGGCAAATGGTCTTTCGCGAATTCACTCTCCTCCCGCACATCGACCAGCACGAAATTCTCGCCGCTGTCGAGCTTCTCGTTGACGTCGTCGATGCCGATTTCTTTGATCCGCGATTTCGCGTCGTCGACAATTTTCAGAAAACGCGGCGCGTGCTGCATAAATCCTCCCAACTGTTCACTAACCACTAGCCACTGACCACTGCGTCTCCCGCCTGACTCTTGAATGTGCACTCTTCCGGGTCCTTGTCCTCGCGGAGACCGAGGAACACCGGCGCGCGCAGTTTCAATCCACCCTCAGAGGTCTCATGAGTCCACTCAGAAAACTTCACTTCCGCAACCCGCAGCGGTTTGACCCAATGCACATTCTTAGCATCCACCGGTCCGGCAAACGGGTTCTCGTTGGTTTCAATTTCCTTGAGGGCCTCCCATATCTGCTTCAACATGGACTGATTAAAGCCGGTCCCAGCATGACCGACATGAATCAGGTGCTTCTTATCATCGTAAAGGCCGAGGACAAGGGAACCAAAGTATTTCCGCGAACCATCTGGGTCGGTGTAACCGCCGACCACACAATCCACTGTCTGCGTGATTTTGATCTTAAGCCATTCCCGACTGCGACGCTCCTCGTAGCAACTGGTGCATTTTTTCGCAAGAATGCCTTCAAGGTCCTTCTGCTTTGCCGCATTGAATAGCGCGATGCCCTGTCCCGCATAGTGATCTGAGTAACGCACGATCTCGCCCGAAGCGAGTGTCTCGCGGAGCACACGCTTACGATCGTCGAGCGCAACCCGGCGCAGATCGTATCCGTCCAGATAAATGAGGTCGAAAGCGTAATAAAGGATAGGGAGATCGTGGCGTGGAGCGGTCTGGCGGCCATGTGATCGCAGGCCGGTGCGCTGCTGCATAAGACTGAACGACGGACGGCCTTGCTCGTCCAGGACAACGACTTCTCCGTCGAGGATCGCGGTCTTTGCATTGACGAATTTCGGAAGTACTTTCAGCTCGGGGTAGCGTGGAGTGAGATCATTCTGGTTGCGTGAGACCAGACGCACACTTCCATTTTCAACAAAAGCAACTGCGCGATATCCGTCCCACTTGATTTCGAAGAGCCAGTTCGGATCGTCGAAGGGTTCTTCGGTGATCGAAGCCAGCATGGGTTGGATGGCCGTCGGCATCGGGCGCTTGACGGCGCCTTTTAAATCTTTAACCACAGAGGTCACAGAAGGATTGTTTTTACTCTGAACTGCATCTGACGGAGATGCGTTCTTGCCTTTACTCAGTGTTTCTCTGTGTTCCTCGGTGGCATCTGTGGTTTTAGCTTTTGTTTTTTTCTTATCGAGCTTAGCCAAGCTATCCGCCAGCCATGCGGCCTTTAGTTTTCCGCGGGATGCTTTTTTGCTGCTTTGCCATTCCGCGGAATCCTCATCTCCGGCAATCTGCGCCATGGTCTTACCGCTCAGAACCGAGGTGTCATATTCATCGACATCAAAGTCTTCGACGACATACTGATCGTGTTTCTTGATTAGCAACCACTCTGTGCCCTTGCTTCCGGGTCGGCGCGCTTTCATGTGAATCAAGGCGAAGTCGCCGTTCAGTCGCTTTCCGTGAAGCCGGAACTTGAGATCACCTTTCTTGATCATCGCTGCGGCGTCAGCTTCGGTTCCGGGAAGATACTTTCCGTTCGCAGCCTCAGGCGAGAGTGGCTCCCATGTGCCGACATCCCACACCATCACTGTGCCCGCGCCGTAGTTGCCTTCAGGAATGATGCCTTCGAAATCGAAATACGAAACCGGATGGTCCTCGACCTGCATTGCCAGACGCTTGTCTTTGGGGTCGAGCGACGGTCCTTTGGGAACGGCCCACGACTTCAGCACGCCTTCCATCTCCAGCCGGAAGTCATAGTGCAGCCGAGTGGCCCGATGGCGCTGCACCACAAAACGGTGCCCTTTGCTCTTCTCCACCTTCGGAGGAGGCTCAGGGGTTTCGGAGAATCGCCGCTTCCGTTTGTACTCCTCGAGGGCCACGAGGATATTGTAGATCGGGTGAAGGGAGCAGGCTTCGTAGATTGTCCGACGCCCCGCCTTTGGCTCCGATCACCCGATGCAAGTCAGGCCGCTTTGCTAGCCGCGATACGGTGTGCAGTCGACGTGTCTACGTTGTAGAACTCGACCGAGGGCTCATCCCTCAACAGCGGACGAATCGAGTCCACGATTGCCTCATAATGGTCGCGATGATAGCGCTCGGCATCAGCCCGCGATTTCCAGAGACTGATCGAAGCCGTGCGCTCGGGTTCATCTTCTGAGCTGAGCGCCAATAGATCGATGAACCCAGGCTGTGACTGCAGAATCGGCAGAACGTCGTTCTGCAGCTTCTCCTTAAACTGCTGCAGGTTTTCCCGTTTCACGTAGCATTCCACAATGCGCGTAAACATTGGTAATCTCCTTTTCGCATGCTTGCAGTCCACCTCGCTAGAATAGGGTGCGATAGTGACCGCAAAAAAGGTGAAAAGCCAGGCCCGTCGCCGAGCAGCTCGACAATCAGCCTGCGGCGGGGAACTCGAGGCCCGATCGAACAGAGGACGTGGCGACCAAGGCATTATAGTCCCGGTCTGACCGGGCAATTTGCACAAGCAATGCAGACGGGTAGACGTGTCGGAAGCGTGAGTAGTGTCCTTTCATTCTCGGTGCCTGACGGTTATAAACAAAGATCAATGAATCGTGAATACCCAGACCGGCCACTGGTCGGCGTCGGCGCAATCATCGTTGAGTCGGGCCGCGTACTTCTGATCAAACGTGGTCATGCTCCGCTGAAGGGCGAGTGGTCGATACCTGGAGGATTGCTGGAAGTCGGCGAGACTCTACGCCAGGCCGCGGAAAGGGAAGCGCTGGAAGAAACTGGCCTCACGGTGCGGGCGACAGATCTGGTGGGAGTTTTTGATCGCATAATTCCCGATGAGCAGCAGCGGACCATGTATCACTACGTATTGATCGACTTTCTATGCGAGAAAGTGTCCGGGGACCTGCGTGCATCGGGAGATGCCGAGGAGGCACGCTGGTTTAATACCAGCGAAATCGCCGAATTGCCCCTGGCAGAAGATACCGCAGCGGTGATCCGGACGGCGCTACAGAAGGCCTGATGCGCTCTGTGTGCTCTTCATAGTGCTTAAGATGTGCGCGGGTGAACCTGGATACTCACTGCGCCAGCTCATATCCCGCAAAGAAGAAACTTAACTCAAAACGTGCCGTGTCATCCGCGTCGGAGCCGTGGATGGCGTTATGTTCGATGCTCGATGCCCACTTCTTGCGGATCGTGCCTTCTTCGGCATTCGCGGGATTTGTCGCCCCCATTAACTTTCGCAAGTCGGCAATGGCGTTTTCCTTCTCTAGCGCCAGGACAACAATCGGACCGCTCGACATGAAATCCGTTAGCGAGTTGAAGAAAGATTTGTGAGCGTGGACGGCGTAGAACTGCTCGGCCTGATGCTTGGAAACTTCCAGCATCTTCATCGCAAGGATGCGGAAGCCGTTCTTCTCGAATTGTTCAATGATGTCGCCGATGGCGTTGCGGCGTACGGCGTCGGGTTTAACGATGGTCAATGTACGTTGCAAAGTTTTCATAAGATCAATCAGGTCGCTTTTCTCTGCGTCCCCTTGTGGTCGTTCTTTGCGACCTCTGCGGTTAAAAGCTGTTGACCGTCGGGGACGCAAACAAAGCGGTAAAGTCACAAAGAAATCACGCGCCCGCCTTCACTCCCATGGAAGCGGCAACAGTT
>WNFR01006986.1_pt1 | contig 15489 bp, 11 predicted proteins | sample 5400221 | NCBI WGS metagenome assembly WNFR01 (sample SAMN13153357, study PRJNA577476) | soil metagenome | isolation source: 40 cm soil under Madrone tree | place: USA:California | collected 2016-06-14 | reverse complement strand
CCCACCGTCTCAGAGGGCGAGACAAAGGCTCGTCCAGAACCCTCCGTAGTGCAATGCAGGAAACAGCGCCCCGGCCCGACGGGGCGCTGTTCGTTTCTACGCCCCCGGCCGGATCGCTACCGCGTCGTCACCAGCCGACGACCGGCCTTCGTCTCTTCGCGCATGCGCGCGGCGAGCTCGTCGGTCAGCTGCCGGCGCTCGTAGCGCCACCGCCAGTTGCCGTGAACGACGCCGGGGCGGTTCATCCGCGCCTCGTTGCCGAGGCCGAGCACGTCCTGGAGCGGGACGATCGCCAGCCGCGCGCGTGACTGCATGGCGACGTCGATGATGCTCCAGTTCGGCTGCGCGGGATCGAGTCCGGTCTCGGCACGCTGCCGCTTGGTCAGGCTCCGGTACCACCCGACTGCGGTCTCGGTGTCGTGCGTGCTCGTGTACACGACCGCGTTCTCGGGATGATTCGCGGGCGCGTGGATGGTCGTCGGCGGGCCGCCCCACGCCCACTGCAGCACCACCATCCCCGGCAGGCCGAACGCGTCGCGCAGGCGGTAGACCGCAGGCGTGATGACGCCGAGGTCCTCCGCGATGAGGGGCACGTCGCCGAGCGCGGCCTCGACCGCTGTGAAGAGCTCGTAGCCGGGAGCGGGCCGCCAGCGCCCGCGCCGCGCCGTCTTGTGCTCCGGCCGGATCGCCCAGTACGCGACGAAGCCGCGGAAGTGATCGACGCGCGCGATGTCGACGTGCTCGAACGTTCGGCGGAAACGCTCGATCCACCAACGGAATCCGGTGCGGCGATGCTCCGGCCAGTCGTACAGCGGGTTCCCCCAGCGCTGGCCGTTCGCGTTGAGCGGATCGGGTGGAGCGCCGGCGACCTCGCCGCGCTCGAACAGCTCCGGCCACGCTGCGATGTCCGCCCCCGCGTCGGAGACGTAGATCGGGACGTCGCCGATGAGTCGCACGCCGCGCTCGCGCGCATACGCGCGCAGCGCGTTCCATTCGCGCTCGAAGCGAACCTGGCCGGCGAGCGCGCCCACACCGGCAAAACCGGCCCACTCGGCCGACCAGTACGGCTGCGCGGCCACGAACGCCTCGATCTCCTCGGCGGTGACGCGCGCCTTCGGATCGGCGAGCAGGGCGGAGGTCGAGGCGAACGCCGACGTCGTCCGGTACGGCGAGCCGAACTCGTCAGGCGGCCCCAGCGGGAGCATCTGCCACCACGACTGCCCCGCGCCCGCGAGCCAGTCGACGAAGCGATACGCCTCGTCGCCGAGTCGCCCTCCGGGAAGCGACGTGGGATGCAGCAGGATTCCCGATGAGCGCACGAGGTCCACGCGGTGATCCTCCCCGATCCGTGAGACTTCCGGCGACGTGCCGCTGCCGAAGACCAACGCACCGCCATCGCGCATCCAGATCCTCGAGGTGAGGCCGCAGGTCGATTGCGGCCGCTTCCGGGTGAAGCGCACCGTCGGCGAGGAGGTCGAGGTCGCCGCGCGGATCTTCCGCGACGGTCACGACGCGCTCGGCGCGGCGGTCCGCTATCGGCCGGCCGGCACGGCGCGCTGGCAGGAGTCGCCGCTGGACCCGCGCGGCAACGACCGCTGGTCGGGATCGTTCACCGTCGACCGTGCCGGTTGGTGGTCGTTCCGCGTCGAGGCGTGGACCGATCGCATCGCGTCGTTCCAGGACGAGCTTCGCCGCAAGGTCGACGGTGGGCAGGACGATGTGACGGGCGAGCTCGCCGAGGGCGGGGCGCTGCTCGGTCGCGCATCGCTGACGGTTGAGGAGGCGCTCGCCGCGCCGGCGGGAGATCGCTCCGGGATCGCGTCGTCTGAGGTGTTCGAGGTCGACGTCGACCGCGAGCTCGCGCGCTTCGGCTCGTGGTACGAGCTCTTCCCGCGCTCGTGGGGCGGCTTCGAGGGCGTGCGCGAGCTGCTCCCCGACTTCGCCGAGCTCGGCTTCGACGTCGTCTATATGCCGCCGATCCATCCGATCGGCAAGACGAATCGAAAGGGGCGGAACAACGCGCTGACGGCGGGGCCGAACGATCCAGGCAGTCCCTGGGCGATCGGCAGCGACGAGGGAGGGCACGACGCGATCGATCCCGAGCTCGGCACGGTTGCCGAGTTCGAGCGGCTCGTCTCGGAAGCGAAGGAGCACGGCATCGAGATCGCGATCGACTTCGCGATCCAATGCTCGCCCGACCATCCGTGGCTCAAGGAGCACCCCGAGTGGTTCAACCGCCGCCCCGACGGGACGCTGAAGTACGCGGAGAACCCGCCCAAGAAGTATCAGGACATCTACAACGTCAACTTCGACAGCGAGGACTGGAAGGGGCTGTGGTCCGCGCTGCGTGACGTCGTCCTCACATGGGTCGGTCGCGGCGTCACCGTCTTCCGCGTCGACAATCCGCACACGAAGCCGGTGCCGTTCTGGGAGTGGCTGATCGGCGAGGTGCGGCGCGAGCACCCGGAGGTCATCTTCCTCGCAGAGGCGTTCACGCGGCCGGCGATGATGACGACGCTCGCCAAGGCCGGCTTCGCGCAGAGCTACACGTACTTCACCTGGAAGAACACGCGCTGGGAGCTGCTCGAGTTCATGGGACAGCTGCTCGAGTGGAAGGAGATCTACCGGCCGAACGTCTTCGCGAACACGCCGGACATCCTCCACGAGTATCTCCAGCACGGCGGGCCGCCCGCGTTCGAGGCGCGACTCGTGCTCGCGGCGACGCTCTCGCCGACGTACGGGATCTACTCCGGGTTCGAGAGCTTCGAGAACGTGCCCGTGCGCGAAGGCAGCGAGGAGTACGTGGACTCGGAGAAGTACGAGATCAAGCGGCGCAGCCTCGACGGCGCGCTCCTGCCTCTGGTCGCGACGATCAACCGCGTGCGGCGCGAGAACCCTGCGCTGCAGCGGCTGGACAACATCTCGTTTCTCGAGACCGAGAACGAGCAGCTCTTCGGCTACCTCAAGCGCGAGGAGGGCAACGACGTCATCGTCGTCGTCAACCTCGATCCGGCGACGACGCAGCGGGGCGTGTGCATCGTCCCGGTGGCGACGGGTCTGCCGCCCGCGTACCGCGTGCGCGACCTGCTCGCCGACACCGAGTGGACGTGGCACATCGGGCGAAACTTCGTCGAGCTGCCGCCCGGGAAGAGCCACGTGCTTAAGGTTGCCCGGACGTGAGCGAGCAATGGTTCGAGAGAGACCCGCTGTGGTTCAAGCGGGCCGTCTTCTACGAGGTCCACATCCGCGGCTTCTTCGACGGGAACGACGACGGCTCCGGCGACTTCCGCGGGCTGATCGAGAAGCTCGACTACCTCCAGTGGCTCGGCGTCGACTGCATCTGGCTGCTGCCGATGTACCCGTCGCCGCTACGCGACGGCGGCTACGACATCGCCGACTTCTTCGGCATCCATCCCGACTACGGGACCGTCGACGACTTCAAGGAGTTCGTCGAGCAGGCTCACCAGCGCGGCATTCGCGTCATCGCCGACCTCGTCATGAACCACACGTCCTCCGACCACCCGTGGTTCCAGGAATCGCGGACCGATCCCGACGGGCCGCGCGGCGACTGGTACGTGTGGGCCGACTCCGACGAGGCGTACAAGGACGCACGCGTCATCTTCGTCGACACCGAGCCGTCGAACTGGACGTTCGATCCGGTGCGCGGCCAGTACTACTGGCATCGCTTCTTCAACCACCAGCCGGACCTGAACTACGACAATCCCGACGTGCAGGACACGATGCTCAACGTCCTGCGCTTCTGGCTCGATCTCGGCATCGACGGCTTCCGCCTCGACGCAGTGCCGTACCTGTTCGAACGCGAGGGGACGAACGGCGAGAACCTTCCGGAAACGCATGCGTATCTCAAGCGCGTACGCGCAGAGGTGGACGCACGCTATCCCGACCGTGTGCTCCTCGCCGAGGCGAACCAGTGGCCGGCCGACGTCGTCCAGTATTTCGGGAGCGGCGACGAGTGGACTCGGCGCCGGTGTACGAGATTCTCGCCAGCACTCCGAACATCCCCGGCAACTGCCAGTGGGGCCTCTTCCTGCGCAACCACGACGAGTTGACCCTCGAGATGGTCACGGACGAAGAGCGCGACTACATGTACTCCGAGTACGCGAAGGACCCGCGGATGAAGCTCAACCTCGGCATTCGCCGCCGCCTCGCGCCGCTCCTGGACGGGAGCCGCGACGATATCGAGCTGCTCCACGCGATCCTCTTCTCGCTCCCGGGTTCACCCGTCCTCTATTACGGGGACGAGATCGGGATGGGGGACAACGTGTACCTCGGCGACCGTGACGGAGTCCGGACGCCGATGCAGTGGACGGGCGACCGCAACGCCGGCTTCTCGCGCGCCGACTGGGCGCAGCTCTACCTCCAGCCGCTGATGGATCCGGTCTACGGCTACCAGGCGGTCAACGTCGAGGCGCAGCTGCGTTCGCCGACGTCGTTCCTCCGCTGGCTGCACCGGTTCATTGCACTCCGCAAGGAGCATCCGGTCTTCGGCCTCGGTTCGTACGAGCCGCTTCAGGCGGACAATCCGCGGATCTTCGCCCACATCCGGCAGTGGGAGGAGGACGTCATCCTCTGCGTCCACAACCTGGCGCGCTCGGCCCAGCCCGTCCAGCTCGACCTCTCCCGCTATGCCGGTATGGTCCCGGAGGAGATGTTCGGCAGAACGAGCTTCCCGCCCATCGGGGAGCTGCCGTACCTGCTGACGCTCGCGCCAAGGGGGTTCTTCTGGTTTCGCTTGAGGCAGGCGGCATGAGTCGGGATGAAGACCAACTCATCCAGCGCATCGTGCAGCAACGCTGGTACGGGGGAAAGTCCCGCGCAGTGGCACATGCCCAGATCGTCGACTCGGTCGTGCTCCGCGCCACCGATCCGCAGTTTGCGCTTGCGCTCGCCGAGCTTCGCTACGACACCGGCGCGCACGACATCTACCAGCTGCTGGATCCCGAGGAGGAGAGTTTCGGGGTCGCGCGCGAGCTCGTCAGCGCGATGCGCTCCGGCCTGACGCTGCAAGGGGCGGAAGGCATCGTCGAGTTCCGCGCGGTCACCGGCTTCGCCGGCCTCGGCCGCGAGCTGAGCGACGCGCGCGACATCGGCACCGAGCAGTCGAACACGTCGATCGTGTTCGACGACGAGCTCATCCTCAAGGTCTTCCGCCGCCTCGAGCCCGGGATCAACCCCGAGCTGGAGGTGCTGCGCTTTCTCACCGAGCACGGCTTCGCCAACATCGCTGCGCTCGGCGGCTGGTACGCGTATTCCGGCGGCCCGCTCGCCGCGACGCTCGGGATCGTCCAGGAGTACGTGCGCGGCGGGCTCGATGGCTGGGAGCTCGCGCTCGACGAGCTCGCGGAGGATCCGGAGCGGTTCCTCGGTCGCCTGCAACGCCTCGGGGAGGTAACGGGCGAGATGCACACCGTGCTCGCGTCCGACCAGAACGATCCCGCCTTCAGCCCGGAGTCGCCGAGCGTCGAGGCGCTCGGCCTGCTGACCGCGACGGTGGATGAGGAGATCGAGCGCGTGTTCCTGGCACTGCCCGACGACGACGAGTCGGTGTCGCCGATTGCCGGACGCGGCGAGGAGGTGCGCGACCTGCTGCGGCAGATGACGCACGCCGGCGCCGCCGGCCAGTTCATCCGCACGCACGGCGACTACCACCTCGGCCAGACCATGTGGGCAGGCGACGACTGGGTCATCCTCGACTTCGAGGGCGAGCCGGCCCGCTCGCTCGCCGAACGTCGCCGCAAGCGCTCCGTGCTACGGGACGTCGCCGGGATGCTGCGCTCGTTCGCGTACGCGGCGAGCGCGGTGTCGCTCCTGCGCGGCGTCGATCCACCCGAGGGCTGGGAGGAGCAGGCGCGCGGACGCTTCCTCGAGGCCTACTTCGACACCGTCGACCCCGCGCTGGTGCCCGCCGGCCAGTCCGCGATCGACCGCCTGCTCTCCGTGTTCGAGCTGGAGAAGGCGGTGTACGAGCTCCAGTACGAGCTGGACAACCGGCCCGACTGGGTGACGATCCCCGTGCGCGGCATCCAGCGTCTCCTCGAGGAGAGCTCCACCCCGGCGTGATCGAGCTGGGCGCCGACCCGCACACGATCCTCGGTGCGCACGAGGCGGACGGCGGCGTCGTCGTCCGCGCGTACCGGCCGGAGGCGCAGGCGGTGCGCGTGCAGCCGGCCGGTGTCGCAGCGGAGCTGAAGGATCCCGCCGGCCTGTGGGAGGCGCTCCTGCCGACGGCCCGTCTCCCGCTCGAATACCAGCTCGAGATCGAGTATCCGAACGGCGACACCTTCACGCTCCGCGATCCGTACGCGTTCTTGCCGACGCTCGGCGAGCTCGACCTCCACCTCGTAATGGAGGGTAGGCACGAGCAGCTGTACGAGAAGCTCGGCGCGCACGTGCGCGAGATCGACGGCGTCGTCGGCACCGCGTTCGCCGTGTGGGCACCGAACGCGCGGAGCGTCTCGGTCGTCGGCGACTTCAATTCCTGGGACGGCCGGCTCAATCCGATGCGGTCGCTCGGCTCGTCCGGCATCTGGGAGCTCTTCGTCCCCGACGTCGAGCCGGGGACGCACTACAAGTTCGAGATCAGGACGCAGGACGGGCGGCTACGGCTCAAGGCCGATCCCGTCGCCTTCTACGCGGAGGTACCGCCGGGGAACGCCTCTCGCGTCTTCCGCTCCGAGCACGCGTGGGCCGACGACGAGTGGATCGCCCGCCGCTCCGAGACCGACCAACTGCGCGCGCCGATGTCGATCTACGAGGTGCACCTCGGCTCATGGCGCCGCAAGGCGCTGGAAGAGAACCGCTCACTCTCATACCGCGAGCTGGCGGACGAGCTCGCGGATTACGTCTCCGATCTCGGCTTCACGCACGTCGAGCTGCTGCCGGTGATGGAGCATCCGTTCTCCGGCTCGTGGGGCTATCAGGTCACCGGCTACTTCGCGCCGACGTCGCGCTTCGGCAACCCCGACGACTTCCGCGTGTTCGTCGAGCGCATGCACGAGCGCGGAATCGGCGTGATCCTCGACTGGGTGCCGGCGCACTTCCCGCGCGACGACTGGGCGCTCGCGCTCTTCGACGGCACGCATCTGTACGAGCATGCCGACCCGCGACGGGGCGCGCATCCCGACTGGGGGACGCTCGTCTTCAACCTCGGCCGCCGCGAGGTGAAGAACTTCCTGCTCTCTAACGCGCTGTACTGGTTGCGCGAGCATCACGCGGACGGAATCCGCGTCGACGCGGTCGCGTCGATGCTCTACCTCGACTACTCGCGGAAAGCGGGCGAGTGGATCCCCAACGAGTTCGGTGGCCGCGAAGACCTGGATTCAGTCGCGTTCCTGAAGGAGCTGAACGAGACGCTCTTCGCACGCGAGCCCGGCGTCGTCTCCGCTGCGGAGGAGTCGACGGCGTGGCCCGGCGTGTCGCGGCCGACGTACCTCGGCGGGCTCGGCTTCGGCTTCAAGTGGAACATGGGCTGGATGCACGACACCCTCGTGTACTTCCAGAAGGACCCCGTCTACCGGAGCTTCCACCACCACACGTTGACCTTCTCGCTGCTGTACGCCTTCAGCGAGAACTTCATCCTTCCGCTGTCGCACGACGAGGTCGTCCACGGCAAGCGCTCGCTCCTCGACAAGATGCCCGGCGACCGCTGGCAGAAGTTCGCGAACCTGCGCTCGCTGTATGCGTACATGTGGGCGCATCCCGGAAAGAAGCTTCTCTTCATGGGCGGCGAGCTCGGCGAGTGGGAGGAGTGGAGCGCGGAAGGATCGCTGCACTGGAACCTGCTCGAGTACGCAGAGCACTCCGGCGTGCAGTCGCTCGTGCGCGACCTGAACCGGACGTACCGCTCGACGCCGGCGCTGTACGAGCGTGACTTCGACCCCGAGGGTTTCCGCTGGCTCGAGGCCAACGACGCGTCGAACAACGTGCTCGCCTTCGCGCGCGTCGACGCCACCGGCGAGCAGCCGCTCGTCTGCGTCCTCAATCTCTCGCCGGTTCCGCGCTACGACTACCGCGTCGGCATGCCAGTGTGCTGCAGCTGGCGCGAGGTGCTGAACACGGACTCGCCGTTCTACGGGGGATCCGGCGTCGGGAACCTCGGCGGAGTCGAGGCCGAGCCCGTTGGCTGGCACGACCAGCCGTTCTCCGCCTCGCTGACGCTGCCGCCGCTCGGCGCGGTCTGGCTTACCCCTCAATAGCAGCCGATCTCCTGCCGATACTTCAGGGCGAAACCTCTCGCCCATCTGGAGCGTTGTGCAGGCAATGCACCGGTCAGTGTTGCTGGCGTTCGTCTCGATCTTCGCGGTCGCGTCGGTCGCGCTCGCGGCCACCGACCGTGAAGCCCCGAAGTCGACGCTTGCGCAGGCAGTGGCGCAGACAAACCGGGCGTCGTTCCACTATGCGCTGGAGATCACGGTCGCCCGCACGCACTACCCGGCAATGTCGCTGCGCGTGAAGGGGATACGTGGCCGCGGCTCGCTCTTCATCCACGTCCGGGCGATGGCCGACGCGCTCCCGGGGCCGGAGCAGTCGGCGCTCCTCGACGGGCCATTCCTCTATGAGGGCTCGCCGAACGGCGTCGCGGTCGCCGGGAACGTGCGCTGGCTGCGACTCCCCGTCGCGCGCATCGGCGAGCAGTCGCGTCCGATGACGACGATGCACAACCTCAGCCCGACGCCGCTCCTGCACGTGCTAGACGAGTGGACGCGCGCGAGGACACATTCGCGGACAGGCCTCTTCCACGGCACGGTCGCCTACGACGACCGGATAGTGGAGTCCGCGCTCTCCGGCATCACGGGCGGCATTCAGTTCCGGCACATCTGGTTCTCGGTGCGCATCGGCGGCGACGGCTACGTGCACACAATTCGTGTCACCGGGCGCACGGCCGACGCGCAGCGCACGCTCACCGTCACGGCACACTTGTTCGAGTTCGGCCGCACCGTCACACCGCACCCTCCGGGAGAGGGGGCGTTCATCGATCAGAAGAGCCTCGCTCTGGCCGAGTAACGAAGACGGTCGCACCGGCAAAGCCGGCGCGACCTCTTTGGTCGGCATCGCAAGCGACGCCTTAGTCTTCCGGGCGTGTTCACGACCCGCCCCGAGCTGCGAGGCACCTTCGGCATGGTCGCGTCGACGCACTGGATCGCGTCGGCGGCCGGCATGGCCGTGCTCGAGCAAGGCGGCAACGCGTTCGATGCGGCCGTCGCCGCCGGCTTCACGCTCCAGGTCGTCGAGCCGCACCTGAACGGTCCGGGCGGGGATCTTCCTGCGATCATCTGGCCGGTCTCGCGCGGCGAGCCTCTCGTCCTCTGCGCGCAGGGACCGGCGCCGCGCGCAGTCACGATCGAGCGCTACCGCGACGAGCTCGGGCTCGACCTCGTTCCCGGCACGGGGCCGCTCTCCGCCGTCGTGCCCGGCGCTTTCGGCGGCTGGGTCACGCTGCTGCGCGACTACGGGACGATGCCGCTCGCCGACGTGCTCCGCTTCGCGATCGGGTACGCCGAGGACGGGTATCCGGTCGTCCCGCGTATCCGTGACGCGATCAGCAACGTCGAGGCGCTCTTCCGCGAGGAGTGGACGACGTCGGCGGAGGTGTACTTCCCCGCGCTGCAACCCGGCGTTCACCGGAATCCGCAGCTGGCGGCGACGTATCGACGCCTCGCGGCCGCGAGCGACCCGCTGGCCGAGTGGTATGAGGGCTTCGTCGCCGAGGCGATCGTCGCGTTCCAGGAGCAGGAGTGGATGGACAGCTCCGGTGTCAGACACCGCGGGCTGCTCTCGGCGGACGACCTGCGCGACTGGCTGCCGACGTACGAGACGCCGCTCTCCGTCGATTACCACGGCCTGACCGTGCTCAAGGCGGGGCCGTGGAGCCAGGCTCCTGTTTTTCTCCAGCAGTTGCGACTGCTCGAGGGCTTCGACCTCGCCGCGCTGGGGCACGCGAGCGCCGAGTACGTGCACAAGGTGACGGAATGCGCAAAGCTTGCGTTCGCGGACCGCGAGGCGTGGTACGGCGATCCCGACTTCGTCGACGTCCCGATGGAGATGCTGCTATCACGCGAGTACGCAGACGAGCGACGACGCCTCGTCGGCGACGAGGCGTCGGCTGAGCTACGTCCGGGCGGCGACGACCCGCGCCTGCCGGAGCCTGTCGTCGGCGCGCTCGCGCCCGGTGTGGGCGAGCCGACGCGAGGCGACACCGTGCACGTGGACGTCGTCGACCGCTGGGGGAACATGATCTCAGCGACGCCGAGCGGTGGCTGGCTCTGGGGCGCGCCCGTCATCCCCGAGCTCGGCTTTTGCCTCGGCACGCGCGCCCAGATGTTCTGGTTGGAAGATGCGCTGCCGAACTCGCTCGCGCCGGGCAAGCGTCCGCGCACGACGCTGTCGCCCACGCTGGTGGCGCAAGACGGTGAGCCGACGCTCGCGCTCGGAACGCCGGGTGGCGACCAGCAGGACCAGTGGGCGCTGCACTCCTTCCTCGCGCACGTGCATTTCGGCATGGATCTGCAGGCGGCGATCGAGGCGCCCAACCACCATACGGAGGCGTTCCCGAGCTCGTTCTATCCGCGGGAAAGCCGGCCGCGGCACGTGGCCGTCGAGTCCCGCGCCGCCCGAGAGACGATGGATGGACTGCGGGCGCGTGGGCACGACGTGGAGGAGTCAGGCCCATGGTCGCTCGGGCGCGTCAGCATGGTCGCGCGCGACCACGACGGGCAACTGTACGCAGCGGCGAACCCGCGCGGAATGCAGGGATACGCGGTCGGCCGCTGACGTGCAGGTCTGGCCGGGCACGCCGTTCCCGCTCGGGGCGACCTGGGACGGGCAGGGAACGAACTTCTCCCTCTTCTCCGAGAACGCGGAGCGCGTCCAGCTGTCGCTGTTCGATGACGACGGCAGCGAGATCCGGATCGAGCTGTACGAGCGCACGGCGTTCAACTGGCACTGCTATCTCCCCGCTGTCGGGCCGGGCCAGCTGTACGGCTATCGCGTCCACGGCGCGTACGACCCGAACCGCGGGAAGCGCTTCAACCCGTACAAGCTCCTGATCGATCCGTACGCGAAGGCGATCGAGGGGCCGGTGCGCTGGAAGCGCGCGAACGTCCTTCCGTACGTCCCCAGCAACGACCCCGACGCCGATCTCGATCTCGACGACGAGGACGACGCCGAGGCAATTCCAAAGTGCGTCGTCGTCGACACGAGCTTCGACTGGGAGGACGACCACCCGCCGGCGACTGGCTGGCACGACACCGTCATCTACGAGGTGCACACGAAAGGGTTCACGCGGCTCCATCCAAACGTGCGCGAGGATCTCCGCGGGACATACGCCGGACTCGCCTCGGAGGGCGCGATCGCGTACTTCCGCGAGCTCGGAGTCACCGCGGTCGAGCTGCTCCCGATCCACCATGTCGCCGACGAGCAGTTCCTGCACGACGAGGGGCTCACGAACTACTGGGGCTACTCGTCCATCGGCTATCTCGCACCGCACGCGCTTTACGCGGCGACGGGAACGCGCGGCCAGCAGCTGTCCGAGTTCAAAGGGATGGTCAAGGCACTCCACCGCGCCGGGATCGAGGTGATCCTCGACGTCGTCTACAACCACACCGCCGAGGGCAACCATCTCGGGCCGATGCTCGCGTTCAAGGGCGTCGACAACGAGGCGTACTACCGCCTCATGCCCGACGAGCCCCGCTTCTACCAGGACTTCACCGGCACCGGCAACTCGCTCAACCCGGCGCACCCGTCGGTGCTGCGCCTGATCATGGACTCGCTGCGCTACTTCGTGAACGAGTGCCATGTCGACGGCTTTCGCTTCGACCTCGCTTCGGCGCTCGCGCGCGAGTTCTACGAGGTCGACCGTCTGTCGACGTTCTTCGACACCATCCACCAGGATCCGGTCGTCTCCCAGGTGAAGCTCATCGCCGAGCCATGGGACGTCGGCCCGGGCGGGTACCAGGTCGGGAACTTCCCGATCCTGTGGGCGGAGTGGAACGGCCCGTACCGCGACGCGATGCGCGACTTCTGGCGCGGCAGCGGCAACCTCGGCGCGTTCGCGTCACGCTTCACCGGGTCGAGCGATCTCTACGAGAGCGACGGACGGGACCCGTTCGCGTCCATCAACTTCGTCACCGCACACGACGGCTTCACGCTACGCGACCTCGTCTCGTACAACCAGAAGCACAACGAGGCGAACGGGGAGGGAAATCGGGACGGCACCGACGACAACCGCTCGTGGAACCACGGCGTCGAAGGCGACACCGACGATCCCGAGATCAACGCCGCGCGGGCGCGCCAGCAGCGCAACTTCCTCGCCACGCTCCTGTTCTCCCAGGGCGTCCCGATGCTTCTCGGCGGCGACGAGATCGGCCGCACGCAGCACGGCAACAACAACGCCTGGTGCCAGGACAACGAGCTCTCGTGGTTCGGCTGGGAGGACGCGGATAGAGAGCTGATCGGCTTCGTACGCGGGCTCATTCGCCTGCGACGTGAGCATCCGGTTTTCAGGCGCGAGACGTTCCTTTCCGGCACCGAGACGCGTGGCTCCGGCCTGCCCGACGTGTGGTGGTTCCGTCCGGACGGCCGGCGGATGACGATGCGCGACTGGCAGCAGCAGCCCGGGCGTACGCTCGGCGTGTTCCTCAACGGCGACGAGATCCCGTCCCGCACCGCGCACGGGGAGGAGATCGTCGACGGCTCGTTCCTCCTGCTCTTCAACGCACATTCGGAGCCGGTGACCTTCACCCTGCCGACGCGGCGCTTCGGCGCCCGCTGGGAGGTCGTGCTCGCGACCGGTGAGGGCGCCCCGGACGGCTCCGTCGGCGCCCGCGCCGAGGTCGTCGTCCAGGACCGGTCGCTGACGCTGCTGCAGCGCGTCTAAGGCGTCTTCGCCGAAGGGCGCCTTAAGCGCGCGAAGGGAGCAGACGACAAGGGACGGAGCGAACGCGCAGCGTTCGCGACGGCCGGACTCGCGCGCGGGATGGCGTAGCCACCACCGCGCGCACAGAACGAAACCGTCGCCTAGACGCCTAAGAGCTCGCCGGCTCGGCCGGCGAGCGCTCCGCGAAGCGGAACCTTCGCAGAGAAAAGTGCGAAGCACTTTTCTCTGTTCCTGAACCGGTGGCGCCCGGCGCCTCCTCGAGCAGGGGAAGGAAATGAGGAGGCGCCGGACACGGAGGAACCGGTTGGAGGGAGGGTGACTCCATTGGAGCACCCAGAGATGAGCGGGCTCTAAGAGTTCGCTAGGCGAAGCCTGAGAACCGCGCCGCCGCCGGGGGCGTCGTCCACCTCGACGCTCCCGCCCTGCGCCTCCGCCACCTCGCGGACGATGGCGAGGCCGAGCCCGGAGCCCGGTAGGGAGCGGGCGGCGGCCGAGCGATAGAACCGATCGAAGACGTGCTGTCGGTCCTCCGGCGCGATCCCCGGCCCGTGGTCGCGCACGGTCAGCTCGCCGCCGGCGACCGAGACCTCGACGCTCGACCCGGGGGCGCTCCACTTGCCCGCGTTCTCGAGAAGGTTCCAGACCGCGCGCTCGACGCGGTCGTTCGACCCCGTCACCGTCGTCGGCTCGAGCTGCGCCTCGAAGGTGAGATCGGGGAAGCGGCTGCGCGCGCGCCCGACCACGCGTTCGACGAGCTCGTCGAAGCGGAACGTCGTCTGTTCCACGTCGGTGCCGTCCCCACGGGCGAGCTCGAGCAGTCCGCCGATGAGGTCGCGCATCTCGTGTGCCTCCCGCTGCAGGTCGTCGAACAGCCTCTGACGCGCGGCTGGGTCGAGGCGCTCTTGCTGCTTCAGCACCTCGATGTTCGTCTGCATGCTCGTCAGCGGCGTGCGCAGCTCGTGCGACGCGTCGGCGACGAAGCGCCGCTGCGTCTCGATCGCGTCCTCGAGTGCCTCCAGCATCGTGTTGAACGACGTGCCGAGCCGTGACAGCTCACCGCGGCCCCCTTCCGGCACGCGCTCGCTCGGGTCGCCCGTCTCGGCGATCCGCTCGGCGGCGGCGGTGAGGCGGCGCACCGGTGCGAGCGTCGCGCGGGAGACGAGCGCACCGGCCAACGCGGCAGCGGCAATGCCCCCGAGCGAGACGAACAACAGGATGAGTCGTAGCCGGCTGAGGTCGTGGTCGATGTAGCTGACGACGCGCGAGACGACCACAGCCCCTCCCCCGCTCAACGGCACGACGATCTCCCGCACGTGGTAGCCCTGCACCCTGGCGTCGCGGTAGTACGTGTGGTCCCGGCCGAGTGCAACGGTGCGTATGGTCGAGTCGATCGGGATGCTGAGCCCCGCCGCGAGGCCGCCGGCCGGGTTGATCAGGCTGACGTAGTCGCCGCCGAACGGGCTCGGTCCGCGAAAGACCTCCCGCGGGTCCTGGGCGTGCTGCGCAAGCTCGCTGTCCACCTGCGAATACAGCTCGTGGCGCATGACGAAGTACGTCGTAACCGACGCGGCGGCGACGACGGCGGCGACGACGCTCGCCGCTACGAGCGTGAGCCGGACGCGAAGACTCATGATTCACGCAGCACGTAGCCCGTGCCGCGCACCGTGTGGATGAGACGCGACTCGCCGTCGGCCTCGAGCTTTCGGCGCAGATAGCCGACGTACACGTCGAGTGCGTTCGACGAGTGGCTAAAGTCGTAGCCCCACACGCGCTCGTAGATGAGGGAGCGCGGCAGTACCTGACGCGGGTTGCGCATGAACAGCTCGAGCAGGTGTGCCTCGGTCGTCGTCAGCTCGAACCTGCGCGCGCCGCGCCGTGCGTCCATCGAGCCGAGGTCGAAGGTGAGGTCTGCGAAGCGGAGCACGTCGGCCGGCTCTTTGTCGAGCGCGCGCCGGAGCAGGGCGCGGATGCGAGCGAGCAGCTCCTCCAGCGCGAACGGCTTGGGCAGGTAGTCGTCGGCGCCGGCGTCCAGCCCCTCGACGCGGTCGCCGACGGCGTCGCGGGCGGTGAGCAGCAGGATCGGCACGCGGTTGCCCTCGCGCCGCAGGCGGCGAGTGACGTCCAGCCCGTCGAGGCCCGGCATCATGATGTCGAGCACGACCGCATCGGGTGTGCGACGCTCGATCGCCGCCAGCGCACTGTCGCCGTCGGAGGCGAGGGCCACCTCGTAGCCGGCCAGCTGGAGGGCGCGCTCGAGCGCCTCGCGCACGGCGCGATCGTCGTCTGTCACGAGGACGAGCATGGTCAAGGACAGTGTGCCCGCGCAGGTGAGACAGGGCTAAGAGACGATGATCGGGTGTACGAGATCGCCGGCGACGTGACGCCCGCGGACTTCCCTCCCATCTAGACCGGGCCGAGCCCGAGTATCTGGGCGTCGTCGACGTGCAAGTAGGCCTGCGTCGCCACGGCGAGGCGCTGCTGAAGCCGTCGGCGCATGTCGCCGTCGGCGGCGAGCGCGAGGGCCTCGCGGTAGAAGGTCATCGCGCGGTCCTTCGCCCAACCGCGCTCGGCTTGCTCCGCCGCCGCGACAAAGA
>WNFR01005398.1_pt1 | contig 15490 bp, 13 predicted proteins | sample 5400221 | NCBI WGS metagenome assembly WNFR01 (sample SAMN13153357, study PRJNA577476) | soil metagenome | isolation source: 40 cm soil under Madrone tree | place: USA:California | collected 2016-06-14 | reverse complement strand
CGTTCACACTGCGGCTTTAGGCCGGTGTCAAAGCCACTACATCTTTTCGCAGACAGTTTGCGGCTCGAAAGATTGCCGCTGCTAACAGGAGAGTTCCCCAGGCGATACACCCAGCCGCATTGAATATATCGCCGAGAAGCTGACCGCAAACACCATCTGTCGTCAATGAAGCGACCACGAACGAGGCGATAACCAGACCGCGAAACCATCTATCAGCCAATCGCAGTCTATGCCAAACGTAAACAACGTAAACGTAGGATGGCAGCAAGAACACGAAGTAGTGCTGTTGTGCCGTAGGAGTGAAGATGGGAATGAGCGCAAATGTAAGTGCGACCCCGCCCCAACGCGAAACAATCTCCGCAGATTTTCTAAAACGCGCCCGATAAAAGACAATCGCTCCCAGAATTGCCAAGCTAGTAAACCGCTCAGCGATACGAATACTGCTCGCCTGCGCTTGAAAGATCGTGAAGTAATATTCTTGTCCGTTGTATTTGAAAGCCGGAACATAGCTGAAGAACCGGTGCAGTTGAGCCTGCAGTGAGACGTTTGCTGAGAAGTTCAACGGGAAGCGGCTTAAATCAGGATAAGGAAAAACAATTTGAACCCAAGAGCGCAAGTAGGACCAGTTTTTGCCGAAACCCAGGATCGAAGCAGGCAGCAGCAGACTGAGTACAATCCCTAGCATCAACCCAACCAATACGCGCAGGTTTCTTTCGAGCACAAACCAAAGAGCGAAGGGCGCCGTAACAAGTTTGACGGCGATGGAAGCGCCGGCCATTGCACCACCAAGATATGTGCTTGCCCCACCGGATCTAATAAAACGTAGTCCGAGAATCATTATTGCCATCACCAGGATGTTGGCCTGGCCGTAATCCAGGTGATAGATGAGGAATCTTAGAGTGAGTAGGACAGGGACGATTCCCACGATCCATCGCGAATCGAGTGGCAATGCCTGAAACGGCGTGCCGGTTATGACTTCATAGAAAGCTCTGGTGGACCAGTAGATGAGAAAGACATTTAGCAGACACCAGACAACGGCCCCAACGCCTATCGGTAAAAACGTAAAGGGGATAAAGAGAAACGCAAAGAGAGGGGAGTAGAGGTAGTAACTACCGCCTTGATTGATCGGTCGACTTGTTGTTGTGTAGATGTCTTCGCCGGCAACCATCTGTTGGGCGGCAAACCTATAACATTCCAAATCCCCCTTTGCCAGTGGGCTCTTGAGCAATTTCCAGGTCGAATGAACTATGAAAAAGCTGAAGACGAACAGAAAAACGAGCCGGTATTTGCCCGAATGCTTTTCAAAGTGCGATGGCAACTATTTTCTCCGCACTGGGAACCATGGAAGAACACAGCCAGGAAGGGGGGGTGAGAACAGAACATTTATCATTTTTCATTTGCACATTGATTACGGCAGACCGCATTGTCTTCTAATACTACGCTTGCAGTCACTTATGTCGCAGTCCCATGAGGTCAGTACCACCGTGCGGTAGCGGGTGGGTCTCGCTCGCCGTCACTCATGCTGCGGTCTCATGAGGTCAGTACCACATCGCGGTAGCGGGTGGGTCCTACGTCCCGAGCTTGGCACCGCTTACCCACCCGCTACCGCGATGTGGTACTGACCTCATAGGACCGGAGCATGAGTAATTCCGTTCCTTTTCTTCACACCTTCTACCGCACGGTGGTACTGACCTCATGGGACCGCGACATGAGTGGGGTCGCCTGAGCAGTGCGAATCAGAAATCGGCAAATGAAAAATGAAAAATAAAAAATGATAAATGATTGGCTCTCTCTTCTCTCATCAGAGCCGCGGCGCCGCGGGCTTATGTGGTGCTCCCCAGGCTTGCGCGCCTTGCACTTTGAGCCGGCGCTTGTACACCTTGTCACCGCAGGTAGCGAATAAGGTGTCGAAGTGTTCACCGCCGAAAGAGAGATTCGAGAGTCTGCCGTTAGGAGTGGGTATAATACATTGCACCTTTCCGGCCTGGTCACAAACCTGAATCCCCATCGCTGTCGCAACGTAAAGCCTTCCGTCATTGTCCACGCGCATTCCATCAGCGTTGCTCTGGTCTGAAGTGTCCGGCATGTGCAGCCAATAAAAGCGCTGCTTGAACTGTAGTGATCCGTCTGGCTGAACGAGATAACTGTAGACCCAGTGAGAGCGGAAGTCGTCCACATAGAGTAGCGTTTGGTCCGGGCTGAGAGTGATCCCGTTTGCATACTTCAGACCAGTATCGACGACCGTCTTCTCGCCATTTGGTTTGATGAGCCAGACCTTGCTCGGATCATTAGAATTTCCTGCAGGTGGGTTGGTGACGTAGATGTTGCCGTTGTGAGCCACAACGATATCGTTCCCAGCAAAGCCATCGGCGATGACCGTTGCTTTGCCATCACGATCGTAAGCAATGATCTTCTGCTCACCGTTGGCACTTCACCTTTAGCGTTCGCAGCCGGGCCTTCAAGGAACTTGTAGCCTTCAGAAACAAGCTGCCAACTTTCGCCCGGAATGAGAATGTCGTTAAGCGTGTCGTTCCCAGTATGTCCGCTGCTCACTCGCTTGGGCCAGTCTTTCCAAAGCCAGCGCATCGCATCAGGCAGGACAGCGGTAGCTTGTTTGCCCGTATGCCCGCCATCGCCCCAAACGTGTTGCACTTCGTAGCCTGCAAACGTCAACGCGCGTTCCATAGTCTGATTAGCCATCCACCAGTCGCCGCCATATCTGTTGAGGTCGTTGGAGCCGTCTTGCATAAATATACGAATGGGCTTTGGCTCATATTTTCTAATTAGACCCGGGTAACGCATACCACCACGCAGATCGACGTAAGTGCCGATCGAACTGAAGACGCGTGTGAATGCATCTGGTCTTTCCCACGCGGCGGTAAAGGCGGCGATTGCGCCACTCGAAGAACCACCGATCGCGCGGTCGTTGCCGTCGTGTGAAAGCCGTATGGGCCGGCCGTCGGACGTTTTCTTTGTCTCCACTTCCGGCAACAACTCATCGAGCAGAAAGCGCGCGTAGCTGTCACCAAGTCCGTCGTATTCATAGCTGCGATTGAATCGATCAAGCGCCGTGTTGGCGTCAGCTGCCTTCACCACGCCGGGCGTTACAAACACACCGATGATGATCGGGATCTCTTTTTTCTGAATGAGATTGTCGAAAACAGTTGTTGCTTCAAAGCGCAGACCGTCCTGCCCTACATAGACGCAGGCGGGCTTGTCGGGTTTGTATTGCGCCGGCACATAGATCCAGTAGTCGCGAACGGTACCTGGAAATACCTTCGACTTATCGAAACTCAATTTGAGCAGTTCGCCTTTTGGCACGCCTGGTTGCGCCTTGGAGTCAGGTCCAGGTACATAGTTGTCCGTCGTTTGGCCGGAAATGTTGATTAGAATGAGAAAGGGAAGCGTAAACGCGAAGCACAACTCAGCAAGTTTCATAGATTTGAGATCACTTTTGATAGGAGATGATGATTGATAGATCGCCTTCGCCGGTCTGCAGGAGCCCATGAGAGCTTCCGCTCCGAGTCAGGATGGCATCTCCTGACTTTACAGCAAATTCTTTCCCATTGATCGTCATCTTGCCTGAGCCACTGAGCATGTAATAAACCTCGTCGGTCTCCTGCAGATGATAACCAATGGAAGAGCCCTTGTGCAGAACCCTTTTACGAAACGAGAATTTCAGGTTTGGCACCTTCTCGAAGAAGATGTAGCCCGTTGACTGGCCCAGTCCTTTGTGTGGCCCAGGTTCGTCTTTCGCGACTTCCGCATCACGCTCAACGACATAACCGTCATCCGCCGCGGTTGACTTTGTTGCTGCCGTAGCCGAACCCTGACGTCTTGTGATGATCGTTATCGTGCAAAGAAAGGCGAGCAAAAGCACGAGCTTGGTGTGTGGTTTGTACATGCATCCCTCCGATCTGCTTGTGAACTCAGGTTGTTGCTTTGGCGGTAACAACGCCCAATCTCCGACCGTTCCCCGACTCACTGACTAATTGATTCAACCTCCGCATCTGAGTCTCTTCCCTCTTAGCACTCATCACCCAATAACAGACTAATCTTTGATAGCCCGGTGGCTGCTGCTGGAAATATTCCCAGGCCTTTTTGTTTGCGCGAAACCTTGTCTTGTAAAGCGCGCTAAGTTCTCGCGGCGCTGTTTCAAACGAGTAGATGCCCGACCTTTTCGGATCCCGCAAAGCAAAGGCCTCAAGTCCTGGAGGCTGCATGAGTCCAAGTTTTGACAATTGCGTGGCGCGCCTGGTGTTTACCACGCTCCAAATACTTTTGGCCTTCCGCGGAGTGAACCGAATGGTGTAGCTGTTCTCGTCGATGGACTTTCGCAGTCCGTCAATCCAGCCAAAACAAAGCGCTTCATCTAACGCTTCCGGATAGGTGATGCTTTTCTTACCTGACTTCTTCTTGTGAAGTCCGACCCACAGTTCAGCTACTTGATCATGGTTCTTCTTAAGCCAGTTATGAAAACTGGATGCCGAACTAAAAAACTGGGCTCTCATCTTTAGATCTTCACCTTAACTCGTTTACCTGTGCGAGCCGCTTCGTAAACGGCCGCAATGATAGATATGTCGCGGCGGCCGAGTTCTCCTGGAACCGGTGTGTTATGGCCCATGAGAATGCAGTCAGCGAAATCGTCCATTTGAGCAGCTTGCTGATTGATGGCCGGATAAGTTAACGGTCCCCGGCTCGTCTCACAAACGATACCTCGATAGGTAAATGTGTGCTCTTTGAAATCCATCCAGCCTTTCGCACCTTCTATCCGAAATTTATCAGCTGAATGATTGAAGCTTGTGATCGCTTCACATTTCGCGCCATTCGGAAAATCCATTGTCCACCGGATGGTTTCTTCCACTTCATTGAATAGCTCGGGTTTTGTTTTTGGCTCCTCCTGGGCCGTTACTGAAACAGGTGCGGCATCGTTTGCTGCCATACAAGCGCCGTGAACAATATAAATACCGAGGTCCATCATCGGGCCTCCACCACCCAGCTTTTTGTCTATGCGCCAGGCACGTTGGCCAAAAACGAAACCACGGTCACCCGTCATTTTCATGAATGGTCCGAAGTCCTGTTCCCTCGCGAGCCGCATCATCTCTTTATGGTAGAGATTCTCTAAGCGTCACTGCCTGACCAGTGCGCGCTGATTCGTAAATCGCTTCGACGAGCTCAACGCTGCGTCGACCTTCACGACCATCACAACGAGGCATAGTATCCGTTTCAATAGCTCTCAAAAAGTCCCTTAGAATGTTTTTATGACCGCTAATGTCAGACACCATTGGTGAATTGGCGCTCGCATTTGTGTTTTCATTGGCCGGCGTCAACTCTTCTGCCAGCGGAGTACGCAGGTCGGCCGCGATAATCCGATCGTGCTGCAAGATAACAGTGCCCTCGGAGCCTGTGAGTTCCACTCGTCTCTGGTAGCCTGGATAAACCGAAGTTGCGACTTCCAGTGTTCCGATCGCACCGTTAACAAACTCGAGAGTCGCGACCATCGTATCTTCGACTTCAATCCGGTGAAACGCAGTGGAGGTTTTTGCGTACACCTGCCGAACACTGCCCATTAGCCAGAGCAACAAATCGACAGTATGCACGCCCTGATTAATTAGCGCGCCACCACCATCAAGATCCGGAGTACCACGCCAGTGCGAACTACCGTAGTAATCCGGCGGTCTATACCATTTCACACGTCCGGAAACCAATATCGGCTTGCCCAGGCGTCCATCATCAATCAACTCTTTGAGACGGCATATATCGGGTGCAAAGCGATCCTGGAAGCATATACCCAATTTCACTCTCGCTCGCTCGCATTCGGCGATCAGCAGGTCAGCGTGGGTGGTTGTAATATCAATTGGCTTTTCGACCAGAACGTGCAGACCGTGCCGCGCTGCTGCTATACCCTGTTCTGCATGCAGACCGGATGGACTGCCGATGAGCACCATGCTCATTGGCTGGTGTTGCAGGAAAGCCTGGAAGTCCTGGTATGCCTTGCCTCCATACAGGTCGCTTAGACGGTCGATCTTTTCGCGGTTGCGTCCAAAGATGGCCGCGATCTTCACGCCATCTATTTCTCGCGCAGCCAGGGCGTGGGTCTCGCTGATGCCGCCACCACCAATGATGCCGATGTGAGTCATTTGAATCAGTTACATGTCTTGCAACGCGTGCCATATCTGCGCTTCAACGGGAACGCCTTCTGCTAGATTCTGTTTCCTAATCTCCAACGTTCGCTCGCCAGGGTAGCGCACTCTTTGGTCTCCCGACGCCTTTGCATCATGAACGTACTCAATTATCTGATTTGTCACTTGGGCCGCCAATCCGCCTTTATCGATCGACGGCAAATCGAATGCGAGGAATACTTGCGACAGTGCAGTCTCCTCGTACGAGTCGGGAGTTATCTGATGCGTAGCATTGCCGCCGGACAAAAGAGCTGCCAGGGAGTCGAGTATCAATGCGAGCCCGGAGCCTTTCCAGTAGCCAATCGGCAACGGCCTGGCTGAGGCTTCGATCGCACCCGGGTCGCGCGTAAGTTCGCCCTTGAGATCAAATCCGCCGGGCACAGGCAACTGTTCGCCTCGCATTCGATACGACTCCAGAGTCCCGTAGGAAAACTGTGACATCGCCATGTCGACAACAATATGACCATCACCTCGAGGCACGGCGATCACCAGAGGGTTATTGCCAAGGCGTGGTTCACTTGCGCCCCAGGGTGGAAGGTTGGGCATGGTGTTGGTCCAACAGATGCCGATAACGCCTGCGTCCGCAGCCTGCCAACCATAACTCCCACCACGCATCCAGTGATTGGTGTTTGCCAAAGCCACACACCCGATTCCGCTTTGTCGGCATAGGGCGATTGCCCGTTCCATGGATGAATACGCATTCAAGTTGCCAGGACCCCGCAGGCCATCCCACCGCTCCAATGCGCCAAAGCTTCCTCTCAATTCGGGTTTTGCATGGATATCAACCAGGCCACGTTTGATCATTTCAACAAAACGCGGAAAGCGATTTAAGCCATGCGAATAGATTCCATCGCGACTTGAATCCGTAAACAGCCGAGCACACAACTCAGCTCGCTCACCTTCAAAGCCAATCTTTAGCAAAATCTTCCGTAGGACGTCGCAGAGTTCTTGGTAGGGAATTCGGGTCACGGTTTGATCAGGTTTTCCTTAAGAAACTCTTCCGTGGACCACGTAAGGTTTCATTGGGTGCTACCTAGCGAAGCAACTTGAAAGCGTGAGTCCACTCGTTACGCAGAAAACCCGGAATGCACCAAAGAATGCATAGCGGCTCTATTGCGCGGGCGGCTTCTGCCTTGCCCATGTCGGCTGCTTCCCAGCCAAATTGATCGAGAATTGTGTTCACGGTTTTCTTTGCGGCGTCGTCGTTGCCGCAGATGAACATAGTCGGTCTGCCACCTTCAAGCCGCGGATTAACCATAAGGCCACTGCCGACCGAATTGAAAGCTTTGACAAAGTGTGCAGCGGGAAACTCGCGCTGGAGTTGTTCCATCAATGATTCATCGAAATTGGTAAAGAACTTCAGCACACCGTTGACGGGAGGATCGTCGGCGATCGGGTTTGTGGCATCGATGATTGGCTTGTCGGAGAGGTTTCGCGAGCCGGCAGCGCGCAATGCTTCTGCGGCGGCAGTTCCTTTGACTGCCAGAACCACAAGCTCGCCGAACTCTGCGGTGGAGGCAACGGTTGCTGTCTGCGCCGCCGGGTTTCGTGCCACCCAATCGGCGAGTTTGCCAGGCTCTCGAGTACCCAACATGACTTCGTGCCCATGCTTAACAAAACCATCGCCCAATGCTTGTGCTACCCCACCCGATCCAATAATTCCCACTTTCATACTTGCTTGCTCCCATCTGTTCTAGAAATGTGAATGGTCATTGCGCCTGTCGCTCTCGTTGGAGTTGCTCATTGTAAAGCTTTTCAAAGCGAGCAATATAGTTTCGGTAACCTGCGGGATCAATGAATGGGTTCGAGTTCGGATCTGCGTTCATTCGTTTAGACTTTTCTTCCATATCGAAGAAGCTTGCGTGTGGACCAAGAAAAACATCGCAGTGCAGCCCTTTTAAGATCTCGAAAGATCGAGCATAGACATCGGCGAGTTTTGGCCATGCAGGATAGTTGACCATATGGACGCCGGGATTGATAGACATGCTCCCCACAAACACGACGTCGTAGTTCTTCCCCTTTTCTTCTGCGACAGTGGTCCACGTCGTATTGCCTTCAGTGTGTCCCGGAGTCAGATGGGCCGTAAGCGTTACACCGCCTAGCCGCACGGTCTCACCGTCCTTAATGACATGATCGACCTTGACTGGCTTGAAAGGCTTTAGGGGATGAAACGTCTTCGTGCCTCCGCTTTCGAGAATCGCAGCATCTCCAGCCGAAGCATAGATCTGAGCGCCAGTCGCCTCTTTCATCTCAGCGTGTCCGCCAACATGATCATAGTGGGCGTGGCCTGACAAAATGATCTTTATGTCTTGTAGTTTGAATCCGAGTGTAGCGATGTTGGCACGAACGATTGCGGGCGATTCTTCAAGCCCCGTATCCAAGAGGATGTGACCGGTGGGAGTAGTAATCAAATAGCAAGCAAGATCGTTAGTGCCGACGTAGTGGATATTGCCAATAATGCGAAATGGCTTGAAGGGTTGATTTGATTCCTGACCCGGAAACTGGTGAGCAGGAGCATTCTTAGGCTGACCACCTGAAGAGGCGAGCGAGAGACTTAGGACGGCGATGCAGCTGATTATTCTTTTCCAAAACATTCTCAGGCCCTCAAAGGTGAAATGTCAGTATCACCCGCATTAGAGACTATGTAAAAATTCAAAAGACCCGCTAGGAAAACAAGCCGCTCCTTGGAGTGCTGCGACTTGTCGCAGCTTTTCAACATTGAATGGCTCTCAACCAAAAGCTGCGACAAGTCGCAGCACTCCAAGGAGCGGCCTCTTTGGACAGGATTCTCGAGTTTTCCAGCGCTCTCGCTAGCGGGTGAGTTAGACGTAAAGCCCGTTACCGCGTCGTCGCAGTGTTCGCAGGCACCTGGGCCTTCTTCACAAACTTGTCGTACCACGCCAGGTATCGCTCGTATCGATCGCGAATGTAGCTTGGACGCGTAATGCCGTGAAACTCATTCGGATAAATTATCAACTGCGTGTCGACGCCCAGGCTGCGCAGCGCCTGATACATCTGCTGTCCACCCTGGACCGGCACGTTGAAGTCGCGCTCGCCGCCCAGGAACAACGTTGGTGTCTTGATGCGGTCGGCGTGCAGGAACGGGTATGAAATCTTCACATAGGTCTCCCATGCTTTCGGATTCCACGGCGGGCCGATCTCGTAGTCGTATTGAATGATGTACTGGTCTGTTCCGTAGAAGGCGACTGTGAATGCCGTGCCGGCCCCACTGGTTGCTCCTTTAAAGCGTGTGTCGCTGGCAATCATATAGTCCGTCAGTATGCCTCCGTAGCTCCAACCGCCGACTCCCAGGCGATCAGGATCGGCCACCCCCATGCTGACCACATGATCGACGCCGGCCTGAAGATCCTCGACTTCGTAATGTCCCCAGTCAGCGAAAATTGATCGCGAATATTTTTGACCACGGCCCGAGCTGCCGCGATAGTTTACCGCCAGCACAGCGTAGCCATTGGCTGCAAACCACTGCCGCTCAAGACTGAACGAATGCTGATCCTGACCGTTCGGGCCACCATGGATCCGCAGTAATAGCGGAACCCGGTTTCCTTTCACATAGCCGACAGGGTAGGTCAACAAGCCGTGGACTTCAGTACCGTCCTTACTCTTGAAATTGACTTCTTCTGTGGTCGCGATCTCCAATTCGGCCAAGAGTGAGTCGTTCTGATGAGTTAACTGTCGCAGTGCGCCAGCTTCCATCGCGTAAACTTCCGTGGGTTTTGTATCGTTACCGGAAAGCAGGGCCACATGGCCACCGCCTTCGGTCAAATTAGATACTACAATCGGTGAATTCATCAGGCGCTCGAACGAGTCACGCGAAACCCGCGCAGGATAGACAGAACGATCGTCCGTCACCAAAAAGTTGAGAGACTTGTCACCACCAAAGCGCAATCCTGATACACCACGATCGAGATCTTCCACTGATTTCACTCGCGTGGGCGCTCCGCTGCCGTCCGCCGGCACGAAGGTCAGATGGTCCATTCCGTAAGCGCCAAATTTCTTCTCGTCACCTTCGAGGAAGACGAGCGACTTCTTGTCAGGACTCCATTCCGGACGCGCTCGTGAACCGCGACTAGTCGCCGGAGTCAGTTGTTTTTCAGTTGTGCCCGGCTGCGCGTCGGCTACGAACAGTTGCGCCGAGGGATCACGATCTGGATCGTCCGCATGATTGCTCATGAAGGCGATGTGAGTGCCATCGGGAGACCAGGAAGGGGACGACTCGTCCCATTTACTTTTGGTCATGCGCTCAAGCTTCTGTGTCGCAATGTCGTAGAGGTAAATGAAACTGTGGCGTCCGGAGAGCAGATATCCCTGTACGTCCTGCTTGAATCTATAACGGTCGATTACGATTGGCTTTGGCGGCTTGGGCGTGGCCGGAGTGCCGCTGACTTGAGGTGAAGGAGATGGCTCGGCGTCCGGATCGGGATCACCTATGACTAGCGCTAGTCGTTTGGAATCGGGCGCCCATTCATAACCCTGCAAGCGTCCCTTTAATTCCGTGAGCTGCATTGCTTCTCCGCCATTGCGATCGAGCAGCCAAACCTGGTTGCCCTTTGCCTTGCCGGGGCGAGATGAAGTGAACGAAAGGTATTTTCCGTCCGGGCTCCATCGCGGTGAGCTCTCACTGTCCTGGCTAAATGTCATCTGTCGATCGCTCTTGCCATCGAAGCTGACCATCCAGATGTGAGAGTTAGTCTTGTCCTCTTTCGTATCAACAGTACCGACCACGTAGGCCACCCATTGGCCATCGGGGGAAACTTGTGGATCGCGCACATCGCGCAAGCGTGCAATGTCGTCGATTTTGAAAGGACGACGGGCGGTTTGGGCAAGGACTAGAGATGCGAAAGCTAAAATGAGCAGGAAAATACGAGACGGGTTCTTGCTAGCCATAGTTTGTAATTGACCTCCAAGAAATGAAGCGCGCGCAAGATATTACAAGCGCTCGGTGGGCGTCAATGGTGGAAGTGTCCCGACTTTTTCATCAAACGGTAGTTGGGAAGTTGTTGGACCTTTCGAAATACCTCGGCGTCATACAGTGCATAGTTACCGCCACAACGCTTTTTGCGACCACTCTGAAGATCAAAACAGCGCGTGGTGCCGCGTAGTCGTCTACCGGTTGCATCGTAGATGTTTTGCTTTTCAACGCGGACCGATCCATTAAAGGTCCGAAAACTATTATCGAGTTCCGCGAGTGACCCATCCTGGCGAAAACAATAACGAACGAACTGCGACCAATCGCCCGACGGACTGCCGTACTGAAAGTGAGCTAAGACTATGTTTCCAGCTCTAAGCCAGACGTTAGCCGTGTTATACAGATTGTCTTCGGTCGTCGCAGCCTCTCTTGCTTTTTGCGTCTTGAATTCGCGCCACTTTTCGGCCGGTTTGTTCAGGGTCACGCCACTCTGGTCGTACGACGATATGTCTCCGAAGAATCGTGCCTGTTTAGGATTGCGTTTGGCGTAGATGCCAAGATCTTTGCAATAACTTGTTACCGTTGAAATTTCTGAAGGAGATGGAGACGGTTTGGGTTCGTTAGTAACTGCTGACGTCGATGGAGAACCGGACGGTTTGTTTTGATCCGGAGTCTGGCCAGTAATCACACCGATGAGAACAAAACTAAGAAATAGGATGTTGATGAATTTCAGCATTAGTCCTCTCGTGAGTGTTGAATTCAACCTTAAACTCGACGTGAATAGAGGTCGATGATCCGCTCGATGGCGCGCCGGCAAACTGCGCAGAAGTGATCGGTGCGTGAAAACATGATGCAATCAATCTCAGGTCGGTAGTAACCTCGCGCCTCATACATCGCCCCTTCGAAGGCACCCACCTGTCCGGCGTGTTTCTCAGCGGCAAACATCACCTTTTCATGTTCGAGTTCCTCGCGAAATAGCGCCTCCATCTCTTGCTCAGGTCGCTTGTCTTTACGAAGCTGTGCTCGACGCTTCTGGATCTCGCGAGAATAGTTTTCGAAGGCTTCCTTATTCCATGGTGTTGGGATAGGTGTGACAGAGGCGAAGGCGGAAACAAGAGTTCGCCATTTGAGCGTGCTTACGTCGAGCAGCGCCGTGACGTTTGGCTCCCAGGGTTCCACCTTGTCGGTCGCAGGAGCGTAGGCTACCGAAGATGTGTAGTACTCATCGGCAAGACCGGCGAAGTGATGGCCAAACTCATGCACAAAGACGTAATTTGCAAAGGCATTGTCTACGGCAACGGTGCTGTAGAGATTGAAAATTCCACCACCGCCGTAAGTGCGGTTGTTGGCTAGAATCTCGATGAACTCGTACGGTGCAAATGCTGCGGCCTTGCGGACGGCGCGGTTGTCAAACGTCAACACATATCTTTCGGAGCCGAATGCGTCGTAAGTTGCCCCCAGAGGTGAGTCGTGATGAATACCTGTCGAAGGCCTCGAAATTCCTGACTCCACAGCCGGCGGGCAAAGCGCCCAGACGTTGAAGTCTTTCCGATGCTCTTTGAAAGGAGACGTCGCGAACAAAACCTCTGTAAGCCGGCGCACATCAGCTTCAAACTTTTGTGCCTCAGCGGCTGTATAGCCGTCGCCAAGAATCAGAAAATCTACCTTCGTCGCCGGATCGCCAGTTTTTTGGATCGTGATAACAGGCGCAGGCGCAGGCGACTTAGATCGATCGATAAACTGATCCTGCGGATCGATAACGGTGGACCAAAGGTCTCGAAAGACGTTCCTGGCATCACGCTTCTTCAGCACAACCTCGACAGGTGTTGCCGGAGCAGGGAAGCGCAACGATTCCTGGAAAGTACGCACAATCGACTTCGCTTCATCGGTTGTTTCCCATTCGCCATATATTGAAGCAAAGCCTCGAGAGTAGAGCACGCGCTTTGTAGTTTGGTCCTTAACTTCGAAAAAGTATTTGCCGAGGTTGGTATCGTCTATTGCTTTAGATAAATCTCCCGGCCAGGGAAGTGGTTCAATGACGACGCGATCCAGGCTAAACAGTTCTTGCTGATGGCCGCCGGTGTGGTAGTAGTCGAGACGCATCGTTTGCGGTGCGGCAAACGCTGAAGCGGAAAGCACAAAAAACAAGGCTGAAATGTGCAAAACAATAAAGACCCGGTTAATCATTTGATAGGTCCTGTGGTTTACTATCTTCGTTCACTCAACGACAAAACGAAGAGTTTGAATGGCGCTGCTCTTTGTCGTGCGATCAGTTGCGGTGAGCTCGAGTCGATAGTGGCCACGCGCGAGAGTGGAGAGCGAAAGCTCGGCCCAATAGGGCACGCTTGCATGGTCCTTCACTGGGTCAGTAGGAACCTTGCGGGCCGGCATGGTAATCAAGGTTTTACCGTCTTGTAGCACGCGCTCCTGAATCTCAATGTCGGGTGCCATGCCTTTTGCCACGTTGTACAGATAGGTTTGGTAACGCAATACCGAGCTGCGTGCGAATCGCAGGTTAATATTCACCGGCAGGGAGCCGGGGCCATTAGCTTGGTCGGTGGACGGCGCTTTTCGTTCGGCCACAAAAAGACTACTCATCTGCAAGTTGCCGCGAGAAAGATCTGGGACCTGGATCCACTGCTGGGCGCCGCCCATTCGGCCAGTGTCCCGTTCCCTGACGGCCACGCGCACCTGATAAAGGCCTGGGGCCAGACTTAACTGTTGATTCCACATCACCGGAAGCAATTGATCCTTTGCTGCGGGATTGGAAAGAACGGTAAGCAATTGCTTGAAGGTGACAATTATTCCGCGGTCGTCAATGGCCGCGCCAACTACATCGATCTCTTTTTTTGCGTCTGCCGAAGAATCTGAAGCGAAAGCCCAGCGCTCGATTTGCATTGAGAGCCTGAGTACAGGGCCTTGATCGCTATTGAGGTAGCCGGCTGAAAGAGAGGCGGGCAGCATGTGTCGCGGATAAAGCGAACCGAGCGCCTCAAGCAATTCGAGCTCCGGACTATTCTTAACGGGCGCTGGCTCCGCCGGGGAGTCGGCTATTGCGGTTCCTGGTTGTCCAGACTGTGCAGCAGGTTTTTCCGGAACGTAGTAGTTGTTTCTAAGACGAACGCGCAGGTCTGGACGATTCTTGATCACGACTTTGAGGTGTGCTTTACCCGTTCGTTCTGCCGCCGAGTCCGGACGCCAGGCCAGCAGGTAATAAGCGGAGGTTTCATCGAGCGCCTGTTGAATGCTACCGGGAATGGAGTTGGAATTGACCAAAGCGCGTCCGCCGGTATCATCTGCCAGGATACGCAACGGCTCTCGCATGGCCGAGCTTTCTGTTGAGGGCATGCGCGCTGATGTGCCGGAACCCAGGCCGTCTGGAAAGTCGTTTCTGCCGGCATCCACGGCAGGGTCAGAATAAATGCCGCCGGCCTCCATCGTATAGACAACAATACCGGCCCGTGCTGCCATCTGCGTGACTTGCTTTAACATGGTTACAGCATTTGAGCCTCGATTATCGCTTATGAAACCATCGGAAACAAAGAATAAGAGCTTACGTCCTGGCAATTTTGAAGACGAGCGCATCAGACTCAGCAAGACATCGAGCGTATCTGACGTAACAGCTTTTGCCTGCTGGTTAATCTGTCGAACGCGATTCCTGACATTGTTGACCGCAAGCTGGGAAAGACCTCGTGGATCCCCACCTTTCGTGGGCACCAACTGGTATTCATTGATTGTCGAAGAAACGAGGTAGTTAAAGAGAGCGCGGTCGTTGTGTTCGGCGACCTGGTTAGCCTGGTAGTCTGTGATTACGGTCCTGCCCGCATACGTTTCTGGATTGCGCTTGTAGTTGAGCCGTCCAATTGCCTCGTGCAACACGGCCTCGTTGTCGGTCAACTGTTGAAGAAAACCAATCTGGCCGCTCGTTGAGACGATAGCGATTTGATCACCGTCGTGTATTCGCTTGTCGACAAACTCCATCAGGGCCTGTCTCGTTCGCCCGAGGCTCTGGGTAGTGAGATGTACGTCGTCTATGAAGAAAAGAATCACGCGCCCCTTGTTTGTTGTGTTCGTTGCAGACTGGGCTGGCGATACCCTATCGGCTGGACGCGTCGTCGTTACTTGTGCTGCCTCATGAGCACTTCCTGTCTTGACGCTCTCAAAGAAAGAGATAGTTTGAGGTTTACCATCAAATGTTACTTCAAACTGTTCCGGCAGCAGTCCATCCACGAGACGCCCTGCTTTGTCGAAGACCATTAAATCGGTCTGAACGAGCTCGGTGTTGATTCGCACGACGTCGCCTGATTGCGAGGTCGGCGATTGTGGTTTGGCGACTGGTTGCTGAGCGGAAGGTGTTAGCACATAGAGGCCAAGCGCGATT
>WNFR01003865.1_pt1 | contig 15490 bp, 11 predicted proteins | sample 5400221 | NCBI WGS metagenome assembly WNFR01 (sample SAMN13153357, study PRJNA577476) | soil metagenome | isolation source: 40 cm soil under Madrone tree | place: USA:California | collected 2016-06-14 | reverse complement strand
GCTTGGAAGGATGCAAGGCGCTCTAACGGGAGCAGCCAACACGGTACTGAAGGAGATGCTTCCTTCGTTGCAGGCGTTCGCTAGTTTTATTTTTGATGATTTGAAAGACCCGTCTGGCGTTTTCAGAAGCATTGGCCGCGTCATCCTTGACGTGGTTGTACCGGCATTCAAGATTCTGGCCGGTGTAGTGGGCACTTTGGTTGCTGCCGGTGACACAGTGGTTTCCGTTTTCAGCCACGGCCTTGACTTCATTGCGCAGCAGGTTTACTCGCTCTCAAATGCCTTCACCACTCTGAAGAGCGGCGGCAGCTTCAAGCAGGCCGGTGCGGAACTGAAGGAAGGCTTCAAGCGCGGCTTGGATGACTTCACCAAAGGCGTCAAGGAAGATACAGACAAAGCAAACCAACGTTTGCAGACTCTGTACGGCAAGCTAATCTTCGGCGCTGATGACACAGACCAAAGTAAGAAGCCTGCACACAGCGAAGGCGGCGGGCGTGCAGACCAAGAGGACAAATCGAACCCGATTAAAGACCGGATTGAGAAGTTGCAGGAAGCGGCAGCGGCAGAAATAAAGCTTGCTGGCGCTGTGAATCTTTCAACAGCGGCAATCCGTCTTCAAAACGAACAGAATGAAATCGCCAGAGTGAACTTGGAGCTTGAGCAGGTTTCTAAGAAAAAGCACATTGACTACACGAACCAAGACCGCGAAGCGGTAGCGCGTGCGGTTGTCACTGCGCAAGAGTTCAAGGCCGCGTTTACAGTCAGAGATGAAATCGAAAAGCAAACTCTGGCTCTTGGTCTGAACACAGATAAGGTCAACTCACTCGCTGCTGCTTATTTGCAGGGCGGTGCGGCAATTCTTTACGCGGAAGCGAAGATTGCGGCAGCCCCGCTTCAGCAAAAAGTAGATGAGCTTTCCAAGACCCTTGAAGCCAACCGGCAAAACCTTGGAGAGAACAGCGAAGAGTACAAGAAGCTTGCTGCTGACCTGAAGCTTGCTCAGACGGAATTGGACAACTTCACAGCAAGTGTGAAGAAATCCAAAGAATCTGAAGCGGCTGAAGGTCTGGCAAAGAACTTCAACGCTCTTCAGTCCACGATTGCCGGTCTGAAAATCACCGGCGCTGCAATCGGCGGCACTACTGAGGAACTGCGCAAGGCTCAGGTTCAAGCTCAACTGACCCAGTACGAACTGACCCACATTGGCGTGGACAAACACAGCAAGGAGTGGATTGCATACGCTGCTGCTGTGGAAGAAGCCTCAAAGCAGACTGAAGAGCACAAGATAGAGTCGGAAGCTCTTAAATATGACCTTGAGAACGCATTCAAAAACGCAATCGTTCAGTTTGAGAAGTACCGGCAAGTTCTGGCGAAGGTAGGTGCAGACACAACCGCGATTGACGCGGCAATCGTTCAGGAGAATCAGAAGGTAGAGAAGAGCTACGCTCAAAACCTTCTGACAGTCGGCGGTTTTGCCAATGGTTCGAAAGCGTTCTTCCTTGAGTTCATGAACGACGGGAAGAACGCAGCCACTGCTGTATACGATGCGTTGAAGACAGCGTTTGACGGTCTTGAAACGCAACTCACCGACTTGATTGTTAAGGGCAAGGCCAACTTCAAGCAACTGGGTCAGAGCATCGAATCCAGTCTTGTGAAGTCTGGCATTCATTCCCTTGAACAGAACGCGGTGAAGGGCTTGACCAGTCTCTTTCCGGGTCTGGGCAGCATCTTTGGTGGTGGAAAGCGAGACGGTTCTTCCGCAAACAATGCACTGTTCGTGCAGATGGCTGGCGCTGGTGCGTTTGGCGCTAGTGGCCTAGACAATCTGCCTCTTGGAAACCTTGGTGGATTCGCTTCGTTGCTGGGCCTTGGCGGGGCAACCACCACCGGAACAACTACACCGGGAAGTAGCAGCGGCGGCTTTCTCAGCGGCGTTGGTAGTTTCTTGGGAAGCATAGCCAGTTTGTTTGGCGGCTTCTTGGCTGACGGCGGTGACGCACAGCCGGGCCGTGCCTACATCGTTGGTGAGAAACGTCCTGAACTTTTCGTTCCGCGCTCTGCTGGAAGCATCATCCCGTCCGTTCCGACTGGCGGTGATACCAAAGTCGTAAACATGGGCGGTGTCCACTTTCACGGCGTGACAGACGCGGACAGCTTCAAGCGGTCACAAACACAAATCAGCAATGCAATGGGTAGTGCCGTTAACCGGGCTGCCTCAAGGGTACGCTAAAATCAGAATCGGCCCGGCTGTCTTCGGATGGCCGGGCTGCTTTCTTATTCCGAGCAAAAAGGCAATAAATAACAGTTGCGAATGAAAAGCGAAGATGGTAAAATATGTTGTTTGAGCAAGGGCGGTGCCACACCAGTGGCAGGGCTTGTACGTCCTAGTACGGTGTGCTCAATCGGCCACCCACCATTTCCACAAGGATGGAAGATTTTTCTTGCAATCTCTGCTGTTAAGTGCCCGCGTTTTGATACACAATACAGCACACGTGCATCTAACGAACAGGCCCGAACCCCGCTTCCGGCCCCACTCCTGCTTGAGTGCGAAGGGGTGACAGCCATGTACAATCTGACCTTTGAGTTCAACATTGAGAAGTTGGTGCAGTCTATTGCCTACTTTTCTCAGTCTGGCATCCGTGACTTAACAAAGTTGAAAATCGCGAAGTTGCTTTATTTCGCTGACAAAGTACACCTTCTTGAACATGGCAAGCCAATTCTGGGTGATGTTTACTTTTGCATGGACTATGGCCCAGTTCCCTCAGTCTCGCTCAATGAGATGTCAGCGGCTGAGAGTAGCCCAGAAGTTTCTTTAGGGGACGCCACTGATGCGTGCCTTTTTTCGCGGATTCTGAACGTCAAGAAACTCTTTTATAAGTACCCGCGCTTCGAAGCCAGAGCCAATGCTTACAACCCGGCTGTCTTCTCTCAGACCGAATTGGCTGCTCTTCGCTACACGGTCAATATGTACGGCTTCAAATCGGCGGAAGAATTGGTTGGCATCACACACAGTGAACCAACTTGGACTATTGCCAACGAAGGCAGGCCCCGTGGAAGCAGGGCGCTGATTCCGTATGACCTATTTTTCAAAGGTGCGCCAGAACGGTCACAGAGATTCTTAGGAAAGCTGGTGGCAGAGCAATTTGGAGTTGCAATTCCGCTGGCGGGTGACGCTGACTACAGGGATTTTGCTAACGAACTAGCGTCATTCGAATTTAGGGCGGAAGAGGTTCCTGAATCAGACACACGGAGTTCTACGCGGTATAGCAGAGCCTAATCCTGCTGTGATTACCGCAGAGCAGTGGTACGAACCCAACCCTGAACTGCAAAATTACTATCAAGGCGATGTCCTTTCAGAAATTTCTTTTCCTGCATTACCTACCTTTCTCCCGGCAGCCCAACAAGACGTTTGGGGAATACTCAGGCCACGCCTGAGCAGAAATCGTCAGGAGAGCCGCCCCCTAGCTGAGATTTTGAGAAATTTGCCAAACGAACTGATTGGAAGGGCAGCTAAAGACGTGGTAGATGCGTGGTCAGACCCTCAGGGTGAGCACATCATCGCGCACTGTCGCAAAATGACAGTGATGTTGGTCAGCCGCAGTTGCGACGTGGACAAGCTGGCCCGCAAACATTTCTTGGTTTCTCCCGTTGTCGCAATTGACAGTTTGCCGGATGCTCAAAAGACGGAAGAAAAGCTTCGTGACCTGAGGGCCAACAGCATCTTTCACTGGTTCTATCTACCAGCGAAGGGAAACTTGCCAGAATCTTATGCTGACCTGAGCGTCATGGCACCGTTGCACCGAAGCTTTTTTGACGTGGCAATACTGCAAACTAGTTTGCTCGCTCGCTTGTCTGGTATAGGCACTGCTGGGCTTCAGAGCGCATTGTCCAATTTCTATGGCACGAAGTTCGGATTCGCCCCACCAGATACTTGCCCAAAAGCTGGGCGTTACGCTTGCTCTACCTGCTTCTATGCAGGTCAGCCTGCGCAACCGGTGAGAGAAATGACTGTGGGGGGCTTCTTCGGTGACTGTCCTGTCTGTGGGGAAGACTCAATGTGGGTTAAGCTGCCTTGACCCGCGTTAGCTTTCCTGTGATGGCCTTGCGTTGGCTTGGGTTCCTGCTACGCTAGGGAGTAGAGGAACAGTTGAATGACTAAACCAACTGAAGAGTTCTATGTGCAGTTCGTGTGGCCCTGTGAGTGCGGTTCGGAACTACAGGTTCACGGTGAGCACTACGTGGGTTTTCGCGTAGGCTCTGAGTCTGTCACGTGCCCAAAGTGTGGCAAAGAACATAACCTGCCCACTAGAGCACTTAGGTTCTTTGTCCGTGAAGGTCAGATGTGGAATCGCGTAGCTGAATACGCTTAGGACTTAGCCGGGGTTCCGAACCGCTTCAATGCACCGCGAAGCTGGGCAACCCGGTTCAAAATGGGGAAGAGTGCCCGACCATTTTATTCGGCCCCGGAACGCCCCTTCGCTCTCCCGTCGATCGAATGATGCACACGCCGAATTTCTTTGGAAGGTGAAGCAACGAAATTTTTGCAAATCATGCCGCATATACTGCTAACAAACGACGACGGATACCAAGCGGAGGGGCTGCGGGCGCTGGCTGCGGCGCTGGAAGGGCTTGCCACGGTGAGTATTGTGGCGCCGAGCCGGGAGCAGAGCGGTACGGCGCAATCGCTGACGCTGCGGCAGCCGATTGTTTGCAACAAGATCGGGGAGCGGGAATGGGCCATCGATGGGACGCCGGCGGACTGCGTGATCGTGGCGCTGCATAAACTTTTGCCGGAAAAGCCGGACATGGTGATTTCCGGAATCAACCATGGCGCGAACCTTGGGGAAAATGTCTATTACTCCGGAACAGTAGGGGCGGCGCGCGAAGGCGCGTTGCATCACATTCCTTCCGTGGCGATGTCGCTGTGCTCGAAAAAAGAAAGAGTGAAATTTGAAAACTCCGCGCGCGTGGCGCGCGCGGCTGCGGAATTGATTTTGAAGGAAGGCTTGCCGGACCAGGTTTTGCTTAACGTGAATGTGCCGGAGCCGTGGAACGGCGAGGTGAAATTCACGCGGCAATCACAAAAAATCACGCGCAACCAATTGACGGAAGGAAAAGATCCGCGCGGGCGCAGCTACTTCTGGCTGTACGAACAAAAACTAGACAAAAACGTGGAGCCGGACACGGATTACGCCGCGATTTTTTCCGGCGCCGTTTCCATCACGCCGTTGCACCTCGATCCCACGCACACCAAGTCGCTCAATCACCTCTCGCATTGGGCTAAACCAATCGAGGCTGCGTTCCGGAAGTGAATTTTGCAAAGGCCGGACTGAAAGTCCGGCCTCTACAAAACCAGGCAATGAGACGCCGATGCTAATTGGCCTTGGCTACGGTTGGCGCGATGAGCGGCACGTTGTTTTTCTGCATCATCTCGTTGAGAGCAGGAATGTCCTTGGAAAGAACTTCGCGCCATTTCGCTAGTTGCGATTCGAGCTGCAGGTCGAGTTCGGCGTAGACGCCGAGTTCGCCTTCCGTTGGTGGCGCGTCGGCGCTATCGACTGCGTTCTGCAGGTAGCCAAGTTTGCTGTTGAGTTTTGTGGGGTAGTTGAGTTCGTCCTCACTGGCTTTGGAGTTTACCTGGATGAGTTCATCCTCGATCGCGCTGACTTTCTTGCGGAGATCCGCAGCAGAGGTGACCACGGGTTTTGCCGGTTCATTCGAACCAAGGCGCTTTTCGAGCGCTTGCAATTGGCCGCGAAGGTCGCGGATCGCCAGAATGGCTTTGTTCATGTCGTCCTGGCGGTCGCGCATTCGGAGCATCAGATCGAACTGCTTGCGCAAATCCTCCGCGGAAGTCTTGACGCGAGGATCCATAACCACTTCAAGAGGAGCAGTGACACTCTTCGCTCCAACCGTCAGCCGCGCCTGGTAGTTGCCGGGAAGAACGAGCGGGCCGCTGGGTTCGCCTTCGTCATAGATGGCGGCGGGAATCTTCTTGGGCGGTTCGTAGCGCAGATCCCAAGTGAATTCGTTCAATCCAGCCTTCGCGGGGATGTGCTCCGCTGCTTCGTCTCTTTCCCATTCGTCGGGGGCACCGTCTTTTTTCTTTTCTTCGCTGGTGAATGCGCGGATAACTTTTCCTTGAGCGTCCAGCAACTCCAGCTTGATGTTTTCCTTGGGCTCTTCTTTCAAGTAGTAGTGGAGCGCCGCGCCGTCGGGAGGATTTTCTCCAATGGCGTAGCGGCGGCGCCTGGCATGCCCCATGCGCGTTCGAATCGCCGCGCGGGAGGTAAACAAGTGTGCGTCTTCGGCGGCGATGGAGGCGTTCGCCTGGCGCAGCGGACTGATGTCGTCGAGCACCCAGAACGCACGGCCATGCGTGGCAACGACGAGATCGTCGCCATGGATGATGAGGTCGTGGACCGGAGTTGTCGGCAGATTGAGCTGCAGCACTTGCCAGTGCGCTCCATCATCAAAGGAAACCCACGCGCCGGTCTCCGTGCCGGCATAGAGCAGGCCCTTGCGCTTGGGATCCTCTCGCACGGCGTGAACGTAGGAGCCGTCGGGAAGTCCGGTGGTGATAGGCGACCAGGTCTTGCCAAAATCGCTGGTCTTGAAAATGTATGGTTTGAAGTCATCGAGCTTGTGGGCGTCGATGGCGGCGTAGGCGGTGCCGGCTTCGAACGGTGACGGCTCGATCAGGCTGATCATGGCCCATTCGGGGAAACCTTTTGGAGTGACTTTGTTCCAGGTTTTTCCGTCGTCGCGCGTGAGTTGAATGAGGCCATCATCGGTGCCGACCCAGATCAAGCCTTTTTGTTTGGGTGATTCTGCAACGGTGAAAATCAAATCGTAGAACTCAATGCTGGCCTGGTCTTTGGTGATGGGGCCGCCGGAATCCTGCTGCTTCGTCGGGTCATTGCGAGTGAGGTCTCCGCTGATCGTTTCCCAGGAATGGCCGCCGTCTTTCGAACGAAAGAGATACTGAGAAGAGTGATAGAGAATGTTTGGATCGTGGGGAGAAAAAACGATCGGCATGGTCCAGGTGTAGCGATACTTTTGCACGGAAGCGTTGTGGCCGTCGGGATCGAGTGGCCACTGCTGGACGTTTTGCGTTTGGTTAGTGCGGCGATCGAGCCTAGTGATATAGCCGAAGTAGGAGCCGGCATAAACAATGTGTGAATCGCGCGGGTCGACGGCAACATAGCCACTCTCGCCACCGCCGACGGCGTCCCAATCCGCGCGATCGATGTAGCCACGGTCGCTGGCGGTGGCGATGCCGACGGAAGAATTGTCCTGCTGCGTGCCGTACACGCGGTAGGGAAAATCGTTGTCGGCAGTTACGTGGTAGAACTGGGCAGTCGGCTGATTGTTTTGCGTGGACCAATTTTTTCCGCCGTCGATGGAAATCGTCGCGCCGCCGTCGTTGCCATTGATGAGGCGATTGGCATTGTGGGGGTCGATCCAGAGACCGTGGTGATCGCCGTGAGGAGCATTGAGGCGTTCAAAGGATTTGCCGCCGTCGTTCGAACGGAAAAGACCGGTGTTGGCAATGTAGACCTTGTTTGAATCTTTGGGGTCGGCCCAAACGTGGGTGAAATACCAGGCGCGCTGGCGGAAACGGTGATCGTCATTGATCAGCGCCCAGTTGGTACCGCCGTCATCGCTGCGGTAGAGGCCGCCTTTCTTGGCTTCGATCAGCGCGTAGACGACATTGGAATCGGCGCCGGAAACGGCCACGCCGATTTTCCCGAGCGGGCCCTCGGGCATGCCGTTGCCTTCGACGCGCTTCCAGGTAGTGCCATCGTCATTTGAACGATAGAGGCCATCCTTGTCACCGCCGCTGTTGAGCGTCCAAGGAGTGCGGTAGCCTTCCCACATCGCGGCGAAGAGAACATGCGGATTTTGCGGATCGAAAACGATGTCAATGCTGCCGGTGCGGTCGTCGAGGTAGAGAACTTTTTCCCAGTTTTTGCCGCCATCACGAGTGCGGAAGATGCCGCGCTCGGCATTTTTTCCGTAGGCATGGCCGAGTGCAGCGACAAAGGCGACGTCGGGATTCGTGGGGTGAACGATAAGTTTGCCGATGTGACGCGAGTCTTTCAACCCGACATTGTTCCAAGTCTTGCCGCCGTCGTTGGAACGGTAGACGCCATCGCCGAACGAGATGTTGCCGCGAATGCAGGCTTCGCCGGTGCCGACATAAATGACGTTCGGATCGGATTCAGAGACCGCGATGCTGCCGATGGAGGAAGTGGTCTGCTTCTCGAAAAGAGGATCCCAGGAAACGCCGCCGTCGGTGGTTTTCCAAACACCGCCGGCAACCGCGCCAAAATAGTAAGTGTTCGGCTGGCTCGTCACTCCGGTGACGGCAAGCGCGCGGCCTCCGCGAAACGGGCCGATAAGGCGCCACTTCATTCCACCGTAGGTTTTGGGATCGATGGGAGTGGCGGCCGCAGAACGGTCGGATTGCTGGGCGTCTGCGGAGAGTGCTGCAAAATACGAAACAAAAACCAAGAGAAAACAAAAAACGAGCCGGCGAGACGCTTTCACATACACCTCCGAAGATAGAAACGGAAAACGAAGAATGGTATCGCTACGGGCTGTTAGACGGAAGCGTTTTTCGTTGGGTTTTCGTTGGGGTACAGGTTGAGATAGGATGCTGGCGCGGTGAGCGGACAGAAGACATTTGACGTTGCAGTGGTTGGAGCGGGCGTCTTTGGCGCCTGGACGGCTTGGTACCTCGCCAAACGGGGCCAGCGCGTGGCGCTGATTGAGGCTTACGGTCCGGCACATTCGCGGGCGAGTTCGGGAGGAGAAACGCGGATCATTCGAATGGGGTATAGCGCGGATGAGCTGTACACGCGGTGGTCGCAGAAATCGCTGACGCAGTGGAAAGAGTTTTTTGTGGCGACGCGGCAGCCGCTTTTTCTCGAAACCGGAGTGCTTTGGATGGCTGGTGACGAGGACAAGAGGTTGGAACAGACCAGTGCGACCTTGAGACGATGCGGCGGGACGTTCGAGGAGTTGGACCGTGCAGCGCTCGAGAAGCGCTATCCACAAATCGGGCTTGACGGCATCAAACGCGGGATCCTGGAACCAAAGAGCGGTGTCCTGATGGCGCGGCGCGCCGTGGCTGCCGTGGTCGAAGACGCGGTAAGGCTTGGGGCGGAGTACCTCTGCGGGCAGGTAGTGAATCCGCGAGGAAAAAGCCGCGTGGAGCACATTACGACGAGCCAAGGCGAGCGGATTGCCGCGGGGAAATTCGTTTTTGCTTGCGGTCCGTGGCTTGGCAAAGTTTTCCCAGACGTCCTGGGCTCGCGAATTTTTCCTTCACGGCAAGAAGTGTTCTTCTTTGGGATTCCGGCGGGCGACGTGAGGTTTGCACCGCCAGCGTTGCCGACGTGGCTGTTTCAGGAAGATCTGGTTTACGGGATGCCGGACATCGAAGGGCGGGGGCTGAAGATCGCGTTTGATGAACATGGCGAGCGAGTCGATCCGGACACGCAATCGAGGATTGTTTCGCCGGCAATGACGGAGGCGGTTAAGAAATATGTGGCGAGGCGATTTCCGGCATTGAAGGATGCGCCGATTGTGGAAACACGCGTCTGCCAATACGAAAACACATCAAATGGGGATTTTTTAATTGACCGGCATCCGGAGTTGGAGAATGTGTGGTTTGCAGGCGGCGGCTCGGGGCACGGGTTCAAGCACGGCCCGGCGGTGGGAGAGTACGTGACTGGGCAGTTGCTCGATGGAGCGCCTGCGGAAGCGCGCTTCTCGCTGGTTACAAAGGAAACCGTACAGAGGCGTGCAGTATATTGACGGTCTCTGCCCGAGCAGCTTGCGCCTCACGCAGCGGCGGGTGATTCAAGCACACGGGCCAGAGCCCAAGCAGTTCAGGTCTTGGGCGTACGGCGGCGGGGATTGGCCGCGGCAGCGTTGCGCTTTGCCCGCTTGGTCTTTTCCGCGTAGAGATGCTTGTCCGCTTCTGAAAGCAGTGTTTCGATGCGCTCGCCATCGCCACGGTAGACGGATATGCCGATACTCGCGGAGAGGCGCGGCGGTTCATCGTCGTTAGCCATAACCTCGCGAATGCGATCGGCGACGCGGTGCGCTTCTTCTTCGCCGGATTCCGGGAGAACGAGGGCGAATTCGTCGCCGCCGTATCGCGCGGCAGTGTCCACGGCGCGGCAGTGGATCCTGAGGACGTCGGCGAGACGGCAGATGGCGCGGCTACCGACGAGATGGCCATAATTGTCATTAATTGTTTTCAAGCCGTCGAGGTCGAGAAGCAGGACGGAAAAAGGACGGCCGGTGCGATTGGTGCGCTCGGTCTCGTTTTCCAGAACGTCGAGGAGGCGGCGGTAGTTGGCGAGACCAGTGAGGGGATCGCTGACGGCAAGATGGTGGACTTGTTCGAAGAGCCGCGCGTTATCGAGAAGAGCGCCACCCAGCGCGACAGTATAGCCCAGCACCATAAGCGCCTGGGCGAAAACGAAGGGAGCGTCCAGCAGACGCGCGGATTCGGCGGAGGAAAGCTGCGCGGCAACATTCAGCCAGGTGGCCGCATAGATGGTGCGGTCGAAAGCGGAATCCTCCACGGACAAACGACGGCGAAACCAGACGAGACTCACGAGGAATATGGCGCCGGGCAGCAACTGCTCCGGATTGGGGAAGAAGGCGCCGGGGTGGCGGGAGACCTCCGGCGGCAAACGGCGAAGCGCAACGGCGAGCACGTAGGTAAGTGCGACTACCGCAAGCAAAGCACCGGCGATTTCGCGGCGCGGATGGCGCGAACGCGGGAGAAAATGCTCGACGAGGAGCGCTACGACCAGCAGAAGCGCCAGGACGATGCGGCCCAGCCACCAGGCGATGGGAGCCCAAAGAAGGCGCAGGGGGGCGTCCGGAAGAAATTGAAAAAAGAGAACGCTGGTGGCCGTCAAAATGGCGCCGGAAAGAAGAAATCCAGCGCCGAGAATGAGGGAGATGCGGTCCTGAGTTCCCTGGAAACGAACGAGGGTAACCGCGGCAAAAACAAAGGCGAGAAGCCCGCTGATGACCTGCAGGTAGCCCTGAAGAATGGCATCGGGCTCCAGCTTAATTCTGCGAAGCCAATAAGCGGCGAGAACCACAAAGAGAAAGACACTGAAATGCGCCAGAAAGATCGTGGCGTTGCTGCGACCGCGCTTGAGAGGGGCTTCGCCCATGGGGTTGCTGAACTTTCCTCTAATCTTCCGGGCCGGACGCCTACTTAATTAGACTACGCGGGGGAATCTCCGTTATGGGCAATTCGAAGAGCAGTTGAGGCAAGAGGCACCGTCCTGTGAATTACGCAACCTGTACCAAAGTGCAGGACAAAATATGGCAGTAGAACCTCCGCAGGAGACCGGCGAGGGAGGGAACAAAACTCTTGCAATTGCACGCGGGGTTAAGATTGCGCACACTGTCAGCATTGAAACGATTAAATACAGATGAATAAGGCGGCGCCGGGCAGCGCGACTGCAACAGTTTGCGCCATCCCATGCTACAGTGACGCCGGGTTTGAACCGTGGTTTCCCCGGAAAAGGAGAAATGCTTGAGCAACGAAACCACAGCGAGTTCCGCGCCAGGCCTGCGGCGGACGCTGACGCTCTGGGACCTGATACTGTACGGCGTCATCGTGATTCAGCCGGTGGCGCCAATGTCCTCCTTCGGGGCACTCAGCGATCGCGGTCACGGCCATGTGGTCACCGCCATCCTCATCGCCATGGTGGGAATGCTTTTTACGGGAATCAGCTACGGCCGCATGGCTAGGGCCTATCCCAGCGCCGGTTCCGCGTTCACGTATGTGGCGCAAGAAATCCACCCAGCAGCAGGCTACGTGACGGGGTGGAGCATGGTGATGGACTACATGCTTAATCCGCTCATCTGCACGATCTGGTGCGCGCAGCAGGCCCATGACTTTGCTCCTGGTCTTCCCGTTTGGGGATGGCAGATATTTTTCGCGGGCGTTTTTACGCTACTGAACATACGCGGCGTCAAAACATCCGCGCGCGTAAACGCGGGCATGGCCGCGGCCATGAGCGCTGTTATCGTGGTCGTATTCGTAGCAGCAGCTCGCTACATTCTTGGCCACCCGCACAGTGATCCAATGTTCTTTACGCGCCCTTTCTACGATCCACAAACATTCACTTACGCGCGGCTCTTCGGATGCACATCCATTGCAGTCCTGACATACATAGGCTTCGATGGCATTTCCACGCTGTCCGAAGAGGCCGAGAATCCGCGTCGAAACATCATGCTGGCCACGGTGCTGACCTGCGTGGTGATCGGCTTGCTATCCGCCCTGGAAGTTTATGTCGCACAGTTGATTTGGCCGGCCTCCGAACCGTTTCAGAATCCGGATACGGCGTATGTCTTCGTGGCCGCCCGCGCGTGGCTGCCGCTCTTTAAGATTGTAGGAGTTACGCTGATTGTCGCAAACTTTGGCTCCGGCCTCGGCGCGCAGCTTGGGGCTGCGCGACTGCTCTATGGAATGGGCCGCAGCAATGCCCTTCCCAAGTCCTTTTTCGGGGCCGTTGATCCGAAACACCGCATCCCGCGAAACAGCGTCCTCTTTGTGGGGGCGATCGTCTTGGTCGGTTCGTTCTTTCTCACGTACGAGCGGGGATTGAACCTTTTGAATTTCGGCGCCTTAATCGCGTTCATGGGCGTGAATCTGGCAGCGTTGCTGCGCTACTACGTTCGCAATCCGCAAAAACAACTGGGCAATTTGATCCCGCCAATTCTGGGTTTCGTGATCTGCTTGGGCCTGTGGCTAAGCCTCGATCATTGGGCCCAAATTATCGGAGCCATCTGGATGGCGGCGGGGATCGCCTTCGGGGTGTGGAAGACGCGCGGGTTCCGGGAGCAGCTCTCTTTTGAATTGCCAGCGGAATAGGGGTTGGGCCGCGGGCCCATTGCATATCAGGTAGGTCTGGAAGGATGATGATGCAGTCGGAGACGCCACTCTTGTTGAAAAGGCAAAGCGGAAAGAACCAAACCATCACGATGCGGGACGTCGCGAAGTCCAGCGGCTTCTCGCCGGCAACGGTATCGATTGTGCTGAACAATGCACCGCTGGCGCGGTATATCGCGCCGGCCACGAAAAAGCGCATCGAAGAGGTCGCGAAGAAGCTCGGTTACCGGCCGAACGCGATGGCGCGTTTCTTGCGCAGCAAACGGAGCCATAGCGTGGGGGTGATGTTCTTCGACATTACCGATCCCTTTTGCACGCCGGTCTTGCGCGGCATTGAGAATGCGCTCTATCAATCATCGTACGTACAGATATTCGCCGACGCCCACAACCAGAGAAACCGGTTCGAACGATACCTGGAAATGCTGCTCGAACACCACGTCGAAGCGTTGATCGTCGTTGCCAACTGGCTCTTCGTGGATATCCAACTGCTCGCGGACCTGAGTAAGAGAAACATTACCGCCGCGACCATCGGATGGGAGATGCCCGGAAACGACGTCAGCTCGGTGATGGTGGACAACGAAGCAGGAGGACGGCTGGCGCTCGAACATCTCCACCATCTGGGGCATCGTAAGATCGCGTTCATCCGCGGCCCCAAAATGCTGATCGACAGCGGACCGCGGTGGAAAGGAATTCAGAAGTTCGCGCACTCGGCTGGGCTGGAGATTGATCCGGCGCTCGTTCTGCAACTGCCCGATTCTTTGGACCCCAACTCGGGCTTCGAAGGCGGGTACCGCTTCACGGAAGAATTGCTGCAGCGAAAGAAACGGTTCACGGCGTTGATGGCTTTCGATGACTTGACGGCGCTGGGCGCGATCCGCGCACTGACGAAGGCGGGTGTGAAAGTACCGGAGAATTGTTCAGTGGTAGGTTTCGACGATGTGCCGCTGTCGTCGCTGTCCGCACCGTCTTTGACAACCGTGAGGCAGCCTCTGGAAGCGATGGGAAACCTGGCGGTAAATATTGTTATGGAAGGCGTTAATGCCGGGCTGGAAAAGCGCGAATGGACGATCTCGCGGCACAAGATGAATCCGGAACTAGTGATCCGCGATTCCACGCAAGCGGCGGTACTCAGCGGTTCTGACGACTGAGCATCACTTTCCATTAGAAAAATCAGCGAGGCGAAGAGGAACCACGCCCGGACTATTTTTGCCACTCACACGAAGAGGCGCGGACTAAGTGCTCCGCGCCTTTTCGTTTTCAAGCCAATCAATTTTCAGCGTTCATTTGGCTGGAGGGAGAAAAACTTGCGAAGGCGCCAAGAACTCAACGTGCTGCAGTTCAGTAGCGACCCGGACACGCTCGAAACGCCCTTTTGCCCCTCCGTTAGCCTTGAACGTCAGGAGGTACTGGTTGCTCAGATGCGTGGCCAGCTCGTCAAAATAGGGCTTCAACGTGACAGGCTCCGCAGTGCCAAGATAGAAGGATTCGGCGCCCGTTGCATCCGAGAGTTCGGTAAGGTACGACTGCGCTCTGTTGGCGATGAAGAATCCGCGCCCCCGATGCCCGGCGTCCGGAGCATAGATTGTCCAAACGTTGATATTTTCCTTCTGTGCCCGGCTGATGGTGGAATCGAGATCCGGGGGCCTGGTCCAAAGATCGCCGCGAAAATAGTCGATGCCGGAAGAGAACAGGAGTATGGAGTGCCTGTCCGTGGAAGTAGGCCACCGCTTCATTAGATCCAGAAGGGCGAGATAGGGGCTCGTGAACGCACCCCCGCTGCCAAGCGGGATGCGCAATGCCTTGGCGGCGAGTTCGTGGTCGTTGGTGAAATCCTGGGCGACCATGGCGGTGCCATTGCGCGCATAGGACACAGAAATGTAAGTGGTGTCAGGCTGGGCAGCGAAAAATGCCTTTAGATCGTTCCATTGGTTGGCGATAACGCTGTCCAGCGAATCGTCAATTAGAACGGCAAGATATAACTTTCCGTCGTGTTCCCAATCGGCAATCTGGGTGCGCTCCTTGTTCACATAAAGCTGGACGTCATCTTTGGTAGCGATTGGCGGGCTAGTGTCTTTCTTGCCGACGGCGGTTGCCGTCATGGTGACGGTTCCAGGCCCCGCGGCGACTGCATTTGCTACAAATAGTCCGGATGCCATGACGAGTGCCACCATCATTATGGCAAGACGGCTGGATTTTGTTTTCTTGATCATTGTTTTTCCTTTTTACCTATCCTCCTACTCTTAGATGCAACAATCGGTCCCGCGGACGTATGACGTGTAAGGAAGGCCGAATTCCAGATTGAGCGCGAGCAAAGTGTTTGTTGTCGCAGGGTGGGCGGCCATTTGCATGAAGCAAGGGATAGCGGTGGCGTAGTATGCTGCTGCGTCTACAAAAAGGACCGGCGCGGTGAAAAATTACATTGGAGCCATCGACCAAGGCACGACGAGCACCCGATTCATGGTGTTTGACCAGTCCGCGCGTATCGCCGCCGTGGCGCAAAAAGAACACGAGCAGATTTTTCCGAAGCCGGGCTGGGTGGAGCACGATCCG
>WNFR01024941.1_pt1 | contig 15496 bp, 18 predicted proteins | sample 5400221 | NCBI WGS metagenome assembly WNFR01 (sample SAMN13153357, study PRJNA577476) | soil metagenome | isolation source: 40 cm soil under Madrone tree | place: USA:California | collected 2016-06-14 | reverse complement strand
CTCGTTTCAGCAATGTCGAATGGCGGCAAGTTGCTGGTCCCGCACGTACCGCGAACCGTCGAAGAGAACTCGAGCTTTAAGACCGAGCTGCGGCGCAAGATTAACATCGAGAATGAAGCCTGGAAGCGCATGGTTCCGGGAATGATTGGCGCCGTCAATTATGGTTCCGGAAAGAAAGCGTATCGTCCCGAACAGACGGTCGCCGGAAAGACCGGCACCTGCATCGGACAGGGATCATGGTTGGGCCTGTTCACGTCCTATGCTCCGGTTGTCAATCCGCGTTTGGCGGTCGTCGTGATCACGCGCGGGGCTGATGCTCACGGACACCTTCCCGCTGCCGTCGCCGGTAATATCTATCGGGCTCTGAGCCTGCGCTTCGGTACCCAGATCAATTTCCAAATTGCCGAGGGTTCGGACGACGAAGCGACGCCTAATGGCAATCGCGACAAAAAGGCCAATGCGCTTAACGAAGAGGCCAAGGAAACGAAGGCGGCAACCGAAGCCGAGGAAAACAGGGACAATGCTGCCGACACGGCAAACACCGGAACTGCCAATCCCACCTTAAATAGTTCGCCGGCAAGTGAAAAGAGTAAGGTGAAAACGACCTCGATGCCGATCGAGAACAAGCCGAAAACACCGGCCAAGGCTCCGGCAAAGACAGGCGCCAATGATAGTAGCGATGGCCGACCGCGGCGTATTCAACCAAACGAATAGTGAACCGGTGTAGCTCTCAAACCGGCCGGTTTCGTGACAAAACAGCAATGCCGAACCCTCGCAGTTTCTTGCGAGAGTTCGGCATTTTTGCTGTGATGCTGCGACGGTACAAAGCTGATCGGATTAAAACTTGACACAGCGCGGCTGTTGCTTGATTATTGCCGTTTCGTTCGTGACATCAAGCTAGTTGCGCGCCTCGGTTCATCGGTGCGCCTGACCTGTGACAACGAGCGGCGCGCCAATTGCATCTTAAGCTAGCGGCGCATGAAGTACCGCGCAACCCAGTGAAGGGTTGCGTCAGACGTTCAGTAAAAGAAATCGATCGGAGGCTCGAGGCAAATCAATGAGACGAACAATAATTCTTTCCACAGTTGCTGTCATGTTGGCAGTATTCGCTGTGCCCGTGTTGGCCCAGACAAAAGAGTGCAATGACGAAAACAAGGCCGCTTGGTATGACACTTTTCTAAAGAACTACAAAGGAGAGCCGCCCCAGCAAAAGATTGCCTACGATGCCGCAAAACTGTACCTGACTTCCTGTCCCGCGGATCCGGCCGACAAGATCGCGGACTTTATGAAGAATAAGTTCGTCGTTCCGTATGAAACGATGATGGGTGGCGTAACATTGAAGAAACAGTTTGACGACGCCTATAAAGCGAAGAACTACGCGGACGAGCTCAAACTCGGCAAGCAGATAGTGGCGACCGAACCGGACAACTCGACGGTGTACATTATGATGGGTGTGGCCGGCTTGAGTAATGAATCACTCCTTAGCGATGCGGCGGAGTCCGCCGCGAAGGCAATTGAGTTGATCGGAACGGGAAAGCCTTTCACTCCGTACGAGTCAAAGGACAAAGCGTTGGCCGCTCTTAACTATGTAATTGCCAGATCTAAATTGAAGGCCTCGCCGGCAGACGCGCTTACCTATTTGATAAAAGCTGCCAAGTACGACAGCGACTTGAAAAAGAACCCGCAGCTCTACCTTGATCTGGCTGCTGCGTACAACGATGGTCCACGGGTTAAGTTGACGGAGGAATACAAGAGCAAAATAGGACCAAATCAAACCGAAACTCCGGAGAGCAAGCTGGCGCTCGTTAATCTCAATCAGGTTCTGGATCGACAGATTGATGCCTGGGCCCGTGCGGCGGCGCTGGCGGATGCAGCGAACAAGAGCGCGATCATGGGCGACCTGACGGAGCTCTACAAATATCGTAACAAGTCGGAAGCGGGGCTTAACGAACTCGTGGCCAGCGTTCTGTCCAAGCCCATTCCAGAGATCCCCACGCCGTTAACATCTTTGCCGGCCATCACCCCGTCTTCGACTCCGGCGACGGGTGGATCTACAACTAACGGGGGCGCCCAGACTGGTAATGGCGGCGGCACCAAGAGCGGGAGCTCTACCGGCGCCGCCCAGAGCCAGACAGGTTCAGTGCCGGCTACCGGAGCGGGAAGTGCAAAGCCGGCCTCCAGTCCGACGCCGACCGTCAAGAAGCCGCGCGCAAATCATAGCCGCGGATAGAGTCGGATTGATTGGCGTGCTGGCGCAAAGCCGACCCTGTGGCGCTTTGGTTTTTTGAAAGCCGAATGCATCGTCATTTCGACGCTGCATTCGGCTTCTTGCTAATATAGTCTCTCGTGAAAACTTCCGAGCTGCAACAGCCAGATGAGCTTGAGGAAATCCTCGGCTATCAATTCCGCACTAGTGCCTTGCTGGCGCAGGCAATGACCCATCGCTCCTGGGCGCACGAACAAGTTTCGCCCCGCGCGCAGCATGACGCGCGTAATCTGCACAACGAGGCACTCGAATTTCTCGGAGATTCCATTCTGGGTCTGATTGTTGCCGATTATCTTTTCAAGGCGTATCCGGGAGCCAGCGAAGGCGAATTATCGCGCATGAAGCACCGGCTAGTGAGCGAGGCGACGTTGGCAAAGGCGTCAACTTATTTGCGGCTGGGCGAATTTGTGCGATTTGGGCGCGGGGAAGAGAAGAGCGGCGGCCGCAGCAAACACGCTCTGTTGGCGGATGTTTTCGAAGCGGTCACCGGAGCGATTTTTCTTGACGGCGGATTGGAAGCCGCGAAAAACTTCGTCGAACTGGCGCTGGGCCCGGAACTTCGCGCTGCTGATCCAATCGCCGCAGCCGCGGCCGATCCGAAAACTACTCTGCAGGAAAAACTGCAGGCGATTCGTCAGCCCGGACCGCAGTACACGGTGATCGAAACATTGGGGCCGCCGCATCAGCGCATGTTCCATGTCGAGCTTAAGTGGAACGACGGTTCGGCGAGGGGAGAAGGTCCAACCATCAAGGCTGCTGAGGCGGCAGCCGCCCAGGCGGCGTTGAAATGAACGAATCAACCATTACGACCTCAGAAAAAACCACTCAGAAGCCGAGCGCGTTTAGTTCTCGTCCGGTTAGATCCAACGGTCGTGAGGTTGAAACGAAGGTCGAAGCCGAACCGACTGGACCACCGAGAAGCGTAATTCGCGAATACTTCGAATCCGCGGTCGTCACCGTCATTATGGCTTTATTCGGAATGACGTTCATCGTTCAGGCTGTCAAAGTTCCCACCGGCTCGATGCAGAACACAATCGTGGTTGGCGATCATCTGCTGGTGAACAAGTTCATGCTTGCGCCCGGCCCTCGTCTGCCCATTCTGCCTCAGCGTGAAATCAGACGCGGGGACATCATTGTTTTCAAGTATCCTGGCAACCCTTTTAATCCTGAACGCGACCGGGACGAAGATAACATTCCGTACAAAGTCAATTACGTAAAGCGGGTGATTGGCTTGCCCGGCGATATAGTCGAGGTGAAGGGATTACGCGTTTTCGTTAACGGTCAGCCGTTGCCGGAACACATTATCATCGCCAGGAACGTGAACGATAAGGCGCCTCTGGAAATCGTCGAGGATACCCCGCGGCAAGGCAACGAATTGTATGATGTATATTACTTTGCTGAGAAAGTGGCGGCTGCGCGCCAGGGTCAGGACGTCAGCGCCAGTCCCGATTTTCACTTTGCGGTCAATGGAAAGCCCGCCAAGGTTCCCGATAATTCTTACTTTGTGATGGGCGACGATCGTGACAATAGCCTCGATAGCCGGGCCTGGGGATTCGTGCCGCGCGAACTGGTTATTGGCCGCGCCATGTTCGTTTATTGGTCGTACGACGAAACTAAATCATTCAACCCCTTCTCTTCCGACTTCTTCGCCAACACGCGCTGGCGCCGCACTGGCACGATGGTGAAATAGTGTTGCGCGTGACGCTTTCGTGTTCAGGCGATTGCTCTCAAAAGACTTCCTAACCCGCGTTTGGGCCCGAGCTGAAGAGGATGAAGTCTTCGGCCGCGCCGCACAGTTGTCTTATTACTTCCTGCTGGCCCTCTTTCCGCTGCTGCTTTTCCTGATTACTCTTTTTGGCTATATGGCCGGCGCTGGATCTCATTTGCGCCAAAAGCTCATTACCTACCTTGGCACTGTAATGCCCGGCGCCGCGCTGCAGCTGGTTGTGGTCACGCTCGATCAAGTCACCAATGCTCGCGGCGGAGGTAAATTGTGGTTTGGATTGCTGGCCGCGTTATGGGCCGCTTCCAGCGGTATTAATGCTCTCGCGCAGGCGCTCAACGCTGCTTACGAGGTGCCTGAAACGCGCCCCTGGTGGAAGGTGCGGTTGATTTCCATAGCCCTGACGGTAGCCATTGCAGTCTTGATTATTTCTGCATTGCTGCTGGTGCTATACGGAGGCCAGCTCGGTCATTTTCTCGCCACGCTTGTACACCAAGGCTACGCGTTCACCGTAGCGTGGAAGGTTTTGCAATGGCCAATCTCGCTAACATTCGTCTTCATTGCCTTCTCTTTTATTTATCAGTTCGGGCCTAACCTTTCGGTGAAGCGCCATAGCGGAGGCTTACCTGCGTCTGATTTCCGGCGACGCTGGTTTTCACCAGGCGTCGTGGTCGCAGTCATTTTGTGGATGATTGTCTCGCTGGGGTTCCGTTTATATCTGCACTTTTTCAATTCTTACAGCGCCACCTACGGCTCCCTCGGCGCATTGATTATTTTGATGCTGTGGTTTTATTTGACGGGTGCAGCAATTCTTCTCGGCGGAGAAATCAACTGCGAGATCCAGTCCAGCGAAGCTTCAACTTAGATTTGATCTTCAATAGAAATCTGCCCATCCGATTATAGAAATCTCATAGAATTTTCACAATCAGAAAAAGTTCGAGATCGATGCATTCTTGTTCCGTTTTAAGTCAAGAGAAGACATCGACGGTCTTGTGAGATCTCCATTTAACCGACGGCACAGCAAATGCTCCTTTACCCCTTCGGTAAGCGCAAACAGTTCGAAGAAAGGACGGTTCAAAGACATGCTGTGGACAATTTTGTTGGTTTTGTTGGTTTTGTGGCTGTTAGGTTTGATTGGTGGAATTGGCGGTAGCTTAATACACCTGTTGCTGTTGGTCGCGCTGGTCGTATTAATCCTTCAGCTGATCACTGGACGTCGAGCGGCGGTCTAGCAAAGCCTGATGTTTCCCGACGGAGCGCAATTCACTTTCAAGGGGAAGCTATGCGATACGAAGATGAAGTCAAAGGCAAAGGGAAACAAATTGCCGGCACGGCAAGAAAACATCTTGGTAAGTTGGCCGACGACAGAGATCTGCAGGCACGTGGAGAGCAGGAGCGGTTTGAAGGAAAAGTTCAAGACAAAGTAGGCAAGGCTCGAAGGAAAGTCGGCGAGGCTATTGAGGATCTCGGCGACAGAATCGCCAGCAAACGGTGATGCTGGCGATTCACTTCATTGGGAACAGAAAGGGAGGATGATGAGAACCAGACTGTTGCTGTTAACGGCATTCACGGCGTTAACTCTGAGCGTTGCGGCTTGTAACGGCACCGCGACAAATTCAAACGAACGTGCCAATGGGAATGCCAACACTAACATGACCGCCCCCAGGGCTGAGGCGACTCCTACTGCAACGCCGAAGTATACCGAAGAGCAAGCGCGCGAAGAACGTGCTCGAGCGAAACAGAGCAAGGAAACAATCGGTGACACCCTGGACGATGCCTGGATCCACACCAAAATCGTGGCCAAACTCATCGGAGACTCGCAGACGCCGGAGCGAAAAATCAACGTCGACGTGGTCAATAACGAGGTCACTTTGCGCGGCACTATCGATACTCCGGAAGCGAGAAGCGAAGCTGAACGGGTCGCCAAAGAAACCGAAGGAGTTAAGAAGGTCACTAACCAGCTCAAGGTAAGTCCCGCAGCGAAACCGTCCAACACTAACAAAGCTGCTAACACAAACAAGAGCAAAACGAAGTAATGCGCTGACAACCTGGCTTTCTGAAAACGAGAGCGGCCTACGTGGCCGCTCTTGCTTTTGATGGAGTGACGATGAGTAAGAACAGTCGGGCCTGCACCGAAACGTACTAAATAACTCAACAGTGGCACCTCGCCGGGAGCTTTCCTGGCTGCTTTGCCGATCAGGTGCCAACTCAGATGATCTTTGATTTCTGCCGATAAGTCTTTCGACGCGGAGGTACCCGCACGCAGAGTGCCCTTCATGAATCACCGGCAATTAGGATCGATGGATGACAGCGACTAAGTAAAACAACTCTGTAACGACGAACCTGTGGCATTGCTATTGCGCTGCCATGCAAACACAAACCAAATCACTTTCAGCGGTTTGAAAATAGACAGAGTTGGTGCGAGATGTACCGGACAGGTACATCTTTGGTGACGGCAAAGTCGCACGGGAGGAATTTATATGGAAGGTCCTTTACGAGGATGTCTGGCGGGGGTGGCTGCGTGGAAGTGGGGCGGCGGCTGTCTCTCGACAATTATTATTTTCATTATCGTCTATCTGCTATTGGGCCATGTGAAATGCTGATCTCATCTTCAGCGGCGGACGGGCAGGGACGCTTTATTGAAGATCTAATTCCCAAATAAGTCGGTTTTCGTGTAGGCTTATAACCCGCGCATGACCGACAAGATTCGCAAGGTCCTCTCGTTTCCGTCCCAAGTCCCCGCGAAGGCGGACTATCAACGCGTCAAATCCAGTTACTCGGTCCGCGAAATTAAACAGCTCTTTGGGTTGAGCGAGCGTACCGTCCGTCGTTGGACCGAAGCCGGAATTATTGAGGGCATGCCGGCTGGCGACAGCGGAGACTTTACCTACGATTTTCAGGCGCTCACCCTCTTCCGTCGGGTGCGCGAAATGCGTTCGCAAGGCCTGACGATTAAGCAGATCGAAGCTGAGTTACAGGGTCAGATGAGTTTGTTCCGTGCCGAGGTGAGGCAGGTTCAGGTCGCTCGGCTGTTGACGCCGTTTGAAGAAGCACTGCTGCTGCATGAGCAGGGTGACGAGAAGGCGAGCGAGTTTTACGTCGAAGCGATCAGCTCAGGCGACAATGTGGCGGAAGCTTATTGCAACCTGGGAATTATCGAGTTGGACGGCGGGAACACGATTGGCGCGCTCGAGAATTTCACCCAGTCTCTGAAAAACGATCCGCGTCACGTTGAGGCACAAGTCTCTGAACCGGTACAAGGAACTGGAACCCAGCGATGAAGAGATTGAATTGGTCGATCAACTCTTGAAGGCTATGCAAACCGGCCGACCAGGAAACTGATAAGCTCTCTTCGGTCACCAATCCTAGAGTTGGGTGGCCTCGAATCATCATGACCAGGTTGGATTGCGCCGGACTGAAGGCAATTGGCACCCGCGGTACAGAACCCGGAGTGGTTGCGACGGGGTCCAGCCATTCAACGAGGGTCGAACAAAGAAACGCGAATGCTCGATTCGTCGATTGTTTAGGACTGGTTCGTCATCACGCGGGTCGAGTGTTTGACCCGGTCGCTACCGCTCCAGGTTCTGTACCGAGTATTCCTGTGACGCTTGCTCGCCCGCGCCTGGTGAATTAGATCGCTCGACTCGTACAGAATGGTTTTGAGTAACCTTGTGCGTAGCTACCTGACGGCGAGCAAATCAAACTGCGGTTGAGGGCGCGAAAATCAGCGCCGCTATCCTTCGCCCATCTCGTCATTAATCGACTTCAAGGCGCTCTCAAGCATAGTCCGATGTGCCGGATTGGTAGCTCTGCTCAGTTGGCCCATAATCCGTGAGCGTGAGAGTCTTAATGTTTCAAATTTTGCGCTGCGCGCTCGCTCTTCGACGGTAGAAGTACCCCGGTGTGCCCGGGCGTCAGCCGCTGCTTGTTGCCGTTCAAATACTTCTTCCGCCTGCCCGGCTAAATCATCGCCATCCCATGCCATCGCTTCACCTCCTGAAACTCGTATCTTATCGTACCACCTATTGCATGCATCACCCACCGCTGGCTTGCGCTTTGGGCGTTCTGCTGAGACGATTAGTAACTCGAACCGGATAAATGCTCTCCATTTGTGCCCGGCTTTCAAACCGGACACTATATTGATGGAAACCGTCTAAACGGCTTTTAGAATTCAGATTCCCAGGATCGTTACCATAGCCGGTGCTAGTGGGAAAGGTGCGCCAGCGAATCGATCCGGAGGGCCACCGGAAGCCGCTGATGATCGAGGAATAATCATGGCCCAAGACAGGCTCAAAGTATTACTTGCAATCGCTGAAACCCAGCCCGCGGAGGTTATGATCTGGTATGGGTTGGCAAACGAGTATGTAAAGCTCGAGCGTTGGCCCGAAGCGGTAGACGCCTTGCGCCGCACCGTGGCGATAAATGCTGCGGGCTTCTAACACGGACTCTTTATGAGCACGACGATCACCAAGCCAAAGAAAAAAAAGGTAAGCCCAACCGATGCTTGGCGAGATGCCCGGGAACTGATTTGGTCGCATCGCTATCGGCTGGCGCTGGGGATGCTGCTGATGGTCGTCAATCGATTAGTCGGCCTGGTCTTGCCCGCGAGTTCGAAATATCTGATCGATGACGTGATCATCAGACACCGTGGTGAACTGCTGGTGCCTTTAGCGGCGGCGGTCGGCGTTGCGACCCTGGTTCAGGCTCTGAGTTCTTTTGCGCTTACCCAGATCCTTGGTGTGGCCGCCCAACGGGCTATCACTGACATGCGCAAAAGCGTTCAGGAACACGTGGCGCGTTTGCCCATCAGATACTTCGACTCAACCCAGACCGGCGTGCTCATCTCGCGCATCATGACTGACGCCGAAGGCATTCGAAACCTAGTCGGCACTGGACTGGTGCAATTGATTGGCGGTTTGGTGACGGCGGCGCTGGCGCTCGGCTACCTCTTCTATCTGAACTGGCGGATGACGTCGATTACGCTGCTGGCGCTGGCTGCGTTTGGCGGCGCCATGGCGACCGCCTTCAAAAAGCTGCGACCGCTGTTTCGTGAACGCGGTCAAATCAACGCGGAAGTGACCGGCCGCCTGACTGAATCCCTGGGCGGCATTCGCATCGTCAAGGCCTACGCCGCCGAGAAGCGGGAGGAGTTGGTTTTTGCGCGGGGGGCGCACCGTCTGTTCCGCAACGTCGCGCGATCGATGACCGGAGTCTCGGCGATTACCGCCTTCTCTACTGTGATCATCGGAATCATTGGCGTGATCCTAATTCTTGTGGGTGGGCGCGCCATTCTTAACGGGCAAATGACCCCGGGCGACCTGGTCACATACATTTTCTTCACCATGATGGTAGCGGCGCCGCTGGTTGAGATTGCCTCCATCAGTACGCAAATTACCGAGGCTTTCGCCGGGCTCGATCGCATACGCGAAATCAAGCGGATGACTACTGAGGATGAGGACGAGGCCGATAGAGATCGGTGTCCGGACATGGCCGGTGAGATTACTTTTGACGATGTCAGTTTTGAATATAACGAGGGCACGCCAGTCTTAAAGCATGTTTCATTCAAAGCGCCGGCAGGCTCTACCACCGCGTTGGTCGGCTCGAGCGGATCGGGGAAGAGCACACTGATTAGTCTGGTGATGGCTTTCAATCGTCCACTCGCAGGTAAGGTGAGCGCCGACAATCGTGATCTGGAATCAATTCGGCTGAAAGATTATCGGAATCAGTTGGGAGTGGTGTTGCAGGACAACTTTCTTTTCGACGGCACGATTGCAGAGAATATTAGTTTTGCCCATCCGCACGCGACGCGGGCACAAATCATCGAAGCCAGCCGCATCGCGCACAGCGAGGAATTCATTAACGGGTTCGCCGACGGCTATGACACTATAGTCGGTGAACGCGGTGTGAAGTTGTCCGGCGGACAGCGCCAACGCGTGGCTATTGCCCGTGCGATTCTGGCTGAGCCTAAGATTCTGATTCTGGATGAAGCCACGTCAAGTCTCGACAGCGAAAGCGAAGCAATGATCCAGGATGGACTACAATCTCTTCGTCGTGGCCGCACGACCTTTGTTATCGCCCATCGTCTTTCGACGATTCGCAGCGCCGACCAAATTCTGGTGCTGGAAGGCGGCGAGATTGTCGAACGCGGCACCCACGAACAACTGCTGGCTGCCGACGGCCGCTATAAACAGTTGTATGATAAGCAGTATCGATTTGAGCGAAACCAGTTCATCAATCCCGGTGAGGATTTCACGCCGGAGCCTGAGAAGCCTTTAGCGATAGGGGGTGTAGCTTCGGGTCCGTTGCTGCCCACGAATTTGTGAGAGGCGCCCGGCAATCACTTTATGACCCGCACGGCGATCATCGTAGAGTGAAGGACGGTTTGGCGGCTTTGCCGCTTGATGTGTGGAAAGACTATGCCTTTCCCAGAGCGGCTTGTTTCGTCGGGCTACGCCCTGCCTCTCATGTTCGCGTGCGACACTAAAGTCTGGGGCATAGCCCCCAAATGAAATTCGGATTCCCCGGAAGGTCAGAGACCTTCCGCACATCAGGCGGCGAAGCCGCTCTAAAGAATTCGCTGCCGAGATAAGAAAGAGGAGAAAGAAGTGGCAAACACACCCCAAACCTTTGCAAATCACACACGTTGGCAGCCGCCGTTCCACTTTTTCGTTGCGCCGGTTATGCTGATCAATGTCATCTGGTCCGTGGTTCAATTCGTCAAAGCACCCGGTCTGAATTCCGGCTGGTGGATCATAGTCTCGCTGGCGCTCGTAGTCCTCGCGTTCCTGGTTCGATTGAACTCGCTGAGGGTGCAAGATCGACTCATTCGGCTCGAAGAAAAGCTTCGCTACCAGCAAATTCTTTCCGCTACGGCATGCCAACAGGCTGGCGCACTTAACACAAACCAAATAATCGCGCTCCGGTTTGCGGGCGATGACGAGTTGGAAGGTTTGGTCGCGGCGGCGTTGGCGGGCAAACTGGCGAAGACTACCGATATCAAGCGGGCGATCAAGGACTGGCGCGCCGATACGTTTCGCGTTTGAAGGTCGCGTGCGTCTTAGGTCAGCCGGAAGTGAAACAAATCTCAATAGCACCTGGCTCCAGCAATGTCGTTACGAAAATGTTGGACTCTGTAAACCGTTTCAACGCGTTTCGAATGGAAAGGTCGAGACGGTTGGGGTCACAGCGCGATTGGTGATCACCGCACAACGTGCGATGCTAATAAGACTTCAAAATGATCCACTATTGTGGGAAAACATCGACCCGACCGGTCTCTTCCGACCAGTGTTAACCATTACAGAAATGGATTTAAGGAGAACTAGTGAGCCAAAAAGAAGCTTTGCAGAATGCGGCTGATGAAGCCCGAAAGGCGGCTCGCGCCGCTCGAGAATTCGCCGGCATCCTGGATGAATATGCAAAATTCATAACTCAGCCAAACTCACGTCAACGGGCTGACGATGTCCATCTTTCGGCGATGAATAAACTGAGAGTAATAAATGAAGGGTTGGCGGTTTGCCAGAAATGGGGAGAAACAGCGCGAACTGCTGTCCAGGCTCCGGTAGCGCCGCCTTTAGAACCCTCGGTTAGTAGCGAAGCCCGTGGCAATCGGGAACCAGCACCCAAATTCCAGCCCCGCTCTGTCCGCGTCCACAAGCGAAACAATAATCGGTGAGCGACAGCGCTTTCCGGTTAGAAGTTCCACCTCTAGCTTGCTGACTGCAGGCGCAAACTAGAGTTTGAACTCTAAGTCGACTACTAAACAGATAAGCGATCGTTCTTGATGAAGACATGGGAAGCAGCGTCTTTGCACGGCGGCGGCTCGGTTGTTCAGACTGTCTCTGATCCGATCCTTCGCACCGGCTCCGTGACGGTCACCGGATCCCGAGACGTGGATCGCGAGACCGCTCGCCATCTGTTTGAGCAGCATCTTTCGCCGCTCTTGGATCAGGGCCGTATCTGGCTGGTTGCCGGCGCCCGCGGAATCGATCAGTGGGCCATCGAATGGTTGCACGAGCAGAATGAAAGCTGTTGGGCTGTCGTCCCCTATACACTGCGCGATCAGCCAAAGTCGGTCCAGCCATTGTTCGAGCAGATCGAACGCGTCGTTGAATTGCAGCTTCCCAGGCGCAAGAGCGCCGGGGCTTTCAGAAACCGTTATATGGTCGATCTTTCGCTAATGGTGTTTGGGTTCTGGTCCGGCAAGGGCGGCAGTACTATTAAGACCCTGAGATATGCTCTGCGAAAGGGAAAAGAAGTGCACGGCATTCCGGTGTCGGGATCGGAGTGAGGTGGAACGAACGGACAATCGCAACTCGATTTGCAGTGCCGCCAATTCTCGTCGACATTCTGTTACGTTGGCTGCTGAGGCATTGCAGCCGTGTTTACGCGGCCTGCCCGACCAGGTTTCTAGACCAGCCGTTTTACGGCTGCAGTAAGAGAGCACAAAAAGGTCCGGAGCCCGTTTCAACGGGCTTTCTCATAGTAGTTTTGGAGCGGTAATCGGAAGCACGCTCGAAGCGCGCTCGTGGTAGGCGCGCGCTCTTACCCAGCGCTATAAGCGCTGGTCTATTAACCCTCAGGAAAGCTGTCTGAAGCCGACTACGAACCGACCTGATGTGGCACCCGAAGGATACAAATCATAGAGAGATGTCTCATTGAAGGGGGAGTAACAGCGATGCCTAACGTTCTGCGACTGTTTGGAATCCTTTTCCTGTTTGCCGCGGTTGTAGTGGCGGTCCTTAATCTGCACCGGATGGCCGACCTGGGCTTGCCCTGGCTGGCGCCTCTCCTTCTGATACTCGGCGCGGTTTGCGTGACGCTTTCGAGACGAGGGCAAGGATGAGCGACTGTTTCTCAGTTCTGTGTTCCGCCGGCAAGGTGTGGATTCAAGTTTGAAGTGCAAGAGAACCGAAGATTCGATCAGAGCGGTTAAAAGCTCTGCTTCGTCGCGGAGCAACGCCTGAATTTTTAGCCCGGCCTTGAAAGGGTGTTGATTCCGCGTCAAGCCCTCACCCAACCCTCTCCCAGAGGGAGAGGGCAATGAGAAAACATCATCGGACAGTTGCGGTGTTGAGCAAAATATTTGATGCGCCAAGTATATTATCGCCCTTGAAAGGCCGGGCTAAATTCAAAGCGCCGCTACGCGGCGCTTGCACTTCAAACTTGATTTCGCAAGATCCAATCTCTAACCAGGATGTCGTGGTTATCGGCGGCGGCGCCGCCGGTCTATTTTGTGCAATCGCAGCCGGCAAACGCGGCCGCAGAGTGCTGGTCTTAGAGCATGCCGACAGAGTCGGCAAGAAGATCGCGATCTCCGGTGGCGGCCGCTGCAACTTCACCAATATCTACACGGGCCCGGCTAACTTTCTCTCTGCGAATCCTCATTTCTGCAAGTCCGCGCTCGCGCGCTATACACCCGGCGATTTCATGGGACTCGTTGAAAACCACGGCATCAGGTACCACGAGAAAAAGCTGGGCCAACTCTTCTGTGACCAGAGTTCGCAACAGATCATTGATATGCTGCTCAGCGAGTGCGCTGACGCTGGAGTCGAGATTCGTTGCGGATCTCAGGTGCGCCGCATAAACCGGGAAAACGGTTTTACCATCGAGACTAATCAGGGATCTTTCCACGCCGGTTCACTCGTTATCGCGACCGGCGGCTTGTCCATCGCGCCGCTGGGGGCGACCGATTTTGGTTACGGCATCGCGCGGCAATTTGGTCTGAAGATCGAACCACCCAGACCTGCCCTGGTGCCTTTAACTCTGAGTCCGACAGTCCAAAGGCAACTGAGTCCGTTAAGTGGAATTTCGCTCGACGCCTCAGTCGGCATTGAAGGCACAGAGTTTCGCGAGAACATTCTGATTACGCATCGTGGCTTGAGCGGTCCCGCAATTCTGCAGATTTCCTTGTACTGGGAGACCGGTACTCCGATCGTCATTAACCTGCTGCCCGACGAAGACATTCTGAACATGCTGCAGGACCGACAACTTTCCGAAATTGAATTGGCTAACCTGCTCGCGCAGCACTGGCCGCGGAGGTTCGCTCACGCGTGGTGCGATCTCTACCTTCCTTCGCGGCCGCTCAAGCAATTCAACGACGGACAGCTATCCGAGATTGCCGAAAAGATTCGCAGGCTTCAAATCACGCCAGCGGGTACCGAGGGTTTCAAGAAAGCGGAAGTGACCGCGGGCGGCGTCGCTACGTCTGAACTATCCTCACAGACGATGGAGGCTAAGCGAATCCCGGGACTCTACTTCATCGGTGAAGTTGTTGACGTGACCGGTCAACTGGGCGGCTACAATTTTCAATGGGCCTGGGCGTCGGGTTACGCGGCAGGTCAGGCGGTTTAGATTAAGCTTCGAAACGGGCCGGAAAAGCCACCAACCCCGCCGTGAAAGTCTCCATTCGGGGCTGAAGTCGCTCGCTATTTCTGTCCCGCGATATTTGGTCCTTTCACTCACGCTGGCCAAGCGGGCCAATTCGCGGTAGAGAGTTTCGTTCTTCGGTTGAGAGATAGCTGGCTGGTGCTAAATGAGCTTGTGCCCAAGAGTGAATAAAAGCTGGGATTTTACTCGGTCAAGATTCCAAACAGGCTACTCTTCCAGATTGATCAATCCAACCCTGATTGCATAATGAACCAATCGTGGAATATTGTGTAAACCCAGGCGATCCATCACATTCAATCGATGAGTCTCAACTGTCTTCACGCTAATATTCAGCCTTAGCGCAACCTCTTTCATCGAGAACCCCAGAGCTGTTAGCGCTAATATTTCGCGTTGGCGCGGGGTTAACTGTCCAGAGTGATGTTGTTCCACACCACCTTCGCGCTTGAATGTCTCCATCGCTCTTCCTACCGCAACCTGGTCTCGAAGATCCAGCCTACGTGTTCTATTGTCTATTTGTAGATGGGCTTATAGCACGCCGCAAGATAGATTGCAAGAGGTTTCAGAGCGGCGGGCCGCCAGATTCAGCAGTAGTAGCACTATGGCCGCTGCCGAAACGATCTTCATCAACTCTCATCGGGTTTTCTTTTCCGTGAACATGATGGCTTGTGGCCCGATATTATATACGTTCGACGAAGGACTCTAAGCACAGCAACTTGGGACTTATCCGACCAATTATTACCGAGCTGACTCGATTGGAGTATGATAGTCGGCCCACGGTCGAGAGCTTTGCTGGAGGTAGTACTTTGGAGTGTGAGTTATGAAGAATAGAGTCAAGCAGATCCTGATCTTCCTTGGCGGTTTGTTTGTCGGAGCACTCGTGGTCTTTATTATTATGGGGAGAGTAAATCAACAGCAGTATGCGAACTCTTACACCCTCAGCGTGATGGAGAAAGCCTTCGAGGCGACTGAGTTGCGCGCCCATCGACAAGATGAACTAGGTAAACGAATTGAAGCCATGTTGCCTGCGGGCGTGCTGGCAATCAATCAACACAAGGAGTTCCAGAATGCGCCTTACGGCATTACGGCATTGCGAACGGTCAAGAATTTCTATGACGTAAACT
>WNFR01003861.1_pt1 | contig 15496 bp, 13 predicted proteins | sample 5400221 | NCBI WGS metagenome assembly WNFR01 (sample SAMN13153357, study PRJNA577476) | soil metagenome | isolation source: 40 cm soil under Madrone tree | place: USA:California | collected 2016-06-14 | reverse complement strand
CGCCCGACTTCTTTCTTTTCGATCAAGAGCGGAGATTAGTTTACCGCGGCCAACTTGATGACAGCCGCCCCGGGAACGGAAGATCGCTGACTGGAAAAGACCTGCGCGCGGCTTTGGATGCAGTGTTGAGCGGCAAACCAGTATCTCCCGATCAAAAAGCGAGTATCGGCTGCAATATCAAGTGGAAGTAGAGGTTACGGGTTGCGAGTTGCGGGTTGCAAGTCACGAGTTGAATGCGGTTTTAGTGCTCACCCAACCCGCAACCTCGCAACCCGCAACTCGGAACCCTAACTAACCCGCGACTTCTAGAGCTTTTTCTTCCGCCGATAGAGAGTTGCCGGATCGATGCCAAGGGTATGAGCGGCTTCCTCGATGGTTCGCGAATTGGCTAACACGCGGCGGATATGCTCGTTCTCCAGATCAGCCAGAGTGGCGGGGCCGCCGATGCGAGGTTCCTGGCTAGCACCGGCGAGATCGGCGAGATCATTAGGCTGGATCCAATCACCTTCGGCGAGAATGGTCGCGCGTTCGATAACGTTGCGCAGTTCGCGGAGATTTCCCGGCCAAGAATATTGTTGCAGAGCGGACATTGCCTCGGGCGAGAATTGCAGCGAATTTCTCGCCGATCGTGCGCCGAAAAAACGAAGTTGTTTGTTCGCAATGCGAGGCAAATCAACGAGTCGATCGCGTAATGGCGGCAGGGTAATCGTGATCACGTTAAGACGATAGTACAGATCCTCGCGAAATTGACCGTTTGCCACCGCTTCCGACAGAGAACGATTGGTGGCAGCAATAACTCGGACATCGGCTTTCCGTGCACGGGTATCTCCGACTCGCTCGTACTCGCGCTCCTGGAGCAAGCGCAGTAGCTTAGCTTGCACCTCCGGCGGTAAGTCGCCGATTTCATCCAAAAACAGGGTCCCACCTTCCGCGGCGGCTATTTTGCCAATCGCATCGGCGTGAGCGCCGGTAAATGCTCCCTTCACATGTCCAAATAATTCGCTTTCGAGCAGGTCGCGCGAAAGGCTGGGGGAACTCACGGTAATAAAGGCGCCCTGCCCTCGCCGGCTGTGTTCGTGCATGGCGCGAGCTAACACGCTCTTACCGGTTCCGCTTTCTCCAAGGAGCAAGACCGTTGCTTCGCTAGTGGCTGCTTTGTTCGCGATCGCTAACGCCTTCTGCATGAGAGGAGCGTCCGATTCTAGATCAAATTCAGCCGTTTCAGCCCGTAATCGGCTCTCCAGCTCAACCACCCGATTTTCCAATTGCTGAGTCCGTGCAATTCGGTTCAGGACCTGACGTACTTGATCAGGAGTACAGGGTTTCGCCAGGAAGTCGTAGGCGCCGCGACGCATCGCTTCCACTGCAGTCTCGATAGAGGCGTAGGCCGTAACCATCACGACCGAAACGCTGGGATCGCGACGAAAAATCTCGCCGAGCAAATCCATGCCGCTTCCCTGCTGCAATTTCAAATCGAGCAAAATCACCTGAAAAGCCTCCGCTTCCATTCGGCGGAGCGCCTCCTCGCCGGTAGAAACGGTCACCGCCTCATGATCCATTGACTCCAGGGCAGTCCCCATCGTCTGGCGAATATTCCTCTCGTCATCAACAACCAGCACGCGCATAACAGACAAAGCTTGCTTTAACAAGAGCAGCATTCGGATTGCGAAAAACTCGCAACCTGAAACCGTAAGTCTTCCTGAAAGCCGAGCAGATTAGCATAACCTATTCAGAGGAGCGAGCGTCGTTCGACCGTGCGAAAGATCTGGACAGGACCTCCGGGCGAATATCAAATTTGGTGGCGCAGCCATATTGCACTCGATATCAGGTCAATTGGGCGCGGAGCAGACGCTCTTCAATGAAAACAGAGCGACCAGCGGCCGACCTCAATTTTCGACAGGTAGCAGAAAGAAAATTATGAGCACCCCCCGAACTGTTTCTTCCGGTATCCAAAGCAATCTGTTGTGGGCAAGCGTCGTCATCCTGGGCACCGTTGCGCTCGGTATTATTGCGTTAAGTCGCGGTGAATCGGTTAACGCCGCATGGCTAGTCATTGCCGCGATATGCACCTATTTCATCGCCTATCGTTTCTACTCTCTTTACGTCACTAGCAAGGTCTTGCGCGTCGATCCAACCCGCTCAACCCCCGCCTATCGCCATAACGACGGTCTGGATTACGTGCCGACCAATCGATACGTGCTGTTTGGCCACCATTTCGCTGCAATCGCGGGCGCGGGTCCTTTGGTTGGTCCGGTGCTGGCCGCGCAGATGGGCTATTTGCCCGGCACCCTTTGGATTCTGGCCGGAGTCGTGTGTGCGGGAGCGGTCCAGGACCTCACCGTACTATTCCTGTCCACCCGGCGCGACGGTAAGTCCTTGGGCGAGATGGTCCGGTCAGAGATGGGACCCGTTGCCGGTGCGATCGCGCTGATCGGAGTGATGCTGATTATGGTGATCCTGCTCGCGGTTCTCGCGCTTGTGGTGGTCAAGGCTTTGGCCGCCAGTCCCTGGGGAACGTTCACCGTGTTTTGCACCATCCCGATCGCGCTGCTGATGGGCGTTTACGGCCGCTTTATTCGGCCCGGCCGTATTGCTGAGATGTCGCTGATCGGATTGGTCCTCCTCCTGGCAGCCCTCTTATTTGGCCGGACAGTATCCGAGAGTCCCTCCCTTGCGCCGCTTTTTAACTTCCACGGCGACGCCCTGGCGCTGATGATCATTGGTTACGGGTTCTGCGCCTCGGTACTACCGATCTGGCTACTGCTCGCTCCGCGAGATTATCTTTCGACCTTCCTTAAGGTCGGAACGATCGTTTTGCTCGCTGTCAGCATCGTTTTGGTCCGGCCCGACCTAAAGATGCCAGCGATCACTCGTTTCATTGATGGCACCGGCCCCGTGTTTTCAGGTACGCTGTTCCCTTTCTTATTCATCACCATCGCTTGCGGCGCAGTATCGGGTTTCCATGCACTCATTTCTTCCGGGACGACCCCGAAGTTGATTGAAAACGAGAGCCAAACCCGCTTTATCGGCTACGGCGCTATGCTGATGGAATCCTTCGTCGCGATTATGGCGATGATCGGCGCTACGGTGATTGAGCCTGGGGTCTACTTTGCGATGAACAGCCCCGCCGGCCTGATTGGCACTACGGCCGCGCAAGCTTCTCAGGCGATCTCCGGTTGGGGATTCACCATTACCCCGGACGCGATCAATCAAATCGCACATGATGTCGGCGAAAGCAGCATACTTTCCCGCACCGGCGGCGCGCCCACTCTGGCGGTTGGAATGGCCACAATTTTGTCGAATCTGTTCGGCGGCCGCGCGCTAATCGGAATTTGGTATCATTTCGCAATCCTATTCGAGGCTCTATTTATTTTGACCACCGTTGACGCTGGTACGCGCGTCCTTCGGTTCATGATCCAAGACCTGGTCGGCAGCGTTGTCCCCGCTTTCAGAGAAACCAAGTCGTGGGCCAACAACTTGATCGGCTCGGCGATCGCGGTGATGGCCTGGGGTTATTTCCTTTATCAGGGCGTCATCGATCCGCTTGGGGGCATCAATACGTTGTGGCCGCTGTTTGGTATCTCAAACCAGATGTTGGCCGGAATCGCCCTTACTCTTTGCACGGTCATCCTGTTCAAGATGAAACGACAACACTACGCCTGGGTAACTATTCTGCCGACCGTCTGGCTACTGGTATGCACGCTTACAGCGGGTCTGCAGAAAGTGATCAGCGATAATCCAGCCATCGGGTTCGTCTCTCACGCATGGAAGTTCGGTGGCGCGTTGTCGAGCGGTAAAGTCCTGGCACCGGCCAAGAGCATCGCCGAAATGCAGAGGATCATCTTCAACGACTACGTGGACGCGACCTTAGCGATTCTGTTTGTCGCGGTCGTGGTAACGGTCGTTGTCTATGGTCTGATCAGCATTCGTAAGGCGTTCGCTAATCCGGACGTGACCGCAATTGAGATTGGAGCTGCGGCGCCTGCCGTGGAACGTGTTCATGCCTAGTGTCCGATCCATTTTCAGTGTGGCAGCACAGACCGCTCGTCTCATGGTCGGAGTTCCCGACTATGAGACCTACGTGGAACATCGACGCGCATACCATCCCGGAAAACCAATTATGACCTACGAAGAGTTTTTCCGGGAACGCCAGAACGCTCGCTACGCGGTGGGTAAAGGCAAATTTCGCGGATGCTGTTGAGGGCGGCAGTGAGCGGTAATCGGTAAGCAGTATCAGTAACCAGTGATTCGTGATTGGTTACGGTGATAGCGTTCATAGGGCCATTATACTCCGATCACCGATGCGATTGGCTCTAAAGTACCCGGTCATAAGCTTGACACGTTAGTTTGATGACTGTTAACTCAATTAGATCCCCAACTGTTCAAACCCCCAATGAACTATCGACAACCCTCTAACAGGTGTGTTCTGCCCAAATCTTTCCTGGCAGCGGCTGCTGCATTTTTGTTGCCTGCTACGCTGCAGGCTGCCGGTGTCACAATCCATTTTGCCGGCGACTCCGATGTCGGTGAGGGCGGCCGGTGGACGAAAGCGCTCTCGGAAGAATGGGCGAAAAAGACCGGAAATACGCTCGAATACATTAGCCGCCCTAACGACGCTTCGGCCACTTTGCAGCAGTACCAACAATATTGGGCCGCCAAAAGTGGAGACGTAGATGTCTACATGATTGACGTCATTTGGCCCGGAATTGCTGCTCCCCATGCCGTTGACTTAAAAAAATACTTCAAAGAGGACGAAATCAAAGCGCATTTCCCCCGAATCATCGAGAACAACACGGTGGGCGGCAAGCTGGTCGGATGGCCATTTTTTACCGATGCCGGCGTCCTTTATTATCGCACTGACCTTTTGGAGAAATATGGTTACAAGGAGCCGCCGAAGACTTGGGAAGAATTGACGGAGATGGCAAAGAAGATCCAGGACGGTGAAAGAAAAGATGGTAAAGCTGACTTTCAAGGATTCGTTTTCGAAGGAAAGGCCAGCGAAAGCGTGACCTGTAACGCAATCGAATGGGTGTACAGCTATGGTGGCGGCACGATCATCGATCCGGACAAGAAGGTCACCATTAACAATCCGAACGCCATCAAGGCGCTTGAGACCGCGAAAAGCTGGGTCGGAACGATCTCTCCGCAGGGTGTCGTGAGCTACGGCGAAGAAGAGGCTCGAAACATCTGGCAGAACGGCGGCGCCGCCTTCATGCGCAACTGGCCATATGCCTACGCATTAAGTGCCGATCCGAAGAGCCCAATATCCGGAAAATTCGATGCGACAGTTCTGCCGAAAGGCGGTGCGAATGGAAAAAATGCGGCGTGCCTGGGTGGCTGGCAATTGATGGTCTCCGCGTACTCCAAGAATCCCGAGGTGGCTGCCGACCTGGTGCGGTATCTTTGCTCGCCGGAGGCTCAGAAAAAACGCGCGATCGACTTGAGTCAGTTGCCAACGCGCCCGGAGGTTTACAAAGATCCGGATGTGTTGGCAAAAAACAAGTGGTTTGAGAATGCACTGGCGATCTTGAATAACGCGATAGCCCGCCCCTCAACGGTCACCAAGGCAGATTATAATCAAGTCTCGACCTCCTTTTTCCAAAGCGTGAATAAGGTTCTGAGTGGGGGTGAATCGGCCCAACAAGCTGTCGCTGATGTCGAGCGAGTAGCAAAGCGGATCGTCAGATAACGGCAGTCAACCGGACACTCAAGCGGTGGCCAAACAAATCGAAATCGATCTCTACGCACGGCAAAAGCGCTTAGCGTGGTTTTTGATCACGCCGTCGGTCTTTGTCGTGCTGTTGATTATCGCATACCCCACGATCCAGGTTTTTATCTATTCGTTCATGAAATACAAGCTCGACGGGGTAACCCCGCCGAGCTTCGCCGGGCTTGATAACTATGCGTTTGTCTTTTCCGACCCCGACTGGTGGCACGCGGTCTGGATCACGCTAATTTTTACTATCGTTTCTGTCATCCTGGAGAGCGTCTTAGGTCTGGTTATCGCGATGGTGGCAAACTCGAAGTTCAAAGGCCGCACCTTCCTACGCGTGGCCATCCTGGTTCCATGGGCAATTCCGACGGTTGTTTCCTCGCAGATCTGGAGATGGATGGTCAACGATATCTACGGAGTCGTGAATATCATTCTAACCAACCTGCACCTGATCCCGCAAAAAATCGCCTGGCTGGCAACACCGGCGACGGCGGTGCCAGTCATTATTGCGGTAGACGTTTGGAAAGCGACGCCTTTTATGGCGCTTCTGTTGTTGGCTGGCTTGCAATTAATTCCAAAAGACCTGTACGAGGCTGGATCGATCGATGGTGCCACCAAGATTCGACAATTCTGGGCAATTACACTTCCACTGGTAACACCGACTCTGCTCGTCGCCCTGATCTTCCGAACACTCGATGCTTTGCGAGTGTTCGATATTTTTTATGTGATGGTTGGGGGTCAAGGCAACATGGCGACGATGGCTGTCTATAATCAGCAACAGCTAATTTCCTTCCTGGACGCCGGCGTAGGTTCTTCGACGTCGGTCGTCATCCTGGTTATCATTATGTTGTTTGTTGTCCTTTACACTCGATTTAGCCGGACTAGTTTCGAATGAGCACTACCAAAGGGATCGATACCAAAGTCGTGGCCGCAGCGGTTAGCAGCGCCACTAAAGAGACCGATACCAAGACCGTTGTCCTTCGGGTCCTTTTCTATTTGTTGGTCGTCGTCATTATCGTTTTTAATCTATTCCCATTTGTGTGGGCGCTTCTTTCCTCCTTCCGGCCAAGCAGCGAGTTGTTCTCAACGAAGCTTCTGCCAACCCAATTGACGCTTGCTCATTTCCAGGCGGTATTTAAAGACGCTCGTTTTGTGGCGGGTCTCATCAACTCCATCATCGTAGCTGGTTGTACCGTCCTGATCGCACTCGGACTTGGCAGTTTATGCGCTTACGCGCTGGGTCGCCTTCCTTTTCGTTTTAAGGGGCCGGTGCTTTATCTCGTCTTAACGATGACCATGTTCCCGACGATCTCAGTGCTCTCGGGCCTGTTCGTGATGCTCAAGACCCTGAATCTTTTCAACACGCGCCAGGGCCTTATCGTCACTTATCTGATCTTCACGATGCCGTTCACCATCTGGGTAATGACGCAGTATTTCCGTAGCTTGCCCAAAGAGTTGGAGGAGGCTGCTTACGTTGACGGAGCATCCCCGTTGAAAGTGTTCTGGGACATATTGCTTCCATTAACCCTGCCGGGCTTGGTCTCCACCGGTCTGCTCGCCTTTATCGCTGCCTGGAACGAATTCTTGTTCGCCCTTACCTTCACCGTAACGGACACGATGAAGACGGTCCCGGTCGTCATTTCGCAATTCAGTGGCTCCAGCTCTTTTGAGCAGCCTTGGGGATCGATTATGGCGGGTTCGATGGTTGTCACTATACCGCTCGTGATCCTTGTCATGGTTTTCCAATACCGTATCGTCGAGGGCCTCACCGCCGGCGCGGTCAAAGGTTAAAACTCGAGCTGGAGGCGAGAATGGCAGTCTCCACCTTCAATTGATGATTTGGTAATTTCCATTGACGGTTTGGTGATCAGTTCGGCACGATCCCCGCTTCGCTCAATCGTAGCCGCCGTTTCACGTGACAAATTGAACCTAGCAATATTCACTAAATATGATGAAGACCTCTATTTTTATTCGGTCCCTTCGGATGGCCACCCTCAGTCTAGCAACCGCGTTTTCGGTTTTTACATTTAGCGCCCGCGCGTTGGCCGACGATTTGCCCACCTTCAGCGATCCGGACGTTAATACTTTCGTCAAGACCTACGCTCAGTTCGTGGATGACTACATCACGGCGATAAAGGCGGCGAAAACCGGGGACAATTCGAAGTTGGCTGACGTCCAAACCAAAGCGGGAACACTCCAGAGCCAAGCGACTCAGGCAGCCGGAAAACTCAAACCAGATGAGTCCGACAAGTTTCAGAAGTTTGTCGCCACTTGTTCCCAAAAGATCACCGACGCGGCGAAGTAGACCCATCACTTCGAGAAAGGACCGCTGGGATCCCGATCGAAATGAGTGTGGCAGCGACCATCCTCAAGATCCGATCAATGCAAACTTTAGCTAAGATGGGCGCGGGACGGGCGGCCGCCTTGACGTGGGTTGCTGCTTTTTCTGCTTTCGGGCTGCCCGGTCACGCGTTCGCTGATGGACTACCCACCTTTAGCGATCCGGTAGTGAGCACCTTCGTGAAGAGCTACTCCCAATTTGTGGATAGCTATGTTGACGCGGCCAAGACTGGAGACACGGCCAAGCTGGCCGGCATCCAAGCAAAAGAATCGGAACTCCAGCAGCAACTCGCTCAGCTCACTCAGCCAAATGGAAAAGTGAAACAAGACGAGGGCGCAAGTTTTCAGACTTTTCTCGCCACCTACAAAGAGAAGATACTGCCGTATTACAAATATAGCGTCGCGGATGTTAATACCTTCGTTACGAAATATGCTCAATTTGTAGACAGCTATGTAGCGGCAGCAAAGGCGGGCGACGCCGCTAAGCTAGCCGGCACCAAGGCCAAAGAGGAGAAGGAATTTCAGCAGCAAGCCATTCAGGCGGCCGGAAAATTGAAAAAGGTCGATGGCAAACTGTTTCGGGAGGACGCCCTGTTTCCGGAATTTCTTACGACCTACACACAAAAGATCGCGTCTTCTATCGCGTTATCCTACAAATACATCGACGAGAGCATTAACACATTCGTCGAAAAGTACTCGAAGTTTGCCGATGACTACGTTGCGGCCTTAAAGGCAGCGCAAGCTGGTGACACTTCCGATCTGACCAGCATTCAAAGCCGCGCGACCGAGATCCAAGCCGAAGCTGTCCCGACAGCCAACAAGGTCAAGGCTGGCGAAAGCACAATTTTTCAGAGTTTCATTGCGCAAGAAGTCGCGAAAATCAACGACGCCTCTAAATAGATCGGTCAATTCGAGAGAGGACGATCAAAATGGCTGCTTTAATGGCTGGCCGGTAGCATATTTCCGCGACACCGTGCACTGATATGCCGTTCCAGATTGAGGCAGGAGAGACTCTGCGCGAAGCGATTCTTCGGACGCGCAATGAACGCCTGGATAAAGCTATCGCGGCATTGCAAGGAAAACCGCAACCTTCAGCCGAGGCGATTCACGATGCGCGCCGGGAGTTCAAACGATTGCGCTCCCTGGTGCGGCTGGTTCGTGGATCGATGGAGAAACTGGTTAGAGTTCGCGAAGAGTTGCGCGATCATGCGGAACAAGGGCTGGACCCATTGGAAATGAAAGCAACCGTGAAACTCCTTCGCGATATGAAGCGGCGGGTTTGGTTGCCAAGTTCAACTGCACCCGAGGATTGGTCCGTGACAGTCGGCAAAGGTCTTTGGCGCACATATCGACAAGGCCGAGAGTTATTCGCCGTATCCAATTCAGTCGGACTCCTCAACGCAAGTGACGAGCTCTGGCACGAATCTCGTAAAAGGGCTAAAACCCTTGGGTATCAACTGCGCTTCCTACGGAAAATCTGGCCGGGGACATTAAACGCGATCGCGGAGCAACTGGAAGAACTATCGGAGCGGTTGGGAGAGGATCACGATCTCGCGCTCATTCGGCTTCGACTGACTCAGGTGGCGTTACCGGAGACAAACTTCGAGCAGTTTTCTGCCGCTCGACTCAATCTGATTTCAACAATCGATCGACGTAGACGCAGGTTGCAGAATGAAGCCCTACGAAGAAGCCGCCTGGTCTATCTGGAACAACCGCGCCGATTTCTTAAACGTATGCATTGCTACTGGGATTGTTGGCGCAGCCAACAGGCGCGCCCCCCTACCCCTTCACCGGTTCAACCGGCCAATTCGGCATTGGTGTAACGCCTGTCTCCGGTAACTTCTCGGCCAAACCAAGCAGGCGGCGCAAACTCCCTGGCCTGGGCTTCGGATGAAAACTCGACCTCGACGACCTGGAGTCCTGCGCGCGCTCCTTCGTAGACATCCAGTTCTGCGGTAAGCCCGCCCGCCACAGGAATCCGGTGACGCCGCTTGAACACGCGGCGCCCTTCCGTTAGCGGCCACAATTCCAAGAATTGATCCGTCGCGATGGCAAGCTCAACTTCAACCCGCGTCGGCGCATTTCCGCTCTTTACAGTCAGAAAACCATCCGCTTCATCGACGCGACGCAGGCGCAGTTCCACCGGTACCTCTGGAGGATTCTGAAAGACCAGGTAGCCTTGCTCAATGAGCGCACCGTTCCGGAGCGGAGGGACTTGGTCAGCGACTACCAGAAATTTTCGTTCGGTTTCCAGTCGAGATTACAAGTTAGACGTTGCAGGTTAAAGGGTTGCCGGGGCGGGCGCCCGACGGCGCAACCTGAAAGCGGACAATCTCAGCTACTGGACAAGTTACCACGCCCGATCACTGGTTACTGCTCACTATCTACGGCTTACCGTTTGCAGCCTCATGGCTGGGAAGGCGGGGTCGGACTAGAGGGAGGAGTTGGACTAGCCGGCGGGCTAAACTCCACCTTCGGCAAATTCATACTTTTCAGCTGATCACCGAGGGACTTTATCTGCGCCTCGAGAGCCGCTGACTGCTGCTTAAGCTGCATGCTCATAAGATCCCGATTGGGATTCGGCAGATACAACATTGCCGCGCCACCAATAATCAATCCTAAGAGAAAAACGATTAGTAGTCTCATGCCACGGCTACTCTAGACAACCTGTTGCGAAACGACAGCAAATCCGGATTTCTTTGCGATCTTTGCGACCTCCTTGTTAAGAGCCTTTTTCGCAGGTTCCTGTTGAATCGACACCATCTGCACCCAGCATTTGCGTTTAGGTGAAAGCTTGGCCATCGTGTTATGTGAGTCGCAAGATCCAAGCAATTCGACTGCGCCGGCTGCAAGGCAAGGTTGGAGAGCTCGCGTACGAATTCTCGAAAGTCCATTTTGCACAACTTCGTCATCCTGACCCGACCTGGACGCCAGCGATTAACCTTTTTCAGTGTTACCGCTGCCTCCGGATTTGCGTCGATTTAGCCGGGGTACAACCAAATGACATCGACCTTACCATCGAACCAGAACGCTTGTGGATTAGGGGGCATCGCTCTCCGCCGGAACCCGACTCCAGTGATGATCCGGAACTGACTTTTCCACTCAAAACGGTGCGACTCCTTGCGATGGAAATCGACTATGGCCGTTTCGAGCGGGCGATCGCGCTGCCCAAAGATGCCGACCTATGTCGAATCGCAACGGCCTGGGATAATGGGATTCTCTGGATTGAGATTCCGCGTTTGAACCAGGCATGAGCAGACTTCGAAATTCGGACTGCGGATTGCGAATTTCAGATTCCGCACCCAGCGGTTGAACGATGGCTTCGAATTACAGATCATGAACCAATCGGAAATTAGTAAAAATCCAGTGTTGTTGACCGGTAATGGTTCCCCCCATGAGCCAACTGCGTTGACTACTCGCGGGGGCCAAGAAGACGCGGCGGGCTCAGAGCAGGTTAAAACGGAGGACGAGCAAACCGTTCCCGGTCCCGGCAACGAAAGCGAGCTTCGCGACGTGGCTATTTTGCCCATCCGAGGAATTGTCGTTTTCCCCGGAATGGTTCTGCCGCTGACGATCGGTCGAGCTTCAGCTCTAAAATTGATCGACAGCGAGTTGCCGGAAAACAAGCTCATCGGACTGTTCACCCAAAAAGACGAAGCTAACGAGCGACCAGGGCCGGTCGACCTTTATTCCGTAGGGGTCATGGCGCAAGTCTTAAAGCTGATCCGACAGGCAGACGCATCGGTTGTTTTGATCGTCCAGGCGCAACACCGAATTCGAACGGAAACGTTCTTGCAAGTCGAACCCTACTTGCGCGCGACGGTTAGCGCCGTGCAGACGATCAGTACGCCGGACGATAAAGCTCTCGCCGCAGCATTCAATAATTTGAAGGAGGCAGCCACCAAGCTGTTGGATCTCTCACCGGAAATTCCAGATCAAGCGCGAGCGGTTCTGGCCAACGTGGAGCAACCGGAAGCCTTAGCCGATCTGCTCGCCGGGAACTTAGGAATCGAGACCACGCGAAAACAAGCCATCTTGGAAGAGCCCGATCTCATGCAGCGCATCCGGTTGGTGCAAGAGTCGCTGCAAAGACAACTTGAGATTGCCGAACTGCAGCAAAAGCTTCGACAAGATGTCGAAGGCCAATTTTCCGACTCGCAACGGCGAGCTTATCTCCGCGAACAGCTCCGGGCTATCCAACGCGAGTTGGGAGAGGAAGAACCTGGTGACGAGGAACAAGTCGAGCAGCTTCGCACCAAACTGAAAGAATCAGGAGCACCCCCGGCAGTTCTGGAAGTCGCTGAAAAGGAATTGAAGCGACTGGCCCACGTGCCGAGCGCCAGTCCGGAAACTTCGGTTATCATTTCCTATCTGGAGATGCTGGCTGATCTTCCCTGGCAAAAGGAGACGGAAGATCAAAACGATCTCAAGCGGGCCCAAGAGATCCTCGATCGAGATCATTTCGGATTGGAACGAGTAAAACGGCGGATCGTCGAGTTTCTCGCTGTGCGCAAGCTTAATCCGGATGGAAAGAGTCCAATCCTTTGTTTTCTGGGTCCGCCCGGCGTCGGTAAGACAAGTCTAGGGCAATCAATTGCGGATGCGCTGGGACGAAAATTCTCGCGCGTCTCGCTCGGTGGAATCCGGGATGAAGCGGAAATTCGGGGCCACCGGCGCACCTATATTGGATCAATGCCGGGGCGTATCATTCAAGAGATTCGCCGGCTCGGCGTCCGCAATCCGGTACTGCTGTTGGACGAACTGGACAAGATCGGAACGGACTTCCGAGGAGATCCGGCAAGTGCGCTCCTCGAAGTACTGGATCCGCGGCAGAACCACACATTCGTGGATCGATACCTGGACGTGCCATTCGATCTCAGTCACGTTATTTTCATCGGGACCGCCAATTATGTGGAAGGTATTCCCGCCCCACTCCGGGACCGGATGGAAATGATCGCTATTCCAGGCTACACCGAGACGGAGAAACTCCATATTGCTCAGAACTACCTGGTCCCACGGCAGCTGTCCGAACACGGGTTGAGACCCGAACAGTGTCAATTTTCCGAGGAAGCGATCCTGGCGATCATCCAGGAATATACTTATGAAGCCGGAGTTCGAGATTTGGAGCGCCGTATCGCGGCGGTCTGCCGAAGCGTTGCTGCGGAAATTGCTAAAGGCGTGCAGGCCGAAGTCGTCGCTACGCCCTCTTTTGTTCGCGCTGTGCTCGGCAATGCTGCTCGGAGCATTCGCGAACAACGTCTCTCGGAGGATTTGATTGGGGTGGTGACTGGTCTGGCGTACACCCCGACAGGGGGCGATGTATTGTTTGTGGAAGCAACTCGTTATCCAGGCAAAGGCCAATTGCTGCTCACCGGACAAGTAGGCGATGTTATGCGTGAATCGATGCAGGCCGCTTTCAGCCTGGTAAAAAGCAGGGCAAAGCAATTAGGAATCGATCCTCAGGTCTTCGCCGAAAGCGATGTGCACATTCACGTTCCAAGCGGCGGGATTCCGAAAGACGGACCCAGCGCGGGGATTGCGATCACGACCGCCCTGGCCAGTTTATTCAGTGAACGACCGACCCGCAGCGACGTTGCGATGACCGGCGAGATAACGCTTCGCGGATCAGTCTTGCCGATCGGCGGCCTTAAAGAGAAGAGCTTAGCCGCGCTCCGTGCCGGGATCCGGCAGGTGATCTTTCCGAAAGCAAACGAAAAGGATCTTGAAGAGGTTCCCCTGGAGGCTAAACAACGGCTCGAGTTCATCCCGGTGTCAGAGATTGATGAGGTACTAGAGATCGCTTTGTTGCCGAAAGCGGAGAGGTAGTCGATAGGGATGGGGGCCATAGGTCCTATGAGACATATAGGTCTCATAGGGCGCTGCTCCATCATCGAAATATTTGATGCGGATCGCCATTGCTTGGCTGGGTGCTTGCGGTTAATTGCGGCCTGTTTTTCCAATGGCCCGTCTTTTCGATCTCAACCCTCAGCAACTGGAAGCGGTCACGACGACGCAAGGTCCGGTACTCATTCTCGCCGGCGCCGGCACTGGCAAGACTCGGGTGATCACGATGCGAATCGCGTATCTGCTTCACGAAGGAGTCAGTCCCGATGCTGTGCTCGCAGTGACCTTTACCAACAAGGCGGCCAACGAAATGCGAGAGCGAGTTGGGACCATGGTGGAACGAGCCAAGGCGAAGCGGCTGACCATTTGCACATTCCACGCGCTCTGCGTTCGCATTCTTCGCCAGGATATTGAACGGCTCGGATACAAAACCAACTTCGCGATCTATGACGAGGGAGATCAGCTCGGACTCATCCGAAAAATTATTTCGCGAATTTCGGCCAAGAATGAAAAGCTCGATCCGCAACTGGCCAGGACTCTGATCAGCCGTGCCAAGAATCAGCATTGGAAATTGGCTGAATCCGCAACCGACAACAGTTTATTGGCTGCTGTCTTTGAGCGTTATCAGGAAGAGTTAAAAGCGGCGAATGCGGTAGATTTCGACGATCTTTTAATCCTGACGGTACGCCTGCTCGAAGCGAATCCAGATGTCACCAACAAATGGCAGGAGCGATTCCAATATCTGATGATCGATGAGTTTCAGGATACAAACCGTCTGCAATTGGAATTGGTACGCTATCTGGGCCGCCGGCACCGGAACGTCTGTGTGGTCGGGGATGACGATCAAAGTATCTACGGATGGCGCGGAGCAGAGATCGCCAATATCCTTGAGTTTGAAGCTCATTTTCCTGATCCGAAGATCATCAAGTTGGAGCAGAACTATCGCAGTTCAACGGCAATCCTCGGATTAGCCAACAGTATTATTAGGCACAATCCACGACGCCGACCAAAATTGCTCTGGAGCGAAAAGGGGGACGGGCAAAACGTCAAGATTGTCGCGGTTCCGGATGATCGAGAAGAAGCAAATTACGTCGTTTCCGAACTGCAGAAACAGCAGTTGGAAGCAGCCGGACCGTGGAAACGCTTTGCCATTATTTTCCGGATGAATGCCCAATCTCGTTTGTTCGAGGAACAGCTACGCCGTCTCCAAATTCCATATCGAATCATCGGTGGACGCAGTTTTTTCGAGCGAAGAGAAGTGAAAGATCTACTGGCTTATCTGGCCTGCCTGGCCAATCCAAACGACGATCTGAATTTGCTTCGGATCATCAACACACCGGCTCGCGGAATTGGAGCGTCAACGATTGAGATCGTGGTCGCCGAAAGTAACCAGGCGAAAACCAGCATCTTCGCCACCCTGCAATCGCCAGGAGTTCACGAGCTGCTTTCGGCAAAAACCAAAACGGCGGTGCACGGCTTCATCGAATTGATTGATCGATACGAGACTCAGATTCATCAGCCACTGGTCGAGCTGGCGCCAATAGCGATGGCACTGCTCCAAGAAATACGATACCCGGAAGAGTTACGGCGAAGTTGCAA
>WNFR01004649.1_pt1 | contig 15497 bp, 10 predicted proteins | sample 5400221 | NCBI WGS metagenome assembly WNFR01 (sample SAMN13153357, study PRJNA577476) | soil metagenome | isolation source: 40 cm soil under Madrone tree | place: USA:California | collected 2016-06-14 | reverse complement strand
AACCGCAGGCCTCGGCGGGCTGCTCGCGCTGGTGCTGATAGCGCTGATCTACAGCGTGTGGCGGCCGAGCGACCTGGCGCCGATCCTGAAATCGACGATCCGCGAGTCCACCATGCTGATGATGATCATCGGCATGTCGCTGCTGTATTCTTACGTGATGAGTTATCTGCACATCTCACAGTCGGTCGCGGAGTCGATTGTCGCGATGCATCTGCCGCGATGGGAATTGCTGGCGGCGATCCTCGTCATGGTCGTCGTGCTCGGTTTTTTCCTGCCGCCGGTTTCGATCATCCTGATGACCGCGCCGATCATCCTGCCGCCGCTGCGCGCGGCAAATTTCGACATCATCTGGTTCGGCGTCGTCATGACTATCGTGATGGAGATGGGACTTATTCACCCGCCGGTCGGCTTGAATATTTTTGTCATTCGCAACGTGGCGCCGGATATCCCACTCAGCGAAGTCATCTGGGGTACGCTGCCTTTCGTGCTGTTGATGATGCTCGCCGTGGTGGTGTTGTGCTTCCTGCCTGAAATTTCGACGTACCTGCCTGATCTGGTGATGGGACCGGACGGCGGACGGTAGACCTCATCCTGAGAAGCGTCGCCTGCGCCGCGTCTCAAAGGATGAAGCCGGGCCTCATGGTTGGAGATGGCGCAAGGGGCGCCTCCTCGCCATGAGCTTTTAGGGCGCCCGCCTCGCATTGATCGCCGCGGCGACGCGGCTCACGGGCGGGCGGCCGATCAATCGGCTGACTGCGTTGGTGGCCGCTACCAATTTCTGCATATCGACCCCGGTCGCAATCGGCGGAATCGATCACGCGTGCGCCCTCCTCCATCCCTGCATAGAGATTGGCCAGCGCCTGGCCGTAAGTGTCGTGAAAATGCATCGCCAGACTAGCCATCGGCACGACGCCGGCCACGGCGCGTAGCAACTGCCGCGCCTTGACAGGCGTGCCGACGCCGATGGTGTCACCGAGCGAGACTTCGTAGCAGCCGAGCTCCCATAACACCTTCGCAACATTCACCACCGCTTGCGGCTTGACCTCGCCGTCATAGGGGCAACCGAGCACGCAGGAGACATAGCCGCGCACCTTGACACCGTCAGCCTTGGCGCGGGCGACCACCGGCTTGAAGCGCAGAATCGATTCAGCGACCGAGCAATTGATATTGGCGCGCGAAAAGCCTTCCGAGGCCGAAGCAAACACCGCGATCACTTTGGCGCCGGCCTCGCGCGCAGCTTCGTAGCCTTTTTCGTTTGGCACCAGCACATGGAATTCGCTTGTAGGGTGATGGTTGACAGCCCGCAGCACAGAATCCGAATCCACCATCTGCGGGATCGCCTTCGGCGACACAAAGGCCCCGACCTCGACGGTATGCAGGCCCGCGCCGACCAGCGCCTGCTAACCGGCGTCTTTTCGTTTTGAAGGCCGTCGCGTGGGCCAACTTCAACGATGCGCACAGAATCGCTCATGCTGATTTCACGAAGCTATCGGTTCGACCTCGGCGAGTTCGACGCCCTCCTGCACGATATCGCCGACTTTGCATTTGATCAGTTTCAGTACGCCCGCGAACGGCGCGCGCAAGGTCTGCTCCATCTTCATGACCTCAAGGGTCAGGATTGGCGCGCCCTTCTCCAGCGTAGCGCCCTCCTCTGCCAGCAACGCCACCACCGTGCCCGGCAGGGGGGCTATGATCTTGTCTTCGCCGACCTGCTCTTCGTCATCGCCGCCGAACGGATCGACCCAATGCAGGTCGAACCGGCCATTGCGGGTTCGCAGATATAGTTCATGGCCTTCGATAACAGCGACCACGTGGGATTTCATGCCCTCGAGCGTGAGATCGAACCCGCCGTCATCCCTTGGCGAGGATGCGAAGGCAAATTCGCGCTCGCCGATCGACAGCGTCGCGGGGCCGTTTCCATATTGCAGGCTTATCTCTTGCTCGGCCTCGTGTGCGTGCCGGAACGTGAACAGCCGCTGCCGCCGGCCAACTGGCATCCAGCCCGAGGTTCGCCATGGCGAATGCGACTCGGTGCGCGTGGCTTTCTGTTCTGCGCCGAGGATTGCCGCCACGGCCGCGCAAAGTTCGAGATCGCCGGGCGCCCGAGAGGCCGGCGTCAGGATCTTTAATTCACGTTCGATGAAGCCGGTATCGATGGCATTGGCACGCACATCCGGATGCGTCACCAGCGCCGAAAGAAAGGGAATGTTGGTAACGATGCCGCGAACATCGGTGTCCTCAAGGCCGCGGTTAAGCCTCTCAATCGCGGCGTCGCGGGTCGGCGCCCACGCAATCACCTTGGCCAGCATGGCGTCGTAGTGCGGCGACACCGCATCGCCCTCGCGATAGCCGGCATCGATCCGCAGGCCGTTCGATTGCTCCGGCGTGCGCCAGGTTCTGATCCGACCGACCGACGGCATGAAATTCTTATGCGGATTTTCGGCGTAGACCCGCGCCTCGATCGCATGTCCGTTTAACTCGATTTGATCCTGTGCCAGCGGAAGTTTTTCGCCAAATGCCACGCGCAACTGCCATTCGACGAGATCAATGCCCGTGATCAGCTCGGTTACGGGATGCTCGACCTGCAGCCTTGTGTTCATCTCGATGAAGAAGACATCCTTGCCGTCGGAAACAAACTCGATGGTCCCGGCGCCGACATAATCTACCGCAGCAGCTGCCTTGCGCGCGGCGGCGCACACTGCCTCGCGCTGCGCGGCATCAAGTGTCGGCGACGGCGCTTCCTCGATCACCTTCTGATGCCGCCGCTGCAACGTGCATTCGCGCTCGAACAGCGACAGCAGATTGCCGTGGCTGTCGCCGATGATCTGCACTTCGATGTGGCGCGGATTTTTGACGAATTTCTCGATCAGCATGCGATCGTCACCGAAGGCGGACTTGGCCTCGCGCTTGGCGCTGACAACCGCCGCCGCAAGCTCGTTTGCCGAACCCACGATGCGCATGCCGCGACCACCGCCTCCCGCCGACGCCTTGATCAGAACCGGAAAGCCGATTTTGTCGGCGGCCTTCGTCAGGGTCGCCTCGTCCTGGGCCTCGCCGTGATAGCCCGGCACCAGCGGCACGCCGGCCTGTTCCATTAGCATTTTTGAGCCCGATTTCGAGCCCATCACCTTGATCATGCCGGCAGTCGGACCGACAAATACCAATCCCGCGTCCGCGCATGCTTGCGCGAATTCTGCACTCTCGGAAAGAAATCCGTAACCGGGATGCACGGCTTCAGCACCGCTGATGCGCACCGCTTCAATCACGCGCTCGATATTGAGATAGCTGTCGCGAGCCCGCGCCGGTCCGAGCAAGATAGCTTCATCGGCCATGGCGACATGCATCGCATCGCGGTCGGCTTCGGAATAAACCGCAACCGTGCGCAGGCCCATTGCCTTTGCCGTTCGGATTACGCGGCAGGCGATCTCGCCGCGATTGGCGATCAGCAGGCTGCGAAATCGCCGGTACTGTTTGGGGCGATCCATCATCACATCCTGAACAGGCCGAAGCGGGTCGGCTCGATCGGCGCATTGGTTGCGGCCGAAAGACCAAGTCCGAGCACCAGCCGTGTATCGGCGGGATCGATCACGCCATCATCCCAGAGCCGGGCGGTGGCGTAGTAGGGACTGCCCTGACTCTCATATTGGGCGCGGATGGGCGCACGAAACTTGTCCTCCTCCTCTGCCGACCATGTCTCGCCCTTCGCCTCGATGTTATCGCGACGGACCTGGCTCAGTACCATCGCCGCCTGCTCGCCGCCCATCACAGAGATCCGGGCGTTCGGCCACATCCAGAGGAAACGCGGGCTGTAGGCGCGGCCGCCCATCCCGTAATTGCCGGCCCCGTAGGAGCCGCCGATCACGACGGTGAATTTCGGCACCCCCGCGGTCGCCACCGCCGTCACCAGCTTGGCGCCATCGCGCGCGATGCCGCCGGCTTCATATTTCTTGCCGACCATGAAGCCGGTGATGTTCTGCAGGAACACCAAAGGGATATTGCGCTGGCAGCACAGCTCGATGAAATGCGCGCCCTTCAGCGCGCTTTCGCTGAACAGGATGCCGTTGTTGGCGATGATGCCGACCGGATATCCCCAGATATGGGCGAAACCGCAAATCAGCGTCTGGCCGTATAGCTTCTTGAATTCGTCGAATTCCGAGCCGTCGACCACGCGGGCAATAATGTCATGCACGTCGAACGGCTTGCGGCCGTCGGCGGGGACCACGCCATAAATTTCCTCAGGCGCAAACAGCGGCTCGCGCGGTTCGCGCATGTTCAAGGCAACGCGCTGCGGCGGCTTCAGCGTGGCGACGATGCGCCGTGCAATCCCGATCGCATGGCTGTCGTTCTGCGCATAGTGATCGGTGACGCCGGATTGCCGCGAGTGCACGTCGGCGCCGCCGAGTTCTTCTGCAGTGACCACTTCCCCGGTCGCGGCCTTTACCAGCGGCGGTCCGCCGAGAAAAATCGTGCCTTGGTTGCGCACGATAATGCTTTCGTCCGACATCGCCGGGACATAGGCCCCGCCGGCCGTGCAGGAACCCATCACAATCGCAATCTGCGGAATGCCCTGCGCGGACATCTGCGCCTGATTGTAGAAGATGCGGCCAAAATGCCGCTCGTCGGGAAAAATCTCGTCCTGCTGCGGCAGGAACGCGCCGCCGGAATCGACCATGTAGACGCAGGGCAGATTGTTCTGCCGCGCGATATCCTGCGCGCGAAGATGCTTCTTCACTGTCATCGGATAATAGGTGCCGCCCTTGATGGTCGCATCGTTGGCCACAACAACGCATTCACGCCCCGAGATCCGGCCGACGCCAGTGATGACGCTCGCCGAATGCACGTCGCCGCCATAGAGGCCGAAGGCCGCAAGCGGCGACAATTCGAGAAATGCCGTTCCCGGATCGATCAAGAGGTCGACGCGGTGACGCGCCAGCATCTTGCCGCGCGAAGTGTGCCGGGCGCGGGATGCCTCGCCACCGCCGCCGGCCACCTGATCGAGCTTTTGCCGGAGTTCTGTGACCAGCGCGCGCATCGCTTCAGCGTTGCGGGCAAAATCGGACGAGGTGGGATCGGTGCTGGAATGAAGCGGCATGGCCTTCAGCAGTCTATTGTGCGCCGCAATCTGCGCATCGGGGCTCGCGTCATGGTGTCATTGCGCCGCCGCCTTAGGCAACCAGAACTTTCGGTCCCGCGGGGAATGCCCGGATGTGCCTTGGCGACCCCTAGTGGGTCCAGGGTTCGGCGCGCCGGAATGCGAAATTGTCGGCGTAGGCGGCTGGCCGGCGTTCCGGCTCCTTCGGCTCTATGACCTGATAGGGAATGCCCTCACGCTCGCAATAGGCCACAGCCTCTTCCTTGGTGTCGAAGCGAAGGGTGAGTTCTTGCTTCATGTCGCCGGAGCTGGTCCAGCCCATCAAAGGTTCGATGACGGGCGGCTGCTCGGGTTCAAAAGCGAGCTGCCATTCCCTGGTTTTGGCGGTCCCCGATTGCATCGCGTTTTTAGCGGGCTTAAAGATGCGTGCGGTCATGGATGATCGGACCCCGTGAGAAATGCGGCATAGAAGCGCGTGGTGGAAACGGCCAGGATAGTATAGAGACACCTTTCAGGAGTTTGATCGGTGATTCCCAGCCCTGGATGTTACATTTTTCCGGACCGGTATAGTCATTATGCTGCGCTGTGACAATCTTCGCCGCGCGCACGGCTGATCACCCGCTGTCCCTGCGCGATCTTCTCGAAAGAATCACTTCGAAACGGCACCCATGAAAATCAACGCAACCCTACCTGAAAAAGGACGCGATCTCCGGCTCGACCTGTTTCGCGGGGTCGCGAATTGGGCGATTTTTCTGGATCACATTCCCGACAACGTCGTGAACTGGATCACCACCAGAAATTACGGCTTCAGCGATGCCGCGGATCTCTTTGTTTTTATTTCGGGGTACACCGCGTCGTTTGTATACGCCCGGATGATGCTCGAACGCGGGTTCATCGTCGGAGCCACTCGCCTGACCAAGCGCGTCTGGCAGCTCTACGTCGCCCACGTCATCCTGTTCGTGATCTATATTGTTTCGATCGGTTATGTCGCGCAGCGCTTCAGCGATCCCGAGATCATCAACGAATTCAATGTGGCGGGTCTGGTCGACAGTCCGATCGAAACGCTGCGGCAGGGACTGCTGCTGAAATTCAAGCCTGTCAATCTGGACGTGCTTCCACTTTATATCGTGCTGATGGGACTTTTTCCGCCGGTGCTGTGGATCACGCTGCGCCGGCCCGGCCTGACCATGCTGGCGTCGATTGCGCTGTGGCTCGCAGCCCGGCAGTTCGGCTGGAATCTATCCGCCTATCCCGCGGGGACCTGGTACTTTAACCCGTTCTGCTGGCAGGTGCTGTTCGTGTTCGGCTCATGGTGCGCACTCGGCGGCGCCAGGAAGTCATTGCCAATCATCAATGCGCGGGCGACCCTGTATTTTTGCATCGCCTATCTTATCCTTGCGCTCATCATGACGATGGCCGGCAAGTTCCCGGATTTCGGAGCTATGTTCCCGCACTGGCTCTATGCGACCTTCAATCCCAACGACAAGACTAACCTTGCGCCCTATCGCTTCCTGCATTTCGTGGTGATCGTCATTTTGGCCATCAGGTTTGTGCCCAAGGATTGGTCCGGCCTGGAATGGAAGACGTTCGATCCCCTCATCGTCTGCGGTCAGCAGTCACTCGCCGTGTTCTGCGTCGGCGTGTTCCTCTCCTTCGTCGGACATTTCGAATTGATGATGAGTTCGGGCTCGTTGTTCGCGCAGATTTTCGTCAGCGTGACGGGAATAGCGATCATGACCATCGTCGCCTACTACATCTCCTGGTCGAAAAGGCAGGACAAGCCGCTCCCCAAACCGGCGGCGGCAAAGGCCAGCTGATCCGGGGCAGTCGATTCATGCAGGCCGTGTGCTCGTCATGACCATGGTCGCGACGTCGGTATAAACGTCGACCAGCGGTCCTACGATTTTATGGAGCGCGTTTTTCGAGATCAGCGTATCGTGCAGGACGAGATTGTCGATGCCCGTAGTCAGGAAGCAGACGACGGCGTCGCGCGGCGTTTCGACGATCGGCTCGCCCTTGACGTTGAATGACGTGTTGATCAACACGGGAACGCCGGTCAGCGCCTCGAATTCCCTGAGCAGGCGGTACAGAACCGGATTGGTTTCCTCACGAACGGTTTGAACGCGCGCCGTTCCGTCGACATGGACGACCGCCGGAATCCTGTCCCGCCATTCGGGGCGGACGCGCTTGGCGATCAACATGAACGGCGAATCCTCCTCGCCCTCGAACACCTCCCTTGCCCGTTCGGCAAGCACGATCGGTGCGAAGGGCCGAAATGCCTGTCGGTGCTTGACCCGTTTGTTCAGGATATCCTTCATCTCAGCCTTGCGCGGGTCCGCAAGCAGGCTGCGATTGCCGAGCGCACGCGGTCCGAACTCAGAACCGTCCTGAAACCAGCCGATCACGCGCTGTTCGGCAAGCAGTCTTGCCGTCTCGCGGCAGATGTCCTCGCTGCGAACAGCAGTGGTTTGGATACGAACAAGAAATTTCTCCGTGGCGTTTTGAATTTCCTTATCGGTGTAGCGCTTGCCGACATAGGAGTGGTCCATGACGAATGAGCGGCGCTGCTTTAGAATTTCAAGATAGCCGTAATAGGCGCAGCCGATCGCGATGCCGTCGTCGCCGGCCGCCGGCTGTATCCAGACATTATCGAAGCCGGATTCGCGAGCGACCCGGCCGTTGGCGACGCAGTTCAGCGCGACGCCGCCGGCGATACAGAGATTTTTGGCGCCGGTCGTTTCGCGCAGCCAGCGGGCGCGGGCAAGCAGGACGTTTTCAGTGTCATCCTGAACCCGCCAGGCGAGATCCTCCCAATGCCGCATCGAGGGACTGCCCTCCCAACTGCCTCGATCCATTACGAAAGGCTGCTTGAAATCCGTCGTCCAGGACGGAACACGCAAGGTGCCGTCGGTGAGTTCGAGCAGATGCTTGACCTGCTCGCGGCGGCCATAGGGCGCCAGCCCCATCAGCTCGCCGCACTTGTTCCAGTCGCCGAAAATATAGGTCGAGGCCCGGCTGTAGAGCGCGCCAAGTCCGGGCATGTTGTAAAATTCATCGCTCAGGAAGCCGCGGTCGGGCTCCATCCAAACCTTCTTCAGGCACTCGATCCTTGAGCCGCTGAATTTGTAATAGCTCTCGGATTCGCGGGCGAGCAGCGTGGCGGTATCGGCCGACGGACAGGCTTCGACGACGTCGGATTGATAGCTGCCGACGCCATCGACGATCATCACCACGCCGTCTTCAAACGGCGATACCGCAAACGCGCTGTAGGCATGCGCCAGATGGTGGGATATCGACACCACCTTGTCGGAACGCGACAGATAGAGTGGATGTTTGGAAGCCTCGGTTCGCTCATGCTCGGGAAGGAATCCCGGCATGTCCTGATAGACCAGCCGCTCTTCCATTTCGGCCACGGGGAGGATGTAGCAATTGCGGACGATCAGATCGACGTCATCCAGCGTGATGCCTTCGGCATCGAGGCAATAGTCGATCACCTCCTTGTAGAAACCGCTGGCGTGCTTTTCGCGCGTGATGCGCTCCTTTGCGATGGCGAACGCGATGGCGCCATCGCGCAGCAGGCAGGCACTCACATCATGGTCATAGGTATTCAGGCCGAGAACGTAGCTGTGTTGTTTGGGCATGGACACTCTTTTGCAAGAATCATCGAGCGCGGAAAAATTGGGAATGGCTGTCGAGCAATTCGTGATGACCTTGCCGCAATTTTGTTCTGCTCGCCGAAATTGCGCATTGCACCATGAATGAACGATGAATGAACGCCCCCGGCGCGAGTGACGCGGCAATCGGACTGTAACTTGACCTCATCTCCTCCTCTCAATAGAAACTTTCGAGGCGCAAGAACCTTTTAAAAAATATCTTGGCGCACCCGAACTGAAACCTCTCTCACGCGTCTAAGTGAGACAGCATCCGAAAGTCTGGGTGTTTGGAATGACCGGAGATCTTGAAGAATGACTAAACGCTACAATATCCTCACGCGCTGCCTTGCAGCGTTGGCCTTGATGTTGGTCTACGTCGTTAGCACCTCTGCCATCCTGGTGGGAACATCCACCACGCAGGCCGAGGCCAGAGGTGGGGGTCGTGGCGGGGGCCGTGGGCACGGTCATGGCTGGGGCCGCGGCAGGGGCTGGGGTCGCGGCGTCTATCTTCGCGGAGGCGGATGCTACTGGAGCTACCGCTGGGCCCGATACATCTGCCCGTATTGATCGCGGCTTAAGCGCCACAATCATTGCGCATGATCCAAACAGAAAGTCAGGTGTGTCGGTCAGCCCGACGCGCCTGATTTGTTTTCTGGCCGACCGGGAATCAAACGCGCAGGCGGATGAGGTCAACGATTGCGTCACACCCTGCTGATGCCGGCATCTCGCAGTAATCTAGCTGTAACGACGCGCGCAATTCTTTCGCGCACAATATCTAAGCCAATCCGATCGGACTTGGTGATCCTGATGTCCTGAATCCGAAGTTCGCCGCCTAACCGCGGGGCTTGGTGACGACCAATCTGCCTTTTGACGAAATCCCGTCCCACTGGGCGGACCAGCCGAGCTCTGGGGCAGAAGCTCGCCGAATACCATCCTGGCTCCGCTTTCCCTGCATCGCGAAGATGGCGCCCTGAGGGTCTATGCAGCGGGCGGTCCAACTGCCGCCCGGTACTTCAATTGGTCCGTCAAAGATCTTGCCGCCACCGGTCTTCACACGCTCCGCCGCCGCGTCGATGTCGCCGATATTGAAATAATAAAGCCAATACGGGACCGGCTCGATCGGACGTTTAGTGAAGATGCCGCCGATCGTTTGTCCTCGGGCGGAGAACAACTGATACGTGTTCGTCGGACCCGTTTCGGCGTCAGCCTTCTGCCAGCCAAAAATCTCGACGTAGAACGCAAACGCCTTCTCCCAGTCGGTGGCGAGCAACTCATGCCAGCCCACGTGCCCCAGCTCATCCAGCTCGGCGGGCTGCTGTTGGCCAAGTTTCAGCCCCGTGACCAATGCAAGCGTCGCCGTTTGCGGGTCGGCGACGACCGAAATGCGGCCGATGTTGGTATCCGTCGGCGGGACGTACACGGCTCCACCAAGGCGCTTGATCCGGTCGGCAGTGGTGTCCACGTCGTTGACGCCGACATACCCCATCCACCTTGGCGTCGCGCCCATTTTCCGCGCGTCCTCCGGTAGGTCCATGAGTCCGCTTATCGAGGCGCCTCCGGCGGTAAACAAAGCGTAGGCCAGATCGGGCGTCGACGCGTCCTGCGCACCCCAGCCCACGACGTTGGCGTAGAAGGCCTTGGCGGCCGCCATGTCTGTCGTCATCAGCTCGTACCAGACGAAACGTCCCTGATCTTCGACCATGTCGGTTTCTCCTTCGAGCCTACAAACAGTCGCAGCGCAGCATTGAACCCACTTGGCTGACTTTTTCCGATTCATGATGCAACGACGGACACGTCCTTTACAAACGGGTGTCGAGATTGCCTTGAGCTCACTCCTAACTTGTCGCGCATTGCGATGGTCGGGAACGCGCTGGATCATGGAAATGATGATTGGATAGGCCGCGCCGAAATCGCTGATGAACATGTCGTTCATGAACATGAAATCTAGGAACTCGATGCCTCCACGGCACGTCAGTGTGCGTAACCAACCTTGCACGGTGAATTTGCAAAGCGTACAATCACGTAGAGCATTTTTCTAAGGTATGGAGGATGCGACTATGCCAGGAGTGAAGCAAGCTTCGAAGCGAAAGCGCGTAACGAAATCCGTACCGGTGCTGGGGGCCGCCGGATTGACTTTTTCGCTAGTGGGGGGCGCATCTGCATCGGCCGTGCCGACAGCAGACACTCCGCAGACACCGAACATGGCACCGAGTCACGAAATCACTCTCAGTGAAGAGGAAATCGCCGACGTCAGTCTGGCGACGTTCTACGTCTTCGACAAGGAGAACACGGGAACGCTTCGGGGCTTGGTACATGAAGCCCGTGGCTGCGGCGGCTGCAGAGGCTGCGGTGGCGGCTGCAGGGGCTGCCGAGGCGGCGTTGGTGTTGGCTGCCGAGGCGGCATTGGCGTTGGCTGCCGAGGCTGCGGTGGCGGCTGCCGAGGCTGCGGAGGCTGCGGAGTTGGCTGGGGAATTGGCTTTGGAGTTGCCTGCGGAGGCTGCTGCGCGTCGTGGGGAGCTTGCCGCTGGTGCTAGACCAGATCATCCGCTGAGGTTGACAAACGCAGGTCGTCATGGCCGGGTTCGACAAAATCGACCCCGGCCAATTCATGTCTTCCTGGCGATATTGCCTGAGCGTGTGGGTGGGCAGGCCTGCGCGCCTCCGCCGAGCGGGGTCTTCAACCCCATCGAGTGAGGCCAGCGCAAGGTGACCGAGGGAATTCTTGTGACCGGAGAGTACGCCTTGCGACGGTGATCCGGAGTGGTAAGCAAGATGCGTGTACTGACCTCATGACAGGCCATCGCAAGACCCGGGCTACGCGGCACGGCAGTGAAGACGTTCTGCAATTCGCGCCGAATTTCACCGCCTATGTGCTGCCCCCCGACGTTGTCTGCCTCTATTCCGAGGACCGGAAGTTCTTCCTTCACGGCGAGCTCTATTGCGCGCTCGCGTCCGCGATAGGAAAGAGCGGAAAGAGCTTTGCGAAGCTGGTTGGCGCGCTCGGGCAGAATTTTCCGCCCGACAAGATCGAGGAAGCCGTCAAGCGGCTGGTGGAACGCCGCTATGTGGTCCCGGCATCGCGTTTTTCCGTTGGCGCCGTAGCCGGCTATTGGGCGAGCCTTGGGCTGCCACCCGATATCGCGGAGAAGAATCTCGAAAATTGTCGCGTGCGGATTCAATCGATCGACGTGCAGGGCGCGACCGAGCTCAGTGCGGCGCTGCGTGAGCTCGGCGTTCGCGTCGGAAAAAGTTCTCCCGATCTCACGGTCACGCTGGTGAACGACTATCTCGAACGACGACTGGCCGAATTGAACCGGCAGCGCGTATCGGACAAAGCGCCTTGGCTGCTGGTCCAGCCCTCCGGCATTTTTCCACTGGTGGGACCCGTGTTCAACCCCGGCGAGAGCGCCTGCTGGACCTGCCTTTTCGATCGCATGATACGGAACCGGGAGGTCAAGGGGTTTCTCGAGCGTGGACCGGCGCGCCCCGTCGCCGTTTCACCTCTCGCCCGCAATACCTTCGGACAAAGCGCGATCCAGTTTGCCGCCGTCGAAATCGCGAGAGCGATCGCCAGCGGATTTCGTACGGATTTGCGCAATCACATCGTGAGCCTCGACCTGTTGGGCTCGACCATCGCAAAGCATTACGTAGCCGCACGCCCGCAATGCCCGACCTGCGGAAGCAAGAAACTGCAGAATCCTCGGCGGGCGCCGGAGCCGATCGAGCTTGGCCCCGGTGCTAAGCTGGTCATGACAAGCGGAGGGTACCGGACGGTGTCGCCACGGGTCACGGTGGCGCGTTTCCGAAAACATGTGAGCCCGCTCACCGGCGTGGTCACGCGGCTCGAGCGGATCGAAGCCGACTTGCCCATGAACACCAACTTTTATGCGGCGCACAATTTCTCGGCGCCAGCCCAAACCGTTGATCAGCTCCGATCGGGACTGAGCGGCGGCAGTTTTGGCAAGGGGAGCACCGCCGAGCAGGGCGAGGCCAGCGCTCTGATGGAGGCGATCGAACGTTATTCGGGGATTTTCCAAGGCGACGAGATTCGGATAAAGCGGCGGTTCACGGATTTCGCGCCGGGCGACGCGATTCCCGCCAATGACGTTCAGCTCTTCAGCCAATCGCAGTACCAGACGCGGCACCAACAGGTGCCGGATGATTCACAACCGGTTCCGGACCCCGCCGATCCCTCGGCCAGGATCGAATGGTCGCCGGTCTGGTCATTGCGCGACAAACGCTTCAAATATCTTCCGACCAGCTTTTTGTATTTTTTCTACAGCGGCCCCGCCGCCTTCCATACGGATTCCAACGGTTGCGCGGCCGGCAACACGCGCGAGGAGGCAATCGTCCAGGGATTCCTGGAACTGGTGGAACGGGATGCCTACGCGATCTGGTGGTACAACCGATTGCGCCGGGCGGAAGTAGACTTAAGCCAATTCGACGATTCCTACGTCCGGGATATGCAAACTCAGTTTGCCGATGCCGGACGCAAGCTCTGGGTGCTAGACGTCACCGGCGACCTCGGCGTTCCCACTTATGTGGCGATCATGCACTGGGTGCAAAACGGCCAGGAAAATATCGAGTTCGGTTCTGGCGCGCATTTCGATCGCCGCATTGCCTTGCTGCGCGCGTTGACGGAGCTTAGCCAATTCCTGTCGATCGGTCTGATGGGAGGCGGCAGCGGCGAGAAACCGAGCCTCGACGGCGTTACGCCGCTGCGGTTGCAGGACTATCCGTTTTTGATCCCAAGCGACGATCCGATCGTGCCACCGGCGCCCGGGATGAAGGTTCACGACAACACACGCGACCAGGTAGAAGCCTGCGTTGACATTGCAAGAAACGCGGACCTCGATTTCCTCGTCCTCGACCAGACGCGGCCCGACGTCGAAGTCCCGGTGGTCCGGGTTATCGTTCCCGGGCTGCGGCATTTCTATCGCCGCTTCGGACCGGGCCGCCTTTACGATGTTCCGGTCGAGCTCGGACTATTGGATCGCCCATTACCGGAAAGCGAACTCACGCCGTTCCTTCCGCACACCTGAAGGATCGTCCGGCTTGCGCGCTCCCGGAAAAAAGAGAGGGCGGCGAATCGTGCCACCAACCATTTCCGCCCGACTGAGTGGTCACATCACGCTCGAAGCGCGCGCGGACGGAAGTATCGCCGCCTGCTTCGACGGCCATTCGGTCGACTTGGGAAAGTTCAGCGCTGGCGCGGTAATTAACGCACAGCACCTGCGCACAGGTCTGCCACTCACTTCGTTCGCCTCCGATGGCGGCGCGGTCGACAAGGAAATCGATCTGCTGGTCCGGCGATTGGCCCGGCGCGGTCTTTTGGAGTACCGCCTCGGACACGCGCGTGACGGTAACGACCAGGTCGTCATCGAACCGCAGGTTCCCGATTATTGGCCGCGAACGCCAAAGCTGGGCGCTGCCGAGATTGTCGTCCTGTCGCGATTTGCGTATTTGCGACGGCGCGGCAATGAGATGGTCCTGGAATCGCCGCGCGCCGGTGCGTTGTTCAAACTTTGCGATCCGAAGATTGCGACCGCCCTCGCCGCGCTGTCCACACCACAAAAAATCAGCCGGTTCCGGCGGCACGACAGCTTTCCAGGAATTGAGCTTCTCGCCTTGCTGGTGGATTGCCAAATCCTCTTCAAGATCGACGCTGCCGGCGGTGGCCTCCGACCGGCCGAGGGCGACGATAACCTCGTGCTTTGGGACTTTCACGATCTTCTGTTCCACACGCACACCACGGAAGGCCGGCAGGCCAATCCGCTCGGCGGAGTTTATCCCTATGCGGGCGTCATTCCTCCGCCACCGGCGGTGCGGCCCCGCTGGCCCGGAAAAACAATCGATCTGCGCAAGCTCTCGGCCGCGCCTTCGGAGACAATCTCGCCGGTCGCAAAGCTCCTGCGCGAACGCCATTCGACGCGGAGCTTCGACGACCGGCAACCGATCACGCTCGCCGAGCTTTCACGGTTTCTCGATAGTACCGCTCGTGTCCAGTCGAAATGGAGGGGCAGCATCGATCTCGGCGACGGCGGTCCTGACGTCGCGTACGCAGTTAGGCCGTATCCGTCGGGAGGCAGCGCTTACGAGCTTGAGCTCTATCTGGCGGTCGCCAACTGCGAAGGACTTGCACGCGGATTCTATCATTACGACGCCGATCAACACGCGCTGGTGCCGATTGGCGTGCGCACGCATGAGTTCGAAGCGCTGTTGGCGGGAGCCGAATTTGCGATGGGCGCGCTTGCCGCGCCCCAGATCCTGATCACGATCGCCGCGCGCTTTGGCAGGGTTTCATGGAAGTACAGCTCAATCGCATATGCGCTGATTTTGAGGGATGCCGGCGTATTGATCCAAACGCTCTACATGATGGCGACTGATATGGGGCTCGGCGGATGTGCGATCGGGAGCACCAATATCGATCTGTTTTCGAAGATGACGGGGATCGAATTCCACGTCGAGGGCCCGGTCGTTCAATTTGCGATCGGCCGCGGCAGCAAACCGGAAGCCCCCGACTAACGACCGGACGGACCCGGCAATTTCTCATGCGCCTACGCTGATCCGAAGATGAAACGTGACCTATGTTTCCGGAACGGACCCTTGTTGTGTGGTCGGGGCAGCTGGATTCGAACCAACGACCTGCAGTACCCAAAACTGCCGCGCTACCAGGCTGCGCTATACCCCGATCATTTGGGAAACGACGTCGATACACGCTTAAGGCGCTGCCAGCAAGGCGCTGCGCGCCG
>WNFR01010863.1_pt1 | contig 15501 bp, 17 predicted proteins | sample 5400221 | NCBI WGS metagenome assembly WNFR01 (sample SAMN13153357, study PRJNA577476) | soil metagenome | isolation source: 40 cm soil under Madrone tree | place: USA:California | collected 2016-06-14 | reverse complement strand
GTGGCCGAGGCGGCGCGCGGGTCGCGCGTCTCGAAGCCGGCGGTGACGAAGCACGTGAAGGTGCTCGAGGACGCCGGCCTCGTCGAGCGCCGCGTCGAGGGCCGGACGCACATGCTCACGCTTCGCACGAGGGCCCTCGACGAAGCCGAGCGCTGGATCGAGCGGCACCGCGCCATCTGGGAGGCGACCTTCGACGCCGTCGAGCGACGGCTGGCGGCCGACGAATGATCGAGGTGCGCCGCCGCTTCGCGGCCACTCCGGAGCAAGTGTTCGATGCGTGGACGCTCCCGGAGGTGCTGACCGAGTGGTGGTCTGCCGGACCGTCGCACCGGCCCGGGCTCGCGGAGGTCGACCTGCGCGTCGGGGGCAAGTACCGGCTCTCGATGATCGACGGCGACGGCGTCGAGACGATCATCGGCGGCGAGTACGTCGAGGTGCGGCGGCCCGCGCGGATCGCGTTCACCTGGAGCTGGGAGGCCGGCCGCGAGGACCCGACTGACGGGACGACCTCGCTCGTCGAGATCGACTTCGAGGAGGACGGCAATGCGACGCTCGTCACGCTCCGCCACAGCGGGCTCGTCTCCCCCGATTCGATCGCGAGGCACGGACGTGGATGGAACGGATGTTTCGACAGCCTTGAACGGAGGTTCGCATGAGATTCCCGAACGAGAGCAAGGAGTACCGCGCGGCACGCGACGATCTGCTCGCGGCCGAGATGGAGCTGCGACGACAGGAGGAGGCGGTCGCGGCAAGGCGCCGCACGCTCCCGCTCGGCGGAGAGATCACCCAGGACTACGAGTTCGAGGAGTGGGCCGATGGGCTCGGTGACGCGCGTCCCGTCCGCATGTCAGAGCTCTTCGGCGACAAGACGATGCTGCTGCTCTACAGCTTCATGTTCCGCGCATCAGAACGGGGCGAGCTGCTCGAGGCGCCGTGCCCGTCGTGCTCGGCGATCATCGACGCGATCGACGGAACCGTCCCGACACTGACGACGCAGGTCGCTTTCGCGGTGGTCACGAAGCCGCCGGTCGAGCGCATCCGCGCGCATGCGTCGGCTCGCGGTTGGGAGCATGCGCGGCTGCTCTCGTCGCAGAACACGACGTACAACCGCGACTACGGCGCCGAGGACGAGGCCGGGAACCAGTGGCCTATCCTCACCGTGTTCACGAACGACGACGGGCGAATTCGCCACTTCTGGTCGAGCGAGCTGTTCGACGCGCCGCGTGACGAGGGCCAGGATGCGCGCCACGTCGACTTCATGTGGCCACTCTGGCTGATGCTCGACCGCACGCCGAGCGGGCGCGGAGACTGGAGCCCGGCCATCCCGTACGCATGATGGCGCCGATGACACTTGCATCGTTCGTCGGCATGTGGTCGGCGATGACCGCGGCGATGATGCTGCCCTCCGCCGCGCCGGCGCTCGTGCGCGGGCGCGGACGGGGCGCTGCGTTCGCCGCGCTCGGGTACCTCGCTGTCTGGCTCGGTGCGGGGCTCGCCGGCTACGCGGCGTACCGCGTGCTGCCGGCGATCCCCTGGTGGACGCTCGTCGCCCTCGGGCTTGCGTACGAGCTCACGCCGGTCAAGCGGGCGGCGCTCCGCCGCTGCCGGCGGCCGGCGCACTCGGGGTTCGCCCACGGCATCGACTGCGTCGTCTGCTGCGCGGGGCTGATGCTTGTGCTCGCAGGCGTCAGCCTCATGAGCATCGCGTGGATGGCCGCGATCGGCGTCGTCATCCTCGTCCAGAAGGTGGGGCCACGCCCCGCGATGCGCTCGCGGGGCGTGGCCGCCGGATGATCCGTTAGATCTGCACCGGCGCGGATAGCTCCATCGCTTCGCCCTCCGGCGCCTGTAGATGCGCAGGCTTGCGCCGCTGGACGAGCGCGAAGTAGATCGCACCGACGATCACGATCACGCCGAGCACGCTCCACAGCACGGGCTTGGTGTTGAGCCAGTGCCAGTGGAAGTTCAAGGCGGGCGCTTCCGTCGCCGGCCGCGGGTTCGTCGCGGCGCGTGGCCACAGCATGTTCACGAACATGCCGCCGCCGTAGGCGATCGCGAGGAACGTGAGCGGGAGCCCCCAGCGTCCGAGCGAGAACGGCGCCTTCGTCTTCGGCCAGCCACGCAGGCGGGCTCGCAGGAGCGCGAAGTTCCCGATGAGGTAGCTGAGGTAGATCATCCCCGTCGCCGCGATCGCGATGATCGCCACGCCCGCGTACTGGATGAACGGGATGGCGGATAGCAGGCCGACGACGATGCACGACAGGATCGGGGTGTGCAGGCCTTTGTGCACCTTGCTCAGGTACTTCGAGGCCGGAAGCGCGTCGTCACGCGACATCCCGAAGCACAGGCGGATCGTCGACGTCTCGATCGCGAGGCAGCAGACGAAGATCGCAGCCGACACAACGAGGAGGAACACCGTCGAGAACGCGTTCCCGAAGTTCGCGTCGATGATCTGCGCCGGGCCCCAGCCCTCCTTGATGGCCGTGTGCATGTCGGGGATGCCGAGCAGCATCGCGTAGAGGAAGATCCCGCCGATGATGAACGCACCGATGACGGAGCCGATGACGGCCTTCGGCGCCTCTGTCCGCGGGCTCTTCGTCTCCTCCGACAGCGTCGACGCGGTGTCGAAGCCGTAGATGACGTACAAGGCCATGAACATCGCGATGAGGAATGTGCCCGCAGTCAGGCTCGTTCCCTGCGTGTGGAAGATCACGCCGGCGCTCTGGTGGCGATGGAAGAGCGCGACGACGAACGCGAAGACGACCATGCCGAGGATCTCGAACAGCACGCCCGTGTTGTTCACGAGCGCGACGAGGCGAACCCCGAAGATGTTCATGATCGTGATCAAGGCGAGCGTGATCGCGGCGATCCACCGCTGGTTGTTCGCCGTGTTCGCGAGGTTCCAGCCCATGTTGTTGAAGGCCGGAATGAGCGCGACCGGCAGCGTCGCGCAGACCGACGCCACCGTGAGGACACCGGCGAAGAGATAGATCCAGCCGGTGAACCACGAGTACGACTTCCCGGCGAGGTACTTCGTCCACTGGAACACCGATCCCGCTACTGGGTAGTGGCTCGACAGCTCGGCAAAGCCCAGAGCGACGATCAGCTGCCCTACAGCAACGAGCGGCCAGCTCCAGATGAAGACGCCGCCGACGGTCGTGAGCCCCAAGAAGAAGAGGGCGAAGATGCCGGTGGACGGCGAGATGTAGCTGAACGCGACTGCGAAGGAGCTGAAGACGCCGAGACTGCGCCTGAGCTCCTGCTTGTAGCCGAACCGCGCGAGATCTTGCTCGTCGCGGGACAGTTCGGTCATGGGTTGTCCTCCCTGTGGTGGAGCGTGGATTGACCCACGGCGCAGGGTTCGTGTCAATGGGCGCCTTTCCTACGTCAGGGAGAGGAGCGCGATCCCGCCCGCCACGGAGGCTGCTCCTGCAATGCGGGCCGGGCCGACTGTTTCCTTCAGGACGCGCCGCGCGAGGAGGGCCGCGATGACGACGCTCGTCTCCCGCACGGCCGCGACCGGAGCGGCAGCCGCGCGCTGCAACGCGAGGAGCACGAGCGCATAGGCACCGAAGGTGCAGATCCCGGCGACGACCGTCGCCGGCCCCCACGCATTGCGTAGCGCGCGCACGCCCTTCGCCCGGGCGACCGCCGCCGTGTAGACGACCGACGGCCCGATCATCGTCAGCTCGAGATACGGCACTGCGCCCGCGTGTCTGACACCGTCCTTGTCGACGAGCGTGTACGCGGCGATCACACAGGCGATGAGGAGGCCGAGCGGGACGCCGCGGCCCGGGTTGCGGCCGAGCCCCCGCACGAGCAGGACGCCGGCGGCGACGAGGCAGACGCCCGCGACCTGGCCCACTGAGGTCGCGTGCCCCAGCGCCACGACGCCGACGACGAGGACGAGCACCGGCGCCGTGCCCCGCGCGATCGGATACACGACCGAGAGCTCCGCGAGCCGATACGCGGTCGGCAGCAGCGCGAAGTACAGGAGCTGGAGCGCCGCGCTCACGATGATGAACGGGACGACGGCTCGGTGCGCGTGCCAGAGGACGACGGCGAGCGGGAGGAAGACGACCTCCGCGACGACGACCGCGACCGCCGTCGCCGCCTCGATGTCGCGCGCCCGCGCCAGCAGAAGGTTCCAGAGGGCGTGAATGCACGCAGCGCCAAGCGCGAGGGCGAGGGCTGAGGTCGGCATACAGTGGAACCATGCCGACGCGAGCGGTCGTCTTCGACTTCAACGGGACGCTGTCCGACGACGAGCCGGTGCTCTGCGAGATTTTCACGCACCTGTTTGCGGAAGAGGGGAAGCCGATGTCCGCGCAGGAGTACTTCGACCGGCTGGCCGGCCTCTCCGACCCGGAGATCGTCCGCGCCTGGCTCGGCGCCGACCGCCCCGACGTCGTCGCCCAGCGCGTGCGCCGGTACACCGCCGCCGTCGCCGACGGCTCGACCGTGCACGCGCACGTGCGCGAGGCCGTCCGTTACGCGGCCGAACGCGTCCCGCTCGCGATCTGCTCCGGCGCGGCGCGCGCCGAGATCGAGCCCGTCGTCGAGGCCGCCGGACTCGCCCCCTGCTTCCAGGCGATCGTGAGCTCCGACGACGTCGTCCATGGCAAGCCCGATCCCGAGGGCTATGCAAAGGCGCTGGGCCTCCTCGGCATCGACGGCGCGGACGCGGTCGTGCTCGAGGACACCGAAGCTGGCATTGCCTCCGCGCGCGCCGCCGGCGTCGGCCGCGTCCTCGCGCTGCGCGGCACCCTCGAGCCGGAGCGACTTGCACAGGCGGACGAGCTCGTCGACCGCCTCGACATCGACCTCATGAAGCGTTGCTTGTCATAGCGCACCGGGGCGCGTCGTTCGAGCGGCCGGAGAACACCATGGCCGCGTTCGAGCGCGCGATCGAGGTCGGCGCCGAGTGGGTCGAGCTCGACATCCACGCCGACGCCGACGGCCGTCTCGTCGTCACACACGACAAGCCGCGTGCGAACCGGGCGTATCCGACGCTGGAAGAGGCGCTCGATCAGATGCGCGGCCGCATCGGCGTGATGGCCGAGTTGAAGACGCCCGGCCGCTACCGGCGGCACAACGTCGTCGCGCGCTGCGCACCGTGCAGCACGTGGGCGTCGGCGTATCCATCCGCGGCGCCCGCGAGGCGTGGGCGGTGGGCTTCCGCGAGCCGCGCGTGACCGGACGAGGCATCGCCGCCGCGCACCGCATGGGTCTCGTGCCGCTCGTCTACACCGTCAACGACGAAGGCCGCATGCGCGCGCTCGACGCGCTCGGCGCCGACGGCATCTTCACCGACCGGCCGGAGCTGGCTCTTCGGCTATTTCCGGCAGGGCCTCGTCCGTGAGGTCGAGCAGGCGCGCCTCCGTCGCCGGCAGCGCCGCGTCGACCTTCGAGCCCGGCGGTAGCGCGGCCGCCCGCGCGGTCGGCATGTCGGCAATGAGGCTCGCGTCGCCGCTCGAGATCCGCAGCCGCGTGACCGGGCCGAGGAACGTGTGCGTGAGCACCTCGCCCGTCATCGTGTTCGCGCCGGCGCCGTTCGCGGCGGTCACGTCGACCGTCTCCGGGCGGATGAGAACGAGCACCCGCGCGCCGCGGTTCTTCCCGCGCGCCGCGTCGACGGTGAGCGTTACGTCGCCCGTCTCGACCGAACCCGCGGCCGGATCGGCGACGGTGCCCTCGAGTCGGTTCATCGTCCCGATGAACTCCGCGACGAACGGCGTCGCCGGGGCGGTGTACATCTCCGCCGGCGACCCCATCTGCTCGATGCGGCCCCGGTACATGACCGCGACGTGGTCGGAGACGGAGAGGGCCTCCTCCTGGTCGTGGGTCACGTACAGCGTCGTGATGCCGAGCTCGAGCTGGATGCGCCGGATCTCCTCGCGCAGCTGCACCCGCACCTTGGCGTCGAGCGCCGACAGCGGCTCGTCGAGGAGCAGCACGCGGGGCTCGATCGCGAGCGCACGCGCCAGCGCGACCCGCTGCTGCATCCCGCCGGAGAGCTGATGCGGATAGCGGGTGCCGGCGTGACCGAGGCCGACGAGCTCGAGCAGGTCGCCCACCCGCTTCCGCCGGTCGGCGCGATCCTTTCCGCGGATCTTCAACCCGTACTCGACGTTCTGCGCCGCGGTCATGTTCGGGAACAGCGAGTACGCCTGGAAGACCATCCCCATGTCCCGCTTGTTGGGTGCGACGCGTGTGACGTCCTTGCCGTCGACGACGATTTGCCCCTGGTCGGGCCGGTCGAAGCCGGCGACGAGCCGGAGGGCGGTCGTCTTGCCGCAGCCGGACGGACCGAGCAGCGAGAGGAACTCGCCCTCGCCGAGCTGGATCTCGATGCCGTCGAGCGCCTTGTTCGTGCCGAAGTCGCGATGCAGGTTCTGCAGCTCCAAGAAGGCCATTAGCGCGCTCCTGCCACGATGGCGGCCCGCTGGCCGCGTTTGCGTCCGACGACGAGCAGCGAGCCCATCGCCGCCCAGGTGATGCCGAAGCTCAAGAGCGTCAGCGATGCCGCCGGGAAGCCCTGCGACTCGTTGACGTACTGGATGAAGATCGGGAACGTATGGAAGGCGGAGAGGTTCGCGATCGTGAACTCGCCCATGACGATTGCGAGCGTGAGGAAGGATCCCGCGAGCGCGGCCGCGCGGATGTTCGGGAGAATGACCTTGAAGAGCGTCGTCCCCCAGCGCCCGCCGAGGCTCTGCGACGCCTCGGTCAGCGTGTGCACGTCGATCGACCGGAACCCCGCGTCGAGGGAGAAGAACATGTACGGGAACGCAAGGATGACGTACGCCCCCGCGAGGAACCCCCACGGCTGGGCGTAGAACCAGCTCGGCGTCCCCTTGAAGAACTTCAGGAGGCCGACGACCATCACGATCGGCGGGATGACGAAGGGGATCAGCGCGAGGAATGCGATGACGGGCCGCAGCCTCGGCACCCTGAGGTGCACCCAGTAGATGGTCGGCACGAAGAGCGCGAGGCTGATCGCGATCGTCTCGAGCGCAAGCAGGAACGAGATCTTCAGCGTGTGCCAGAAGTCGCCGCTGTGAACGACCCAGCTGTAGTTCGCGGCCGTGCAGCACTTGCCGGTCTGGTTGCTCTTCAGCGAAATGAGGAAGGTCGAGATCAGCGGGATAAGGAAATACGCCGCGGCGATGAGCAGCCAGATCACGGCGGACGGCGCGATGCGGCGGCGAAGCCTCATTTTGCCCACCTGGCCGCGCGACGCTGAAGCGGTATGTAGGCCACCATCATCACCGCGAGTACGACGAACATGCCGAACGCCATCGCCTGCGCGAGATGCGGGTTGTTGAGCACGTTGCCGCTGTAGTACGCGCCGATGAGGATCGGCACGATGTTCACGGTGCCGGACGTCAGGCTGTACGCGGTCGCGTACGCCGCGAACGCATTCCCGAAGAGCAGGATGATCGCGCCGAGGAGCGAGGGCATGAGCACCGGAATGCCCACGTACCGCCAGAACTGGAGCTGGGACGCGCCGAGGTTGGACGACGCCTCGCGCCACTCCTTGCGGAGGCCGTCGATCGCCGGCGCGATGACGAGGATCATCAGCGGCAGCTGGAAGTACATGTAGGCGAGCTCGACGCCCGTCTTCGAAAAGAGGTTGAAGCCGTGCGCGGTCGGGTCCCAGCCGTGATTGCGCCCGAAGACGGTGATGATCCCGAGCGGCCCGATGGTCGCGATGAACGCGAACGCCAGCGGGATGCCGCCGAAGTTCGCTGCGACGCCGGAGAACGTCGTCAGCGCCGAGCGGACCCAGCGTGGGGTCCCATCGCGGATTGCCGCATAGGCAACCGCGAGACCGACGGCCCCACCGACGAGCGCGGTGATGCCGCTGATTTCGATGCTCGTTTTGAACGCGTCGATGTACGGGTGATGGAAGAGCGCGGTAACGTTCGTAAACGTGTAGCCGCTCTTCGTCCCCTGGAAGGCACCGATGAGCACCGATCCCGCCGGCAGGAACATGAACAGGAGCGTGTACGCGAAGAACGGCAGCGTCACGATCCACGCGAGCGGGAGGCGTCTCCGGCCGGACAGGACGCCCGGCCGGAGTGCCTCGGGTGCTACTTGGGTCGCGATGACCTACGACCCGACCTTCGCGGGCCACTGCTCCGCGATCAGGTTCTTCGCAGTGGTCTGCTGACCCAGGCTTGCGAACTTCGCCTTCGCGTAGGTCGCGGCCGGTGGCAGCGCATTCAACAGGGCCTTCGGAAGCTTGTTCTGCTTCGCGAGGACGTTGAACCGTGCGGGGTGCACGTACCCCTTCAGGAGCAGGAGCTGTCCCTGGTCGGAGTAGTAGAACTCCTCCCAGAGGCGTGCCGTCCACGGATGCGGTGCCGACGCGTTGATCGCCTGCGCGTAGTAGCCGCCGTAGACGCCGTCGCTCGGGATGTTCACTGCCCAGCGAGCGGCAGGGAACTCCTTGACGTATGCGAGGTTGTTGTAGTCCCAATCGAGCGAGATCGGCGTCTGGCCCGATGCGACGGTCGCCGAGGTCGTGCCGACGGGGATGTAGTTCCCGTTGGACTTCATCTTCGCCCAGAAGTCGATCCCGGGGCCGACCTTGGCCACCGAGCCGCCGTTCGCGAGCGCACTCGCGAAGACGACGGACACGGCCGAGTTCGACGTCAGCGGGCTGCCGTTGATCGCAACCTTGCCCTTGTACTCCGGCTTCAGCAGATCCGCGAACGTCTTCGGCCCGTTCGGGACGAGGCTCTGGTTGTAGCCGATCGAGATCGCACCCCAATAGTCGCCGTACCAGTAGCCGCGCGTGTCCTTCACTGCACGCGGGATGTCGGAGAAGTTCGTCGGGAAGTAGCGGGCATACAGCCCTTGGGCCGTGCCCTGCACGGCGAACGAGAGACCGACGTCGACGACGTCGGGTGCGCGCGCGTCGCCCTTCAGCGAGACGATCGCCTGGTTCTCCTGTGCCGAGCTTCCGTCCGGATTGTCATCGGTGAGGCCGAGGCCGTACTTCTTCTGGAAGGTCGACATGACCTCGCCGTAGTTCGCCCAGTCGGGCGGCAACGCGATCGCGTTGAGGTGCCCTTCCTTCTTCGCTTCGGCGATCATCTCTTTCATCGAGAAACCCCGGCCCTTGAGCGGTGGCGTCACGGCAAGGCCGCGCGCCCACGCGAGCCCGGGGCTCGAGAGAACCGTGAGGCCGGCAGCGGCCGCGACGCTCCGCTTCAGCATCTGCGACCGGCTCATGCCCTCCTCGTGGAGCTTGCGCCAGAACTCAAGCTCTTGCTCTTCGTGGTCCTCCATCTGCCCTCCCGGGATGGAATTGTGAATGAGTGGTTGCTAACACACGAGATGGGGCCAGCACAATGGCTGCTCCGATGCTGTCACCGGACGTTCACCAGATCGCGAGATAGGCTCGCTCCCCGATGACCCCCTTCGACGACGACGGAGGAATCTGGCTGCGCTGCGCCCTGCACGCGCACACGACGAATTCCGACGGCGATTTGCCTCCTGACAAACTCGTCCGGCACTACGAATGGGCCGGGTACGACGTCCTCGCCATCACCGACCACTGGGTGCGCACGGCCGAGCGCTCGACGCGGAAGACCCTCGTCATCCCGTCGGTCGAGCTGAACGCCCAGTGCGGAGGGCCGGAGCACGACGCACATGTGCTCGCGCTCGGCGTCGACGCCGACCCTGCCATCCCCGACAACGAGTTCGCGCAGCTCGAGGACGTGGTGGCCTGGATCGCCGCCAACGGCGGCGCTCCCTATCTCGCGCACACCTACTGGAGCGGCCTCCGCACCGAGCAGTGGGAGACGTGCGAGGGCCTGCTCGGCATCGAAGTCTGGAACTCCGGGTGCGAGCTCGAGATCGGCCGCGGCGATTCCAGCGTCCATTGGGACGAGGCGCTCGAGCGCGGCCGCGAGGTCTTCGCGCTCGCGACCGACGACTCGCACCATCCGGGCTACGACAGCGGCTTCGCGTGGACGATGGTGCGCGCGGCCGAGAAGACGCAGGAGGCGGTGCTCGACGCGTTGCGGACGGGCAGCTTCTACGGCTCGACCGGGCCGGCGATCCATGCTGTGCAGGTGGACGAGGCGTCCGTCACCGTCCAGTGCAGCCCGGCCGCGAGCGTCACGCTCGTGTCCAGCCGCGCGCGCGGCGCGCGCGCGAACGCGGGGCGGCTCGGGTACCCGAAGGACTCGCAGATCCTGGCCCGCGACGATCGCGGGCTCATCACCGCCGTGCGGCTCGAGCGCCCATACGAGGCGCAGCACGGGCGGATCGAGGTCGCGGACGCCGATGGGCGGCGCGCGTGGACGAACCCGCTGTGGACCGCGACGCCGGCCTAGAGCAGCTCGCATCGCGCTCCTTCGACCTCCTCGTGGTTGGAGGCGGCATCGTCGGCGCCGGCATCGCCGAGGCCGCGACGGCGCACGGCCTCTCGGTCGCGCTCGTCGACAAGGGCGATTTCGCTGGCGCGACCTCGAGCGCGTCCTCGAAGCTCGTTCACGGCGGCCTGCGCTACCTGCGCCTCGGCGACGTCGGGCTCGTACGCGAGGCGCATCACGAGCGGCGCCTGCTCATGCGGGTCGTCGCGCCGCATCTCGTTCGCCGCCTTCCGTTCCTCTTCCCCTTGTACGAGGACGGCCCGTATCGGCCGTGGTTCGTGCAGACCGGCATCGTCGTCTACTCCACGCTCGCGCGCGCGAAGCTGAACGGGCTCGTCGAGCTCGATCGCGCGCGCCGAATGGTGCCGCCGCTACGCGGAAGCGGTCTGCGCTCGTGTGCGCTGTACGAGGATGCGTGGACGAACGACGCGCGGCTGACGCTCGCGAACCTGCGCGCAGCGGAGGAGCGCGGCGCCGTCGTCATCAACTACGCCGAGCTCGTCGGCGTGCGGCCGCTCGAGGTCCGGGCGGACGGGCGGACGATCGCGGTCGACGGGGCCCGCGTCGTGAATGCCGCCGGGCCGTGGGTCGACCGGGTCCGCCGGCTCGAGGATGAGCGCGCGTCACCGTCGATGCGGTTGAGCAAGGGCACCCACGTGCTCGTCGACGGCGGGCAGGACTGGGGCGCCGCGCTCACGATCCCGCACGACAAGGTTCGCGTCAGCTTTGCGGTGCCGTGGGAGGGGATGCTCCTCCTCGGCACAACCGACACGCTGTATAACGACGAGCCGGAGACGGTCGCGGTCACCGACCAGGACGTCGAGCAGGTGCTGCGCGAGGCGGCGGTCGCCGTGGACGGCATCGGCCCCGTGCGCGCGACGTTCGCCGGGCTCCGCGTGCTTCCGGGCGGCGACGGCGCGACCGCGGACGCGCGGCGGGAGACGGTCTTCAGCACGGGGCCTTCGGGGATGGTCAGCGTCGCCGGTGGGAAGTTGACGACGTACCGGCGCATCGCGCTGGACGCGCTCGACCATCTCGGTGTCAGACACCTCTCCCGGCGGCCGCGCCCGCTGCCGGGCGCGACCGGCCTCGACCGCATCGCGTGGCCGGTGGAGCTCGACGCCGTCACGCGCGCGCACCTCCTCCACCTGTACGGCTCGCTCGCGCCGGAGGTGCTCGCGCCTGCGGTCGAGGATCCGTCGCTGCTCGAGCCGCTCGTCCCCGGCCGGCCCGACCTGCGCGCGCAGGAGCTGTACGCGCGCGCACACGAGTGGGCGCTGCACGACGAGGACGTCCTTCGCCGCCGCACGACCGCTTGGCTCGCGGGTCGTCGCCTGCCGGTCTAGGCTGGACACATGCCGATGAAATACCCCAGGCTGACGACGCCGCTCGTCCGAGACGGTGGAGAGCTGCGGCCTGCGAGCTGGGACGAGGCGCTCGATCGCGCCGCGTCCGGCTTCCGCAGGGCGCTCGACGAGGGCGCCCTCACCGGCGTCTTCAGCTGCTCCAAGGCGACCAACGAGCTGAACTTCGCCACGCAGAAGTTCAGCCGGGTCGTGCTCGGGTCGAACAACGTCGACAGCTGCAATAGAACCTGACACGCGCCCAGCGTCGTCGGTCTGGCGACGGTGTTCGGTGCAGGCGGCGGGACGAGCTCCTACGAGGAGACGCGAGCCGCGGACCTCATCGTGCTGTGGGGATCGAACGCGCGCGAGGCGCACCCGATCTTCTTCCACCACGTCCTGAAGGCGATCCACAACGGGGCGAAGCTCATGGTCGTCGACCCGCGGCGGACGCCGTCGGCGCAGTGGGCCGACCTGTGGCTCGGCATCGACGTCGGCACGGACATCCCGCTCTCGAACGCGGTCGCGCGGGAGATCATCCACGCCGGGCTCGCGGACATGGAGTTCGTCGAGCGCGCGACTTCCGGCTTCGAGGCGTACCGCGACTCGGTCGAGCCTTGGACGCTCGCGCTGGCGGAACGCGTCACCGGCGTGCCCGCCGAGGCGATCCGCGAGCTCGCGCATGCGTACGGGAACGCGACGAACGCGCAGCTGTGCTGGACGCTCGGGATCACCGAGCACCACAACGCGGTCGACAACGTCTTCGCGCTCATCAACCTCGCGCTCCTGACCGCCAAGGTCGGGAAGTGGGGCTCGGGCCTACAGCCGCTGCGCGGCCAGAACAACGTGCAGGGCGGCGGCGACATGGGCGCGATCCCGAACCGGCTCCCCGGCTTCCAGGACCTCCTCGACGCCGGCGTGCGCGCGAAGTTCGAGGCCGCCTGGGGGACGACGATCCAGCCGAAGATCGGCCTGCACCTCACCGAGATGTTCGAGGCGATGGAGCACGGCGAGCTGCGGGCGGTGTACGTCGTCGGCGAGAACCCGGCCCAGGGCGAGGCCGACCAGGCGCGGGCGGAGCGGCTGCTGACCGGGCTCGAGCACCTCGTCGTCCAGGACCTCTTCCACACGCGCACGGCGCAGCTCGCCGACGTCGTGCTGCCGGCGGCGGCGACGCTCGGTGAAGCGGAGGGAACCGTGACCTCGAGCGAGCGCCGCGTGCAGCGTGTGCGCAAGGCGGTGGACGCACCCGGCGAGGCGCGCGACGACATCGAGATCGTGTACGAGCTCGCCCGGAGGATGGGCCACGACCTCGGTTCCCCGCGGGCGGAGGACGTGTGGGACGAGCTCCGCTCGCTCTCGCCCATGCACGCGGGCATGAGCTACGCACGACTCGAGGCGCTCGGCGGCATCCAGTGGCCGTGCTGGGACGATGACGATCCCGGCGACCTCTTCCTCCACGCGCGGTTGTGGGACGACGTCGTCGCGGATCGCGCGCCGTTCCAGGTGGTGGAACACGATCCGCCGGTGGACAAACTGGACGACGACTTCCCGCTGCGTCTCACCACGGGTCGCCGCCTCGAGTCGTACAACACCGGTGTGCAGACCGGCGGCTACACCTCCCCGCTTCATCGCGGCGGTACCGACATCCTCCTCGCGCCCGAGGACGGTGCGCGCTACGGAATAGGCGACGGCGCGCGCGTGCGCATCGTCTCGCGCCGTGGCGCGGTCGAGACGTCGGCCCGGTACGACCCGACGCTGCGCGCCGGGCTCGCGTTCATGAACCTCCACTTCCCCGACGAGGTGGCCGTCAACATGCTCACCATCGACGCGACGGACCCCAAGTCCGGGACGGCCGAGTTCAAGGCGACGGCGATCCGGCTGGAGCCCATTGCCTGACCTGAAGCTGCTCGACGCCGAGCCGACCGAGGCGGAGCGCAACGCAATCGACGCGGTCGTCGGCGCCGAAGCGGTGAGCGGCGATCGCGTCGCGCGCAGCGACCGCACGCGACGGCATCTGCTCCTCCCCGCGCTGCGCGCGGCGCAGCAGCGCATCGGCTGGGTGACGCCGGGCGCGCTCGGCTATGCGTCGCGCCGGCTCGAGGTGCCGCCGGCCGATGCCTACGGTGTCGCGACCTTCTACGCGCTCATCGCGCTCGAGGAGCGGCCGGCTGAGGTGCTGCACGTGTGCACCGACCTCTCCTGCGCGCTCGCGGGGGCGACCGTACCCGACGGCGCGCAGCCGTCGCCGTGCCTCGGGTTGTGCGAGCGCGCTCCTGCGGCGTTGCGCACGGTCGCGGGACCGGAGCCGCGCGAGGAGCAGATCCCGGCGGACGGCCCGCCGCTGCCGCAGACCTCGGGTCTGAAGTTGCTCCGGCGCATCGCCGACGACGCCGACCCGGAGTCCGCGCCCGAGTTCCGCGCGCTCACGCGCGCCGCGTTCCCCACCGGGGTGAAGTGGGAGTCGGTCGCCCGTCAGCCTGCGCGCCCGCACTACCTCGTCTGCAACGCCGACGAGTCGGAGCCGGGGACATTCAAGGACCGCGTCATCATGGAGCAGGATCCGTTCGCGCTCGTCGAGTCGATGGCGATCGCGATGTACGCGACGGGCTGCGAGAAGGGCTACATCTACATCCGGGCCGAGTATCCGCTCGCACAGAAGCGGATTCAGCACGCGATCGACGCGAGCGGCTTCGACATCGAATTGCGCATCGGCGCGGGCGCTTATGTCTGCGGCGAGGAGACCGCCCTCTTCCAGTCGATCGAGGGCTACCGCGGCGAGCCGCGCAACAAGCCGCCGTTCCCGGTCGAGGTCGGCCTCTTCGGCAAGCCCACGGTGGTGAACAACGTCGAGACGCTCGTGAACGTCCCGCACATCCTCCTCGGCGACGACGCGCGCGACACGCGACTCTTCTGCGTGTCCGGGAACGTCGCGCGCCCGGGCCTGTACGAGCTGGAGCTGGGAACGCCGCTGCGCGAGCTGCTCGAGCTCGCGGGTGCCGAGCCGGCGAAGGCGGTGCTGCTCGGCGGCGCCGTCGGCTCCGGCGTCGTCATCGTCTTCGGCGAGCAGGCCGACCTCGTGTCCGCCGTCCTGCGCATCGCCGAGTTCTTCCGCGACGAGTCGTGCGGCCAGTGCGTCCCGTGCCGCGTCGGCACGGTACGGCAGGAAGAGGCGCTGCACCGGCTCGCGTCCGGGAAGCCGAACGGGAACGAGCTCGCCGTGCTCGCCGACCTCACGCAGGTGATGCGCGACGCCTCCATCTGCGGCCTCGGCCAGACTGCGGCGAGCGCGGTCGCGTCCGCGATCGAGAACCTCGGAGTGCTGCGATGAAGCTCACCATCGACGGCGTCACGGTCGACGTCCCGGAAGGCTCGACGATCCTCGACGCCTGCCGGCGCATGGGGATCGACACGCCGACGCTCTGCTACGGCGACACGCTGACGCCGGTGAACGTGTGCCGCGTGTGCGTCGTCGAGGTCGAGGGCGCGCGCACCCTCGTGCCGTCGTGCTCGCGAATTGCAGAGCCGGGGATGGTCGTGCATACGAACTCGGAGCGCGTGCGCACCTCGCGCCGGCTCGTGATGGAGCTGCTCGGATCGTCGGTCGACCTCTCCACCGCACCCGATGCGCTCGCGTACATCGAGGAGTACGACGCGAAGCCCGATCGCTTCGGCCCGGACGCGGCGACGGTCGCGCAGGACGTGAAGATCGACAACGACCTCTACGTGCGCGACTACTCGAAGTGCATCCTCTGTTACAAGTGCGT
>WNFR01018657.1_pt1 | contig 15502 bp, 6 predicted proteins | sample 5400221 | NCBI WGS metagenome assembly WNFR01 (sample SAMN13153357, study PRJNA577476) | soil metagenome | isolation source: 40 cm soil under Madrone tree | place: USA:California | collected 2016-06-14 | reverse complement strand
GGCCAGCGACAGGTCATAGCCATTGTCATAAGCCGCCGGGTTGATGTGTTGCGCCTTTTCCAGAAATGGGATCGCTTTGGCAACGGTTCCCGCGTGAATGTAGGCCTCTCCTAGATTGTGATTTGTGTCGAAATTCGTGGGGGCTAACTGCACTGCCTCGGTGAAGTGTTCTATTGCCAGAGCGGACTTGCCCAAGCGTTCATAGCTTGCCGCCAGGTTCGAAAGAGCCGCTACCGAATCGGGCTTAATTCGAACAGCCTTCGCAAGATGCTCATTAGCCCTGACGTCCTGCGATTGCGCGGCGTATGCCATCCCCAAAAGCTCGTGCACCTCAAAACTCTCCGGTACATCGCGGAGCAGCTTTTCCAGGGGCGGAATGGCCTCCGCGTAGTGGCCCGACTCGTACTGCGAAACCGCTGACTGGAAGATACGATCCCTTTCCTGAGGCTGCGAATTCTGCGACCGCAAGGGGACGGACCACGCCAAAAGGACCAAAAGAACCATCAGCTTGCGAGCTTTGCGTGACATCACTGTATTCCGATGTTAGCACTGGCATGCAAACTGGAGCGGCGCCAACAAAAAACCGGGAGGAGCCTCTCTCGAAGCCCCTCCCGATGGGGTGGTTGTTGGGTTAGAAATACATCTTCAAAGCAAACTGGATCTGCCGCGGATCATATGGTGCATCGCGAGTAGAGCCAATTTCTCCGAAGGTTGAACTGTTGAAGTTGCCGGAGTTTGAGATCGCCACAACGCCGTTGCCTCCGAAATTCGGTGCGCTGAAGTTCGGGTGGTTAGCAATGTTGAAGATCTCCGTCCGGAACTGGAGCCGGAACCGTTCGTTGATTGGAATGTCCTTGAAGAACGACAGGTCCACACGTTTGAAGCCGGGACCCGGAACCTGTGTGACGCCGCCGAGGGCAGCCGCACCGGTTATTGGCACGCAGCCGGCGGGCGACTTCGAGGGGTCGGGAACACCGCCCGCGCCTAGCACACAGGGCTGCGTGAATGCGGCGGCATTTCCGAACCATGCTAACTTGCCGTTTGCGTCGTCGTGGAGTCCGAGCTTCAGCGGCTGACCGGTAAAGAGGTCGCCGCAAGCCGTTCCCGAAGTGGTTGCTGAGGGACAGGAAAGGGTAATCGGTTGGCCTCCCTGGAATGTCGTGCTCCAGTTGATGCTCCAACCGCCAATCACCTTATTGGTGACTCCGCTGGCGTCGGTCATGAAATGCTTACCCCTGCCGAACGGAAGCTCATAACCACCACTGAAGTGGAAGACGTGGCGGATATCGAAAGGAGCCAAACCGTAGTCCCCTTGGATTCCGAAACCAGGAACGTCCGGAGCCCGGTAACCATTCACGTTCCCCGAGGCACCGTTGTTGACGCTACCTTGGTTAAGCAGGTCGTGAGCGTCAGAAAGCACCTTTGAAAAAGTATACGTGCCAAGGAAGTTCAGACCATTGGCAAAATGCTTTTCGAGTTTGAGCTGCAGGGCATGATAGTTACTGTTCCCCTCAGTTTGCGCGAGGCTCGTACCACGACCAAAGTCCGGGAACGGGACGCATGCATGGCCGAGAAAGTTTAGCGTAGGACAATTGCCAGTTGTGGTCGCACTATCCTGAACGGCAACGTCCGTGTTTGCCGGGATAATTGTAGTGACGTTGTTAACGTTCGGAAAGACCTCCAGATGTCGCGCCAACGAGTTTACGTAGGCAGCCTGGAAGGACATCGAAGGCGTCAGTTGATATTGGACAGTCAGGTTCCCGCTCATCGTATAGGGCGTAATGTAGTTGAACTGAATTCCCAACAAGCCCAGCCCATTAGCATTAACCAACAGTGGATCGAGAGGTGTACAAGAAAACCCCGTCTCGAAAGTACCGGTGTTGCCCGGTCCAGCCGTCGAACAACCTGGGAAGGTAACAGGAGTGTTCGCGTTGGGATGGTCGAAGTTGAACTGGAATTGGAATGGATAGTTCTCACCGATGTTCGGCGAGTATCCCCGGTTTTCAAACCCGTTGTAGAAGATACCCCACCCGCCGCGAACCACCAGCTTATTGTTTACCTGGTACGCGAAGCCGATGCGAGGTGCGAAGTTATGGTTTTGGGAATAGCCCAAACCCTTACCATACTTATCGCTGGCTACGAGGTCGATCCCGTCCGTAGCGAGCAGGCTCGTGAAGCTCGGAGACAAGTTTCCGAGGTTCGCGCCCGCTGGTAACAAGTACGTCGGATTCGTAAAAGGCCCACTCCCGGCCGGTACAAAGTTGGCCTGTGCGCCATGATGTTCGTAAACGAGACCGAAGAAGTCATATCGCAGACCAAGATTCACAGTCAGCTTGTCGGTGACCTTCCAGTCGTCGTTGACGTATCCGCCCCAATAGTTCTTACCGTTGTCGGTTTGTGCGATGTTCGACGCGCGGATGTCGGTGGCGCCACCAAGAAAATTGACGGCATTGGCTCCGCCGGTATTGACGGCTGACGGGCAAGCTCCGGTCGGGTCGCCTGCTGCGCAAGGAATTTCACGTGCTGCCACTCGAAGCCCATCTTGAACGTGTGTTTGCCGAAGATCTTGGTCACGTCGGCGGTAAGCTGGAACGTGGAACTGACCTCGTCCGACGGCAAAAAGGCGTTGCTCCCCAGTGTCTGCAATCCACCAATGCCGAACGCCGGCAACCCGCCGTTTTCCTTCAACTGAGGAATATCCTGAATGCCAAACTGCGAGGGAATGTCGCTCAAGTCATTCGCCGAAGGTGAAACGCGCGTGGTGTGCAGATAATTCAATCCAGCGCGTACCACATTGATCAGAGTCGGAGAAAACGTGTGTGTATATCCCAGCGCGCTCTGTTGGGCGTTTGCAGTCTGGTTGCCTTGTTGGAAACCGCCGCCATCAGCGACACCGCCGAAAATTCCCGGGATGAACTGAGGATCGTCTACCAAGCTAAACCGGAAGAACAGCTGGTTCTTGTCGCTGAAGTTTACGTCCATGCGAGCGTCAAACGAATTGCGATGCTCGAATAATTTCGGCGAATTCGCAAAGTTTGACGTAATCGATCCACTTGTCGGTGATGGATAAAGGTTCAACAGCGCGATCGCGTTCGGATCCAGGCGACTTGCCGGAATCAAGTTGAGACCGCAACCCGCCACGGTATATACGAAATTTGCGGGCTCGTTCTGGCAAGTACCGAACGGATCCCGTACAAATACTCCGGGAGAAATTTGCCGAGTTGTCGCCGGATCAAGAACAGTGCCAACGGGAACCATACGGCCCAACGCATCGGGTCTCGATCCACCAACTATCAAGTCCTGGAAGTTGGTATACCCACTAGCGCGTTCCGCATCTGTGGGAACTGTGCGTGTCAGAATCGTGCCCTGCACGCGGCGCAGCCCTTCATAATCGGCAAAGAAGAAAATCTTATTCTTGATGACCGGACCACCAATGGTGGTACCAAACTGGTTCTGTCGAAGTGCCCCCTTCGGCACGCCACCTGCGTTTTCAAAAAAGTCAGCTGCGTCAAGTTTGTCGTTACGGAAAAATTCCCACCCCGAACCGTGAAAGCTGTTCGTACCAGATTTGATCGTTGCGTTCAGTACCGCCGCACCAGACCGTCCAAATTCCGCACTGAAGTCAGAAGTCTGTACCTTGAACTCCTGAATTGCATCGACCGGAGGCAGTACCACAAAGTTCGTACCGTTTAGGAAGTCTACCGTGTCCGAGTTGTTGTCGATGCCGTCGAGCAGGTAGTTATTCTGCGCTGGGCGATTGCCGTTAGCAGCGAAGGCGCCCGTCGCAGCGTTACCGCGTGTATCGGCCTGCGGAGTATTCACGCCAGCAGCGAGCTGCGCAAGGAAGGTAAAGTTTCGCCCATTTAATGGAAGATCGTTGACGCTTTTAGAGTCAACGACTTGACCAACAGAAGCGTCCTGCGATTGCAGAACCGGAGCTGCCGTAGTGACTTCAACGGTTTCGGTCACCGCGCCAGGCTTCAATGAAAAATCAGAAACCACGTTCGCACCAACGTCTACAGTCACGCCGTGTTGTGTAGTGGTCTGGAATCCCTGCATCGTCACCGTGAGTTTGTAGGTGCCGATTTTGACTGGCGTAAACTTGTAGCTGCCATCGTCTCCGGTAACCATAGAGAGTGCGGCATTCGTACCCTCGTTCGTCAGGGTCACCGTGGCGCCGCTAACACGCGCGCCGGACGAATCGGAGACTGTACCTAGAATGGATCCGGTGTCGATCTGACCGTACGACGGAACCGTGCCCAATATCAGAAACGCTAGGCAAGCCACCGTAATCAGAACTAGCCGTCCACTCCAAAAACGAACGGTCATTCGCTCCATGACATCACCCTCCCTCAGAACCGTTGCGCAGCGGCAAAACGCTAGCGTCCCTTACGTGTAATTGACCAAAAATAAGCAACCTCACCGTCCAGCAACTCAGTCGCAATCGACTTGTCGCAACGCCAGAGCCCCCTCAACACCCGGTGGTGAACGTTTTACTCGCTCTTTTGTCCCTGCACCTAAATAATGTAAACGATTACTTTTTACACAGCACCCCTAGTGCAAAACCACTATAGCGTTGACTGTTGAAATAGCATGCCACTTTTCCGGTTGTCAAGTATTTTTCTTCGGCCCCATCGGTTTTTTGATAGTCGCCTTCGAATGTGCCTATTTTCGCCACCTTCCCGCGGAAAAAAGACGCCCAAGAGCTTGCATGACAACCCGAACTGCGAGTCTTACGTTTCGTTGGCCTTCCCGATTCGGCATTCGCTGCGAATGTCAACGTTTTCAGATATTGCTGAATCTTTGCGCTCCGCCGTAACGATGCTAACATCCCAATAGAATCTCATCTGCAGGGGCAAAGCGCCGTCGAATGGATTCCCGCTTCGTTTCACGCCGCGCGTTTCTTCGAAAAATACGTTGGGCTCCGGCGTTACTCTCGCCCGCTCGTCTGAGCGCTTGCTCCTTCAATTTCCCGTTGCCGGAACAGATTCAAAAGGAAACATCGGATATTGCCCTTTCTGACTCTCGGTTCGTACCTCACTACCCTTCTTCTTCTCCGCTGGAAGATCTGTTCAAGCTGGTACCGCCAGGTTTTGACGCATATCCGACAGAGAAATATGCAGCGGAGATTACGTACCAGCTGAACCGCTGGAGCGAGGCCCTGAATGCGTCTCCCCCAGCTCTCGATTCCCTTTCCAAGTTCTTGCGAGCCTCTGTTGAGTTCAATTCAACCGACGCCGCGGAAGTGACTACAATCCGCGACACCAGCACCATTCATTTACGAAAAAACAAGTACGGCGGAAGCTCGCTAGCCGGGCGAGACCTATTTCTGGCGCAAATGAAAGAACATCTCACTCCGCTCGCTCGAATTCAGGTTTCTGAGTTTCTAATAAGTGATCTTCAGGAGACATCGCAGCATCCCTTGTCGGTCGTTACGGAGATCCGGCATACCTTTGTCGGATCGCACCGCGATGGCAGCCGCGAGGAGCGAATTGGATTTTGGAAACTCGTCTGGTCGCTGGATTCTGGCGGCGTTTGGATTGTGGAGAAATGGAATTTCGTCGAAGAAACGATAGCCTTGGTCTCTTCGCCGCTATTTCGAGACGTCAGCGTCCAAAGTTTGCAGCGGATTGCTTCTTACCGGGATCAAATGCTTCTGGGGGTTGATCATTGGCGCACGATTCTCGACGGCGCCTCTGGCATCGATGTCTACGGGAACAACGGCATTGCGGCAGGCGATTTCGACAACGACGGTTTCGACGACCTCTATATTTGTCAGCCTTCGGGACTCCCAAACCGGCTTTATCACAATCGTGGCGATGGCACGTTCGACGATGTGACGGAAAAGTCTGGCGTCGGCGTTCTCGATGCCACCGCGTGTGCGATTTTCGCCGACTTTGAAAACAAGGGCTTGCAGGATTTGCTGGTGGTCTGCGCTTCGGGTCCGCTACTGTTCATCAATCAAGGCAATGGAAAATTCCAGTGCAAGCGAGAAGCGTTTGCATTTGCAAAACCGCCGCAGGGCACATTCACACACGCTGCGGTCGCCGATTACGACCACGACGGGCGGCTCGACATCTATTTCTGCGTGTACAGCTACTATCTCGGCCTCGATCAATATCACTACCCTTCTCCGTATTTCGATGCTCGCAATGGTCCGCCTAATTTTCTGTTCCACAACGAAGGCAACGCATCGTTCGCTGACCACACCGACGCCGCCGGCCTTAACGTTGAAAATGACCGTTTCAGCTTTGCCTGCGCCTGGGGCGATATCAATTCGAATGGCTGGCCTGACCTGTACGTCGCCAACGATTTTGGCCGCAGCAACCTTTATCGCAACCGCGGAAACGGCTCATTCGAAACAGTCTCGGAGCAGGCCGGCGTAGATGGTCCGGGCGCGGGCATGAGCGTTTGTTGGTTCGATTACGACAACGACGGCAAGCAGGACATCTACGTTTCGAATATGTGGTCCGCTGCCGGACAACGCATTTCCGGCCAGAACGTTTTTCACGGCAACGAATCAGCTGGCGTCCGGGCGCTCTATCGAGGCCACGCGCGGGGAAATTCGCTCTACAAGAATTCCGGTGATGGTCGCTTTCACAACGCCAGTGTTCCGGCGGGAGTCGAGATGGGCCGCTGGGCATGGTCGTCGGACAGCTGGGACTTCAACCATGACGGCTATCCGGACCTCTATATCGCTAACGGATACGTTTCCAGTGCGGACCGGAATGACCTGGGCAGCTTTTTTTGGCGCCAAGTAGTTGGCAACTCCCCATCCACATCTAGTGCTTCTCCTCTTTATGAACGGAGCTGGAACGCCATCAATGAGCTAATCCGTTCAGACAGTACCTGGAGCGGCTACGAACGGAACACCCTTTACCTGAATAATCGCAACGGCAGGTTTTCCGAGATCTCTGGCATTGCGGGACTTGATTTTCTCGATGACAGCCGTTCTTTTGCGCTGGCTGATCTCGATCACGATGGCCGTCTGGAGCTAATACTAAAAAACCGCAACGCACCACAACTTCGCATCCTGCACAATGTGATGAATGAAATAGGTAACGCGGTCTCCTTTCGCTCGCAGGGGACAATAAGCAATCGTGATGCAATCGGTGCTCGTGTCACCGTCAGCTGTGGCGAACTGCGCCAAGTGAAGTTTCTTCAAGCCGGCTCGGGATTTCTCTCACAACACTCGAAGGAACTCTTCTTTGGTTTGGGCAATATTGATTCACCCGTAGCTGCGACCGTCGAATGGCCAAGCGGTCGAAGACAGACTTTCGAGCGCTTGCCGCTCAATCACCGCATCAGCATCCAGGAAGGTAATTCGGACATCTCGGTAACGAAGTTTGGCTCAGCCGCACTCGCCTATTCGGAACAAGTTGCTATTTCGCCCCTTGCGCCGTTGCCTAAAAACTCAGAGACTTGGCTTCTCGACCTGCTCCCGGCCCCTGATTTCGTGCTGCCCGATCTTTCCGGAAAGACGCACGGTCTCCAATCGCATTTGGGTAGGCCTTTGCTGCTGCACTTTTGGCTCCAGGCCTCACCTGCCTGCGCTGAGCAATTGAAGTTATTCGAAGAGCAGAAAACAGCATGGAGTTCGAAGGGCCTGCAGATTCTCTGCATCAATGTCGACCCCGTGGAAAATGTCACTGGCGTTCGCGCCTTCGCAAAGCAGCGAGGCATTTCATTCCCTATTCTACTGGCCTCGCCCGATGTCGCGGGCATTTACAACATTCTCTATCGCTATCTGTTCGACCGCCGCCAAGACTTGCCAATTCCCTCGTCTTTCTTGCTCGATGAGTCCGGCATGATCGTGAAAATCTATCAGGGAACTGTGAAACCGCTGCAGTTCCTGCATGATGTGGCGTCAATTCCTCGCAATGAAGAAGAACGCATTCACAAAGCCCTTCCCTTCCCCGGAAATCTCTATATGGGGAGCTTCCAGAGAAACGATTTCACCTATGGCGTCGCGTTGTTCCAGCGAGGCTATCTCGACCAAGCTGAAAGCTCATTCAAACAGGTTGTTGCCGCGAAGCCGAACGATCCAGACGCCTACTACAATCTCGGCACTCTGTGCCTCCGCAAGAATAAATTGAAGGACGCGCGCCGTTTCCTCGAACAAACGGTCGGTCTCCGCCAGGATTATCCCGAAGCTTGGAACAATCTGGGCATGATTGCAGCCGAGGAAAATCAACCCGATGAGGCCGTGCGTAATTTCAGGAAATCGCTTTCGCTTCGGCCCGAATACCCGACCGCGCTACTCAATCTCGGGAACATTTATAGGCGTCAGGGTAATTTGTCGGACGCCAGGCAACTGCTGAGTCGCGCCCTTGAACTCGAACCAGAAAACCCTGAAGCCAACTACAGCCTGGGCATGTTGTATGCGCGCCAGAACGACCCTGGTCACGCCGTCGAACTACTGCAGAATGCAATCCGCATTCGTCCCGGCTATGCCGAAGCATGGAACAACCTTGGCGTATTGTTGGTTCGCCAGGGTCGCAACACCGACGCAGAAGAGAAATTCAAAGTGTGCATTCAAGTGGCGCCGAATTTCGATCAGGCCTATCTCAATCTCGCGCAGCTTTACATGCTTTTCAACGAAAGGGCAAAAGCGCGCGAAGTTCTGCAATCTTTGCTGCGCTTGCAGCCGCAGCACAAAATCGCGCAGCAGACTTTGGAAATGCTAAATTGAGCTATCCGGCTCTCACAAAAGTTGCGTTCGGAGGCAAATCGTAGCCATATGATTGGCGCCAGCTCACACCTCGTCAAATCCAAACGTGGAATCCCGCCTGGCGTCGGAGTTCTCCTGGCTAGTTCGATCATACTCTTGGCTTGCACCGTGTTCTTCGGGCAAACATTACCCCCCAGAAAAACACCCTCTCGCTCCGCTGAGAAGTCCGACCCGCGTTTTCAGGAAGCGGAAAATCTCCTCAACGAAGGACGCACGGAAGAAGCCGAGCAGAAGATTCAGGAACAACTCGCGCAAGATCCGAAAAATGTAGAAGGCTACAACCTTTTGGGAATTATTTTCACAAAACAGAAAGACTTCGATAAAGCTTTGGACACTTTTCAGCACGCTCTGAAGATCGACCCAACCTCAACGCCCACGCGAGTCAACATCGGTAACCTCTATATCGCTCTGGAAAAGCGCCCATGCGATCCCGTACTTTCAACGGGTAAATCCGCCAACCAGCGCTTCGCGCTTTAACCTCTTGCGCGCCTTCTTCCGTGCTGGCAGAACTGCCCAAGGTTTGAAGGTCGCTAACGCCCTGTCCAAGCAAAATCCCACAGATGTGCAACTTCACTTCACGCTTGGCGTGCTGCTCGCCTCAGAAAAGCAGTATCGCGCAGCGCAGTTCGAGCTGGAAAAGGCCAACTCGCTACAGCCCGAGACTTTCGAGATTCTTTATGATCTGGGACAGGCCTACCTTCGCGATGGCAATCACCAGAAAGCTGAAATCGTCCTCAAGCGCGCGCAAACATTGAAGCCCGATTCGCCCGAGGCTCTCTATCTTCTTGCGCAGGTCTACGCGGATCAAACGCGTGCCGTGGACGCTCTCGAACTCCTCGTTCGCGCCCACAAGCTCGCACCGGAAAATACCGATATCATTTTTCTCCTCTCACGCGTCAGCATGACACAAAACTATTTTGAAGACGCGATCCCCCTTCTCGAGTCCGGTGTCAAAATTGCTCCCCAACGCGCCGACCTCCGTGCCGCTCTCGGCGAAAGTTATTTCATGTCCGGCAAGGCCGACAAAGCCATCGACGAATTTAAGCAGCTCATCGAAGTTGACCCGTCCGCCCACTCCTACGCCTTCATGGGTCTCTCTTATCGCCATCTCGGCCGTTTCGACGAAGCCCGCAAGTATTTCGAGGAGGGCCTCAGGCTCGATCCCCACAGTGCCTCTTGCCTCTTCAACATGGGGTACATCGAGGGCCGTCAGGGAAATCAGGCCAAAGCGGAAGATTATTTTCAACGAGCCCTGCGCGCCAATCCGGATTTTCCGGAAGCGTTATTCGAAGTTGCGAGCCTTCGCGTCAGCTCCAAGGAATACCCAGAGGCCGCTGAACTACTGCGCAAGTATGTTCGAGTTGCCCGCGAACCCGCTGCCGGCTATTACAAACTCGCGATGGTCGAGCGCAGTCTAAAACAATTCGAAGCCGCGCAGCGCGATCTGAGTGTCTTTCAGACGCTTTCGAAAAACTCTGCGCCCGGGCCATATCCCTACCAACATCTTTTCGACTATCTCGATAACCGAGCCTCTCTTACACGGCAACAACGCACGCAGCTCGACCTGACCGAGCTCACCGAACAGATAAAAAAACACCCCGATCGCCCCCAGGACTTGTATCTGCTCGCCGAGGCATATCTGAAATTGGCCAAAATCGACGACGCGCGCAAGACCATCGCTCAACTGGATCAGATCAGCGCGAAGGATTTCCGCACCCAAGCAGGCGTCGGGGTCCTTCTCGCCCGATATCGGCTCTACGACGACGCCATCGCTCATTTCCAAAACGCCGCACAGGCAAATCCGGACTCTGACGATGTCAAATTCGACCTCGCGGATGCGTCTTTCCGCAAAGGTCAATATTCACAGGCGCTTGAAATCGCGCAGTCCGTTTCCGACCAAGGACAAAAGGACGATGCCTATCTCGCCCTTCTCGGCGACATTTATTCGCACCTTGGAGATATTGTCAAAGCCGCGCAAATTTTCCAGGACGCTATTCGCCGTAATCCCGACAACGATCAGTACTATCTCTCCCTTAGCCTGGCTGAGCTTCGCGCCAACAACTTAACTGGCGCCGAAGCCACCTTGACGAAAGGTCTTGAGCGTGTTCCCAGCTCGGGGAAAATTCTTTGGGGACTCGGCGTCGTTTCCGCGCTTCACGGGAACGCCGATCAGGCCTCAGAATGTCTTGAACGCGCTGTCGAGCTCTTGCCTGAATGGCCCGGTAGTTATTCGACGCTCGGTGTTTTGTATTACCAGACCGGGCAATACTCGAAAGCCCGCGAAGTCCTCGCGCGCTTCAAGGGCAGTCACTCCGCCGGACTCGACACCAGCCGCATCGAGCAAGCTCTCGCCAACGCGCCGCAAACCTCGCCAGCCACCGCGCAACCTCTCTCCGCCACCAGCCGCCAGCAATTCCTCCAAATCGCTCTTTCCCTCGCGGACCGCACCTTATGATCACGCGACGCACGCGACGCACGATGAAATTTGGAGGCATCTGGCTCGTACTGCTCGCCGCTCTTTGCTCGCTGCTTGCTCTGAAATCGCTCGCCGCCCAGTCCACCAAAAAACAAAACGATTCCATCCCCGTAAAATTCACCGACATCCGCAAACAGTCCGGCATCACGTTTCTGCAGGACTCCACCCAAACCGAAGAAAAGCTCTACCTCGAAACTATGGGCACCGGCGTCGCCTGGCTCGACTACGATCAGGACGGCCTCATGGATCTCTACTTCGTCCAGTCCGGACCCACCGATCTCTACAAGCCCGACCACCCGATGCGTTCCGCGCTTTATCACAACAATGGCGACGGCACTTTCACCGACGTCACTGAAAAAGCCGGGGTCGCCGCGGAAAATCACTACGGGCAAGGTGTTGCCGTCGGTGATTACGACAACGATGGCTATCCAGACATTTACGTTACTGGATATGGCAGCGCGATTCTTTATCACAACAACGGCGACGGCACCTTCACCAACGTCAGCAAAAAAGCAGGAGTCGGCGACGAAGGCAACTGGTCCACCAGCGCAGCCTGGGTCGACTACGACAAAGACGGCTACCTCGATCTCGTCGTCACCAATTACATCGAATGGTCATTCAAAAATAATCTCTGGTGCGGCGAACATCGTCCCGGCTACCGTTCCTATTGCCATCCTGGAAATTACAAGGGGCAAAAAACTAAGCTCTACCACAACAATCACGATGGTACTTTCAGCGATGTCAGCGATTCCTCCGGCGTTGGCAAGCCCGAGGCAAAAGGAATGGGCGTCGTCGTCGCGGACTTCAACAACGATGGCTGGCCGGATATCGCCATCGCCAACGACTCCTGGCCAAATTTTCTCTTCATCAACAAACACGACGGCACGTTTCAAGATGTTTCCTTCATTTCAGGCCTCGCCGCCAGTGAAGACGGCCGCTACGAAGCAGGCATGGGCATTGACGCCGCGGACGTGGATGGCGACGGCTCGCAGGACGTCTACATCACACACCTCGACTTCGAACTAAATCGCCTCTATCACAACAATCGCGACGGAACCTTCACCGACGTCACCTTCAGCTCTGGAATCGGCAACAAAGCCATTCTCTTGAGCGGCGTATCCATGAAATTTCTCGATTACGATAACGACGGATGGCCCGACATCCTCCAGCTCAATGGAGCAATGGTTGATAACGTTCAGCTCTATCACAGCGAGGTCACTTACAAAGAGCCACTGTTGATGTTTCACAATCTCGGCAAAGGGCACTTTGAAAAAATTGCCGACGGCGCGCTCGGACCCGACTTCAGCCGGCCCATCGCGGGCCGCGGTCTTGCTACCGCGGATTTCGACAATGATGGCGACATTGACGTCGTCACTAACAATCGTGGCGACTATCCGTCGCTTCTACGCAACGACGGCGGCAACGCCAATCACTGGCTCGAAGTTCTGCTCATCGGAACAAAATCGAATCGCGATGGCGTCGGCGCGTCGCTAAAAATTACCGCCGGCGATTTTGTCCACGTCGAACAATCCAAAGGAGGCATGAGCTACATGTCTGCCAGCGACCCGCGCATTCTTTTCGGCCTCGGGAAATATACAAAAATTGATTCGCTCGAGATCACATGGCCCAGCGGCCAAATCGATCGCTTGAAAGATCTCCCATTAGACAAAATCATCGCCATCAAAGAAGGTGTAGGCATAGTCCCCCATCCATTTCCAAAGGTCTCCAGTAAGTGACGCCTGCACCAAATTTTCTCTCTCGTGTAGGGGCGCAGCACGCTGCGCCCTATCTCGGCAACCACATTTTGGACTTGTCGCTATTTTGCCTGTCATTCCGAGCGAAGCTAGGAATCTGCTTCTGCTCTTCCTGGCACCTGTCATGAATTCCCCGCGTCGCTGCTTTCTCGCCAACTCCGCTACCATCCTCGGCACCTCCCTCCTAGACGCCCTAGCCACTCCATTGTGGAAATGGCAACCGCACACCATCCTTCAAACCGCCGCCGTCGCGCAAAAATCCCCAGTGCAATTCATCGACGTCGCCCGCGAAGCCGGCCTCAACTCTCCCAACGTCTGGGGCGACCCCGACCACAAGCGCTACATCATCGAAGCCAAAGGTAGCGGCCTCGCCTTCTTCGATTACGACAACGACGGCTGGCTCGACATCTATCTCACCAACGGCACCCAACTCGGCAAAGAATGGCCATCCGGGCAAGCGCCTACTTCTCATCTCTACAAAAATAATCGCAACGGGACATTCACCGACGTCACGGAAGGGTCCGGAGTCGCGCGCACCGGTTGGCAGACCGGTGTTTGTGTCGGCGATTACGATAACGATGGCTGGGATGACCTCTTCTGCTGTTTCTGGGGTCACAACATTCTCTTCCGCAACAACGGTGACGGCACTTTCACCGACGTCACCAAAAAAGCCGGTGTATACAACGACGACATTCGCTGGGGCGCGGGCTGCACTTTCCTCGATTACAACCGCGACGGCCATCTCGATCTCTTCGTATGCAATTACATAAAGCTCGATCCCGCGAAAAATCCCGATCCAAACGGCCCTGCGCAATGCCAGTGGAAAGGCATTCCCGTCATGTGCGGCCCACGCGGCCTGACGGGCGACACCAACGTCCTATATAAGAACAATGGAGATGGCACTTTCACCGATGCCACCGAAAAAGCCGGCATCCTAAAACCGGGTCCGCGCTACTCCATCACCGCCGTTTCCTACGATTTTGACAACGACGGCTGGCCGGACATTTACGTCGCTGTCGATTCGCAGCCCAGCATCCTCTTCCGCAACAATCACGACGGCACTTTCACCGACCAAGCCGTAATCGCCGGTGTCGCCTACAGCGACAACGGCCACGAACAAGCCGGCATGGGCGTCGCAGTCGCCGACTACGATTGCGACGGTTCACTAGACATCTTCAAAACCAATTTCGCCGATGATACCTGCAACCTCTATCACAACAATGGTGACGGCACTTTCACCGACGTCACTTTTTCTTCCGGCATCGGCATCAACAACGGCTACGTCGCATGGGGCTGCGCTTTTCTCGATTACGACAACGATGGCTGGGCCGACCTCATGCAGATCAACGGTCACGTCTATCCCGAAATCGAAGGCCACGCCATCGGCCAGACCTACAAAAATCCCCGCCTCGTTTATCGCAACATGGGCAATGGCCACTTCACCGACGTCTCCGCGCAAATGGGCCCAGGCATCACCGAAAAATTTTCCAGCCGTGGCGCGGCCTTCGGCGACTACGATAATGACGGCGACATTGACGCCCTCGTCCTCAACCTCGGCGATCTGCCGTCCCTCCTACGCAACGATGGCGGCAACGCACAAAACTGGATCAAGCTCAAACTCATCGGTACCATCTGCAATCGCACCGCTATCGGCGCTCGCGCTCGCGTCGTCACCGGCACTCACTCCCAAATCGATGAAGTCCACAGTGGCTCCAGCGTCATGTCCCAGTCTGACCTTCGCCTCCACTTCGGCCTAGGCAAATCCCAGATCGCCGACCTCATCGAAGTCAAATGGCCCACCACCAAAAAGATCGAACGCTTCACCAAGGTTCCCGCCAACCAAATCCTAACCATCCGCGAATCCCAGGGCATCGTGTCCACCTTCAAGCCCAAAACAAAATAGGCAAAGGTCAGGGCTTACCTCTTCACTACTCAGAGAACTCTGCGTCTCGGCGTTGTCTTTGATTCCTTCTTGCTTTTTAATCTTTGCTGCTGCTTGAACCTCCTGATGAAGGAAGAATGTGCGCCGCCCAACCGCCACCTGGCGCCAGATGTACTCTCAATTTCATCCCTTTGTTGACCTGCTGCGTCGTTTTCCTATAGTCGCTGGCCATGCGATCTGCGTTTACGCCGTCCTGATACGCTTCCATCTTGAAATTTCCTTCCGGCAAGAAAGACAGGTCAATCTCCAGATCGCGTGCCGTCCAATCCGTCATCGCACCCACGTACCAGTCTCGGCCGTTTCTTCGCGCCACTGCCACATACTCGGCAATTCTCCCTTCCAGACCTCTTGTCTCGTCCCACGTGGTCGGCACGGGTCCGAGGAACTCCATCGCTTCCGGCTCACGCTCATAGTTCGATGGACTGTCAGACAGCATCTGAAGCGGGCTCTCAAACACCACGTACATCGCCAGTTGGTGACACCGCGTTCCTAACGCCATCGGCCGCTTGAAGATCGGAGCGAACATGTCTTTTTGCGCATTCAGCATCGCGCCTGGCGTGTAGTCCATTGGGCCCAGGAACATGCGAGTAAAAGGTAGT
>WNFR01003855.1_pt1 | contig 15505 bp, 10 predicted proteins | sample 5400221 | NCBI WGS metagenome assembly WNFR01 (sample SAMN13153357, study PRJNA577476) | soil metagenome | isolation source: 40 cm soil under Madrone tree | place: USA:California | collected 2016-06-14 | reverse complement strand
TGGCGCACTCGTGCCCCACGCGCTCCGCGCCCTGCGAAAGGGTGGCACACTTGCATTGGCTGGAATCACCATGAGCGCCATCCCGCAAATGGACTATGCACTGCTCTACCATGAACGAGCCATCCGCAGCGTAGCCAATAGCACCCGCCAAGACTGCCGAGAATTGCTTGAACTCGCCGACCACGCCGGGATTCACGCCGAGATACAAGTCTTCGATCTGGAGCAGGCAAACCAAGCGCTCCAAGCGTTGAAGAACAGCAAGATCAGCGGTGCTGGCGTGCTGCGAATCGCGAGTTAGCCGGTTTGCTGGTTTGGAACAGGGGCAGCTTTCGAGTAGATGCCCTTGCTTGGATGCCCCTCCCGAACGTCTTCGAGCAATGCGAAAAAAACCACGGCGGCTTAACACACTCTGGCACCTAAACCAGTACTTTCAATAACTTACAAACCACCCAATGCGCCATTCCCCCGCTAAACCCCCGTTTTTCCCCTTTCGTTGACATCTGCGTGTCCTTCCCCCGTGCCTTCAATAACATAAGGCTAGTTCAATCCATCAGGTGGATGACGCTAACCGGCGCTTCCCGGGTGAAGGTCGCACAAAAGCAGGGAGCTCCGGGTTCAGACCGGTAGTTCAAACCAGGAATCCACGGTAAGACTTCCCCTTGTCGTGGTATTCCAGCACGGGAAAGCGAGAGCGCATGCACAAGCCAGTAAAGTACGTGGAAAAAGCAGTTACAGTCGCCGCCAAGGGCGCGTGGGTGGTATTCAACGGCCTGAACCGCATCAAGCAGAACCCATCGCCAACGCCGAAATGGTCGGAGAAGCCGCTGCTGAAGTCCTACGAAAAGACCAAACCGCCTCTGGGCTGGCCGCGCACTACTGACTCGCTGTGCCCCAAGTGCATCCCTGAGATCCGCCAGCAGATTCTCGACGGCAAACTGCCCTACGAAGTTCTGATGAACGAAAAAGTCGGTGAGATCAAGGCCGAAATTGTCGAGCGCGACGGCAAGATCCTGATGGTGAAAGATTGCGCCATCCACGGCCATTTTGAAGACGTCATGTCCATTGACACTGACTTCTCGCGCCATCTGGAAGAGGTATTCCCCGGCCGCGATATCCGCGCCCACAACGACGAGAAGTTGCACCACCACGGGTCTTCGACCGTGAAGTACGGTCGCGGCTCGGTGCTCACTATCGATCTGACCAACCGCTGCAACATGATGTGCGATCCCTGCTTCATGGACGCCAACCAGGTTGGCTTCGTACACGAGTTGAGCTGGGAAGACATCAAGACCATGCTGGACAACGCCATTACCATCAAACCGCGCCGTCAGATGTCGGTGCAGTTCTCCGGGGGCGAGCCCACGCTTTCGCCATACTTCCTGGACGCCGTCCGTTACGCGCGCAAGGTTGGCTACAACTCCGTGCAGGCTGCGACCAACGGAATCGAATTCGCCAAGAGCTTCGAGTTCGCCCAACAGGCCGCCGAAGCCGGCATGCGCTACGCCTACCTCCAATTTGACGGAATCGGCAACGCCGCGAACGCCCACCGCAAGGTCGGCAACCTGTTTGATGTAAAGCTGAAGGCGATCGAGAACATGCACAAAGCAGGTATCGAGATCGTCCCGGTGGTCACGATCGTCAACGGCATTAACAATGAGCAGGTCGGCCGCATCATCAAGTTTGCCCTGGATAATCCGAAGACCATAGGATTCCTCTCCTTTCAGCCCGTGTCTTTTACCGGCAGGGATGAAGCTGTTACCGACGATCGCCGCGAAGCCCAGCGCTACACCCTGTCGCATCTGGCGCACGATGTGAAAAATCAAACCGGCCTGGGCGAGCCCGCGCGTGATTGGTTCCCGATTTCTTTCATGGGCACCTTCTCTGATTGGGCCGACTTGATGCACGTCAACGACGCCAACAACGATTGGGGCCAGTTGAGCTGTGGATGCCATCCAAATTGCGGGACTGGCATGGCGCTCATGATCGACAAAGAGACCAAGGAAGCGGTTCCGGTGACCGCGTTCCTGAAGGGCGATCAACTGGCCAAGGACATTGCCAAGGTCAACGACGCGGCTCGCGGCAAGTTCCTCACCGTCGTCGGCATGGCGCTTTGCCTGATGAAGAACTACGATCCGTTCCAGTCACCCACGCACTTCAAGCTGATGGACCTGTTGAAGAAATTCGACAAGAACTTCAACGCCACCGGCAAGAACTACGGCAAAGTCGGTCCGGACCGCACCATTGACGACGTCATGAAGCGCCGCCAGGATCGCTGGAACTTCCTGTTCATCGCGGGAATGTGGTTCCAGGATCTGTTCAACTACGACTTCCGGCGTACCGAACAGTGCATCATTCCTTATGCCACCCAGGAAGGCGAGATTTCCTTTTGCGCCTACAACACGGGCGTGGGCTGGCGCAACATCATCGAGAAGATGCACATGACCGCCACGCTCACCAAGTGGTACGAGGAACACGGACGGCACGAAATCTTCGCCGGCGGCAAGAACGTCAAGATGGAATCGGTCGAGCACGGACTGGTGCTCAAGGAAGAACTGGTCACCAACGAGGAGCAGCACGATCTCGACAAGCTGGGCATCGCCAAGAACTCTCGCGAGGAAAAAATGCGTGCCCGCGACGCCAAGCAGAAGGAAGATCCGGCCTACAACGCCCGCATGGCTGCGCTATACCGCGAAGTGGTGCTGAAGGAGAAGCCGGTCGTGGCAGAAAACGGCTTCATCCCGCTGGGCGCGCTGACTGCACCGCCCAACGGGAATGCTGGCAACGGCAACCGGCATGCTCCGGCGAAGACCGAGGCGGAACCTGTGCTGGGAGACTGAATTCCCAGTTTCTAGTTTTGAGTCTCAAGGGCGGCCGTCGCGCAGGCCGCCTTTTTTGGCAATCGGTCCTCGCTTGACTTCACTTTAGCTCTCGGATAATCTCCGCCCGACTCCGGGCTGCCCCTTTTGGCTCTTGGGGTCAGGCCCTTGCGAATCTCAATCCAATTCATTTCGCGACCGAGGAGGTCAGCATCCATGACAAAATTCACCGGGTTGCTGTTGGGGTCGTACCTGCTGTTCGGGGGACTGGGCGTTGCGGCGCAGGACATGACGTCGCCACCCAAAGTGCTATCCATCATTCGCGAGTTCGTCAAACCGGGCAAGGCCGGGGCAATGCACGAGAAAACCGAGAGCGCCTTTGTGCAAGCGATGACACGTGCCCAATGGCCCACCCATTATCTGGCGGTAAGTTCTCTTAGCGGCAAGCCCCGCGCTTTGTTCCTGACTCGATACGATTCTTTCGAAGCCTGGGAGAAGGACGCTTTGGCAACCGAGAAGAACGCAACCCTTTCCGCCGCACTCGACCGAGCTGGTGTTGCCGATGGCGATCTGCTGAGCGATGTCGACAGCACCGCGCTCGTCTATCACGACGAGTACAGCCTGCGGTCATCGGTTGATATCCCGCACATGCGCTATTTCGAGATCGCGCTTTATCGTGTGCGTCCCGGACATGATGCGGACTGGGATAGCATCGTCAAGATGGTGATCGCTGCTTATCAGAAGATTCCCGGGGCTCACTGGGCCACATACCGGGCTGTTTACGGGCAGGAAGGCACCACCTATGTGGTATTCACGGCCATGAAATCTGCAGTAGAAATCGACCAATCTTTTGCCCAGAGCAAGCAGTTCATGAGCGCAATGGGCGAAGAAGGAATGAAGAAGTTTAGTGAACTGCTGGCTGCGGCGATTGAGTCAAGCCAACACAATCTGTTCATCTTCAGTCCGAAAATGAGCTATCCCCCCGACGAATGGATCAAGGCCGATCCAGATTTCTGGAAGCCTAAGCCCAGCGCCACTGCGACTGCGCCAAAGAAGGCGGAAGAAAAGCCAGCGAATAGCCAATAACCCAGGACTGTTCAAGAGAGTTTTAGGAAAGGGCATCCGCATACGTGAAGTAAACATGCGGCTGCCCTTTTTTTCTGGCGCGAGTACAATAAGTAGAGAGAAGGTTTTCAGTTCGTTCTCCGCGTAAATAAGCGAGCGCCAAGGTGCCACAAACCCTCAACCCGACCCAGGTGGGGAGGTTCGCTTGGACGCAAAGCCTGGCCAGGAGAACGAAGTTGCCGACTTTCTCTGCGGCCGCCTGGCAATCGTTCGGGAGGAATCGCTATCTTCGATGCCTTTCTCAACGAAGCTGGCCGCAAGGCGCACCTTGCGGGTCGCGTGCCGGCTGCTGTGATGGCGAGAGCGTCGGAGTTATTAGCCAGGCCGCCGGCAATGGAGAAATTGATGTGCTGGCCGCCAAGCCTCCTGGCTAACATTGGGAAGACCAGTAAGTCTTAAGAATTGAGCACGGTGGCAGGGCCCTTTTCCTGCGCCATGCGCAGCGATTTGCGCATCTAACCACCATGGACAACAATGCGATATTCGAGGAGAGATACAGAGTTATCGCCATTGACGAACAGAATCTCGTTCTAAAGGGAATCCGCAGCGGAGAGGTCCTTACCATTACCAACGCCGATCCGGAGCATCCCCTTACGGAGAAGGAATATCCGCCCGGAAAGCTGATCGCACTGAACGATCCGTCAACCGATACTCAGAGTTGATGCCAGGCGAATGAGTCTAACCGGCGGGCCTGTCCTGGATTCGCCTTATTCTGAACCAGCCCAAAAACGCGGAAAGGGTGCTCTTGCCTTTCCGCGTTTTTCCCCCTTCGGTTCTGCGTGGTTACTGAGGTCGCGAGCTGAACCAAGTCAAAGGCGGCGGACAATAGTGTCCGCTCCAAGTAGATATTGCTCTGGCCTGTCGCGTGCCGCGAGGCTGGAGTTAGCTGGACTCCAGCCTTACAATACCGGTCGAAGCGATTTCAAGAGTCGTGGTTCCAGGTAGACTGGAGGGCACATGGGTCCGCGAAGAATCATGTTTCTCCTGGTCGCTGTAGGTGTCTGCGTACTGTTCCTGGGAGCCGGTGAGGAAAGCCCGAATCCTCCGAAGGAAGTCACCTACAACCGGGATGTGGCGCCGATTGTGTATAAGAACTGCGTGGTCTGCCATCGCCCCAACGACATCGCGCCCATGTCGCTGATGACCTATGAGGAAACCCGTCCCTGGGCGCGGCCGATTCGCGAGTCGGTGGTGCAGCGTAAGATGCCGCCCTGGCACGCTGATCCCAAGGTGGGCGATTTCATCAACGATCCGCGGCTGTCGGACAAGGAGATCGCAACCATTGACGCCTGGGTGAGGACCGGCACCAAAGAAGGGGACGCGAAAGATCTGTCCCCGGCTCCCGTGTTCCAGCAAGGCTGGCATATCAAGCCCGACGTCGTGCTGACCATTCCCGAATTCACGGTGAGTGGCGGCAGTCAGGATGACTATGAATACATCTATGTTCCCACCAACTTCACCGAGGACAAATGGGTGCAGGCGGCGGAAGTGCTTCCCGGAGACCGGCGAGTGGTTCATCACGCCACCGTCTCGGTGATCGCGGCCGATAAAGTGGCGAAAAAAGAAGAAGAGAATGCCAAATCCAACGCCGGAGAAGATCGCTACCACTACCGCACCGGCAAGGTATTACACCTGAGGCGGGATGCGCCGGTATTCGACGATGGGTGCGCGTCTCCCGATGGCGGCGGCGTTCCGGGCGAGTCATCCGGGTACTTGAACATCGTGCCGGGAATTTACCTGCCGGGGCATTTGGCGGAGACCCGGCCTTCAGGCTATGCACTGAGAATTCCAGCGGGCTCCTATTTGCAATTTCAGGTTCATTACAGCAACCACACGGGTGACGACGTGAAAGATCGCACCAGCATCGGCCTGGTATTTGCCAGGGAACCGGTGAAGCACGAGATTGCGCAATACGAAATCTGGAACAATCTCTTCCTGATTCCAGCCAATGACGACAATCACCGGGTTACATCGTGTTATACGCTACCGAAGGATGTGACCGCGGTCGCTTATACGGCTCACATGCATTTTCGCGGGAAGAGCATGAAGACGGAAGCCATTTATCCCGACGGCCGGCACGAAGTGATACTGAACGTGCCGCACTATGACTTCCGCTGGCAGGAGACCTATTTCCTGAAACACCAGGTCGTGCTGCCCAAAGGCACGAAGCTGGTGACCACGGCTTACTTCGACAACTCGTTTAACAATCCGCAGAATCCTGATCCCTCGAAAGCCATTCGCTGGGGCGAGCCCAGCGACGAAGAGATGATGGGTTTCTGGTTGCAATTTGCCGATCCCAAACCAGTGGACGAAAAGGCTGCGGTCGCGCATAAGTGATAAGAGATCTAAACATGTGCCGCCTTAGCGGCTTTCTAGGCGACTCCCTGTGATCGTGGTGGTCATGGGAGTGACCGGCGCGGGAAAGACGACCGTCGGCAATCTGTTGGCCCAGCAGCTGGGCTGGGAGTTCACGGATGCCGATAGTTTCCACTCACCGGCAAATGTAGAAAAAATCAGGTTGGGGATTCCACTGGATGATGCTGACCGGGCGCCCTGGCTCAAGTCTCTGCGTCAGGCGATAGAGCAGTGGATGGCGAAACGCCAGGACGTGGTGTTGGCATGTTCGGCGTTGAGGAAAAGTTACCGTGATCAGCTCTCCGTCAGCAGCGAGGTGCGGTTTGTTTACTTGAAGGGAAGCTACGACCTGATCTACCAGCGGCTGCGGCTTCGGCACGGCCATTTTGCTTCGGAGCAGATTTTGGCGAGCCAATTCGCGGCTCTGGAAGAGCCGGACGATGCCGTTACCGTGGACATCGATCGGTCAGCGGAAGAGATCGTCGCAGAAATCAAGCACGGGCTCGGCTTGGATCATGACCGTATGGCGCCCTGATTTGTGACCCGATCGGCAAACGTTGTGTTCCCGAACCTTGCGTTCCCATTGAGGCCATGCCCATGCAATCGCTGAGTGGAACTGACGTTGGCGCGACGGTCGTCTCCAAGCTCACGCGGCGCTTGCTGCCCTTTCTCTTTCTACTTTATATCGTCAACTACCTCGATCGAATCAATGTTGGATTCGCTGCCCTCCAGATGAGAGGGCAACTGGGATTCAGTGACAAGGTTTATGGCCTGGGCGCGGGAATCTTCTTCGCTGGATATTTCTTTTTTCAAGTGCCGAGCAATCTCGCGCTGGCCCGGGTCGGCGCCAGAAAATGGATTGCGGTCATCATGGTGCTTTGGGGGACCGTGTCGGTTTCGATGATCTTCGTCGGCACGCCGCGGAGTTTTTACTTGCTGCGTTTTCTGCTGGGCGCCACCGAGGCAGGATTTTTCCCCGGCATCATCCTATACTTGCGGCGATGGTTCCCCTCCGCGGTGCGGGCCCGGGCGGTGGCGTTGTTTATGATGGCTAGTCCGCTGGCCGGGGTGCTAGGCGGTCCGATTTCCGGCGCGCTCTTGGGAGTGCGCTCCGCCAATTTGGCAGGTTGGCAGTGGCTATTCGTGATCGAAGGACTCCCCGCGGTGCTGCTGGGAGGGGTTGTGCTTGCCTTTCTTACCGACCGTCCCGAGGTGGCGCCCTGGCTAACGGCGGTCGAACGCACGTGGCTTACCGGGGAACTGGCGCGCGAACAGAACCAGCATCCCGAGGCCGCTAGACGCGAAGTGTTCGCAGCCTTTACCCAAGCTAAAGTGTGGTTGCTGGTGCTGGTCTATTTGGGCGATACCACTTGTACTTATGGCGTGGGCCTTTGGCTTCCGAGCCTCATTCGCAGTGTTTCTGGCGTCAGCAATCTGCTCATCGGGATGCTTTCGGCCATTCCTTATGTCGCCACCGCGATCGCGATGGTCTTGGTCGGAATGCATTCCGACCGCACCCGCGAAAGGCGATGGCATTTGGCTGGTTCGGCCTTTGTGGGATCGTTCGGTCTGGCCTGTGCGGCCTACGCAACCTCGGCCACCGCAACTATCGTCTTCCTCAGCGTTGCCCTGCTGGCGGCATTTTCCCTGTTGGGCCCATTCTGGGCGACCTCGACGGAACTGCTGAGCGAAACCTCGGCGGTGGCTGGGATTGCCCTGATCAATTCGTTCGGCAATCTGGGCGGCTTCTTGGGTCCCTACACCATCGGCCTGGTTCGTACCTGGACCGGCAGTTTCCGCGGCGGGTTGCTGGCGGTCGCCGCACTGTTGGGGATCAGCGGCGTGATGGCGCTACTGGTGTTTGCAAAAGGGCTACACAAAGTCCCCGTTCCGGTAGCACAGTAAGCATGGGGACGCTGGGCTGCAGTTAACCGAGCCGGGAGGGGGTTACCGCCAATGCCCCCTCTCTTCGCCCTTTTGACGCAATTGTTTACAATAGGCTGCGACCTCCGCCGCAGGAGGACAGCCCCTAAGCCTTGGGACGAAAACGATTTGGAAAAGCCAAACCACAATCCAAGCCCCGCCGCCCGAGTGTTCTGGCGAGTGGAAGGCAGCCTAGCGGATTTGACCACGGTCCGTCCCATCGCCTTTTTTACCTGGAATGCGCAAACCTTTCTGGAACGCTGGGTGCGCCGCGGACTGGTGTTGCTGATGGCCCTGTTGCGGCCGCTTCTCTATGCCGTTCACCGCGTCTTCGCCACCCGGGTTGTGCACACGGTTCTGAGGGGAATCAGTCGCGACCGCCTGGATCTGCTGGGCGAGGAGTATTTCAAGTACAAACTGCAGCCATACTTGAAAGTTGATGGAATAGAACAACTTAAGGCGTGCCGCGATGCTGGAAATGAGATCGTGCTAGTGAGCCAGGGCCTGGAACACGTCATGCGTCCCTTGGCGCAGCATCTGGGGGTGAAGTGGCTGATTGCCAACCGCCTTGAATTCCGTGACGGAATCGCGACCGGGCGCTTGCAGGAACCGGTGGTGCGGCCGCGAGGCCTGTTCGCGGGCATCAGCGGATCGGGACCCGAGGGCAGACGGGCCCGTGAAAGACTGGTCCGCGACCTCGGTCTGACGAGCACAAACGTTCTGGAATCGGCAGCGATTCCGGCTTCACGCCGAGTCCCGGTGGGGGAGCGCCCGATCGTTTATTTTGATGGAGTCCGCCATTCGAGCCCGCTTTCGGTTCGCAGAGCATTGTCGGGGAAGCACGTCATGCTGATTGGGGTGACCGGTTTCATCGGCAAGGTCTGGCTGGTTAACACGCTGTTGGAGTTGCCTGAGATCGGGCGCATTTATTTGCTTATCCGACGGCAGAAATCCAATCCTGCAGTGCGTCGTTTCGAAAAGTTGGTGGTGGAGTCTCCGGTCTTCGATCCGCTTTATGCCCGCTACGGTGCCGCTCTTTCACGATTTCTGCGGGAACGGGTGGAGGTGATCGAGGGCGATGTTTGCCAGCCGGGACTGGGACTCGGGCCCGAAGTCAGCGACTCGTTGCAAAACAATCTCGACCTCATCATCAACAGCTCGGGCTTGACCGATTTCAATCCCGATCTGCGGGATGCGTTGGCCACCAACGTGGACGCCGCAGTGAACGTCACCGCCTTTGTGCGTGCGTCAAATCATGCCGGACTCTTACATCTTTCCACCTGCTACGTTGCCGGCGCGCGAGATGGCCGAGTGGGAGAGATGTTGCGTCCTGACTACACTCCGGCGGGAGTTGTCGGCTTCGATGCCGAACGCGAATGGCGGGCCCTGCATGATTTGGTCAAGCAGGCGGAACAGCGGGCCGAGAGCGCTGCGGTAACGAAGGATCTTCGCCAGCAGGCCTTACGAAAGGAACACGCCGCCAAAGACCTGGCCGGTGCGGCGCTCGAAAATCAGATCCGGAAAAATCGTTTCCGATGGCTGCGCGAATACCTGACTGAGGCGGGGAAGAAGCGCGCCGCCGAGTTGGGCTGGCCGAATACTTACACGCTGACCAAGAGTCTGGCCGAATCGCTGATTTCGAAGCACGGCGCCGGCCTGCCCATCGCCATTGTGCGGCCGGCAATCGTGGAAACTTCCGTCGCCGAGCCATTTGTCGGGTGGAATGAGGGCATCAACACTTCCGCTTCGCTCTCCTATCTTCTGGGGACTTCTTTCCGCCAGCTTCCGACCAATGAAAGGAAGCGGTTGGATATTATTCCGGTGGATTTGGTCTGCCGCGGTATGACACTGATCGGCGCGGCCATCGTGGTAAGGCGGCATGAGCCGCTCTATCAGTTGGCTACGTCGGTGACCAATCCGTGCGACATGCGGCGTTCCATTGAGCTGACCTCACTGGCTCACCGCAGGCACTACCGTGCCCAGGAGGGCCTGGAATACTGGCTCCGGCTGCGATTAGATGCCATCCCAGTCTCCAAGGAGCGCTACAACCGCATGTCTGCGCCCGCACAGAAGGCGATTGTGAAGTCCATCCAGCGGGTCATGTCGCCCCTTCCGCTGAAGAAGACCCCGCTGGCGCGGGCGGAACGCAACCTCGAACGAGTGGAGAAACTGATCAAACTGTTCGAGCCGTTCATTCTGCATAATGAACATGATTTCGCCGCGGATAATGTGGAACGGCTCTCGCATCCGCTGCCCGAAAACGAGCAGGCCGCCTTTGGATACCACACCCGATCGATTGACTGGTGGGATTACTGGATCAATATCCACATTCCCGCACTGCGCAAGTGGACCTATCCCCTGATCGAAGGACGTCCTCTGGAAGCACGCCCCGCCCGAAGCCTCCAGTTTGAGGCCGTCCCGGAAAACGGGGAAGTGGTCAAAACGGGCACCGACGGAGCAACGTGGCGATATTCCTGACCGGTTCCACCGGATACATCGGCGCGCTTGTCACCGCCAACCTGCTGGAGCAGCATGGCGCTTCGCTGAATCTGCTGGTCCGCGCCCGCGACCCGCAGGAAGCGGCCGGTCGTCTGTGGCAGGCGCTGCAACTGCACCTGGATTTCCCGCGATTTTATGAATATTTCCAGACTCGCATGCGGATTTTCTGTGGTGATCTGACCACGCCCCATTTTGGTCTGGGCGAAGATGACTATGATCGCCTGATCCACACCACGGATTCGGTAATTCACTGCGCCGCCTCGCTAAATCGCAAATCTGAGAAAAGCTGCCTAAATGTGAACCTACGGGGCACGCTCGAAATGCTGCTGCTGGCGCAAAAGTCGAACTATTATCACGGGCTGCGCCGCTTCAGCCAGGTGAGCACGGTGGCTGTGGCCGGGAAGCGGCAGGACGAAGTTATCACCGAAGACCGGTCAATCGATTGGGAGCGGTCGGACTACGATCCCTACGCCCGTACCAAAAAATTTACGGAGCACATGATCCGGCAACTTCTTCCTGACGTCCCGATCACAATTTTCCGGCCCAGCATCGTTCTGGGCGACAGCCGTTATCCCGAGACTACCCAATTCGAGATGGTGAAGGCGTTCGTGTTTCTGGCTGGCCTGCCGGTGCTGCCGTTCCCTTCGAAAGACAAGATTGACATCGTGAACGTCGATTTTGTGGCGGACGCGATTGCGACCCTGCACCAGAAGGAAAATCCACAGCACGACACCTATCATCTGTCCTCCGGCGTGGAGTCGCAAACTTTCCGCCAGCTGACCAGCGCGCTGGCAGCGGCGCAGAACAAGCGTGGTCCAGTCTTTCTTCCGTTTCTGCAGCAGCCTTTCGGCGCCACCGTAAATTTTCTGTCCCACCGGAATGGTTCTCTAGGTTATGGCGCCTCGCTGATGAAAGTCTTCATGCCGTATCTGTTGTGGAACACCGTTTTCGACAACACTCGCGTGACTCAGGAACTCGGACGCAAGCCGGTGCCTTTCTCGCAATACAGCTACCCGCTGCTCAAGTTCAGCCGTGAAAGCAACTTTACCTATCCCTACCGCGATTGGCCTGCCACGAAAGCCGGAGGGTCCGCAGCATGATGGATCTGGTTCTCGAAGCCTGGGTCAGCAGCGGCATCGAAGCTGCCAAGCTGGGGTGGATGATGGGCAAAGGTAAACCCTGGCAGCCCGGCGAAAAGCTGAAACTGTTGTTTGCCGGCTACAACGGCACGCGCAACATGGGCTCCGACGTGCGAGTCGAGGAAATGTTGCGCCAGATTCGGCATATTCTCGGACCGGAGCAGACGGCCTTCACCGTCATGACCCACAATCCCAAGCTTTCTGAGGGATATTTCGAAGGCACGGCGCAAGCGCATTTGCCAAATATCTTTCCTCCGTTCCTGTCGGACGAGGTTCCCAAACATCACGGCGTTGTGGCCTGCGAAGGCTCGATGTTTAAAAGCAAGTTCGCCAACGCCCTCACCACCATGATGATCGGATCCCTGGGAATCGCAGCGGCGCAGAACAAACTGTCGGTGGGTTACGGAGCCGAAGCAGGGTACATGGACCCGCTGGTGGCCAAGATGTGCGCGCGCTATTGCCAAAACTCGTTAGTGATCACTCGCAACGAGGAATCGCGCAACGTGCTGCGTGAACTGGGCGTGCCGACCGAGTTGGGGACCGATACGGCCTGGACGTTTGAACCCGCTCCGGTCGAGTACGGCCGGGGGATCCTGCGAGAAATAGGCTGGACCGGCAACACGCCGGTGCTGGTGGTGTGCCCGATCAATCCTTTCGAGTGGCCGGTTAAGGCGTCAGTGGCTAAATTTGCGGCGCGTACGCTGACCGGCGCTTACAAGGACAGCCACTACCGCTCGGTGTACTTCCATAACTCGGGTCCAGCGGCGGACCGCGCCCTGGAACACTACCTCACGGCAATCGCCAACGCGGTCGCCACATTTCGCAAACAGCGCAACGTGTTCGTGGTGCTTGCCGCCACCGAGCGCCTCGATGCTCGCCCGGCCGGCCGCATTTCGGAGAAGCTCGGAGGCGTTCCTGTGCTCAGTTCCGACGACTACAAGATGCATGAGCTAGTGAGCATACTGCGCGCCTGCCACATGATGGTCTCGTCTCGCTATCACGGCATCGTGACGTCGATGCCCGGGCTGGTGCCGTCGGCGGGCATCACCATGGACGAACGCATCCGCAACCTAATGAGCGAGCGCGGGCATCAGGACCTGCTGATGAACGTTGATGACTCCGATCTCGAGCCGAAATTGCTGACCGCCCTGGAAAAACTTGCTACCCAGGGGGAAGCGATCTCGGTGGGCATCGGACAGACGGTGGTGAAGAATTTGAAAGTTATGGCCCGCATGGGCGTGTACTTTGAAGAAGAAGTGCAGCGGCGTTATCCCCAATTCCCCACGCGCAAGGGAGAATGGGGCTGGGAAGATTATTTGCCCCCGATGAGCAACGGATTGAAGCGCCTGGTCGAAGCCTTTGGTTGATGGTCCGACACCCTCTGTTCCCGGCACAGACCACGCAGGCCCGGACGCCTCGTCCGGGGGGCGAGCCTGAGCTCGCCAGGTCTGGGGAGCTTGCCGGAGCCGCCAAGCTTTCATCCGCCGGGCGGGTGAGGGCATCCGCCTCTACGTAGTTCGTGAACAACGATGAGTTATCTGGAAAACATCCTCGCCCGGCTCGAAGCCGCCGGCGATACCCCCGTGCTGCAGGAGCTTCGTGAGGGCCGGGCTTTCGCCGTCACCGGTCACGAGCTGTGGACTCGAGTGAGCCGAGCTCGCTCCTTGCTTGGGTCGCGAAGCTTAAAGAAAGGTGACCGCTGCGCGCTGCTGGCCCACAACGGCATCGACTGGGTTGTGCTCGATCTGGCAATCATGGCGGAAGGCTTGATCGTGGTTCCGCTCTATGCCCGGCAAGCGCCGGCAGAACTCGTAGCCATGATGAAGGACTGCTCTCCGGCGCTGATCTGCTGTGGTGACGAGGCGCTGCGCGATGGCATTACGCAGAACTGGCCGGACGCCCCCCCCCAACTTCTGTTTAAGGAAATTTTTGCGCAGCCGGATGGCGACCGGCCGGCGAAACTACCACTGGCCGATTCTGACCCGGTCACGATCATCTACACATCCGGGACTTCGGGTGAAGCCAAGGGCGTCGTTCTGACCGCAGGCAACGTCAGCCACATGCTGGACTGTACTTCGGGGCGGCTCAATCTCCTGATGGAAAACAAGCCGGGGCAGGACCGTGTGTTTCACTATTTGCCGTTTTGCTTCGCCGGCTCCTGGATCATGCTGCTAACCTGCCTGCTGCGCGGCAGCCTGTTAACCCTGAACACGGATCTGGGCAAGCTGGCCAACGAAATGCGCACGGTCGCTCCGGATTATTTTCTCAACGTACCCGCGTTACTCGAGCGTATGCGCAAAGCAGTAGACGAACAGCTGTGGAAGACGGGAGGCCTTGCGCTGGCGATTTACGGTCGCGCCAAGGCGGCTTGGATGCGCGAACGGGAAGGCCGGGCCCGGTTTTTCGACCCCGCCTGGCTGGCCTTGGCCAAGGCAATGATTTTTCCCACCATCCGCAAGAAGATGATTGGTGCCAACTTGAAAGCCTTGATCTGTGGCTCGGCACCGCTGAAGGTTGAAACCCAGCTGTACTTCAAAATGCTTGGCATCCCCGTGCTCCAGTGTTACGGTCTGACCGAGAGCACTGCGATTTGCACCATGGACGATCCGCGTCACGTCGAGCCCGGACGCGTGGGGCCGGCTATCCGCGGCATCGAAATGAAATTGGGCGAGAGCGAAGAATTGATCGTTCGCGGACCAAATATTTTTCCGGGCTACTGGAATCGCCCGCAAGAGACGGCCCAGGCGCTGCGCGACGGCTGGTTTCATACCGGCGACCAGGGAGAAATTGATGGGGCGGGGAACTGGCGCATCATCGGGCGCATCAAGAACCTGATTATTTTGGGATCGGGCCATAACATCGCGCCGGAACCGATCGAGGACGAGCTCCAGCGAAGTTTGCCCGGAGCACAGCAGGTCGTGTTGATGGGGAACGGGCGCGGATATCTTTCAGCGATCATTACCGGAAACGTAACCCGAGAACAGGCCCAGGCGGCAATGGATGCGGTGAATCCCGAACTGCCGCACTACAAGCAGGTGCGGGCATTTCATCTCCACCTTGAGCCGTTCTCGATCGAAAATGGATTGCTCACGGCGAATGGCAAGCTGAAGCGAGATTTGATTGCAGCGCATCTGCAGTCCGAGATCGAAGAAATGTACGGAGTTAAACAGGCGTCGTGAAAGTAGCGCCGGCGGCCCACCGGCGTTCCGAGGGCGTCTCGCCCTCGAACTGCTAAAGAGCTTCTCCAGTGCGGCGAGTCAATTGATGGACCAATTCAAAGGCCAAACGCTCTCGTGGGAACTGAAGAACGGAGTCATTGAGCTGGCGCTCCACCGCGAGCCCTGCAATGAGATCGGTTCGCATATGCTCGCCGAGTTGGAGACATTTGCCGCGGCTCTTGCCCGTTTACAAGGCGAAGGCCACGCCCTGATTCTGTATAGCACTCTGAAGTCAGGGTTCTGCGCCGGAGCCGATCTGCGGGAGCTTTATCACCGCGCGCAGGGAATGGAAAAGCACGCTGCGGCGTGCGGGGTACGGGAATTTCTGGAGCGCATCCACAAGGTGATGAACGCGATCGACGCCTCGCCGCTGACCACAATCGCTGCCGTCAACGGCATAACTTTCGGCGGCGGGCTCGAGCTAGCCCTG
>WNFR01003854.1_pt1 | contig 15507 bp, 12 predicted proteins | sample 5400221 | NCBI WGS metagenome assembly WNFR01 (sample SAMN13153357, study PRJNA577476) | soil metagenome | isolation source: 40 cm soil under Madrone tree | place: USA:California | collected 2016-06-14 | reverse complement strand
GTGGTATTGATCGATAGGCCCGCATGGAGCGCTGGGCTGATCGTGTAGCTCGTCACCGACCCCGATACCGATGGACTGAGGGAAATCGAGTGCCCGACCACCGCGGTCTCAAGGCTTTGATAGCTCAGAGCGCTCGGCGGTGTGGGCCCCGAAGATGTGGGCGTCGAATTGTCACCGCCTCCTCCGCAACCGGCCAGAAACATCGTTGCGCCAACGACGTAGATGATTCGCCACATGAGCTGCTCTGCGGTCTCCCGTTAAAACATTTTGGGCACCTTGCTTCGGCTCGGGACCCTAGTTTCACCAACAGTTCTGGGGCCTCGGGAGCAAAGTTAAACTTCCAACCTGCGGAAGACCCTTAGGAAGTTCTTACAAAGTTGTGATGTCTCGGGAGACAATCCGCGTGACGCTGTTCGCCTTGAAATGGCGGCAAACTCAGCAGGCCCCTGGATGAACACCAAGGTGGGCGACTGGATTGTCATACCGCGAATCGCCAAACCGGTCGCGATCAACGCCCTACGCTACTACACGCGCTTCAGTATGGCGCTGCTTTGCGCAGGCGTGGCGCGTGTCGGAAACGCTGCGCGCCTGGCATATGCTGTCACGGACCTACCCTGCGCCTGTCTCACACCTCACCGAACTCGCACACAGAGTTTGATATGACCAAAGAACCTGCCGAGCACGCCCGCCTCGCGACGAGCTTTCCTCCCGGCGAGGGCTGGAAGAAGTGGGGTCCGTATCTGTCCGAGCGCCAGTGGGGCACGGTCCGCGAGGACTACAGTGCGCAGGGCAATGCCTGGGACTACTTCCCGCACGATCACGCTCGCAGCCGCGCCTATCGCTGGGGCGAGGACGGCATCGCCGGCCTGTCGGACGCCGAGCAGCGTCTGTGCCTCTCTCTGGCGCTGTGGAATACCCGGGATTCCATCCTCAAGGAGCGGCTGTTCGGCCTGACCAACGGCGAGGGCAATCACGGCGAGGACGTGAAGGAACTCTATTACTACCTCGACGCCACGCCGACGCATTCTTACCTCAGGATGCTCTACAAGTATCCGCAGGCCGAGTACCCCTACGCCCGACTGGTGGAAGAGAGCCGGCGTCGCGGCATCGGCCAACCCGAGTTCGAACTGCTCGACACCGATGTGTTCGACGACAGCCGCTACTTCGATGTCTTCGTCGAATACGCGCAGGGCGAGCCGGATGACATTCTGATGCGGGTCACGGTCGAGAACCGGGGTCCGCAGGCCGCCACGATCCAACTGCTGCCGCAACTCTGGTTCCGCAACACCTGGAGCTGGAAGAACGGCGCCACCAAACCGCAGTTGCGGATGTCGGGGCAGCGCACGATCGAGGCCCGGCATGCCGCTCTCGGCACCTATTACCTGAACGCCGACGGCGCTCCCCGGGAGCTGCTGTTCTGCGACAACGAATCCAACCCGATGCGGCTGTGGAACGACGCCACACGCCACGGCTACTGGAAGGACGCGTTTCATGAACGGGTCGTGCGCGGACGCGCCGCCGCGGTGAATCCGGCCCAGGAGGGCACCAAGGCAGCGGTGTGGTACTCACTGCAGATCCCCGCCGGCGGCCGCGGCCGGATCCAGGTGCGCCTGTCGAAGCGCGCGCTCGATGAGCCCTTCAAGGACTTCGAGGCGATCTTTCAGAACCGGCTTGGCGAAGCCGACGAGTTCTACGCCCAGCTGCAGCAGGGCGTGGAGAGCGCCGATGCGCGGGCGGTTCAGCGCCAGGCCTTCGCCGGCATGATCTGGAGCAAGCAGTTCTTCTACTTCGATATCCCCGAGTGGCTGAAGGGTGACCCGACGCAGCCCCCTCCCCCTGCCGCTCGCCGCCACGGCCGCAACCACGAGTGGACGCACCTGAACAACGCCGACATTATTTCGATGCCCGACAAATGGGAATACCCGTGGTATGCCGCCTGGGACCTGGCGTTTCATTGCTTGCCGCTGGCGCACCTGGACGCCGCCTTCGCCAAGGAGCAGCTCATCCTGCTGACGCGTGAGTGGTACATGCATCCCAATGGCCAGATTCCCGCCTACGAGTGGGCCTTTGGCGACGTGAACCCGCCGGTGCACGCCTGGGCGGCCTGGCGCGTGTTTCAGATCGACCGCAAGCAGCGCGGCGACCGCGGCGATCTTGAGTTTCTCGAGCGTGTGTTCCACAAGCTGATGCTGAACTTCACCTGGTGGGTGAATCGCAAGGACGCCGAGGGACGCAACGTCTTCCAGGGCGGCTTTCTCGGGCTCGACAACATCGGTGTGTTTGACCGCAGCAGCGAGCTACCGACCGGCGGCCACATCGATCAGGCCGACGGCACCAGCTGGATGGCGATGTACGCGCTCAACCTGATGCGCATCGCCCTCGAACTCGCCCAGCACAATCGCGTGTACGAGGACATCGCCACCAAGTTCCTCGAGCACTTTCTGCACATCGCGGAGGCGATGAATCACATCGGCGGCGATGAGGGTGGGGTCGGCCTGTGGGACGATCAGGACCAGTTCTTCTATGACGTCCTGCACCTGCCGGACGGCTCCATGCAGCCCCTCAAGGTGCGCTCGATGGTGGGGCTCATACCGCTGTTCGCGGTGGAAACCCTCGAGCCGGAGTTGCTCGAGCGGCTGCCGGAATTCAAGCAGCGCCTCGAGTGGTTCCTCGCCTACCGGCCGGACCTGGCGGCCCTGGTGTCGCACTGGAACGAAGCCGGCCGCGGCCACCGCCGTCTGCTGTCGCTGCTGCGGGGACAGCGCATGAAGCGGCTGCTGAAGCGCATGCTGGATGAGACGGAATTCCTCTCCCCTTACGGCGTGCGTGCCCTGTCGCGGGTACACGAGGACTCCCCTTACGTGTACCGGCACAACGGCATGGATCTCTCGGTTCGCTACCAGCCCGCGGAATCCGATAGTGGACTGTTTGGCGGCAACTCCAACTGGCGCGGGCCGATCTGGTTTCCGGTGAACTTCCTCATCATCGAATCGCTGCAGAAATTCCATCACTACTACGGCGATGACTTCCGCATCGAGTGCCCGACCGGATCGGGCCGCCTCCTCAGTCTCAATGAGGCTGCCAACGAGCTCGCGTGCCGGCTGACGAAAATCTTCCTGGCGGACGAAAACGGCACCCGTCCTGTCTACGCGCACCACACTCGAATGCAGAGTGATCCGCACTTCCGCGACCACGTGCTGTTCTACGAGTATTTCCACGGCGACAGCGGTCGCGGCGTCGGTGCCTCCCACCAGACCGGTTGGACCGGGCTCGTGGCCAAGCTCCTCCTGCCCCGCTATGCCCGCGCCGTGGTGGAGCCTCGCCAGGCCCCGGGGGAGGCGCGTGAGAGCGCACCACCCGCGGCGCCGCCGCCCTTACCCAAGAAGGCGCGCCCGCGCGCTGCGCGCATCAGCACCAGCCGCTAAAGGATCGTCCATGGAAACTCCAGCCTGCTACGCGCATCTGCCCAAACCCGTCATGCCGCGCGTGCCGCCGCAAAAGCTGCTGCTCGGCCAGAAAGCGCTCGTGACCGGCGCCAGCTCCGGCATCGGCAGGGCGATCGCGCTCTCGCTCGGGGAGGCGGGGGCGGATGTCGTCATCAACTACGTCTCCGACGAAGACAAGGCGCAGGGCCTCGCCGAGGAGATCCGCGCCAAGGGGGTGCGCGCCCTCGCCCTGCGTGCCGACGTTTCCGATGAGGTGCAGGTGGGCGACATGTTCAGCGCGATGATCGAGCAGCTCGGCACCCTCGACATCCTGGTCAACAATGCCGGCCTGCAGCAGGACGCACCGTTCCACGAGCTGACTCTGGCGCAGTGGAACAAGGTGCTCGCGGTCAATCTCACCGGCCAGTTCCTGTGCTCGCGCGCCGCGGTGCGCGAATTTCTGCGCCGTGGCGTGCAGCCCGAGATCTCGTGTGCCGCAGGCAAGATCCTCTGCGTCAGCTCGGTGCACGAGGTGATCCCGTGGGCCGGGCATGTGAACTACGCCGCGTCCAAGGGCGGCGTCATGCTGATGATGAAGAGCCTCGCGCAGGAAGTGGCGCCGTACCGCATCCGTGTCAACTCGATCTGTCCCGGCGCGATCCGCACGCCCATCAACATGGAGGCGTGGGATACCCCCGAGGCCTACAAAGACCTGCTGAAGCTCATTCCCTACAAGCGCATCGGCGAGGCCGCCGAGATCGGCCGCGCCGCCGTGTGGCTCGCTTCGGACTACGCGGACTACGTACACGGCATCAGTCTGTTCGTGGATGGCGGCATGACGCTTTACCCGGGCTTTGAGACCGGAGGATGAGGGCCGCTCGAGCGCACGCCGCCATGGGCATGGCACGGCATCGGCTGCCAGTGCGGCGAGCGCTTCGCGGAGTGCCTACGTGAGTGCTGAGGAGTACGACGCGATTGTCATCGGCTCAGGTGCCGGCGGCGCGGCGGCGGCCTACCGGCTGGTACTGGGGGGCTTGCGTGTCGCTCTGGTCGAGAAGGGCGGACAGCTGCCCACCGACGGCAGCACGCTCGACATCCGCCGCGTGGTGCACGAGGGTGAGTTCCTGAGCCGCGAGGCATGGGTTGACGGACGCGGCCGCCGGCTCACACCCGAAGAGCACTTCAACGTCGGCGGCAAGACCAAGTGGTACGGTGCGGCGCTGCTGCGCTGCGCCGAGCACGAATTCCTGCCCGACGCGGCGCATGCGTGTGCGGGCTGGCCGCTCGCCGCGAGCGATCTCGCTCCCTACTACGCAGAAGTCGAGCAGCTGCTCGGCGTCAGGACCTTTGGCTGCGAGCCGGACCTCGCGCGTATTCTCGCGCGCTTGCAGCGCCGCGGCTCCCCGTGGCAGGCACAGGCGATGCCCCTGGCGCTCGCTGCGAACCTCAGCGCCTACCCCGTGGAGGCCGCGCATTTCGACGGCTTTGCTTCGGCCCGCAACCTCAAAGGCGAGGCCGAGCAGTCGCTCTTGGCGCGATTGCGCGAGCGCGAGAACTTCACCCTGCTCGTCAACACGGAAGTCACCGCGCTCCTGGGGTCCGCGCAGTCGGCGAGGACCGTTAGCGGTGTGCAACTGGCCGACGGCCGCGAGCTGCGCGCTTCCCGGGTGATGCTCGCTGCGGGAGCGCTGCACTCTCCGCGCCTGCTCGCACGGTATCTGAAGGCTACCGGGCTCGATACGAGCCTGCCGGCCGCGGCACACGTGGGACGCAACCTGAAACTCCATCTGCTCACCGCGATGGTCTCCTTGTCCCACACCCTCAAGACCGATCTGCTCCGCAAGACCATGCTGCTGACACACGAGCGCTTTGTGCACTCCAGTGTGCAGCCCCTGGGGTTTGACGGCGAACTGATCGCAACTCTGTTTCCGAAGGTACTTCCGGCCGCCCTGCGCTGTCGGATCGGCAGACGGGCCTACGGATTTTTCCTGCAGACCGAAGATGGCTCCGACACACGCAATCGCATCATCGAGGGTTCCGGTCCGCACTCATCCCCGGTCCTCGACTACGACGAAAGGCGCCTGCCGGCGGCGGCGGGCGAGCATCGCCGGTTCACGGCCGCTTTGCAGCGCGCGCTGGCGCGCGCCGGCCTGGTGAGCTTCACCCGCCGCATCGGCCTCAATGGCACGGCCCACGCTTGCGGCTCGCTGATCTGCGGCCACAGCGCCTCCGATTCGGTCGTCGATGCCTTGGGCCTGGTACACGGCATGAAGGGGCTGTACGTCGTCGACGGCAGCGTTCTGCCGCGCTCGAGCCGCGTGAATCCCTCACTCACTATCTATGCCTGGGGACTGCGGGTCGGGGATCTGGTGGCGCGACAGTTCCAGCGCGGACGACCCAGCGTATGCCGACGCCGGGCGGGCTCACTGACCGCTAAAGAGGAATCGCTGCCATGGACAAGAACCTCCTGATTGTCGGCGGTGGCTTCGCGGGGACCCGGGCCGCACAGGTCCTCGAACCCACGCTACCGGCCGACTGGACGCTGACGCTCATCAGTCAGGAGAACTTCATCACCTTCAACCCGCTGCTGCCGGAAGTGGTCGGCGCGTCAATTCTTCCCAGCCATGTCATTGCTCCTCACCGGCAGATGATTCACTGCAGCCACGTCTGCATGGCCCAGGTAACCGAGATCGACACCGCCGCGCGCGTCGTGCACTACCTCGGCGAGGGAACCGGCACGATGCCCTACGACCAGCTGATACTGGCGTGCGGCACGAACGCCAACCTCGACATCGTCAGAGGCATGGGCAGTTACGGCCTGCCGCTGAAGACCCTCGGAGATGCGATGTTCCTGCGCAATCGCATCATCGCGCGACTGGAGCAGGCAGAGCTGCAGCCCGATCCCGAACATCGGCGCTGGTTGACGAGCTTCATCGTTGTCGGCGGCGGATTCAGCGGGGTGGAGACGGCGGGAGAGCTGGTCGACTTCCTGTACGCCAGTCTCAGGTACTACAGGCGCATCGGGTGCGAGGATCTGCGCATCTGTCTGCTCCACGGCACCGATCGGCTTCTGCCTGAGCTGTCGCCCCGGCTGGGCGCCTTCACGCTGCGCAAGATGCGCTCGCGCCGTATCGACGTTCGCCTCAATGCGCGTGCGGTGCGCGTAACGGACCGCGACGTGCACCTGGAGTCCGGCGAGATCATTGCCGGCGGCACGGTCATCTGCACCATCGGCACGCAACCCAATGGCCTTCTCGAGAGCATTCCGGCGGTGAAGAATCGCGGCCGCCTGGTCGTGAATCCTGACTTCTCGGTGCCGGGAGTCGAAGGAGTGTGGGCCGCGGGAGACTGCGCCGCCGTGGTCAACGCGCTCGACGGCATGATCTGCCCGCCCACGGCGCAATTTGCCGAGGCCCAGGCAAAGCAGCTGGCGGCGAACATCGTCTCCAGGCTCAAGGGACAACCCACCCGCCCGTTCCGCTTCCGTCCGAAAGGTCAACTCTGCTCGGTGGGCCACAACAAGGCGGTGGCAGAAATCTACGGCGTAAGGATCTCCGGCTTCGTGGCCTGGCTCATGTGGCGCGGGTTCTACCTGCTGCGCATTCCAACACTGGCGCGCAAGTCACGACTGTTCCTGGAGTGGAACTGGGCGATGTTCTTTCCACCCGACGTCGCGCACCTCGGCTACCGCCGGACGCAGCGGCCCAAGCCGGTGAGCGCGCAGTCCACACGCGCGAACGGCGTTCCGGGCTAGGGCATCCACTTAGGGCAAATCATCCGCATTGACCCATTGTCCGTCACGGAAGACTTCGATCCTGGTAATGGGATGAATCTCCCAGAGCGTCGACCGATACTTCCCTAGATGGGCCCTGTGCTCCGGATCGAGCAATGTCCAACCGCTGACACGAACCGGCGCCGCGGCATTGACCCAGGGCGCCAACGCAGTTGGAGCCCATTTCATGTGCAGCTGGCGCACCCGTGGAGTTGTCTCGACGACGATTGCCGTTGCCTCTGGGTCCCCAGCGTGCTCGACGAGCGGCATGTGCCAGTCCACTTCCGTAGAATTGGCAAAATGGCAATTCGTTGATTCACCACTTCCGCGGTCTTCAACCTTTATCGCAGCGAGATACCCGACAACAGCTATTGGAACGCCTTCGTACGGTTGGATTTGGGCAAGTTGCTCAGGCGTCCAGTCGGCCAAGGACCTTCCGGCTGTCGGATACGTTAGCGCTTGAACGGCCTTCCACGTAACGGAATGGTATTGTGCGGCTTCGTCGGTTCGATTCTTTCTGGCGTTCGTTAACGCGTCACCTCCGTCGCCAGTCGGCCCGCAGTCGCCGTCCAGGCCATGGAATGTAGTCTTGTTTGGGTCTGGCTTATCCCAGCTGGGAGAAATGCTCGTCTCCACACCGGCCGGCGCTGCAGGTTGAGTAGTGCCTGCTGGCGAATGGGGCGCTGGCGGAGTAGAAACCGGATGTGTTGTGACAATCTCCAGGTTTCTTGAATGAACCCAACCCTCATCTCCTTCCACAGTGCGCACGTGGTAATAACCTGCCGTAAGCGACGAGTCGATTACCTCGACATCTTCGCCCGGCGTCAGCGTGACAGTGGGTGCATGCCGCGTTGAAGGATCTTTGCGCAACGTTGCTCGGTGTTTGACTATTGCATCCGTGGCCGCAGCGTTTGCGACACTGAAGAGGACAGCAACAAACATGATCAATCTTGTGAATCGGGCGGTCATATGTGTCCCCCAGCAGCCTGTCGGACTTCCCAACTACTGATAAGACAAGCCTACCGAATATCGCAAGTCGCCCGTCGCGCTGGCGTCAAACATCCGACCGGATCGAAGTTTGCTCGGCGACAGCCTTCTCGAGCGCTCGCGACATCGCTTCCTCAAACGGAGATTGCGGGCCCGTGGCGAGTGGAAAGTTCTCGACAGCGCCGCTGCGTAGCTAGCGCATTTATCAAGTACTGTAGTGAGACACTGATCCATCCCACTCTCCCGAAAGTTCCCGCCTCGGGACGCAGCTTTCTTCGAAGTCTCCGCGCGCGCGTCAGTGGGTCCTCCCGGTCGTTCCCCACCGAAACCCGTATTCGAGCTCAACCGCCAGAACCCCGGGAACAGCCCAGAGTTTGACCAGGTCGTCGGACTCCATCGAACCCGTCAATACGCCGACCAGCGCGAGAGTCGCGCTGTGGTGAAGGCCAAGCGCGCGACAAGCAGCGGCGATCTCATAGATGCGACCTCGTGCGTCGTCCGCGACCGCGACCGCGATATTAACTCGGCTCATTGCGTAACTCCCGCGTTGGGTTTCGGACCGTAGGCCGGGGCGTCAATCCGCACTGTCGCAACGGTTCTCCACGGTCACGTTCTATCTGTTCCCCAAAGCTCGCGCGTCTCAGCAGACGATCGATCTCTCGTCACGGAGCAAGTGAGAGTCAACAGTCTCCCGCGACAGATACCTGATGCGGCGCTTTCTCACGGAAGCTAATCCGGCGATGTCGCCGACAGATCGCGTACGCACGTCGCCGGCGCCGTGTACTACCACCGCGCTCCAGGAGAATGAGTATGAAATACACAATCGCCACGCTTTTGCTCATGACATCTGTCACAACCGTTGCGGTTGCGCAGGATGGAACCGGGCATGGCCCCCCCAAACCGCCGATCATCGTTCTGCCACAGCCGGTACCTGTGCCGACGACTGCTCCGTCGACAACGCCGCTGTCGAAGCTTTTCCAGCCCAAGTCGGAATTAGCTTCAATGACGAAATAGCCGCCGACCGGAGTCGGCAAGGGCTACGCGGCCTTTCGGAGCGCGTCAGAAGCGCACATTTCGCAAGGCCGCGACGAAGTACCTGGAAGAGAACCGGCACAAGCGGGGTCTCGAACGGGATGCGTGCGCGTTAGCGGCAAATGCTACCTGTTGCCGATAGCTTGCCCGTCTCACTCGCGACTCGATTTCCCTCCCGAAATCGGAGTGAGATTCGATGGCCGGTCGGGACAGATACGGAGTGCGGCGGCTCTTACTTAGGGAAGCGTCATCCGGCGTTGTTTGCCGACGGATCGCGTACTGACACCGCCACCGCCGCGACTCCTCGCCTGAGGGATTCGAGTGGCCTCCGGCTACGCCCCTGAGGAACCCGGCCTGCTTTGGCCCGCGGATGGGTTCGTTGTTGCGCGGGTGGTTGGTTCTCAATCACGCAGCCGTGCTCGCGAGCGAAGCCGAATGCGAGAACCCGTGCGTCGTCATCCGGTTCGCCCGGCGGGAACAACAATCCATACACGCTGTAAGGAAGCGCGGCACGCTGCCCCACGGCCAATCTGTTGAGTAGATTACTAATGTCAGCGAGAGTCGCGATCGGCACGAGCCGTTCCTATAAGCATCTAACGCTGTGAAACTATCCTTGCGCTTGGACCGGACGCTTGACCTTGGCTGTCTCGCGGCGTGAACGAAACCTATAATAGACGCCAAACGGGGTCGTCATCTTCAGGGAAAGGGGAGATTTCAAAAATTCTCGTCCCACGAGACCCCGCCCCCTTTGCTCACCAGCGCGACTTTAATCGAGTCTTGCGGGCAGCCGAATTTGAAATTGGTCAGGATGGATTTCGTCGCCTCATCCATGACTTCGAAGGCCGTTCCCGCCTGCTTATTCTTCCACAGCTCATGCGTATTGAGAGTTCCCTGAACAAGGGACTTTTGAGGGCACACCGCGAAGACGGCAATGGGCCTGTTGCGTCGCGCCAGCGCAGAGGCAAGCGATACGAACTCTGGTGCCTGCGCAGGCGGTGTGAGCGCTTGCAAGCTGGCGACATGCTCGCGCAACGCGGCAAGTTCGTTGTACAGGTAAATCATTTTGAAGCCATTGCGCTCCAGAACACCCTGGCGAACATCCATGACCCGAAACAAGCGCGCGACAATCGAAGTGTTATTTGGCGCCTGCTCGAAATCTGCGTTGAGGGGCAGGATAAAAATCAAATCGCATCCATCGTTCGCTGGAAAAGTAATCGGAACATTGTCGATAACGCCTCCGTCCTCGAACAGCCCGCCTTTGTGTCGAACGTATGGGAAAAACGGTGGCAAATCCATCGACGCAAATACGCTCACCTTCAGACCGCTGAAAAATCTGTCGCCACCATCGTCGGTGTTAAGGATGTCGTAGGTAATCTTTGCAATTGCCGGCGGCCGAGGGTTGTTGGTCGCGCAAGTCATTTGGCCGGATTGGACATTGGAACGCGTAAGATAGAAGTGAATATCAGACTCTAGAATTCGCCTCCGCACGTCGGGCTGCAGAAAAATGTGATCGAAGACCCGACGCCACGGCTCGGACGAGAGGAACGCATTGCGAGCAAAGGGGAGGTACCAAATGGGAGCGGCCAATGCCTTTACACTGATGGCCTTCCACCAAAGCTTGTGGACACCTGCATTCCCTTGGCCACTAAGAATCAAGTCCGCCAACCAAAATAGCGCGTTCCAAGAGCCTATCGAGGTGCAGGAAATGACCTTAACCTTTCGCAGAGCGTTATGGTTGGCCAGGAACTGGTAGATAGCCTTCATCGCGCCCGCCTGCAATGCGCCCTTTGCCCCCCCGCCGGCGAGGACGATTCCAATCTTCCGGACATTCGCAAACGGATCTTGGCCTGGAGAGGCAACCGGCGCTGGGGTCCAAGGTGACCCCGTTGCGAACCGAATCGGTTTTAAGTTAGCCCAGAGCAGAATCCAGTTAATCAGTGCAGATGCGTTGTATGCGACGAGAAAACCGAGCGTGAAGAGCACGATCACGATCGCGCCGTGAAAAAAGGCGCCAAGATTGGCGAGCAGCACCCCCGCAATGTGACCCGGCAACTCCAGTTGCAGGCGATGAGCTCCTAGCGCCGTCGCCAAATTGACTACAGCGTCATCCAATCGCTTGAAACCCGACAGTACCCACCAAAGAGACGCCGCCGTGAATGGGATGGAAAACCCAAGCGGTAGTCGTACGAACAACCACGTGAATATGGATAGCATGTTCGAAATCAGATTCATGTCGTCTCCCCTTTCGAAGCGATTACATGTGGGCCTCGGGGAACTGTCGGTAGTCGTTACCTCCGCCGGCAGATCGCTGGGAATTGGCATTTTCTTGTCCAAGCGATTTCACCCAGTGACGAAGTTCCAACGATAGCCCGTGGGTGACAACACGTTTGGATCGCCAGGCAGTCCCAGCAGCGCTCGGACCACGCTAGATTAATGAGTTGTGGGCCTTATGGGTACCGAACAGAGGCCGGCGAAAGACTTCAATGCTCCGGCCTAAAATGGGTCAGCGGGAGGGTCACGGCGTCGCCAGAAACTCCCTCGCACGGGTGAGTGCCGGCCGTTCGCTGTCAGCATCGCGTGCGAGCGCCACCAGCTGTTGGTAGTAGGAGCGTGCTCGCGCGCGATCACCGGACATGTCAGCCGCTTGCCCGCCACCCGCCAGCGAGCGAAAACGATTGGGGGTGGTGCGCAGCGACAGCTCGAACTCGTGCGCCGCTTCGGCTGGCCGCTGCGCTTCGAGCAGCAGCTCGCCCAACAGTTCCCGCATCGGCGACAGCCGATTCTCCATGGCGACGTGCTTCCCGGTGAGGTCTTCCCGGTCGGCGGCTTCGCGCATCGATTCGATCGACTCATCGAGATTCTTCTCGCCGAGCGCAATCCACGCGCCGGCCGCTTTTCTCTGGATGTCGAGCTGTTCGGTCCAATAATAGTCGTGTGCGGAGGCGAGTTGGCCACGCAAACGCACGATTTCCCCGAGATCGAGTCGGGCACCGGCGAGATCGCCGGAGCGCGCCGCGCCGAGCGCTCGGCCGAACCAAGTGATTGCTTCCGCCTGAGGGTACGGTGTCCGAGGCGGCTGGAGCGCTGCAGCTTCCGCCCACGCACCACGTTCAATCGCATAGCGCACCGGGATCGCAGCGAAGGCAGTATGTCCCGAGTAGCGAATGTTCGCGGGATAGCCTGGCATGGAGTTCCGCACGTCCACGATCGCCTTGACGCGCTGGTCCTGCGCGAGTTGCAGGTAGGCGTTGGTCAGGAAATCGAGAGAGTGAAAGGTCAATGGGTTCGGGGTCCCGTTCACCGAGGGAGCGGGATCGGCGCGAGCACCCAGCGCGTTGAGAGCGGCTACGGAGGCGAGATCGCATGGGATGACGTCTTGCCACATGCCGAGCATGGAGAAGATGTGCGAAGGCATGTGCAGCGCGTGCGGCGAGGATGGTGCCAGCCCCGCGTAGCGGCGGGCGGCGGGCAGGCCTTTGACCGCGATCGGCGCGTAGTCGTAGCTATGAATGAGGTAGTGCGGAATGCCCGGATGATCGGGCAGCCGTCGCTGGAGATCCTCCAGGATAGCGGCAGCCTTGAGCTGGCGTGAATAGGACTTGTCCGTTAGATCGACCGCTTCGTTGAGTGCAAGTGCGTAGAACACAGCCGCCTCCGTGTCGCGCGGATAGCTCTCGTGGAGCCGAGCCATTGCGGCCTCGTACTTTGCCGTACGCGTCTTCTGATCGACGGCGTCGTAGTCCTGGAAGAACACTGCGAGCGCATCGATCCAATCACGCTCGCGCCGCGTTGGAGCATGGGCGGCACGCGCCTTCTCGATCGCCGCCAACCCCTGCTGCAGCACTTCCGGAGGAAATGGAGCGACGAGCGGATTGGGGCGCTGACTGATCGCAGCGCCCCAATAGGCCATCGCGCAAGACGGTTCAGCCGTGGCGATGGCGCTGAAAGCCTTGATCGTTTCGGGATAGTAGAAGGAATGCAGCATCGCGACCGCACGATCAAACTGCCGTTGTGCTTCGGGACTGCAGGAGATCGGGAAGTGCACCTTGCCCAAATTCTCGCCCGCCGAGTGATCCGCGTGCTCGTTCTGCGCCAAGATCGGTGCGGTAACGAGCTGCGTACCCATGACCCAGAGGATCGCAGGCCAAAACTGCCTTGGAGAAGTCATCGCAACGATTCCTGGAGCAATTGCTACCGTAGCGAGTCCAGTCTGTCTGATGTATGCGCAACCCGCAATTGTGGTCCCGCACACAAGTTTTTCGCACATTCGTAAGTAACTGCTCTAACTCACACTGCTCGCTGGGCCTGTTGCATTTGCCCGGGTACGCACCCCCGGTGCCGCTGGGCTTGCGACTCACGCATAAGACTTCAGCGCTTCCCACGCGGCCTCAGCGGAGGCCGGCAGATAGCGCGTGAGCGCCGCTGCTGCGCGCCGAACATGCCGTACGGCGCTCTTGGGAACTGCAGTCAACGCGTCCTCGACCGCGCCGGGAAACCGCTCGACAAGCGCCTCAATGAGGGTCGCGGCCTGACTCAGATCTTTTGCGCGGTTGCTGCTGGTTTTTGCTCGGAGCTGGGAAACAACGAGCTTATGGATCGCATAACGCTCGGGGACCGGCACGCGTACCAAGACAACTCCATGGGGACTCAGTACCGGCACTTCCTGCAAGTCGCCCAAGAGGTAGCGAAGACACGGTAGACCCTTGGCATGGGCTTTGAGCTCCGGAACCGGAATTGTCGGGTAGCCCTCCCCGGGCGATGGCACGAGCAGATCGACCTTTAGTCGGGATCGCCCGCCTTCCTTAAAGGACGTCGGGTGCTGGCGACGATTCAGCGCCGGGACCTCGAAGAACTCGATGCCCGTCTCGCGCAACATGTCAATAAACGCAGGTAGTTCCGGGAGCGCGAGCGCCTCGGAGCGCGCAATATCGACGTCTTCGGTCGCGTACGGCACTGTTTTCACGCCCAGCCCATTCAGCAGCGCTCCAAAGGCATGAGAGCCGATCAGGACAGCCCCCGCTCGGAATAACCCGTGATTGTGCAAGGTCGCGAGGGTGGAATACGTTTTGCGATCAACCGTCGCGAACCCCGCGCGTGCGAGCACCCTTACTCTCGCAATCGTAGCGTTGGCCTCCTCTATCCGTTTGCGCAAAGACTCTAAGCGAGCCAGCACTGCTTGATCGTCATTCGTCCCCAAGTAGGTTTCTTGACGCCGGCCGACCGCATCCGAGTAACGATGGACCCAAAATTTCGTACCGCTTTCGTTCGTCCGTTGTGTCAGGTTCCCCGGCGTCCCCAGAAACGCTTCGCGCTGTTCTGTTGCCGTGGCCTCCAGCTCGGAAAAGAGCAGGGTCAGGGCCTTTTCATGGGGGGATGTGAGCGCGGTCATGGTATCCCACAAGATGCAACTCCGTGGGATATGGTATAACGGCGCATGCGTATCCCACAAGCATGCAGATTGTGGGATACCCTCCCACGTCTTACTCGGCCTTCATGAAGTCAGCACGGTTGATGAAGTACACGCGGAGGGCTACTGGCGTTGCGCCGTAACACCTGTGCCGGTCGTGTTGGCTCCGGTTGGCTTCGCGCCCCGGCTCGGGGCTGCTGACCGGTAGTCCTGGACTTAGAGGTGCCGTTCCCGCACCTGGTGGAAGATGCTGGCCGCTTGCCGCTTTGTCCCCTGGGAAGCAGGTCCCGTCGGCGGCAGGCGCTACGTCGCGTGGAGCGCGCGCAACAGAAATACCGTGCCCAGAATCAAGAACAGGCCACTGGCCACATAGTGAATCATTTTGAGCGGCAAGCGCTCCGCGAAGGCCTTACCGAGGAACACAACGGGCGCATTGGCGAGCAGCATGCCGGTTGTTGTGCCAACGACTACGGCGCCCAGATTGGAATAGGCTGCCGCAAGTGCAACGGTCGCGAGTTGCGTCTTGTCGCCGATTCCAGCGACGATGAACGCGATGGTGGTGGCCACAAGGGCGCTCGTGCGGCGCACCCCCGCCGAACCCTCATCCAACGTATCCGGCTTAAGGGTCCAGAGAGCCATACCCATCAGGCTCACCCCGACCCAATCGACTGATCGCCGTGCCGCGCCGCTCCTTCCCCGTACTACTTTTTCGTTGATGCGCCAGGCTCTGTCGAGGCCGGCGGGCCGTCCGAATTCCACGTGTCGCGAACGTACAGCCACTTGCCGTCTTTCTTTTTGGAGACGGAAAGGTACTTCCCGGTATCAACGACATGACCCGTCTTGTCCTTAAGAACATAGGTCCCCGACGACCAGCCGAAGTCGCC
>WNFR01009319.1_pt1 | contig 15509 bp, 16 predicted proteins | sample 5400221 | NCBI WGS metagenome assembly WNFR01 (sample SAMN13153357, study PRJNA577476) | soil metagenome | isolation source: 40 cm soil under Madrone tree | place: USA:California | collected 2016-06-14 | reverse complement strand
TCAGGCACAAAATTGCGCCTGCCCGACGATCAGATTTTCGAATATGACAGTGACCTGCTGCAATCCAGCGCCGCTGGTCAACTGCAAAAGCTGGGCACTCTCATCCAGCGCAACCCGAAAGCGACATTTACCGTGGAAGGCTACACCGATTCGTTCGGGACGTTCGAATACAATCTCGATCTGAGCCAGCGCCGGGCCGAGAGCGTGAAGCGATACCTTGTCGAGGTCATGCGCATTAACCCGGCGCAAATCGAAACGCATGGTTACGGCGCAACCAAGTTCCGCGCATCACCGAGCGGCTCAATTGAAGAGCAAAGCCCCAATCGCCGTGTGGAAGTCGTGGTGCACACGAGCGAAGGATAGTTGATTTCTACAGCGCTACCAGTTTTTGACCCACTTCGGGACGTCATTCGTTGCCGTTCCGCTAGCGGTGCTCCAGAGATCAAATGTGGGATTATAACCTGGCGTTGGGCTCGGATTCGCAACTGGATTGTCGATAGTAGAATAGCCGTAGCTATTGCCAAAAGGATCTTGAATATACTGTTAAGATCTTGCTCCGGTGTTTGGAGTACGGCTGCCTGCGGTTGCACCAAATAACGCATTGTAGAGGTAAAGGCTGGCCGCCTGATAAGCGCTTGGATTGAAGGACGTTTGAGCGTTCAGATTATTGGTATCCGAACTGGCGGGATAAACACCATTATCCGCCTTGTAACTTTCGCACGCCGCAGACATGGCGGCGATCTCGGTTTCGGCGCGAGCGCGGGCGCCTTTCTTTCTGGCGTAGCCAACTGTGCTAAGAACTAGTCCCGTCAGGATAACGATAACAGTGATAACGACGATCAGTTCGATGAGCGTAAACGCGCCAGCGAATCTACTGGTTAGGCGTTTGACACAAACGCCTCTACAAGCTCTGGGGAGAAATTTCATTACTCATTAGCGCTTTGTCATTTCAGCGAAGCCGGTCACGTTTGCTGTTGCAAGCCGGTGATGATGCTGATGAGCGGCGTGAAGAGAGCGAGCACAATCGTGCCGACAATCACCGCGAGGAACACAATCATGATTGGCTCAAGCATCGATGTGAGCGCCGCCACCGCGTTATCGACTTCATCATCATACACGTCAGCGATCTTTAAAAGCATGTCGGGGAGCTTACCAGTTTCTTCACCTACGTCGATCATGCTGACCACCATCGGCGGAAAAGTATGGCTGGCTTCGAGCGGTTGGACAATCGATTCGCCTTCTTTCACGCTGTCGTGCACCTTCGCGATGGCGGCGGCAATGGCCGCGTTACCTGCAGTTTCGCGAGTAATGTTTAATGCCTGCAAAATCGGAACACCGCTTGTGACCAGTGTCCCGAGCGTACGCGCGAATCGGGAGATCGCGTTTTTGCGGTTCAAATTGCCAAAGAGCGGCATCCGCAGTTTGAAATTATCAATGACAAGTCGTCCGCGACGCGTGCGGCCAATGAACTTGTAAAGGGTCACGATAGCCACCACGACCCCGAGCACAACAAGGCCATGGTCCTTCACCAAACCGCTCGCTCCGATAACAAACTGAGTGACGGGCGGCAGCGGTTTGTCGCCGAGCATCTCGTGGAAAATCGATTCGAACTTCGGCACAATGAAGATGAGGAGAAAACACAAGATGCCCACGGCCATTGTCATCACGATTATCGGATAGACCATTGCCGATATGATCTTGTTTTTGATCTTGGCGGCCTTCTCCTGAAATTCCGACAGCCGGGTGAGCACGAGCTCAAGCACGCCGCCGACCTCGCCAGCCTTGACCATGTTGACGTATAAGTCGTTAAAGACCCGCGGATGCAGGGCCAGCGCGTCAGAAAATGTGCTACCGCTTTGCACGGAGTCCGCGAGTTTGCTGATCGTCTTTTTCAACAACTTGTCCCGCTCCTGTTTCAGCAGAACGTTCAAGCTTCTTAGCAACGGCAACCCGGAATCAATCAGCGTGGCCAGTTGACGAGTGAAAATCATCAGAATCTTTGACTTAACTTTTTTGCGCTCGAAAAGAACAAGGCGCCTTTTTGCGCGCGCTTTCGTCGTGCCCGCCATCTTCGCAGTGCGAAGGCGAGCTTCCTTGCCATCGGGACTTATTGCCTCTTCGATAACGCTCGTCGGGAAATAGCCGGACTGTCGCAACTGACTGATTGCTGCATTGGTGGAAGCGGCCTCAACCAAGCCCGTCGCCTCCTGTCCCCGCGCATCAAGAGCTATGTAGTTAAAACGTGGCACGGCGGCGTATGATAATTGGACGAAAAGTCGTTGTCGAGGTGAATACGTTACGTATAACGCAGCACTTCCTCGATGGTGGTGTCGCCAGCGAAAATGCTGCGCAAGCCGTCCTGACGCAGCGTGACCATTCCGAGCTCGACCGCCTTTTGTTTCAAGGTGACCGTCGGCGCGCGCTCATTGATCAGTTCACGAAGCGGATCGGTGATCTGCAGAAGCTCGTAAATTCCTTTGCGTCCCTTGTAGCCGGTGTTGTTGCAGGCGTCGCAGCCTTCGCCGTAAAAGAATTCTTTGTCGCCAACGTCGCGCCGAGAAATCCCTAGCTCCGCCAGTAACGTGTCGCTTGGCTGGTAAGTAGCGCGGCAATGGCGACAGATGGTGCGCAGCAAACGCTGACCGAGGACAGCCTCGAGCGTCGAGGAAATCAGGAATGGTTCCACGCCCATGTCGATCAAGCGCGTAATCGCTCCGGGCGCATCGTTGGTGTGCAGGGTCGTGAAAACCAGATGACCGGTAAGAGACGCCTGAATGGCAATCTGCGCGGTCTCAAGGTCGCGTGTCTCGCCTACCATGATCCGGTCCGGGTCCTGGCGCAGGAATGATCGCAAAACTCGCGCAAACGCCAGGCCGATGGCTTCGTTTACGGGCACTTGGACAATTCCTTCCAAATCGTATTCAACAGGCTCTTCTGCCGTGATCAGCTTCGAGTCGATTGTGTTGATCTTGCGCAGGCAGGAGTAAAGCGTCGTTGTTTTTCCCGAGCCGGTCGGGCCAGTCGCAATGAAGATGCCGTTTGGCCGCTCGATCATTTCGAGCAGAAAATTGTAAATGTAATCAGGCATCCCCAGCGCTTCGAGGTCGAGATTGACGATGCTGCGATCAAGGACGCGGAGCACCAGGCTTTCGCCGAATTGGGTCGGCAACGTTGACACGCGAAGATCCACATTGCGCCCGGCGATGTGCTTCTGGATGCGGCCGTCCTGCGGCAGTCGTCGTTCCGCGATGTTCATATTTGCCATTACTTTCACCCGCGAGATCACCGGCAGGGCAAGATGACGAGGCGGCGGCGACATCTCATAGAGCGCTCCATCAACGCGGTAGCGAATTTTGAATTCGTTTTCGAACGGCTCAAAGTGAATGTCACTCGCACGGTCCTGAATTGCCTGGTAAAGGATGAGGTCCACAAACCGAATGATCGGCGTCGCATTTGCCTCCGCTTCAACAGCAGCTTCGCCGTCTGTCTCCCGCAATTGCAGAAGCTCGCCAGCTTCGCCGAGCTGTTTGAGAACATCCTCCATGCTTGTGGTATCGCTGCCGTAATGCTGCTTGATCAGCTGTTCGATCTGTTCCGGCGGCGAAACCACCACGTAAATATCTTTGCCGAGCGCGAAACGAAGATCCTCCGCGGTGTTGAGATCAAACGGGTCGGCCAGCGCGACTCGCAATGTGGTTCCGCTCATTTCAATGGGAAGCGCGCCGTGCAAACGGGCCAGCCCACTGGGAATGAAACGCAAGATTTCCGGCGGGATTTCCCGGTCGGCCAGATCGATAAACTCGGTGCCGAGGCCACTGGCGATCGTTTGATAAAACCCCGGCTCGTCGACGAAGCCGCCATCGATCATCGCCTGTACAACCGTTTTCCCGTTCAACTCCACTTCGCCCAGGACGTCTTCTGCCTGCGAAGGCTGTAGCACCCGCTGCTCGACAAAAAATTCGGCAAGTTGTTTGTCGGTCATGGATTCGCGTCTCCTGGTAGCGCACGCGTCTCGCGTGCTGGCGAGCGCGTCCTCGCAATCGCGAACTTTTGTCGTCGATTTCCATCACACCGGGCCAACGAAATCCAAAGAAAAGATTGTTCCGGCGCGACGCCGAAACCAACACGCGAGACGCGTGCGCTACCCAATCCAGAGTTCGCGGCGCTCATCAGCTTACGTCTCCAACGGTGATGGAAATCACCTCATCAGCAGAAGTGAGGCCTGCAAGCACCTTGCGTACGCCGTCTTCGCGCAACGTTCGCATGCCCAGTTCGCACGCTCGTCGGCGAAGGACAAAGGTTGAGCTGCGTTTGTTGATCATGTGGCGCACCTCATCGTCGATCATGAAAATTTCGAATATGCCCATTCGGCCCCTGTAGCCAATTTGACGGCACTCTTCGCATCCGACGGGCTTCATTACCTGCGCATCGGAGACTTGGGCGGGGTCAATTTGCAACGCGCGCAATTCGGTGTCGGTGAGTTCGCCCGGTTGCTTGCAGTTGTTGCACAGCCGCCGGATTAGCCTTTGTGCCATGACCGCACGGACTGAGGACGCAACGAGGAAGGGCTGTACGCCGAGATCAATCAGGCGGGCCACGGAAGACGGCGCGTCGTTGGTGTGCAGCGTACTGAGAACAAGGTGCCCGGTCAGGCTGGCGTTCGTAGCAATGCTCGCAGTCTCGAGATCGCGAATTTCGCCGATCATGATGATGTTCGGCGCCTGGCGCAGAATGGAACGCAAAGCGGCCGGAAATGTCATGCCAATCTCCGGGTTAACCTGCACCTGGTTGATCCCGGTCATCTGATATTCGATCGGTTCCTCAACGGTGATGATCTTGCGGTCTGGTTTGTTGACGTAATTGAGACAGGAGTAAAGCGTGGTCGTCTTGCCGGAACCGGTAGGGCCTGTAACGAGAAGAATTCCGTCCGGCAGCTTAATCAGACGCTCGAAGGTTTCCTGGTCGTCGGAAAAAAATCCAAGCTCCGGCAAACCGAGTTTCAAGCTGGACTTATCCAACAAGCGCATGACCATGCTCTCGCCATGGTTGGTAGGCATGGTCGAGACGCGAAGGTCGATCGGCTTCTTTTTGATCTTTACCTGAATGCGACCATCCTGCGGCAAGCGTTTCTCTGCGATGCTCATGGAACCGGTCATGATCTTGAGCCGGCTGATAATGGCTGATTGCAGACGCTTCGGTGGCGCTTGCATTTCCTGGAGCACGCCATCGATCCGAAATCGGACGCGAAATTTCTTATCCATCGGCTCCAGATGAATATCGCTGGCGCCCGCACGGTGCGCTTCGATCAGCAACATCGATACGAGCCGAACAATCGGCGCATCTGCTTCATCGACTGCGGTTGCTTCCTCGCCATCGCCAAATTCCAAGCCCAGATCGATGTCTTCTCCAATTTTTTTCTGCAGAACGTCTGCTGCTTCGTCGGCCGTGCCGTAATATTTGATTAATGCTTCGCGGATTTTCCTGGGACTCGTGCAAACCAGCTCCAGCTCGCGTTGCAGAAGGAAACTCAGGCTGTCCATCGTATCGATGTCGAGCGGGTTGCCTACTGCGACCACGAGCCCGGTTTCGCCGAACCCGACCGGTACGACGATCAAAACATCGACCACGCCAGCCTCGCCGTTTAGACGCGAGCGCGCATCGTCGATCTGATGCCGCGTGACGAGCCCCCCATCCTCGAGGACTCTGAGCACGTACTCTTCGTTGTGTTGCACTGGTGGGAAACGCTGGCGGCCAATTTACTCCATATCGCCCCATTTTCCAGCCGCGGGAACATTGGCACGGATGCCGCGCCCCGGCGTCCGAACATCGCAGCGCGATGTCCCTGCCGCGCCGACAATCATTCGACAGTCACGCTCTTCGCCAGGTTGCGCGGTTTATCGACGTCGCGGCCGAGTTCGACGGCGAGATGATAGGCGAGAAGCTGGAGCGGGATCACGGTCAGGATCGGCATCACGTAGTCGGGCGCTTCCGGCAGCAGGACGATGTCATTGGCGATATCTTTGAGATGTTTCGCGCAGTTTCCGCTTGTCAGCGCGATGATGGGCCCCCTGCGAGCTTTCACCTGCTCGATGTTGTTCAGATTTTTTGCAAACACGGAGTCATCGGGCGCGATAAAGACCGAGGGCAAATCGGAACGAATTAGAGCGATGATCCCGTGCTTGAGTTCAGCGCTCGGATGGCCTTCGGCAAAGAGATACGTGATCTCCTTCATTTTCAAAGCGCCTTCGAGCGCGATGGGAAAATTGAACTGCCGGCCGAAGAACAGAAACCCGTTCGCATTGGCATATTTCCTGGCAATCGCCTTGACCTGGTCGTTCAGGTCCAACACCGCGTCGATCTGTCCGGGTAACGCTTCCAGCGCTTCAATAACGCGACTTCCCTCAGCTGCGGAAAGATTGTGCATCCGCCCGAAGAGCAGACCCAGTAGAGTGAGAATAGCCAGCTGCGAGGTGAACGATTTTGTTGCCGCCACGCCGATCTCCGGTCCCGCGTGCATGTAAACCCCACCATCGCTTTCGCGCGCGATCGTACTCGCGACATTGTTACAAATTCCCAAGGTGCGAAAACCTTTGCGTTTGCTTTCACGCAACGCACCGAGCGTATCGGCCGTTTCGCCGCTCTGGCTGATGGCGAAGACCAGTGTCTCGGGAGTCATGGGGGTATTGCGATGGCGAAACTCGCTGGCGTAATCGACTTCAGTGGGGATGTTTGCCAACCGCTCAATCAGATATTCGCCGACTCTTCCGGCATGCAGCGCCGTGCCACAACCGTTGAGCACGACGCGACCGACATCGCGCAATTCTGCCGGCGCCATGTTCAAGCCACCGAGCTTTGCGGTGCATTCCTCATGATTCAGCCGACCGCGCATCGCGTCGCGCACCGTGTTTGGTTGCTCAAAGATCTCTTTGAGCATGTAGTGGGGATAATCACCTTTCTTGATGTCTTCGGCTGTGAATTCGACTTTGCTGACAGGATGCTCAGTGCTGTCCCCGGCGAGCGAAGTGATCTCGAACTTGTCTGGCCCGGCCGCGACCACGTCGAAATCGTTCAAATAAACCGCGTCGCGAGTGTACGCGACAATCGCGCTTACATCGCTGGCCAGGAAATTTTCGCCGCTGCCGACCCCGAGCACGAGAGGACTTCCACGCCGCGCGCCGATCATGAAATCCGGCACATCGGCATGGACCAGGGCGATGCCATATGTGCCGATCACTTGTCGCAGCGCCGTGCGAACAGCTTCAAAAAGGCGGGCTCTTTTTCCGGGAGCGTCCACGGTGCTGGCACACGAGTCGTCGTAAATCTTGCCGATCAGATGTGCGAGCACTTCGGTGTCTGTCTCGGAGCGAAAGCTCGTATCGCCGTCGCGGATGAGGTCCTCTTTTAGTGCCTGATAATTTTCAATCACCCCGTTATGCACCATTGCCAGCTTGCCACTGGCGTCGAAGTGCGGATGCGCGTTTTCGTCGTTCACCTTGCCGTGCGTGGCCCAACGCGTGTGACTGACACCCAGCGATCCTGAGACGGGTTGCTTCCGCACTAATTTTGTGAGCGCCGCAATGCGACCCGCACATTTGCGTGTCTCCAGACGTCCTTTCTCCACAACAGTCAGGCCGGCTGAATCGTAGCCTCGATATTCAAGGCGACGCAGTCCGTCGAGTAAAATTGGGGTTGCCTTAGCGCGCCCAACATAGCCAACAATTCCACACATGTTTTTGAACTGTAGCGGCGGGCGTGCCGCCCGCAACGATTACAAAATGTCTCTAACGCCCAACGAAAAATAAAGAAGTGTTAGCGCTGGCTCACGGCGAATGAACCTAGGAGAACTTTAATCTCCATCCATGTAATGCGACACGAAAAGAGTTGCCGCAAATTGCGGCCGCCAGATTATTGATTGGTAACGATGCAAGCCCAGCCGCAGCGCGATTCAGTTCCGAAGAGTTCAACCCTGAAAGCGGACGGTGCGCTGCCGCCGGGCACATTACAACGAACGCTCGCAGTCATTATGGGCGGGGGTGCCGGCACGCGGCTGTTTCCATTGACGAAAGATCGTGCCAAGCCCGCCGTGCCGCTCGGTGGCAAATATCGCATCGTCGATATTCCCATCAGCAATTGTCTGAACTCCGGGCTGCGCTCGATCTATGTGCTCACCCAGTTCAACAGCATGTCGTTACACCGGCACATACAGGCCAGTTACAAGTTCGACAATTTTTCGCTCAGCTTCGTGGATATTCTCGCTGCTCAACAAACGTCCGCCGGCTCGCAATGGTACCAGGGAACTGCTGACGCGGTGCGGCAAAACATGCGTTACTTCCTCGAGCGGCCGTACGATTACTACCTGATCTTAAGCGGCGACCAGCTTTACCGGATGGATTTTCGCGCACTGCTCCATCAGCACATTCGATTAGGCGCGGATATTACACTGGCAACCAAGCCGGTAGCGCGCCATCAGGTTTCCGAATTCGGCATCATGCAGGGCAACGTCGACCGCCGGATTACCGGTTTCATCGAGAAACCGACGGATGAAGCTGTTTTACAGAAAATGAAGATGAGCCCGGAGCTGCTTCGCGCCATCGGTTCCGATGAAGAAGAGGAATTATTTCAGGCGTCGATGGGCATTTATGTTTTCAACAGGAACGTCTTGATAGAATCTTTGAAAAACGATCTGGTCGATTTCGGAAACCACATTATCCCGGCGTCGATAAAAGATCGGCATGTCAGCGCGTTCATCTTTAAGGGCTACTGGGAAGACATCGGAACGATTCGCGCATTTTACGAGGCGAATCTGGACCTCACTGACCTGGTGCCAGAATACAGCTTTTTCGAGCCTGACTCTCCGATCTACACGCATCCGCGTTTTTTGCCGGGTAGCAAGATTAACGGCGCGACACTGCGGCAGGCGATAATTTCAGACGGCTGCATCATCTCGGATGCGCATCTGGAGCGATGCGTGGTGGGGATACGCAGCGTGATTCAAAGCGGGGCCACGATCCGGAACAGCATCATCATGGGCGCGGATTATCTTGAATTGGGGCCAACCGATTCGTCGCAGCCAGCCTTGGGGATCGGGCGCAATTGCGTCATCGACCGGGCCATCATCGACAAGAACGCGCGCATTGCCGATGGCGTTGTGATCACGCCCGAAGGTAAGCCGCCGAACTTCGATGCAGATAATTACTTCATTCGCGACGGCATCGTGCTGATACCGAAGAACGCCGTCATCCCAGCCGGTTTCTGGATTTGATGATTGCTGCTCGCAAAGAACTTGTCGTGCTGTAGGGTGCGCTGTCCTCAGCGCAGCTGGCCTAAGACGCGCTAAAAAGTCCGCTAAGGACACCGGGCGCTACAGCATTTCTGTTACCGCCGATCGGTCATCGCCTGGAATTGCCCACCTGTTTCCCATGGCTCCTGCTTGTTCCACGGCATGGTGGAGTCGTGATGATCGTCTGGATCTTTCACCAGGGCAGTGTCGTGCTGTGTCGCGCATGAGGTCATGGTTACCACGAACGCACACAACAGAACGGGAACGACGATTGCTCGAAACTTATGGACTTGTGCCAGCATAAATTACAGTATCTCCGGGTTGTACTTGGACGCCGCGCGCCAAGCTGTTGGTCATGATATCGCCGATGGCCGTTGCCGGTTCAACTGAAGAAATGCGAATTTTTCCAATCAGCGTCCCGTCCCTCACAACCAGCATTTCGGAGTTCGACTCGACTCCGTTGCGAGCACCGAGATTTAAAACGACGAAATTGTAGGCTTGATTGTACGCAAGGACGGTGCCGCGAACACCTGCGCGATGGGGGCCGACGGTTTCTCTCTGGCTGCTCGCGGTTTCGCGTCGTTTTTTCGTATCCTTGGGCTGGGCAGGACGCTCCTGTGCTTCCTGAAGTTTTTCGGACAGAAAAACTTTTTCTTTTTCCGCGCTGTCGAGTTGCCGATGCAGATCATCGACTTGCGACTGCAAATCAGCAGTCTGCGTAGCCGCGACGGAAGGACTATTGGTGGGTGCCGCTGGTTTTCCCGCTTCGTCGGCACGCTTTTGCAGCGTAGCGATCTCTTGCTGACTGGCATCTAATTTGGCTTGGAGATCGGCTTTTTCTTTCTGGATCTGCGCTAGCTCCGCTTCCGTTTTTGCCGCTCGATTTTTTGCTTCAGCGATTTTGTCCTGTTGTTCTGCTCCGGCCGTTCCACCTACTGGGTCATTCAGCTTTGCCTGTGCCTGACGCTGCTCAGCCGCATCGCGCGCGGCCTGCGCGTTCGCCGCATTGATGCGAAGCGCTTTCACCTTTTGGCTGTTCAAAAATCCGAAACCCGCTGCCAACGCGAGCAATGCGATGGCAAGTCCAGTCACGCTTTTTGACGTGACTGCGGAAACCGCCGACTCCCTGGGCGTCATCAAGCGTGCTTTTTAACAACGAATCGTGCGCGAATGCAATTGCAATTTCGGCTTGGCATCTGGAACGGCGGTTGAACCTGAATCACAATTGCGTTTCTCGATGTTTTAATCGATAGACACTCCGTGGGACAACCGCACCGTGTAAGAGCCAAGCGCAAGCGACGACGAGCTTATCTACAGCGCAAGAAAGCAGCGTTGCGAGCCAGTGCGACGCGCCCGGCTCCAGGCAAACAACGGCCAAAGCAGGAGCCTGCTCCCGCGGAGTAAATTTGATTCCAGTCGTTCGGATGCGATTCGGTTTGCTGGCAGATTGAGCAGGCCGTCGAAATGCAAGAGCGCCCTCGTTATCTGATCGTGGATGGCCACAGCATTATTTTTGCATGGTCAGAGTTGCGCAAACTTCACGCGCGTCGTTCGTCGCTCGCGCGTGAAGCGTTAGTCAAGCAGTTGCGCCATTATCAGGATTGGACCGGTGTGCGCGTCGTAGTCGTCTTCGATGGCAAAGGGAGAAAAACAAGCGCCACTTACGAGCCTGGCGACGTGCAGATTTTCTATTCGCGCACCGGGCAACAGGCCGACGCGATTGTTGAACGATTGGCGAGCAAATACGCAAAACGCTTCGAGCTGATAGTGGCGACTTCCGATTCGATGGAAGCCGAAACCGTGCAGGCGTGCGGCGCAGAATGGATTTCCCCTGAAGGACTGCGCGGTCTTCTTTCCAGTGCGCGCCGTCTCGGAACATAGACTTCCAGTCTGTGTGCCCAGCGGGTTTGCAACCCGCTGAGTTCAAACCGCGCACAGAATTCCGCTGGGCGCACAGGGCGCAGCCCTATGTTCCGCAGTCTGCTAGAGTCCTAACTTCTTTTCGATTTCCTTCACTCGCGCGAAAAGTTTTCCGAGGCGGTGAATCCAGGCAATTTGTTGCTTTGCTTCAGCAATCGGGACTGCCGGATAGCCGAACCAGACGCCCCCGGGGACACTCTTGGAGATACCGCTTTGCGCCGCAATCATAGTTCCGTCGGCGATTTCGATATGGCCCACTATGCCAACCTGTCCCCCCATGATAACGCGTTCGCCGACGCGGGTGCTGCCCGAGATACCGGTCTGGGCCACGATCACAGAATTTTTTCCGATCACGACGTTGTGGGCGATCTGAACGAGGTTATCAATCTTCACGCCTTGCTGGATCCAGGTGCGACCGAATCGCGCACGATCGACGGTTGTGTTCGCGCCGATCTCAACGTCATCGTCAATCTGAACAATGCCGAGTTGCTGAATTTTTTCCTGTCGGCCATCGACGATTTCGAATCCGAAGCCATCCGCGCCGATGACTGCGCCGCTGTGAATGATTACGCGTGAGCCGATGCGGCTTCGCTCACGAACCGTCACCAGCGGATAAATGAGACACGCGGATCCGATTATCGTCTCGTGCCCGATGTAACTTCCTGCGCCGATGATTGTGTCATCGCCGATGCGTGCCCCGGCCTCGATGACGGCATGCGGTTGGACCGACACACGTTGTCCGAGCTGGGCGCTTGGATCAACGACCGCGCTTGCGTGAATACCGGGCGCAAATTTGATCGGCTTCGGCGCGAATTTCAGCACGACTTGCTCAAAGGCTTTTGTCGGATTTGAAACTCGAATCTGGGCGGCATTAATTGGCTCGGCGAAATCAGGCGGTACAAAAAGTGCCGAAGCACGGGTCTTGCGCAGCAGACCAATGTATTTTCGGTTTCCGAAGAAGCTGATTTCTCCAGGAGCCGCTTCCGCCAGTGATGCCGCGCCCGTGATTTCCACCGATCCGTCACCGACCAGCTCACCACCGGACGTCGTCGCCAGTTCTTGAAGCGTGAAAGTCACGACGAGAGTGGGTGAATCGTTAAAGGGTTAAAGCGTTGAAGCGTTGAAGCGCAAGAATGTTAGCGCTCTGCGGGTTTGCTCCAGCGGGGCGGCCGCTTTTCGATGAATGCCTGCACGCCTTCGAGCGCAGCTTCCTTCATCATATTGCAGGCCATGGTCTGGCTCGCTGCTTCATACGCAGCTGCGATGCCCAATTCGAGTTGCTTGTAAAAAAATTGCTTCCCCATTGCCACTGCAATACGTGGTTTTGCGACAATTGTCGCAACCAGATTTTCGAGCTCTGCATCGAGCTGATCCGGTTCCGCGACGCGATTGATCAACCCGCGCGCCTTCGCCTCCTCAGCATTGATAAATTCGCCAGTCACGAGCATCTCGAACGCCGCTTTGCGCAAAAGATTACGGGAGAGCGCTACACCCGGCGCGGAGCAAAAGAGACCGAGGTTGACACCGCTGACAGCGAATTTTGCGGTGCTCGACGCGACCGCGAGATCGCACATCGCCACCAATTGACAACCTGCTGCGGTGGCGATCCCCTGGACGCGCGCAATCACAGGCACCGGTAATTTTTGGATCCCAAGCATCACGTCAGAACATTGCGCAAAGAGCCGTTCGTAGTACTCCAGTGATGGCGCTGCGCGCATTTCCTTCAGGTCGTGGCCGGCGCAAAAAGCTTTACCCGCGGCGGCGAGCACAACCACCCGCACCGATTTCTCCTGGGCGATCTCGTCCATCTCACGCTGCAAGGCTGCCAGCGTCGCTTCGGACAAAGCATTGAAGGCGTTCGGCCGGTTCAGCGTAAGCGTCACCACGCCGCGCGAGTCCCGGCTTCGCAAGAGGATTGGCTCTTCATTCACGGCACCTTTCGCGGCCGATTCCGGTTCGACTGATACTGGAGAAGCTTTCACAAAATTGGAGGCTTAGACGCTACTGCTGAAATTCCAAATCTGAAATTCGAAAAATTTAGTTTTCGTTTATCGCGCGCGGCAACATCATCTGACCAACGCCCAGAGTTGAGATAATGCGCAGCCCTGAATGAAAATCGTCGCGATCGCTAATCAAAAAGGAGGTGTCGGAAAAACGACCACGGCCGTGAACCTCGGAGCTGCATTGGCCGAATTGGGCCATCGCGTTCTGCTGGTCGATCTTGATCCCCAAGCGAACGCAACCAGCTCGTTCGGTTTGGAGGGCATCGAGCAAATCAGTCTGTACGAACCATTGCTCGGCGAGGCTTCCATTACTGAAAAAATCTTTCCGACCCGTCGGGATGATCTGTTCATCGTGCCTGCCGATCTCGATTTGGCGGGCGCCGAAGTCGAGATAGCACGCATGCCGAATCACCTCACTCGTCTGGCGGAAACGCTCAAGCCGCTGCATGCCGACGAGACATTCAACTTCGTTTTCCTGGATTGTCCGCCGTCGCTTGGAATTCTGATGAGCAATGCGCTCGCCGCTGCCGACGAATTGTTGACTCCAATCCAATGCGAGTATTTCGCGCTGGAAGGATTGGTTAAGATTGTCCGGCTAGTCGAGCAGGTAATTGATTCAGGCGCGAACAAACGGCTCGAACTCGCCGGTATTGTCATGACGATGTTTGACGCTCGGACAAACCTTAGTCAGCAGGTGGTCGCCGACGTGCGGAAGCATTTTGGTGAACGCGTTTATCAAACTGTGATCCCGCGGAGCGTGCGCTTGAGTGAAGCGCCGAGCTTTGGGAAATCTATCCTCGAATACGCTTCGAGCGGAGCTGCTGCCCAGGCTTATCGTGCTCTCGCGCGCGAGTTCATCGAGCGCCATGCCTCGCCTGCCACTCCTCGCGAGTTATCGCATACACCAGCGTCGGAAAACCGCGAAACGTAATTTTCGTCTCGACAGTCATTCCATTTTTCTCCGCCACGCGGCGTGACGGGATGTTTTCTGGATGAATGAGCGAGATGACGCGCGCCAGCTTCCAATCGCGAAAGCCGTGATCACGGACGGCGCGCGCGGCTTCAGTAATGAGGCCGCGGTTCCAGTAATCGGGATGCAATCGATAGCCGATCTCGATGTCCTCGATGGCGTGTTCTGGGTGATAAAAGAAACCGCAGTAACCAATGATCGTGTCCTCGCCGCGGGGGACGACAGCAAACTGCGACGGAATGCCGGCGCGATCCCAGCCAATGACTTTCTCGACGAAAGCGAGGGTCTGTTTGCGTTCAGTGAAAACGCCTAATGAGAAGCGCATGAAGTCCGGATTCGCGAACAACTGCGCCATAGAATCGACATCTTCTTCGCGGAAAGAGCGCAGAATCAGCCGTTCGGTTTCTAGTTGCATCTTGCTTCTGCCGCCGGACACCCGGCAGCTACAATGTTAATGATTTTCGATTCCCTAAATGAATATGCGAACGAACGAGGAATTTGCCCGTCCGGCGCAGCCACCTGATACGACGAGCTGGTCGGCCGTGCGCGAGGCGGCGAAAGAATGCGAGGCGTGTCACCTTTACAAACGCGCGACGCAGACGGTTTTTGGCGAGGGGCCGAAAGCCGCAACGATGATGCTGGTCGGCGAACAGCCAGGGGATTACGAAGATGTCGCCGGTAAACCCTTCGTCGGACCCGCTGGAAAGATCATGGATCAAGCGCTCGAAGAAGCTGGAATCGACCGATCCAATGTTTATGTCACGAACGCGGTGAAGCATTTCAAGTGGGAGCCGCGTGGGAAACGCCGGATTCATCAGAAACCAAATTCGCGCGAGGTTGCAGCCTGCCGCCCCTGGCTTGAGGCCGAACTGCGAATCGTTAAGCCAAAACTCGTCGTCGCCATGGGTGCGACGGCAGCCCAGACGATCTTTGGCCTATCATTTCGCGTCACGCGCGAACGCGGCAAGGTTTTATCGTCGAAGCTTGCGCCAAGAGTCCTTGCGACTGTTCATCCGTCGTCGCTCCTTCGGCAACCCGATGAGGCGTCGCGCCAGCGCGAATACAAGCATTTCGTTGCCGACCTTCGCGCTGCGGTGCGCGCAGCTGGCGAAGAATAAAGGATCACTCGACCGTCACTGCGTCTCGCGTTTTGTACTCTGCAACGAATGCCTTGCGAAACTGATCAAACGTTCCCTGTTCTATTTCAGTGCGCGACCGCTTCATTAAATTCAATTAGAATTGCAAATTGTGCAGCGTGATCAGGCGAAGTCCGAGAATTTCTTCGGCTTTGATGATGTGACGAATGTAACCACGCGAAAATTCCCGGCAGGCAGGG
>WNFR01005218.1_pt1 | contig 15515 bp, 15 predicted proteins | sample 5400221 | NCBI WGS metagenome assembly WNFR01 (sample SAMN13153357, study PRJNA577476) | soil metagenome | isolation source: 40 cm soil under Madrone tree | place: USA:California | collected 2016-06-14 | reverse complement strand
GGCGTAAAATCCCGCAAGGAATGAGCTGCAGGACGAAGCGATCCTTGCCGATGATGACGGTATGCCCGGCGTTGTGCCCGCCGGCCACGCGCGCGATGTAGTCGAAAGCGCCGGCGAGATAGTCGACGACCTTGCCTTTGCCTTCATCACCCCACTGCGCGCCGACCACCACGACTGATTTCATGCAGCGCCCTCACTCGCACAGATGTGCAGCACCTCGACCGTAGCACCCGCACCCTTCCTTCAGCGATTCTGAGAAGGGAATGTCGGGTGGGAATTGCGCGAAAACGACAGAAGCAGCATCGTACGCTGCGCTCGGCTTTCACGCAAGCGGTGCAGACAGTTCGACGTCTGACCATGAATTTTCCTTCGATATCCTGTACATTCGGGATAATGCGCCGGACGAAAAAGTCGGTCCCACAATATGTGCTTCCGCGTGGGGAGCGAATGAAGTTGCATCGAAGAGCTCTACGCGCACAACGCATTGACCAGGGCGAAGTGTGTGGAGTTTTGGTCCGGGATTCTAAGTGTCGCCTAGGATTACATTTCTTGCAGAATCGCAGTACGGAGCCTGGTCGTTTTGAGATCAGCGGCTTAGACCTAGCGGCAGTCCGAAAGGACGCGCAGCTATCTGGCAATGAGGTGGTCGGTACATTCCATAGCCATCCAATTAGCCCCGCAGTTCCGAGCCGCAGTGACTTGCGCGACGCAAGATTAAACACTTTATTGCTTATTTATGACGTTTGCGGACGCGAGATCCGCCTTTGTAGGGTCAAAAGAAATCGGACCGGTCGGACATACGAGGATGTACCAATCTCATCTGACAAGCCTCGACTACCCGCGTGATGCGACTTGCGGTCTTGTCAACTGCTTATATCTATAGCAATTCACGGCGTGGTCGTTGACCATGCCGGTGGCTTGCATCAGGGCGTAGCAAATTGTGGAGCCGACGAAGCGGAAGCCGCGCTGCGTCAAATCCTTACTCAGCGCGTCAGATTCCTTGGTTCGCGCGGGGACTTTGCGTTTCCAGGCATTTTGCTTGGGTTTGCCGTTCACGAAACGCCAAACATACGCGTCGAAGCTGCCAAATTCTTGCTGCACTTTCAGGAAGGCCTGGGCATTGCTAATGGTAGCTGCGATTTTGAGGCGATTGCGGATGATGCCGGGATCGGAGAGCAACTGCCGCACCTTTTTCGCGCCGTAGCCGGCGACTTTCTCGGGATCGAAGCCGTCGAAGACTTCTCGATAGCGTTCACGCTTGCGCAGCACGGTGTCCCAGCTCAGTCCGGCTTGCGCGCCCTCCAGAATCAGGAACTCAAACCATTTTTTCTCGTCGTGGACCGGCACGCCCCATTCCGCATCGTGATAGGGAATGTTCCATTCATTACTGGCCCAACGGCAGCGGAGCAGCGTATTTTCAGCGGTATGCATTTTCGCTTGGGCGACCAAAAAAGAGGGCGCGCCGCTATACGGTGCGCCCTTTTCTCGTCTCGACGGATTCGTTTGACGAACTCGAGCTTAGTTACCAGCGCCGGCCACAGGCGCCATGTGGCGCTCGAGCGCCTTGGTTATTTGCTCTTTCGGCACCGCGCCAACGATTTGCTCCACCATTTGCCCATTCTTGAAAATGAGCAGCGTGGGAATGCCGCGGATGTTGTAGCGGCCCGCGGAGTTCATCGCCTCATCGACGTTGAGCTTGGTCACCTTGAGCCTGCCCGCATAGTCGTGCGCGATTTCCGACACGGTGGGCGCCAGCATGTGACGACACGGGCGGCACCATTCCGCCCAAAAATCGACCATGACGGGTTGCGCGTTGCTCGCCGTCAAAACTTCCAATTCAAAATTTCCATCGTTTACTGCCAGGATGCTATTGTCGGCCATGTTCTTTGTCCTCAAGGGCTTGCCGGAGCAAGCGCCTTTCCCTCTCCTACACCAGTTTAATTAGATGTTGCAACAGGCTTTTGGTTTCTCGAAGCCGGCACCGGCGGAACTGGCTCGGGTACAGCCGGCAGGCCCCGCGCGGTACGCGCCGCGGCGTAAACCTTGGCGTATTCTACCGCGGACCCCTTCCAAGAAAAATCCTTGGCCATGCCGTTCAATTGAATGCGCCGCCAAATGCGCTCGTCCATGAAGAGATGCAACGCCTGGCGCACACTGCGCATCATCGCGGCGCCGATATAGTCCGCAAACTTGAAGCCGGTTCCGGTGCCGTGCTCGATGTCGAACGCTTCAATCGTATCATCAAGCCCGCCGGTGGCCCTCACAATCGGCACGGTACCATACTTGAGACTATAGATCTGGTTCAAGCCGCAAGGCTCGTAGCGGGAAGGCATCAGGAACATGTCCGCGCCGGCTTCGATCTTGTGCGCGACGGCGTTGTCGTAGGCGATTTTTACTCCGACGCGTCCGGGATACGCGGCGGCCAGCGCGCGGAAGAGCTCTTCATATTTGCGGTCACCGGTGCCCAGCACGACCAGCAGCAAGTCTTCGTGCATCAATTCGTGTGCTCTTTCAGCGATGAGGTCGAAGCCTTTTTGGTCGGCGAAACGCGAGACGATGCCGATGACCGGCTTCGCCAAATGTTCGGCAGGGAGCTCGAAGAGATCCAGCAGCGCTTGCTTACAAATTTGCTTGCCGCTGAAATCTTTGGCGGAATATTTTGCGGCGATGAATTTGTCTCTTTCCGGGCTCCAGAGCGTGTAGTCCACGCCGTTCAGGATGCCGACCAGCCGGTCGGCGCGTCCGCGCACGACGCCATCGAGTCCATAGCCGTATTCTCGCGTCTGAATTTCCTGCGCGTATTTGCGGCTGACGGTAGTGAGGTAATCCGAGAAGACCAGCCCACCTTTGAGAAAATTCACGCTGCCAAAAAATTCGATGCCGGTGGGATGAAAGACGCCCACGGGAATGCCGGCGCGGTCGAGCGCATCCTTGCCGAACAGGCCGTGATAGCCCATGTTGTGAATAGTGAAAACCACCGGGATGTCTCGGACCAACGGATCATCGCCGTAGGAGGTTCGCAGCAGAACGGGTACGAGAGCGGATTGCCAGTCGTGGCAATGGATTACGTCGGGAGGCCAGACATGTTTGGCGATTTCGATGGCAGTACGACAAAACTCGCTGTAGCGCTCGGCGTTGTCGGGATAGTCGCCGCCGGCGCCGCCGTAGAGGTTATCGCGATCAAAATACGCGGGGTCGTCGACGAAAAAATAACGCACTCCGCTGATCACGGAGCCGTCCGCGACGGATGGAAAACGGAGGCGAGTCCCGCCCATCGGAATCGTGACGCTGGGCACGATCACGGAGTCAATCTTCGTTCCGCGATAGCGGGGCAGCACCACCGCGACTTCGTGCCCGAGGCCGACTAACGCTTTTGGCAAGGCCTCGACCACGTCCGCGAGGCCGCCGGTCTTGGAGAAGGGCAGGCCTTCCGATGCCACGAAGAGGATTCGCACTGTGCTCCCGTTGAGAATTAACGCTATCCGACGCAACTACTGTCGTCAAGCGGGCTTGCACGTATAATGTGCCTCCACGAACGCGCGATGCACTCGGAAGCAAAGAGTTTTACCACAGAGGGCGCAGAGGACGCAGAGAAGGATGGCTCGTCAACGCTTAGGGCAGCATTTCCTTGCTGATGCAGGCTGGCGCGAGGAGATCGCGCGCGCCATTCGCGTTTCGGCACAATCCGTCGCGCCGTCTCCAGCCGGGAATAGCGCTGAGTTTTGCTGGATCGAAATTGGCGCCGGGCACGGCGAGATGACGGAGCGGCTTGCTTCCACTGGCGCCCCGGTTCATGCCATCGAACTTGATGCTCAGCTTGCGGCGACGCTCAAGCAACTTGCAAAACGCTTTCCCAATGTGGAGGTTGTTTCGGCGGACATCCTGGAGTCGGATATCGCTAAGATTGCCGCGGGGAAGCGCGTGCGCATTTACGGCAACCTGCCGTACTACATCACTTCGCCGATTCTTCATCACCTCTTCGCCAGTGCGGAGCTCATCGACGAAATCCACATCGTCGTTCAACACGAGGTGGCGCTGCGGCTAGCGGCTCAGCCGGGAACGCGCGATTACGGCTATTTATCCGTGCTGACGCAATATTTTTCGCGGCCCGAACTCGTGCTGGAGATTCCGCGCGGAGCGTTTCGCCCGCCTCCGGAAGTGGGCTCTGCGCTGGTCACCCTTCGTTTGCCGGGCGAGCGTGCGAAGCTCCCGCAAATTGACGAAGCTTCGTTCTTGGAGTTTGTGAAATTATGCTTCGCGCAGAAGCGCAAGACGCTGGTGAACAATCTGAAGTCGCGCGTGAAACCCGAACTGATTCGTGAGGCTTTGGCGAACCTGAAATTGCGGGTCGATGCTCGCGCCGAGCAGCTTTCTGTGGCTAATCTTGCTGCTCTCTCGCAACACATAGGGAGCCACTCGCGCGGTTGATTCCGGTTTCTCGGTTTAATCCGAGTTTTTCTTCTTCTGCGCAGCGACTAATCGATCGGGATAGTCGCTCATGATGCCGTCGACACCGGCGTCGATCAGCAGACGCATGTGCGCGGGGTGATTCACCGTCCAACAGACCACCTGCAAATCTTTCTTTCTTGCTTCGGCGAGCAAGGCGGGCGTCACCAAGTCGCCACGCACGGCCAACTGGCGCGCCCCGATCTCCACGGCGCGCTCGACCGGTTTCTCGATTTGCCCTTCGTACAGCACGCCGGTCATCAGCGTGGGCTCGATCTTGCGCAGGGACTCGAGAATTGCGACGTCGAACGAAATGACCACCGCGCGCGGAATTTCTCCCGATTCGCGCAAAGCACCAATCAAGGCGTGCTCGCCGCCCCACGATCCGCTGGGTTTTAGCTCCAGGTAGAACACGACATCGTGCTTCTTCGAGAAGTCGAGAATTTCTTCCAACGTGGGAATGCGCTCGCCGGCAAACTCGCTGCCGAACCAGGAGCCAGCGTCGAGGCGGTGTAATTCCGCGAGCGTGAGGTCATGCACGGCGCCGTGCCCGCCGGTAGTTCTGTCCACCGTCGCATCGTGAATGGCCACAAAGTGCGCGTCGCGCGAAAGCTGCAGGTCCGTCTCGATGAACGGCGCACCCAGGGAAACAGCTTTGCGAAACGCCGCCAGCGTATTCTCCGGCGCGTGTCCCGAGGCCCCACGATGCGCAATCACCAGCACGATGCCCTCACCCGCCAATCCATTTGCAGGGTTGAGTTGAATGACCCCTTGTGAGTATGCTAGCACCTGCTGCAAGGCAGTCGGGTTGCAGCCTCCCCCTGGGGTTCTGAACCCTAAATAACCGCACTGCAGGAATTCACACAAGGAGACATCATCCCATGCTGAAGAACCGAACCCGATTCGGTATCGCCCTGTGGGTCATTTCGCTTACCATCCCCGTGATAACGCCGGCTAAGGTGCCGCATAGCGCGAAGGCCCAGCGCGAAACCAAATCGAATCAAAACCTGGTGCGCGAAGTTCGCCATCAGCTTCTTCTACTTCCCTACTACTCCGTTTTCGACAACCTGGTGTTCAAAGTGGATGGCGATCACGTCACCCTGGAGGGCCAGGTGACTCGTCCCACGCTCAAGTCTGACGCCGAGGCCGCGGTCAAGAGCATCGAGGGCGTTTCCGGCGTCACCAACAATATTGAAGTGCTACCTCTATCCCCGATGGATGACCAGTTGCGCCACGCGCTCTATCGCGCCATCTACGGAGACACCGTCCTCTCTAAATACGGCTGGTCTTCCATGCCTTCGATTCACATCATCGTGAAAAATGGGCATGTGAGCCTCGAAGGCGTTGTCGACAGCGAGACGGACAAGAATCTGGCCGGATTGCGCGCCAACGGCGTGCCAAACGTTTTTGAGGTGAAAAACAATCTGGCGGTCAGCGGCAAGGGCTGATTGCTGGCGGCAGGGCGCCGCGAAAAGAGCGGTTTTCGAGCCAGATATCCAGAATGATGAGCAACGGGCACAGACTGGGAAGTTTCTAGTCCCTAGAGAGCAACTCTGTACCGTCAGCGGGGGAGGCAGTTTCGGCTTCGTGGACTAGCGTTTCGCGACGTGCACGTATATAGCCTATTATCAATGACTTATCGACAAGGCGTGGCGCGACATTGGCCTGCCAATTGCCTCTTCATCTAAGGAACCACCACGGCTCTCCGAGCTAGACGCCGCAAGGATCGATTGATGGCTACAACCAACACCAAAGCGGGTCTCTCCATCACGCCTTCCACGCTCTCCGACCGCCTGATGCCCGTAAATACTGCGCCAGCCGGCTTCGATGCGGCCCGCGACCTGCCCGACGACTTTCTGGAGTTCCTGGCGCCGCTACACGCGGCGCTCACGCTTCGCCAGCGCGCGCTCATCGCTCGCCGCGAGGCGGCGCTCCAGGATGCACATGCGGGCAAACTCCCTGACTTCCTGCAGCCATCCGTCGCAACCACACAGGCGTGGGAAATCGAGCTGCCCGCATGGTGCTCCGACCAGCGCAACCAGATGACCGGCCCGGCGGACGATGCCGAGCTCGTCGTGAAAATGCTCAACTCCGGCGCGCCGGGCGTGATGCTGGACCTGGAGGATTCCAACGCCAACACCTGGGAGCACCTCACCGCCGGCATCCACAACGTTCTGGAAGCGCTTGCCGGCCGGCTCAATTATTTCGACAAGAAACGGAATCGCCCGGTGAGTATTCAGCCGAGCAAGACGGTCCTCTTCACACGCCCGCGCGGCTTGCACCTGCATCAAGCTGGCGTTCTTCCTGGTGAACTGCTGCCGGCTTCGCTGTTCGACGTCGCGATGATTGCCTATCAGGTAGATTTCGGCGCGCTGAAGCATCCGCTTTGCTTCTACATCCCCAAGTCGGAATCCGCGGATGAAGCGTTATGGTGGCGCGATCTCTTCCAAATGATTGCGCGCGCGAAGGGCCTTCCCTCCAATGCCATCAAGTGCATGGCGCTGGTGGAAGCGCACCCATTGGCTTTTCAAATGGAAGAGTTCGCCTGGAATCTGCGCGAACACATGCTTGGATTGAACCTGGGCCGCTGGGATTACATGGCCAGCCTGATTCATTTCAACCTGGAAAACGCCGAATGGGTTTTGCCGGACCGCAACACGATTCCGCACAACGTCGCATTCTTCCAGAACTTGCGCACGCTGATGCCGGAGATTTGCCACAAGCACGGCATGTTGGCCATCGGCGGGATGACCGCACTTTATCCGAGCCGCGACAATGCGGAGCTCAACGCGCGCGCCCTTGCGGTCCTCGCCGAAGACAAAAAGAATGAGGCGTCCTGCTTGATGGATGGCGCGTGGACCGGCCATCCGGACCAGAACGAAATCGCGGTCGCGCAGTTCCCTGCTCCGAATCAGCTCGGCGCGCGCCCGAAGAACGCCGATCCGCATCCAGAACTGCGCCCGTTGCCAAGCGGCGTTGGCAAGCGCACGCTGGCGGGAACGCGCGCAGCGATTCGCACCGTGATTCGCTACCGCAATGGCGTATTGAACGGCCGCGGCGCGAGCCTTCTGGACGGCTACATGGAAGACCTGGCCACCGATCGTATCTACAGGCTGATGATTGCGCAGCGCGCGAGGCATGCCGACAACGTGGAGGTCCTCGATGATAGCGGACAGGCCATTCGCCACACACCGGAACTGATCCATGAGCTGTTTGACGAAGAGCTGGAACGACTGCTGCAGGAAAATGCCAAGCAATCCAACGATCCGGCGCAAGCAGCCAGGCTCGCAGAAGCGCGTCGCCTGAGTGAGGAGATGATTCGCCGCGGCGAGTTCAATCCGGTTTGAGCTCGATAGATTCTCGGCTGAAGGGCCCAAATCAAGGAGATGCAATGTCATTGAACGGCAACAACGGACACCAAATGCACGACGACCATTCCAACTGGGCCACGAATCCGCGCTGGTCGGCGATCACTCGACCGTATTCCTATGCCGACGTGTTGCGCCTGCGCGGCACGATCCAAATCGAGTACACTCTGGCGCGCCTTGGCGCCGAACGCCTGTGGAACCTGATGCACAGCGATGCGTATGTCCCCGCTCTCGGTGCGGTCACCGGCAATCAAGCCATCGAAATGGTGCAGGCCGGTTTGAAGGCGATTTACGGCAGCGGCTGGCAGGTAGCCGCGGATAGCAATACCGCAGGCGATGTATACCCCGATCAGAGCTTGTATCCTTGCGACAGCGCTCCGGCGCTGGTCAAGCGCATCAATCGCGCGTTGCTTCGCGCCGATCAGATCGAGTCAGCGGAGGGCAAGCGCAGCGGCGTGTATTGGTTCGCGCCGATTGTGGCGGACGCGGAGGCCGGTTTCGGCGGCGCGCTCAATGCCTACGAACTAATGAAAGCGATGATCGACGCAGGCGCCGCTGGCGTGCACTTCGAGGATCAGCTTTCTTCGGCCAAGAAATGCGGGCATCTTGGCGGCAAAGTCGTTGTGCCCATTCGCGAATTCATCGAAAAGCTGACCGCCGCGCGGCTGGCCGCCGATGTTTGCGGCGTGCCCACGATTCTCATTGCGCGCACGGACGCTAATTCCGCTGGTCTGCTCTTGTCTGATGCCGACCCGCGCGACCGCGAGTTCATCCATGGCGAGCGCACCGCCGAAGGCTTCTACCAATTCCGCGGCGGCATTGACGCAGCCATCGCGCGCGGCTTGGCCTACGCTCCTTATGCGGACGTGCTGTGGTGCGAAACCTCGACGCCAGATCTCGCCGAGGCGCGCAAGTTCGCCGACGCCGTTCACGCCAAATTCCCTGGCAAGCTTCTGGCCTACAATTGCTCGCCGTCCTTTAACTGGAAAAAGAAGCTAGACGACGTCACTATCGCCAGCTTCCAGCAAGAGCTTGGCAAGCTGGGTTACAAATTCCAGTTCGTGACGCTCGCCGGATTCCACTCGCTGAACATGAGCATGTTCAACCTGGCGCGCGGCTACTCTCAGACAGGCATGACTGCATACTCGAGACTGCAGCAGGAAGAATTCGCAGCCCAGGAACTTGGTTATCGCGCGGTCACGCACCAGCGCTTCGTAGGAACCGGCTATTTCGATGAAATTGCACAGGTCGTCTCCGGCGGCCATTCGTCGACTACCGCGTTGGCGGGGTCGACCGAGGCGGCGCAGTTCCACCCGCAACCTGAGGCCGACCGCCCTGCGACCCGATCCGGGGTGTCGTAGAGCAAGCTCGGGGCGCATTTGTGAAGGCAGAAACAAAGAGGGCCGCGGGAGCGGCCCTTTTCGCGACCAGTTGGTTGTGGCTCTTACTGATTGCTTCCGCTGGTCCCCGAATGGGAAGGTTCGGCGCTGGCCTGATCTCCCAAGCGGAGTTCAAAATCCTTCCCATGGAAGAAGATCTCGGTCAGTGCGTTTTTGCCGTCATCCGACTTCTTCGCGGCGTAACCGTCGGTCCGATTCTTTTCGCCGACGGTCACCACCTGCGCTGGCACCGAAGCTACGGTTTGCTTGCCGCTGGTGATGCTCAGCTCGACCTTGGGACCTTCGCCATTCCATTCAACCTTGTATTCGCCCGGAGGCAACTGCTTGCCTTGCACCTCCACGCTGTCGTACAGGCGTAGCGTGCCCTTACCCGTGCCCGCAGCAAAGGCGCTGGCGGCCAGTAGCAGGGATGCTCCGGCTATAGTGACTAGATTCCTCGACCCTTTCATTTTTTCTCTTCCTTTCTGTTTGTCCTCGCGAGAACTCCCCGAATAGAGTGGGTCCCCAGCGGGGTTTCTTGGACTCCTTAAGTAAGATGCGGCGCCTGTACAGGTGTTATAGCGACGTAATTCCCGTAAGTTATAGACAGGCAATAAGATAGAAATATTCCCAACCCGGTCCCCGGTGGCGGCCGAGGCTTTTGGATAGAAACCGTCCTTTTTGGTGATGGCGGTCTTGTGTCCTTCTAGTTCACTGCCCTTCGCAAATGGGGACTACCGTACCATTCACGCTCTCCTGGGTTTTGCCGATGATGAAGGGGTATGGCGAGTCTCTATTTTTGCCAGCCTCACACGCAAAACCAGGGTATGCTGCGCGCTATCCTGAATCGGGAGGATTGCCAGCACCTCGCAGCGCCTGGCGCTATCACCTATCTTGGGGACGAATTCCCTAATTTTGCCGGCGGCCATCGGCAGGACCGCGATTTTGCGGTGCTGAAAGTGGACGCCGAAGAAGCGGACGCGAAATGGCGACCCGGCTTCTATCGCGTCGACGCCGACCTGATGGAACTGAACAGCGTGCTGCTAACCCTGGCTCGCTGAATTGCTTACGGCATCTGCTCGGGCTGTTCCGCCGCAAGGAAACAGGCCCTGCCTCGAAAATAACGAAATTCTTCGCATATTTTGTTTGTGCAGCTCTGCATATTCGATACTATATAGCGCAAGTCTAGGACGAACCCTGGGGACCGGCCTGTGGACACCCGTCGAATCGACGCGCTTCGTTTTTCTGTGAGCCGCAACGCATTTCCCGTATTCCTTATGTTAGCTCTCGGTGTGACTTTGAATGGTTCGGCCTTTGCCCAGGACGAAAAAGCCGCCCAATCGCGAGCAACCGAGCAGGAACCCCCGGCTGTCTTGAAGGTCACCACGCGGCTGGTGACCGTGGATGTGGTAGCCCGAGACCACCATGGAAATCCTGTCCGCGATTTGAAGCAGGATGACTTTCAGATCGTCGAGCAGGCCGACTCGCACAAGACTTCACAACAAATCGCCTCTTTCCGGCTGCTCGATCGCTCTCTTGCCAAGACTCCAGAGGGGCAGCGGGCCGCTTTGCAGATTCCTGCCGGCATCTTCACCAATCTTGTCACTACCCAGAAGCTTTCGGCACCACCCACGATCCTGCTGGTTGATGGCCTAAACACCGACCCCACCACCCAGCTTCAGGCGCGCCAGAAAATGGTCCAACTTTTGGCTTCCGCCCCCACCGACATTCCCCTAGCCGTCTTTCTGCTGGGTCGAGAGCTGCGCCTGCTCCAAACCTTCACCACCGACGCCAAACTGCTCAAGGAAGCCGCGCAGCGTGCGATGTCCATCGATGGGGCGAACTTGCAGGTGAAGGATCCGCGAGACGATCCCTTCAGCAGCACTTCCCTTATGGAGGAAATGGCAGGAGCGGAGGGCCAGAACGACATCCCCGGCGGTGCGCCAAGGGGTTCCAACTCTGCCGCTCTGCTGGCGATGAAAGCCATGCACCTGCAGCAATTCGAGAAGGAACGATACGCGGAATCCATGGATATCCGCGCGCGGTTGACTCTTGACGCTCTTAAAATCATTGCGCGTCATCTCAGCGGCTATCCGGGTCGAAAAAATCTTATTTGGATTTCGTCGGCGTTCCCTCTGGTGATCATGCCGGACCAGAATGCGCCGCTTTACGCCAGGTTCGCCGGCATGCGCAACTACGGTGACGAACTGTCCGGCGTGGCAAGCGCACTCACCGACGCCCAAATCGCTGTCTATCCCGTGGATCCAGCGGGAATAGAAACCGAGCAACAGTTCAATGCAGCGACGCGCGGAAGAACGGACAACCCATTCTCCGAGGGAGCCACGCTCAATCGCGAGAGCAGCGTTCGATTTACCAGTCAGCAGTCGATGCAGGACCTGGCGCAACAAACCGGCGGCCAAGTCTGTCTCAACAATAACGACATCTCGCAATGCATTAACCGCGCCATCGACGATGGTTCCTCGTATTACGAGCTCACATACTATCCGGCGGACCGGAACTGGCACGGCGAATTTCGCAAGGTTAGTGTGAAGACTCGCCGCGCAGGTGTGCAGTTAGCCTATCGCGCAGGCTACTTTGCGCGCGTTTCCGATTCCAACATCTCCGCCAATGAACCCAAGGACACGGACACTCGCGTGATGCATGCGGTCTGCAACGATTTCCTGAACGCGACATCGATCCTTATGTCCGCCAAGGCGGTTCTGGCTGATCAAGCCGGGCAAGCCAAGTATTTTCTGGCTATCGATCCCAATGCTCTTTCGTTCGGCCCCCCGGAAGGCGGCGCTCGTGCCTTGCGCCTCGAACTCGGCGCCTGCATGTTCAACGCACGGGGCTTGCCTTTGCAGTATTTCCGTCAAAGCGTCGAGCAGAAATTCAGCGAATCCGAATATCGAGCCACGTTGGCGAGCGGCATCGCTCACACCATGTCGCTCACACCCAAGCCGGAAACAGCTCGTGTACGTCTGCTAGTTTGCGACACAGCTACCGGCATGATTGGCTCGGTCGATGTTCCCTACCCCTCCGGGGCGCTTTCCAACCCCGTGATCCATGCTGATAATAAATTGGATGTTCCCACACAACCCCAATCTGCCCCCTCGGTTCAGGATGCGCATCTACCCGCTCCCGCCGCTCCTCATGTCATCAAGTTCCACGACAAAGACGGCCACACGGGAATCCTTCAATGGGATACTCAAAAGATCTCCTATTCTGGGGATCTCTCGCCCGAGGCCAGCGCCCGCGGCATGTTTGATTCCTTGTGGGGCAAATCCTATGCCTGCTACGCCGGAAAGCTTGTCTCGGCTGCTGACCATGCCACTCCGGCGCAACAACCTCTCCATTTCAAGAGCGAAAATCATGGGGCCGATGTTTATCTCGACGACGCTACCTCCGTAAAGTTTTCCGGCGACCTTGCGATTGATCCCAGCGTTAAGCCGCTGTTCGACGGTCTTCGCAAGCTGTATCAATGCGGAGGCCAGTAAGCCGGTAAATCTGAAAGCAATCGATCCATCGGTTTTAGCCTGGGCCGCTTCGTGGCGCTTTAAAGTACGGACTTCCCGATACGTCCGATACGCGCGTACGCAGCGTCTCTCGCTGCTCGGTAACATGGCCGGCTTGCCGTTGCGAGAGGTCGAGTCTATCCTGATAGCACGGCCATGAATCGCGTCTATCTGGATCACAATGCCACCACGGCTATCGAGCCGGCGGTGCTCGACGCTATGCTGCCCTACTTGTCGGGGGAGTTCGGCAATGCCGCCTCGATTCACACCTTTGGGCAGAAGGCGCGCGCCGGGGTTGAAACTGCACGCGAACAAGTCGCGGCGCTGATTGGCGCGCGTGCGCAGGAAATCGTCTTCACCAGCGGCGGCACGGAAGCTGACAACCACGCGATCTTTGGCGTTTTGACCCCGTTTGTAACCTGGCCCGCCAGTAGGGCTGCAAACCTCAGCGATGATCCCGATAAACGCCTTTCCATCGCTCACCTCAAACACGTCATCACTACCAACATCGAACACGAAGCTGTGCTCAACACGTGCCAGGCGCTGGAGAAGCAGGGTGTACCCGTCACCTACTTGCCCGTCGACGGGCAAGGAGTCATTTCGCCAGAGGCGTTGCGCCGCGCTCTTCGCAAGGAAACCGTGCTGATTACCGTGATGCACGCCAACAACGAGTTGGGCACGGTGCAGCCGCTCGAAGAAGTTGGGCGCATCGCGGCGGACGCCGACGTCTACTTTCATACCGATGCAGTGCAATCCGCCGGGAAGGTTCCCATTGATGTCAACGCGCTGCGCCTGGATTTGCTTTCCCTCTCCGGGCACAAGTTTTATGCGCCAAAGGGCATTGGAGCGCTGTACATCCGCGGAGGCACGCGTTTGCAGCAGCTTCTCTATGGCGGGCATCACCAGCGGGGATTCCGCCCCGGCACGGAGAACGTAGCAGGCATTGTCGGCATGGGTAAAGCCGCGGAGTTTGCCAGGAAGTCGCTGGCCGAGGATGCGGCGCGTATTTCTGCCTTGCGCGACCGGCTAGAGCAAGGCCTGCTCTCGCGTGTACCGCATTCACGCGCCAACGGCGCGCGCGCCCCGCGCACCCCGAACACGACGAACATCACGTTTCCTGGGATCGAAGGCGAAGCGCTGGTCATTGCGCTCGATCTTAAGGGGCTGGCCTGTTCGACAGGGGCGGCTTGCTCGTCAGGGGCTGTGGAACCCTCGCACGTGCTGACCGCCATAGGTATGTCGGCCGATGAGGCGCGGGCCAGTTTGCGCTTCAGCCTCGGCCGGCACACCACTGCCGCCGAGATCGATTTCGCATTGCAGATTGTGCCGGCCGCTGTCGAACAACTCCGCGAACTCTCACCCAGCTACCGCAAGGAAGCCGCAACGCGGTCGTAAGCCGGCGGTTGCGTCCATGTGTGGGGGCGCGGGTTCGCTCCAAGAGCCCGCCATGCAGTTGCTGTGCGACAAACACCGGTTTTCCCGTAAAATGAAGAGAGCATGGGCAGCGCAACCCAATTCGACACTTTGCCCGCGAGCGACGCGGTTCAGAGCGGCTTGATCGCCGTGGCCATGAGCGGCGGCGTCGACTCTTCTACCGTCGCGGCCTTGCTACAACAGCAAGGGCATCCCGTCATCGGGCTGACCATGCAGCTCTGGAACCAGCGCCGCCTGCCCGAGTTGCAAAGCGACGGGCCGGCGCAGCATCGTTGCTGCTCGCTCGACGACGTCTACGATGCCAAACGCGTGGCACAGCACTTGAATTTTCCGCACTACGTGGTGAATTTCGAGCAGCAATTTGAAGCGCGCGTGGTGCGCCCCTTCGTGGACCAGTATCTTGCCGGGCGCACGCCCATCGCGTGTACCAACTGCAACACAGATGTAAAGTTCGAGCCGCTGCTGCGCATGGCGCGTCAGATCGGCGCGGAGCGGCTGGCCACCGGCCATTACGCGCGCATCCGCCGAAATGAGCAGACCGGCCGATGGGAACTGTGGCGCGCGCGCGACGATGGCAAAGATCAGTCTTACTTTCTCTGGGGGCTGACGCAGGAACAGCTTGCGCGCAGCGAATTTCCTCTAGGCGAGTTGAGCAAGGAGGAAGTGCGCGCAGCCGCGCGGCGGGCGAACTTGCCGGTGGCGGACAAGCCGGAAAGCATGGAGCTGTGTTTTGTTCCTAACGGAAACTACGTTCAGTAGCGCGGCGCGGCTTTGTCGAACAATGACGGAGAGATTGTCTCAGAAGATGGCGTCGTTGTCGGGCGTCACAGCGGCGTACACAACTTCACCATTGGGCAGCGTAAGGGCCTGGGATTTGCAGCCGGCAAGCCTTTCTATGTGGTCGCCATCGACCGCGAAAACAATCGCGTCGTCGTTGGAGATGACGAGTCTCTACGCACCACGGCGTGCGACGTGCAAGATGTGAACTGGATCGCGCACCAGGTTTCCACTGAGCTGGTGCGCGCAACGGTAAAGATCCGGCACAAGCACGTTCCCGCTGAAGCTACTGTCACGCCGCTGGATGCGTCCCACGCGCGGATCGTTTTTGACACTCCGCAGCGCGCCATCACCTCCGGGCAAGGAGCTGTTTTCTATGACGGTGAACGCGTCCTGGGCGGCGGCTGGATTCGCTAGATCAACAAAAAGGCAGGCGCGAAAGGCGCCTGCCCAGTAAATCTCGTTGCTGCGAAATCGATTAAATAAACAACTCTTCTTCGTGCTCCAGCGGCTCTTCGGTCCGCCGTCTTCCGCCGCGGCGCGCACGAAGCAAATCGATGCCAACTTTGATCCCCTGCATCAGGGCCGACACTTTC